>Ga0247727_10008164_pt1 | contig 19556 bp, 22 predicted proteins | sample WisWelCaveWW1625_FD_202498 | JGI IMG/M metagenome (GOLD analysis project Ga0247727, IMG submission 202498) | Biofilm microbial communities from Wishing Well Cave, Virginia, United States - WW16-25 | ecosystem: Environmental > Aquatic > Deep subsurface > Groundwater > Cave microbial mat | place... | reverse complement strand
CCCAGACGCGCCAAGACGCGTCCCTTCCCGAGCAGAAGGTGCTCGGTGGACGCGCGCAATCGGAGTCAACCTCGGCTGCACACCGGTGAAAGAGATGAGGAAAAAAGAAGAAAGAGATGAAAGATTACTGGATGATACCGCCGCCGAGGACACGGTCGCCATCGTAGAACACGGCGGACTGGCCGGGGCTGAGGGCCCGCTGCGGGGTCAGGAAACGCACCGTGATGGTGCCGTCGGCATGCGGCGTGAGGGTGGCGGGCGACGCCGGCGTGGCGTAGCGCACCTTGACGTCGGCCTGGCGCGGCCCGGCCGACAACGATTCATCGAACAGGTTCAGATCGGCGACCACGCACTCCGATCGCAAGAGGCTCTCGTCGGTGCCGAGCACGACCGTATTCGTGGCCGGCTCGACGCGTTGCACGTAGAGCCGCTGGCCGGCCGCCACGCCGAGGCCGCGGCGCTGCCCGGGCGTGTAGAAGGCAATGCCGTCGTGCCGGCCCAGCTCGCGGCCGTCCACGTCCACGAATCGGCCTGGCCGCTTCGCGTCCGGTGCTTCGGTCTCGATAAACGTCCGGTAGTCGCCCTGCGTGACGAAGCAGATTTCCTGACTTTCCTTTACCTCGTCCGGCGGCAGGTCGAGGGCTTCCGCCCTGGCCCACACCTCGGGCTTCTGCATGCCGCCGACCGGAAAGAGGAGGCGCGGCAGCCAGGCCTGCTTGAGCCGGTACAGGAAGTAACTCTGATCCTTGCGGCTATCCGCCGCGCGGGACAGGCTGAGCCGGTCCCCGTCTCGTCCGATCCGAACATAGTGGCCGGTGGCGACACAGTCCGCACCGCGCTCCTCGGCAAGGGCGATCAGCGACTGCAACTTGACGCGCTCGTTGCAGCGGACGCAGGGATTGGGCGTGGTGCCGGCGAGATAGCCTGAAAGAAAATCGTCGATCACGCTCGTGCGGAACGTCTGGCGGGTGTCGATGACCTCGTACGGAATGTTCAGGCGCTTGGCGACATGCTTTGCGATACCAACCTTGCAACAGCTCCGCTCCTGCCAGCGCTTGGACACAGCAGCTGATTCGTCCTCCCGTTCCCAGACCTGGAGCGTCACCCCGTGAACGTCGTAGCCCTTTTCGACGAGGAGCGCGGCGGCCACGGAGCTGTCGACTCCGCCGCTCATTCCGAGGATGACGCGAGGACGTGTCATGACTGAGGATCCTTAAAAACCGATGGAGTATTGTGTCACACGCACCAGCGGCGGTGCGCCTGTCAGGGAGACAGGATAACGCAGAGGAGGGTCAGGAGGGAAGGTCTTGCAGCCGGACCTTGCCCCGATGTGCGGCCAGGTCGTGGACCTTGTCGGAATCCTGGCGTTCGTCGGTGCCCCAGACGTCCGTGCCCATGTCGCAGAGGCCGTGGAAATGCGCGCCCTCTTCCATCGTGAAGGAGGGCGTCCGAACATCCCCGATCAGGATGCCGGGCTTCAGGAGCTGGATCTTTTCCGTGGCCGTAACGTTCGCCTTGATTCTTCCACCGCTGATCAGCGTGCCGGTGCTCACGATGCCTTTGATCACCGCATGCTCGCCGACGACGAGGGTGCCCTTGGTGTGGATCTCCCCGTCCAGGCGGCCGTCGATGCGCACCGTGCCTTCGAAGTTGACGACGCCCTTGAAGTCCACACCCCGGCCCAGGAATGTGAAATTCTCCTCATCAACGATGGGGTTCTTCTTCTTGCCTTGCCGCCCCCACATGAGTTCCTCCCCCGTCTCGATGACTCTTTTCCGGAATCGATCGGGACGTTGTTACCCGTGTCCGTGCCCGCTGCCGCCCGAAGAGCCGCGCTCTGAGAACGGCAGCGGAGGACGTCGTTGTGACGCTAGCCGGTGACGCGCTTCAAACCGGATGCGGACGCACTAGCGGCCCGCACTGCGGCTTCACGCGAAAGCTCGCGTACTTCCGCGCGCGCCATCTCGATGGTGCCGTTGAACAGGACCCCCTCTTCCATCGACAGAGTCGGTGCCTTCACCGAACCGTTCAGGATCGCCGGGGACAGCAGGCGCACCTTTTCCTTCGCCGCAATATCGCCCGTGATCTTGCCCTTGCTGATCACCGTGCCGGCGCTCACCTTGGCCGTCAGCACCGCCTCCTCGCCGACCAGCAGCGTCCCGTCCGTGTGGATCTCGCCGTCCAGATTGCCGTCGATCCGCACCGTGCCGTTGTAGGTGATGGTCCCCTTGAATTCGACGCCTTTTCCGACGAACGCAATGACGTCCTCCGCTTGATTCGCGGCTCCGTCCTGGCCGTCCTCGCCGGTCGTCTGCTCGTCGTCGCTGTTGTCGGCTTTATCCTTCTTCCACATGGTTTCCCCTCCTTAGCTGACTGTGTGGCGCTGGGTCAGGAACACCGGACCCCTCTGCTGCGCTCTTTAGCGAAAGAAAAGGACCCGCTCCCGTCTGCTTTCAGACCGGGAAGAGCCGGAATCCCGTGTACGCTAAGTGACTGATGAGGGAGGACTTACGCCTGGTCCTCAGGAGCAGCAGCGTATGGTGGCGAGCTTAGAACGAGGTCGGCGGCAACGCAAGAAAATTCCTGTTTCTTATCCTGACCGTGATGAACGCTAGACCAGCATCATGTCGATCAGCCGGTTCAGATCGGCCGGTTCGTAGTAATGGATTTCAATCCGCCCGCCCTTCCGTCCCTTGTGAATCAGCACCTTGGTGCCCAGGCGTTTCCGCAACTGTTCCTCAAGGTCCGGATAGGCAACGAGCCTCTTCGTGCCTTGCTTCGAGTGCGTGGGACGCAACCCGGACACCACGAGCTGTTCCGCCTGGCGGACGGAGAGTTGCCCCTCGACGATTTGCTTCGCCACTTTGAGTTGGAGTTCCAACCGGCTCAGTCCCAATAAGACCTTGGCATGGCCCATTGAAATTTTGAGAGACTCGACTAACTCTTTGATTTCATTAGGTAAGTTAATCAATCTTAGTGAGTTGGCGACGGATGAGCGGTCCTTTCCGACTTTTTGTGCGAGCGCCTCCTGAGTCAGTCCGAATTCGGTGGTGAGGCGATGATAGGCCCGCGCCTCTTCCATCGGGTTCAAATCTTCGCGCTGAAGATTTTCGACGAGCGCCAGCTCCATGGATTGTTCGTCGCTGGTGTTCCGCACCACGGCCGGGATGCTCTTGAGGCCGGCCAGCTTGGCGGCCCGATAGCGCCGTTCTCCCACGATCAATTCGAATAGCCCGTCGGCTTTGCGCCGCACGAGGACCGGCTGCAGCATGCCGTTGCGCTTGATCGACTCGGCCAGCTGCGCCAGCTCATCCATTTCGAACGTGTGCCGGGGTTGGAAGCGATTGGGAACGATCCGCTCCAGCGGAATGTCCTGCGACGTCTCGCGCTCGATCGGAAGAATTTTCGGAAGACTCTCCGGGAACAGCGCGCCCAGTCCCTTACCAAGTGCCTTTTTTTCCATTGAGAAACTCCTTTGCAAGTTGGAGATAGGCCTGCGAGCCGGTTGATGCGGCGTTGTACAGTAGCGCCGGCCGCCCGAAGCTGGGTGCTTCAGCCAGCGCGACGTTGCGCGGGATCACCGTGCGATAGACCTTGTCCTTGAAGTGCGCACGAATTTCGTCGGCGACTTGTTTGGAGAGGCTGTTGCGGCTGTCGAACATCGTCAGCACGATGCCTTCTAATTCCAGCGCAGGATTGAGGGACTGCTGCACGCGCTCAACATTGGCCAACAGCCGCCCCAAGCCCTCCATCGCGTAATACTCGCATTGCAGCGGAACGAGGACCGAGGACGCGGCCGTGAGCGCATTGATTGTGAGCAGGCCGAGCGCCGGCGGACAATCGAGCACGATATAGTCGAACTGGTCTTGCACCCCCTGGATCGCATTCTTCAGCAGAGTTTCCCGGTCCGGGATCGAAACGAGCTCGACTTCAGCCCCCACCAGGTCGGCTGTCGCCGGCGCAATGGAGAGCTGAGTCACGGCTGTCGGGACAAGAACCTCTTCAATTTTAATGCCGTGCACCAGGCAGTCGTAGACGGTCTTGGCCAGGTCTTTCGTATCGATCCCAAGCCCGCTTGTCGCATTGGCTTGCGGGTCCATATCCACTAGGAGCACGGATCGCTCAGACACAGCCAGGAAGGTGGCAAAATTCACGGAAGTCGTTGTTTTTCCAACACCTCCTTTCTGATTTGCAACGGCGATTACTCTGGCCATTTATTCAAGATCCAGTAGGTTTTCGGTACCCAGCATAGGGCTGTTCCACGTGGAACATTTCAGGTCAGGAGGCAGCCGTTGGCTGCAAGACTGTTAGGATCCGATGCCCAAATCCATAAGGCAATTCATAGTCGAGTTCGCGCGTGACTGTCAGCCCGTGTCTGCCCGGATCAACGTCGAGCGGTTTTGTTCGACATAAAATCACGCGGCCGCGCTCTCCGAGCAGCGCAACAAAGGACGGCAGGATCTGCGCGGCCGACACAGCTCGTGTGATGATGCATGAAAATTTCCCCGGCTTCGTCGCAGCTCCGGCAAGGTCGCGCAGGTTTTTCGAAATCACCGCCGCGCTGCTCAGGTGCAGCGTGCCGATGATGTGCCGGAGGAACGAGGTCTTTTTCTCGTTCGGCTCGAGCAGCGTGAGGCTGAGTTGAGGATGGAGGATCTTCAGCGGAAGCCCCGGGAAGCCGGCGCCGCTTCCTACATCGAGCAGCGATGCCTGACCCTGCAGGGCCAAGGCCTTGCTGCACGCGAGCGAATCCAGGAAATGTTTGACCGCAATTTCCTTCACACCTTTAATGGCCGTGAGGTTCATCTTGCTGTTCCACTTGAGCAATTCCTGATAATACTTGGTGAGTTGCGACACCTGTTGCTCAGTCAATCCTATACCAAGTATAGTTGATCCTTCAACAATGATATCTACAAATTGTGGTTGTTCCACGTGGAACGTGTACGCCAATCGCCGAGCGAGGTCAAGGGGGTATTTCTGGTACGAAGCCTTAGAGAAGGATCAAACCCGGAAGTATCAGAGGCACTCGTTAAATGGGAACAACAGACGATTGCCCTTGCTGCTGACGCCGATCGCGCTCGAGCGCAACCAGCAGGAGGGAGATGGCTGCAGGCGTGACACCTGAAATGCGCGAGGCTTGACCGATAGAGACAGGGCGCACGCGTTTCAGTTTTTCCAGAACCTCACGGGAAAATCCCCGAACGCCGTCGTAGTGAAAATCGAGCGGGATTTTCTTTTCTTCGAGTTTTCCAAATCGGGAAACCTGCTGCAACTGTCTTTTGATATAACCGTCATATTTAACTGTAATTTCAATAGCTTGTGATATTTCTTCATCGCCGGTTTCGGTCTCATCAAGAAGCTCGAGCAATCTCGGATAGGTCATCGTCTGCCGACGCAGGACCTGGGCCAACGTCGCGTCCGGCGACAGAGGCTCAGGCGAGACCGAGGCCAGTTTTTCAAGGAACGATCCGGCCGAGGTCGCGCGGGTTTCCGCGAGGCGCTGAACTTCCTGCTCGATGCGTTCGCGTTTCCGGTGAAACCGCGCGTAGTCGGCTTCGGACACGAGCCCCAGCCGGTGCCCGATGTCCGTGAGCCTCACATCGGCGTTGTCGTGCCGCAACAGCAGCCGGTATTCGGCGCGCGAGGTGAACATGCGATAGGGCTCGCGCGCATCCTTCGTGATCAGGTCGTCGATCAGCACGCCGATGTAGGCCTGCGATCGGTCGAGGACGAACGGCGGCTCGCCGCGCACGGAGCGCGCGGCGTTGATGCCCGCGATGATGCCCTGCGCGCCGGCCTCTTCGTAGCCGGACGTGCCGTTGATCTGTCCCGCGTGGAACAGGCCGGGCACCAACTTCGTTTCCAGCGTCGGCAGGAGCTGGCGCGGCGGAAAATAGTCGTACTCGATCGCGTAGCCCGGCTTGAGCATCGTCGCCTGTTCCAGTCCGGGAATGGTGCGGAGGACCGCAGCCTGGACGTCCACCGGCAAGCTGGTCGAAATGCCGTTGGGATAATACTCGACCGTGTCCAATCCTTCCGGCTCGACGAAGATCTGGTGCCGCTCCTTGTCGGCAAAGCGCACGACCTTGTCCTCGATCGACGGGCAATAGCGCGGCCCCACGGATTCGATCACGCCCGAGTACATCGGCGACCGGTCGAGATTGGCGCGGATGATGTCGTGTGTCTCCCGGCTGGTGTAGGTGAGATGGCAGGGCACTTGCGGATTCGTGATGCGCTCGGTGCGCGCGGAGAAGGGCCGCGGCGGATCGTCGCCCGGCTGCGGCGCCATGACGGAGAAATTGATGCTGTCGCGATGCAGCCGCGGCGGCGTCCCGGTTTTCAGGCGGCCCACTTCGAAGCCCAGATCCCGCATGCAGTCCGAGAGATGCTCGGCGGAAGCCTCGCCTCCGCGTCCGGCCGGAAAGTGCGTGAGCCCGATATGGATCAGCCCCTTGAGAAACGTGCCCGACGTGAGAATCACGGCCCGTGCGGCGATCCGTTCGCCGTCTCCAGTCACCAGGCCGGTCACCCGTCCGCCCTCGGTGAGGAGCCGATCCACCGTACCCTGCGCCACGGTGAGCCCCGGTTGTTCGCGCAGCGTCTGCTGCATGGCGCGTCGGTACAGCTTCTTATCGCACTGCACGCGGAGCGCCCGCACGGCAGGTCCTTTACTCGTGTTGATCATCCGGAACTGGATGCCGGCGCGATCGGTGTTGCGGCCCATCTCGCCGCCCAGCGCGTCGATTTCCTTGACCAGGTGGCCCTTCGCGATGCCGCCGACGGCCGGATTGCAGGACATCTGCGCGATCTTGTCCGCTTCCATCGTGAGCAGCAACGTGCGGACGCCCATGCGGGCCGCCGCCAGCGCTGCTTCGCAGCCGGCGTGGCCGCCACCGACGACGACGATGTCGTATTCAAGAGCCATGAAAAATCCTTGGGCGATAGGCTATGGGCGACAGGCTATAGGTCCGAGGAGAACTTTCTCACCATTGCCCATCGCCTATTGCCTAGCGCCTTCACTTTCCGATGCAGAATTCCTTGAAGATCCGGTCGAGAATATCGTCCGTGCTGACGGCACCAGTGATCTCGCCGAGTGCATCAATCGCAGCCCGCAGGTCCATCGCGATCAACTCACCGGCCTGTCTGGCTTCAACAGAAGTGAGCGTCGCCGTCACGGCATCCTCGGCCCGCTGGAGCGCGGTCTGGTGGCGGAGATGGGTCACCAGCACGGTTTCCCTGGTTTCAAAGTCCGGCCGGAGGAGTAATGCCCGGATCTGATCCCGTAAATCATCGAGTCCGTCGCCGGTTGTGGCGGAGATATGGACTACGGCACAGCCGGACCCGGCAGGCGGTAACGCAGATGGATCAAGCCGGCCCGGCAGGTCCATCTTATTCACGACCACGAGCCGTTTCTGATCCGTGCCCAGGAGCGTGTCCTCCAGCAGGGTTCGGTCTTCCGGTGTCAACGGCGCCGATCCATCCAGCACGATCAGCAGCAGGTCGGCCCGTTCCTTCGCGACGTGGCTGCGCCGCACGCCCTCCTGTTCTACGGGATCGTCGGTGTCGCGAATGCCTGCCGTGTCCAGCAGGCGGACGGGAATGCCGCGGATGTTGAGCACTTCTTCCAGTACGTCGCGCGTGGTGCCGGGAACCGGTGTGACGATCGCCCGATCGGTCTTGAGCAGCGCATTGAGCAGGCTGGATTTCCCGACGTTCGGCCGCCCGATGATGGCGGCCGTCACGCCTTCGCGCAGGATGCGGCCTTCGCGGCTGTGGGCGAGCAGCCGGCCGATGGCGTCGCGGGCGCGCGTCAGGCCGTCGGCCAGCTCCGCCGTCTGGATGAACGAGATGTCTTCCTCCACGAAATCGATGCCCGCTTCGACGTGCGCCAGCAGGCTGATGAGCGTCTCCCGGACCGAATCGATTTCCTTGGACAGAGTTCCGCGCAACTGCTCCTGCGCGATCCGCAGGCTGCCGGTCGTTTTTGCGCGGATCGTATCGAGCACGGCCTCGGCCTGCGCGAGGTCCAGGCGGCCGTTCAGGAACGCCCGCTTGGTGAACTCGCCCGGCTCGGCCAGCCGCGCCCCGGCGCGCACGAGCGCTTCGCAGACCGTCTGGAGGATCAACAGGCCGCCGTGGCACTGGAGCTCGATGACGTCTTCGCCGGTGAAGGACCGTGGAGCCCGCATGACCACGACCAGCGCATCGTCGAGCCGCGCGCGCCGGCTTGCATCGGCTGTGTCGAGGATCTCCGCGTGGTGGAGCACATGGCTAGCGGCGGAGGCGAGCGGCTGGCCGGATCGCAGCACAACGAGGCCGGACGCGATGTCCACGGCCTTTTCGCCGCTGATGCGCACGATGCCGATCCCGCCCTCGCCGAGCGGGGTGGCCACGGCACAAATGGTATCGTTCAGCTGGCAGCTCATGCGTCGGATCAGGATTCTATCTGATATCGGATCGCGCTGCGATGGTCGATCGCATAGCGCCGAGCGGGATGGCCACGGCGCAGATCGTCTCGTTCAGCAGTCCGCTCATGGTGTAAAACTCAGGCGTCCGCCTGGCTCGTGGAAGACGCAAACGTCGGCTGCTTATAGATGTAGCGGTCCGTGACGAATTGCTGACCGATGGTTAATAGATTGTTCGTAAACCAGTAGAGGACCAGTCCCGAGGCGAAATTCAGGAACAGGAAGGTCATGAAGAACGGCAGCAGCAGCATGATCTTGGCCTGGGTCGGGTCCATGGTCGTGGGCGTGATCTTCTGCTGAATCATCATCGTGACGCCCATGAGAATCGGCAGCACATAGTAGGGATCGGGCACCGAGAGGTCGGTCACCCACAGCAGAAACGGCGCCTGCCGGAGATCGATCGTCATATAGAGGATATTGAAGAGCGCGACGAAGACCGGCATCTGCAGCAGCATCGGCAGGCAGCCGCCGACCGGATTGACCTTGTGATCGCGGTACAGCTTGATCAGCTCCTTGTTCAGCCGGTCCCGGTCGTCCTTGTACTTCGTTTGCAAGGCCAGCACCTTCGGCTGGATGACCGCCATCTCTTTCATGGATTTGTAGCTTTTGTATTGCAGCGGGGCGAACAGCAGCTTGATGCCGACCGTCAAGATGACGATCGCGACGCCGTAGTTGTGCGTGTAGTCGTACAGAAAAAGCAGGACGGCAAACAGCGGCTTGGCGACCGCTTTGACGACGCCCCAGCTGCCGAAGATGAACCACCCGAAGTCGATCGTGTCTTCGAGGCCGGCATCGAGGGATTTCAAGATCTCGAATTCTTTCGGGCCTGCGTACAGGTTCAGCGACGCGGACGGCGTGGGAAACCGCACCAGCGCGGAAGCCAGCCTGTCGCCCTCTTTTTTGATCAGCGCAGCGGTGGCGCCGGTCGGGATGATCACGCTCAGGAAGTATTTGTCCTGCAGCGCGACCCATTTGACGTCGCCCTTCAACTCCTGCTCGGTGTCCGGCAGATCCTTCTCGATCTTGTCGTCGACGCGGGAGGCCGGGCCGATGAGGCCGATGAGCCCCTCGCTCCATTCCACGATGCCGAAATTCGTGCCCAGGACGGCGTCCAGCGTGCCGGGGATCCCTTCGGTCGCGATCTCCACGTCCACCGCGTAACTGCCGTGATGAAAGGTCAGGCGCTTCTGCACGCGGACCGGCGAACCGGGCGCATGGTAGGTCAGCGTGACGTGGCCGGTGGGATGGGCCGCATCCAGCCTGGTGAAATCACGCTCGACCTCATAGAGCCCTCCGTTCACGCGCTGGCTCAGGGCGGCATCGCCCGTCTGCAGCGAGAGGGGGCCTGGGAATTTTCCTTCCTTATGCACGAGCTGGACCGGCGGCGAGCCGGTTTCCGGCGCGAGGCGGTACCGCGTCAATTCCCAGCCGGTGATGACACCGCCGCGATTCGAGAGAGTCGCCCGGTAGAGATCGGTGACGACCTCGATTGTCTGCTCCCCGGCCGGCGGCGCGGCAGGGGGCGCCGGGGTCTGGGCGGCCGGGGCGACGGCCGGTGGCGCGCCTTTCTGCGGAGCCGTTGCCGTGTCGGGTTTCTTGGGAGCGGAGGGAGCGGGAGCCTGCTGTTCCTCCTCCTGGGACGGTTGCGGCACCCATCCCATTTGGCGCGCGAGATACTCGTATCCCAACAAGATGGTCAGGGACAGGACGAGAAAGATGATGACCCGCTTTTCCATGCGATCGACCCTGTACTCCGCGCGTCGCTACCGGACGGGATCCGTCCCGCCGGGATGAAAGGGGTGGCACTTCAGCAGCCGCACGCAGGCCTTTCCCGTTCCGCTCAGGAACCCGTAGCGGCGGATGGCCTCTGCCGCGTAGTGCGAGCAGGTGGGCTCGAACCGGCAGGCCGAGCCCAACATCGGAGAGATCCAGCGCTGATAGAACGCGATGACCGCTAGTCCGATCGTCTGCATTAGTTTTCGTCCGAAGAACATACCAGTGATTGCTGGCGCAAGGCCGTCAGCCAGGCATCCCCCAAGGCCTGGTGCGTGGCCGCCAGGGCTCCGTGCCGTGGGAAGATCAGCAGATCGCGGCCCGGCGCCAGCTGCCGGCGCATCTGCCGCGCCAGCTCACGGAACAGGCGCTTCGCGCGGTTGCGCGTTACCGCTCCACCCAGACGTTTCCCCACGATCACTCCCACCCGTGCATGGGGGAGGTCGGAACGGCAGGAAACGAGATTGAACAGAGGGGTTGAAAGTCGTCGGCCGGTTTTTTTGACGCGCTCGATGTCGCCGCTCTTCTTCAGAAAAAACGAGCGGTCTTCCGACGGACGCGCCATGACCCGCTCCTAGACCGTGAGGCGCTTGCGCCCCTTTTTGCGGCGGCGGGCCAGGACTCTGCGCCCGTCCTTCGTGCGCATCCGTTTCCGGAACCCGTGGTCGCGTTTCCGTTTCAGTTTCGAGGGCTGTTGGTATGTGAATGACATGCAATCGCTCCTTCACTCGACGTGGCACATGACAAGCGGCGCATTATAGGTAGCGGCTGATCGGAGTGTCAACGAAGGTTGAGCGGTCTGAACGGCCGGCGGACAAAGAAAGCACTCCACGAGGATAATCTGAGGCGGTTTTGCAAGGGCTCGGCGAAATCGCCCCAGTCGCACGAGGACGACGCGGAGGCGGCAGATTGCAAGCAGTTGATATCGTGGTGCTCTGCATTTCCTCGTTTCCTTGCTTTATTGGCACCTCCTTTGCTCACCCCTGGGGGCGAAACGAACGAAAGAACGACGCCTGAGTTGAGGCGAATCTATTATGAAGGGGGGTGACTCACTATGATGAAGGCAATGTTTGCGATGCTGGCGCTGGTCATCGGTTTGACCTTCGGTGCCGCGACCTTTGTGCAGGCCGACGAGAAGAAGGCCGCTCCTGCTGCTGAAAAGAAGGAGGAGAAGAAGGCCGAGAAGAAGGCCGCTCCTGCTGCTGAAAAGAAGGAGGAGAAGAAGGCCGAGAAGAAAGAGGAGAAGAAGTAAGTTCGTCTTTTCCAGGAGGACCGGCCCCCTTCGAGGACGATCCATGCCTCGGAGGGGCGCCGGCTTTTCCGTTTTTACAGGTCATCATAAGAAACGCGTGCGATTCATTCAAAATTCATTCACAATAAGAAAAGGAACACAAGCAACATGCAGGGTCGTAAGGAACAAAGAGGAGGATATACGATGAAACAGATCATGATGCTGCTGCTGGCCCCGACTCTCCTGCTGGTGGTCGGCTGCGGCAAGGCGCCGACCGACAAGCTGGCCGAGACGGAAAAGGGCGTGCTGGACGCCAAGCTCGCCGGAGCCTCCGCCTACGCGGCTGAGGACTTCGCGAAGCTCGAAGGCATGCTGACCAACGCCCAGAAGGAGATCGACGATCAGAACGCCAAGTTCATGCTGTTCCGCGATTACGGTAAGGCGGAACAGTTGCTGGCGTCGGTGCGGGCCGAGACGCCCAAACTGATTGAGGAGACCGCGAAGAAAAAGGCGGAGGCCAAGGATGTGGCGTTCAAGGCCCATGACGCGGCCAAGGAGGCCGTGAAGCGGGCGCAGGCGCTGGTTGCCAAGGCGCCGGTCGGAAAGGATCGCGCCGCCGTCGAGGCGATCAAGAACGACGCCAAGGCCTTGACCGCGTCTCTGAACGACGTGCAGATGGCCATCGACTCGGAGGATTATTTGACGGCACAGGCCAAGGCGAAGGCGGTACAAGACAAGAGCCGTGCGCTGGCGGCGGAAGTGAAGGGCGCCCTGGCGAAAGTCGGCGGGGCGAAGGCGACTCCCGCGACGACGGGCACGAAGAACAAGAAGTAAGGGGTATACAAGCGCGATGGATCGTTGTTCTTCACTGGTCCTGCGCACGGGGGCGCTCCTCTGCGCCTTGACCGTGCCGTTGCTCGCCGCCTGCGTCCAGCAGGCGCCGCCGGATCTCGTCCAATCGGTGGAGGACCTGGACCAGCAGCTTGCGGCCGCCCGTGGCGCCGAGTTCGCGCCGGAGGACTACCGGCAATTTGTCCAGCACTGGGTCGCGTTCAAGGATCGGCTGCGGTCGGACGACGACGTCATCGGCTGGCCCTGGGAGGACAATCCCTTCGAGACAGACCTGCGCGCGCTCTATGAAGAAGGCTCGCGCGTGCTGATGGTCGCGACCGACCGGCAGAATACCGAAAGGCAGGGCGCGGTGTCCAACGTCGCGCGCCTGGAGCGGCGGCTGCGGCGCTTCACGAGCCGCGTGGATCGGATCGGCAGCCGCGTCGCGCTCGGCGAGCAGCGGGTGGAAACCGAATTGCTGGTCAAGCAGGCCCGCTCCTTCCTGGAGCAAGGGCACTTTGCCCATTCGGTGCGGGTGGCGCAGCAAGCCGACCAGCACATGGCCAGCCAGGCGGCGCGGCTCAACTCCGAGCTGAGCCGCTATGCGGACAAGGAACAGGTGGCGCGCTGGCGGGCCATGGTTCGCCGGACGGTGGACTGGTCCAAGCGGCACCAGGCGGCGGCCCTGGTGGTCGTCAAGGCGGAGCAGCGGCTGACGCTCTACAAGAACGGCCGAGCGGTCCTGTCCTATCGTCCCGTGCGGCTCGGCTTCAACGGCGTCCAGGAGAAGCGCTACGAAGACGACGGCGCGACGCCGGAGGGAGACTATCGGGTCGTCAGAAAGCGGGACCGCGGGCAGACGGAGTTCTACCGGGCGTTCCTGCTGGATTATCCGAACGCCGACGATCAGCGGCGGTTCCAGTCGGCGCGGAAGGCCGGCGTGATTCCGGCGGAGGCCCGGATCGGCGGGAACATCGAGATTCACGGCGAGGCCAACCGCCAGCTCAGCGAGACGCTCGGCTGCGTGATGCTGAGCAACCGCCAGATGGATGCGCTGTTCCACGAGGTCAAAGTCGGCACTCCCGTCACGATCGTCGGCGCCGTAGACGTGGACAACCAGGTGGCGGTAGTATTGGCCCAACTTGATCAGGGCAACGACGATCCGGACGACGACAGCGCCGATTCCCAGGATGCTCCGGCTCAGCCGGACGAGACGGCCGTCGAGCAGAGCTAAACACACACATGACACGCATCACCGCACGATCAACACGAACGGCGTTCAGCGCCGCGGCGCTTCTCCTCACCGCCCTTGCGGCGGGAGTCCTCGCGTACCAGTTCGGCGGGCCGCGCGAAGTCGAGAGCCGCGTCCTGCCGGCCGAGTCGCGGAAGATGCCGAGCCTCTCGCGCCTGCGCGCCCAGCATGCGGCGCTCACGCAGCAACTGGCGGAGCAGGCCCCCGCCCACCCCTACATCGTCGTGGATACGGCGCGCAACCGGCTCTACGTCAAGCGCCGGGACGAAGTCCTGTTGGATGCCGTGGCCTCCACCGGCAGCGGCACGATTCTGGATGACCCGGAGAAGCCGGCCCGTCAATGGGTCTTCGACACCCCGCGCGGCGCCTTTGCCGTCCAGTCGAGGCTGACGAATCCGGCCTGGGTCAAGCCGGACTGGGCGTTTCTCGAAGAAGGAACGGACATCCCCGCGAATGCCGCGGAGCGCGTGGAAACCGGCATTCTCGGCGAGTATGCCTTCGGGTTCGGCAACGGCTATTTCATCCACGGCACCCTCTACACCAGGCTGCTCGGAAAAAACGTGACGCACGGCTGCATCCGCCTCAACGACGAGGACCTGCGCGCGGTGAACCGGCTCGCCGACATCGGAACTCCGCTGATCATTTTCTGAGTGCCTCGATGGGGAGCTCCGGCCGTCCCAATCCCGGGCCCCTGTCCATCCCGAACATCTTGTGCAGCAGAGCATCCATCGGCGCGGCCATGCTGATGGTCGCGTTCTGCGAGGTGTGCCTTGTTGCCGGTGCGCAGGCACAGCAGCGCGACGTGACGGCTGAGCGACAGGCGCTCCTCGAAGCCAACAAGGTGCTCCAGGAAGAGATCGCGCTTGCTGCGCGTCCACAAACCTATCTGGTCGTGGATGTCGCGCACGGGCTCCTGCTGCTCAAGGCCCGCGGCGTCGAAATACATCGTCTACAGGTCCTCGCCTGGCGTGCGCCCGAGGATCGGCCGCCGGTGGGCCTGTTCCGGCTGACGGCCAGGCCGCCTGTGGATCGGCCCAAGGCCAGTCCGGGCGAGGATGCCACCGAGCATCCCATCGAGCTCGGGGATATGCCGGCGGAATACCAGTTGGTGCTGGAGCCGGCGCTGACCCTGGCGATCGCGCCTCCGTTCCAGGACCATCCTTGGCTCTGGCTCCGGGGCCTCATGCGGGGGTGGTGGACCCGGGCAGTCTCCAAAGGCTCCAGCTCATGGCTCCACCTGACCCTCTCGCCGGAGAGTGCCCGGTCGCTGGCCTGGTCTGTAACCGAGGGGATGCCGTTTCTGATCGGCCGCACAACCCTTCCCGAGAGAGCTGACAAGTCACAAGCAACCAAATAACGGGCGAATTTCTTGTCAGCTTGCCCGCTTGTCAGCGTGAAATTCTCTTCCAACGCCCGGTTTGCGTTTTGCGCGATGCCAGCCTAAGATACGGCCCGCACGAGTGCAGGAGCGGAAGCCCGCGATGCCCAAAGAGCCGATGACGAGAATGCAGGTGAACCTGGGGCCGCTCCACGGAACGGTGGAGGCCGCGCTGCACGAGATGGCACTGACGCGGCTCGTGGCGCGCCTCTGGTCGAAAGACCACACGCTGTGGAAACCGGAGCCGACGGAAATCGCCAACCGCCTCGGCTGGCTGACCGTGGCGGAGCAGCTGCGCGAGAAAGTCGGTCCGCTCCAGGCCTTCGCGCAGACCGTGCGGAATGCCGGCTTCCGCGACGTCGTCCTGCTCGGCATGGGCGGCAGCAGCCTCGGGCCGGAAGTGCTCCGGTGCACGTTCGGCTCGGCGCGAGGCTTCCCGCGCCTCTGGGTGCTGGATTCGACGGTGCCGGGTCTCGTCCGCCAGGTCACGAAGGCGATCAACCCGGCCCGTACCCTCTTCATCCTGGCGAGCAAGTCCGGCGGGACGATCGAAGTCATGTCCCTCTACGCGCATTTCTCCGGGCTCGTGGCGAAGGCGCGCAAGAATACCGGCGGCGCGCAGTTCATCGCGATCACCGATCCGGGCACCAGCCTCGGTGCGCTGGCGCACGAGCGCGGCTTCCGCACCACCTTTACGAATCCGCCAGACATCGGGGGACGGTATTCGGTCCTGTCCTATTTCGGCCTCGTGCCGGCGGCGCTGCTCGGTCTCGACGTGCAGATGCTGCTGGATCGCGGCATCGAGATGGCGCAGGCCTGCCGGCCCGGCATCCCGCCCGATCAGAATCCCGGCGCCTACCTGGGCGCGGTGATGGGCGTGCTCGGCCGGTCCGGTCGCGACAAGGTCACGCTCGTGGCGTCTCCCAAAATCAGTTCGTTCGGCTTGTGGGCCGAGCAGTTGCTTGCGGAGAGCACTGGCAAGGAAGGCAAGGGCCTGGTTCCGGTCGCGCAGGAGCCACTCGCGCCGCCGGAGGCCTACGGCAACGACCGCCTCTTCGTCTACCTGCGGCTGGAGGGCGACGCCAACGCCGAGAGCGACAAGCACGTGAAGGCGCTGGAGCGGGCCGGCCAGCCGGTCGTCCGGCTGGCGTTGCGCGACACATACGATCTGGCCGCGGAGTTCTTCCGCTGGGAATTCGCCACGGCCATCGCGGGCCATTATCTCGGCATCCATCCGTTCGATCAGCCGAACGTGCAGGAGAGCAAGGAGAACACGGGCCGCGTGCTGGACTATGTGCGGGCGCACGGGCAGCTGCCCCGCCACGACGGCGCGATGGACGGCGGGCTGGCCACGCTCCTGACGCAGGCGGGGCCGGGCCGGTACCTGGCGATCCTCGCCTATCTCACGCCCTCCGCGCAGGCCGATGCGGCGATCAAGGCGCTCCGGAAAACGCTCCTGACCAAACATCATCTGACCACGACCGCCGGCTACGGACCGCGCTATCTGCATTCGACCGGCCAGCTGCACAAGGGCGGGCCCAACAGCGGGCTGTTCCTGCAGCTCGTTGAAGAAATGAAGCCGGACGTTCCGGTGCCGGGCCAGCCCTATACCTTCGGCACGCTCGCCCAGGCGCAGGCCGTGGGCGATCACCAGTCGCTCCAGGCCCGCCACCGATCGGTGGCCAGCGTGCGGCTGGGGCGCCGAACGGCCCCGTCTATCAAGAGGCTGCTGAAGCCCTCCCGCAGGCGTGCGTCGGCGGGAGCGCGCGCGAGCAAGAAGCGCGGGAGCAAGCGGGCCAAGAGACGGCGGTAGCCCGCATTATTCATGAGGGTTCGTGACGAAACCGCGGAGACGCCAGCGAGACGGGCGCGTGGAGCCGCAAGGGAGGGAGGCAGACTTGAACAGTCTGTTGACCGACCGAGCGGCGAGCCCGCCCGCCTGGCCGCATAAAACCAGCGGCCAGGCTTGTCGTAGCGGCGTATCTGCGGTTGGAGTAGAAGCCGTCATGAATAGTGCGGGCTGATGAGCGCGGCGGAACTCCGCATCCTGGAGCATGGCGAGGAGTTGGCGCGCGAAGCGGCCGACTTCGTCGTGTGGCTGGGCGAACAGGCGATCGCGCGCCACGGGCGGTTCCGGCTGGCGCTCTCCGGCGGTTCGACGCCGAAGGCCCTACATGGGCTCCTGGCCGGGCCGGCCTTCGCGAATCTGCTGGACTGGTCGCGTGTGGCCTTCTTCTTCGGCGACGAGCGGTGCGTGCCGCCGGATCACGCCGACAGCAACTTCCGCATGGCGAACGAGACCCTCCTCAAGCCGTTGAAGATCGCCCAGGACCGCGTCTTCCGCATGCGGGGCGAGGACACGCCGGAGCAGGCCGCCCGTCACTACGAAGACAGCATACGGAAAGAGTTCGGTGTGGCGGCGCCGGCCTGGCCGAGCTTCGACCTCATCCTATTGGGGCTAGGCGACGACGGCCACACGGCGTCGCTCTTTCCCCAGACACAGGCCTTGAGCGAACGGCAGAGTCTGGTGGTCCCGAACCAGGCGCCGCAAGGCACGAAACAGCGGCTCACTTTCACAGCGCCGCTGATCAATCACGCGCAGGCGGTGGTCTTCCTGGTCAGCGGCGCGGGCAAGGCGCCGGCGGTGAAGGCCGTCCTGGAAGATCGCGCCGCAGATCCCAAAAAGTTTCCTGCGAAGCTGGTCCAACCGGAGCAAGGCCGGCTGATCTGGTTTTTGGATCACGCGGCAGCGGCAGAGTTATCAGTAGAGCAGCAGCGGGTCGTGTCTCACGAGGAATAATATACGATGATCCTGGCCGGCGACATCGGCGGAACCAAAACGAATCTGGCGCTCTTCGACTGGACGACCGAGCGGGTCGAACCGGTGCGCGAGCAGACTTTCCCCAGCGCCGACTACAAGGCGCTGGAAGAAATCGTCGAGGAATTCCTGAACCCGCCGGCAGAGCCGGCAGCCGATGCGAAGGAGCCTATCAGCGAAGAGGCTCCGGCTGAAGACAAGCCGGTGACCCTGGACGCCGCCTGTTTCGGCATTGCCGGGCCGGTCGTCGGGAACAAGAGCAAAACCACCAACCTGCCCTGGGAGGTCGACGGCGCAGAGCTTGGTGCCCGGTTCAAGATTCCCCGGGTGCGGTTGCTGAACGATCTGGAAGCGACCGCCTACGGCATGCTGGTGCTCCGACCGGATGAAACTGAGGCGCTGAATCCCGGCGCGCCGCCGCCGACCAAGGGCGCGATGGCGTTGATCGCCGCCGGCACAGGCCTGGGCGAAGCGATTCTCTACTGGGATGGGAAGACATACAGGCCGATGCCGTCGGAAGGCGGCCATTGCAGCTTCGCACCGACCAGCGACCTGGAGATCGAATTGCTTCGCTACCTGCGCACGCAGTACACGCACGTGAGCTACGAGCGGGTGCTCTCCGGCATGGGCCTCCATGCGATTTACGAATTCCTGCGGGACACCAAAAAGAACGAGCCGACCTGGCTGGCGGAGAAGATCAAAGTCGGCGATCCGGCCGCGACCATCGCCGATGCGGGGCTCAAGAAACAGGCGGAGATCGCCGTGCAGGCGTTGGAGATGTTCGTCACGATCTACGGAGCCGAAGCCGGGAACCTGGCGTTGAAGGCGCTGGCGCTCGACGGGCTCTATCTCGGTGGCGGCATCGCGCCCAGGTTGATTGCAAAGCTGAAAGATGGGATGTTCATGAAGGCCTTTGCCGACAAGGGCCGGTACAAGAAACTGCTGGCCAACATTCCGGTGCGCGTGATCACGAATCCGAAAGCGGCGCTGCTGGGCGCCGCCTCGGTCGCCGCACGATTGTGTCGGGGAGCTTCATGAGCGTTTCGAATCTCGACAATTTCAAACGGCAGGCGGCGCTCAAAGCAATAGAGTATGTCCGCGACGGGATGGTGGTCGGGCTAGGCACCGGTTCCACGGCCAAGCACGTGATTGTCGCGCTCGGCGAGCGGGTCAAGAAAGGGCTCAAGATCAAGGGTGTGCCGACGTCACAGGAAACGGCCAAGCTGGCCAGGAAGGCGAAAATCCCGCTCCTGCCGGATGATGCAGTCTGGCCGATCGATGTGTCGATCGACGGGGCCGATCAGGTCGATCCTCAATTGAGTCTCATCAAGGGCGGAGGCGGAGCCTTACTCAAGGAAAAAGTCGTCGCCGCGGCCGCGCGTCAGCTCATCATCGTCGTGGACCATACGAAATGCGTGCCGGTGCTCGGCGGCTCGTTTCCCCTCCCCGTCGAAATCATCCCGTTTGGATGGCGGAACACTGCGCAGAAAATCGAGGCACTCGGCTTCAAGGCGGTGTTGCGCAAGCGGGACGGGCGCATCTTCAAAACGGAAGCCGGGCACTACATTCTCGACGTGCAGATCGAGCGGATCGACAAGCCGGCAGAACTGGAAGCGGCGCTCAATAGGCTTCCCGGCGTGGTCGAGACGGGGCTCTTCGTGGGCCGTACCAGCCTGCTCATCGTGGGGACGCCCGAAGGAGTCGAAATCACACCAGCGGGGCCGCGCCGTGGGTGATCCCTATCGGCTGCCACGGCATATTTCCCCGACACGCTACGATCTGCGCCTCACTCCGGACCTGCCCGCGGC
>Ga0247727_10008163_pt1 | contig 19557 bp, 12 predicted proteins | sample WisWelCaveWW1625_FD_202498 | JGI IMG/M metagenome (GOLD analysis project Ga0247727, IMG submission 202498) | Biofilm microbial communities from Wishing Well Cave, Virginia, United States - WW16-25 | ecosystem: Environmental > Aquatic > Deep subsurface > Groundwater > Cave microbial mat | place... | reverse complement strand
CTCGACCAGCGGTTGCAAGAAACGCCGAATGATTCCCCGCGCCGTCGGCGCGGAACTCCAAGCCGGATCTTTCAACCTCCTCGCGAAACCATTTGCGCGCCGCGAGATGCGCCTCGCTGAAGGTGGGACGATCCACGCCGCCCTCGGCTGAGGCGCCGATCGAGGCTAATCGGTTAAACGAATCAAGCATCCGGTCCGCGTTGACGCGCAGGTCTTTGGTCATGATCGTGTCTCCTGAGTAAGAAAAGATGGAGGGAGAAGGTCTATCTGTTGGTTATTTTATCTGAATATGTAAATCAACGTCCCGCAGGTTCTCAGACCCTGCATAGCGAGGCAGTATATGGATTTCAAACTGACGATCTTCTCCGATTACATCTGACCATGGTGTTATGTCGGCCAGGGCGTGGTCGAGAGGTTGAAGGAGGAATACCAGGCGGACGTGGAGTGGCGTCCGTTCTATTTGTATTTCGATACGCCGCCCGAGGGGCGCGAATTGCCCGACTACATCCGGCAAAAACGCGCGCTGGGCTCGGAACGGCGCCTGCAAGAGATCGCGAATCTATATGGCATGAAGTTCAAATCCACGGAACGGATCTACAACACGCGCCTCGCGCACGAAGCGACGGAGTACGCGCGTGAACGCGGCAGGGGCAACGAGTTTCATCGCATTGTGTTTCGCAAAGTGTACGCCGAGGAGCGGGACCCAAGTCAATGGGATGTGTTGCGCGCCGTCGCTGAGGAAATAGGTTTGGACGCGGATGAAATGCAACGCGAGGTGGAAATCGAAAAGTACACCGCCAACGTCGCGGATCAAGTGCGATGGGCGTATCAGATCGGCGTGACCGGCGTGCCGACTTATGTGATCAACGATCGGTACGCGATTGTCGGCGCGCAACCGTATGACGCATTCAAAGATACGCTGGCGCAAATCATGGCTCAAAGGGACTGACGCCGTTCAGTCCCTTTTGGTTTCATTGCCCGCTTCAACATATCCCCGGCTTTTGTGTATACTGGTGGATAAGTAGACAAGTACACAAGTAGACAAGTAAACACGGAGACAAGTCCTGTATATCGCGTCTTTCTTCTTTCCTCTTTCATCCTTTATCCTTCATCCTTTCCAATGCGTATCCTCCCCATCCATCATCCCCTCAATGCAACCGTGCGCGTCCCCGGCTCCAAATCGTTAACCAATCGCGCCCTGCTCATCGCCGCGCTCGCGGACGGGACCACGCGCCTTACCAACGCGCTCTTCTCCGACGATTCAAAATATTTTGCCAACGCGTTAAAAACATTGGGCTTCGACATTCGACTCGACGAAGTAAATCTCGAAATGACCGTTTCAGGCTTGGGCGGAAAAATCCCCGCATCCAAAGCCGAACTCTTCATCGGCAACGCAGGGACAGCCGCGCGTTTCTTGAGCGCCTTCCTCACGCTTGGACACGGCGAATACATTGTAGACGGCGACTCGCGCATGAGAGAACGACCCATCGGTGATTTGGTGGATGCTTTGTCACAACTTGGAGCGAATATTCAAGCAATACAAAATGCGGAAGGCGGAAGGCGGACCGTGCAGATTTGCCCGCCTGTAAAAATTACCGCGAACGGACTTCGTGGAGGAAAAACCAACATCGCGGGAAATATTTCCAGCCAGTTCTTATCTGCATTGTTGATGATTGCGCCCTACGCGCAAAACCCGGTTGAAATCGCTCTTTCAACTGAACTGAACTCAAAACCCTACGTGGATATGACCTTGGCAGCGATGAAAGACTTCGGCGTTGAAGTCCAACGCAACGGCTACCAATCCTTCACCATCCCGATTGCCAATTACAAATTACCAATTACCAGCCCTCAATTCTCCACTCCTCCAATTCTCCACGAACAGTCCCCAGTCTCCAATTCCCCAATCTCCGCCTACCCCATCGAATCCGACGCCTCCGCCGCCTCCTACTTCTTCGCCGCGCCTGCGATATGCGGCGGGACAGTCCGGGTTGAAAACATTTCTCGCAAATCCAAACAAGGCGATATTGCATTTCTCGATGTGTTGACTCAGATGGGTTGTGCCGTCACCGAAACTGATGATCCTTCGACTCCGCTCAGGACAGGCTGTTTACTGATCACTGGTCACTCGCATTTACACGGCATTGACGTGAACATGCGCGACATCCCCGACACCGCGCAAACCCTCGCGGCTATCGCGCCGTTTGCCGATTCGCCGACCAGGATTCGCGGCATTGCATCTGCGCGAGTGAAAGAGACCGACCGCGTCCACGCGACCTGCGTCGAATTAGCGCGGCTCGGCGTCAGCGTGGAGGAGCATGAAGACGGCATGACCATTTATCCCGTCGAAAAGATGCGTCCCGCCGTCATCCAAACATATAATGATCACCGTATGGCGATGGCGTTCTCATTAATCGGCCTGCGCTTCGATGGAGTCACGATTGAGAATCCGGCTTGCGTCTCCAAAACGTTTCCCGATTTTTTTGAAGCGTTGGACGGGTTGCGATGATAAGACTTGGTTTGATCGGCTATCCTGTCAGTCACAGTCTTTCCCCAAAGATTCAAAATGCCGCGCTCAAGGCTTGCGGTTTGGACGGCGACTATTCGTTGTTTCCCATTGCGCCCGATGATATGCAGGCGTTGAAAGATTTGCTCGCCCGCGTCCGCTCGAGTGAAATCACCGGACTCAATGTCACCATCCCGCACAAACAAAATGTGATTCCTTTCATGGATGAACTCACGCCAACCGCCAAAGCCATCGGCGCGATCAATACAATTTACATGCGGGATGAAAAACTTATTGGCGACAACACGGATGCGCCGGGATTTTTAGCGGATTTGAAGAAATTCGTAAACAAGGAAATACGTAAACACGGAAACATGAATGCCCTTGTTTTAGGCGCAGGCGGTTCAGCGCGAGCGGTTGTGTACGCCTTGCTTCAGGATGGCTGGAAAGTAACAATCACATCCCGCCGTATTGAACAGGCGCGACAACTTGCTTCATCCTTTTCAAATTACCAATTACAAATTGCCAGTCTCGCCGACCTTCGACTTTCGACTTTCGACTTGTTGATCAACGCCACTCCTGTCGGCATGATTCCAAACATGGAACAATCTCCTTTGCCTGAAAATTTGTCACTGCCTTCCAATGTATTTGTTTATGATCTGGTCTACAATCCACGCGAGACAAAACTTGTGCGGGACGCGCGCGCGCAGGGATTATCTGCAACAACCGGACTCGGCATGTTAATCGAACAAGCCGCGTTGTCCTTTGAACTCTGGACGGAACACACTCTTTCACGCGAAATCATGCGCGCCGCTGTTGATTGAGCGGTCCCCGGTCTCTAACCCTTCGACACGGCTCAGGACAAGTCTCCAATTCTCTAATCACGAATTACACAATACGAAACACGCGAATAAGTAGACAAGTAAACACGTATACAAGTAAACACGGAGGATACATGCTTAGATTTTTAACCGCCGGTGAATCTCATGGGCTCTCATTGACAGCAATTCTTGACGGAATGCCCGCTGGATTACCCATCACCGCCTCGATCATTGACCTCGAACTGGCGCGCCGACAAAAAGGCTACGGCTCAGGCGGACGCATGAAAATCGAAAAGGACGTTGTGCAAATCCTCGGCGGAGTCATGGCGGGCGAAACGACCGGCGCGCCGATTGCCATGCTGGTTCACAACGACGACCACGTCAAATGGAAAGGCAAAGCCGTCGAGCCGATGACCGCGCCGCGTCCGGGTCACGCGGATTTAACAGGCGCGGTGAAATATGGCTACAAGGATTTACGTCCCGCGCTGGAACGCGCCTCCGCCCGCGAGACCACGATGCGCGTCGCGGCGGGCGCGGTGTGCAAACGTTTCCTCCGTCAATTTGGAATTATCGTTGGCGGATACGTTTCGTCCATTGGAGAAGTGTCCGCTGATTTTGGCGATATGCCCTACGAAGAGAGATTTAGACTTGCCGAAGAATCCGATGTGCGCTGCCCCGTCGAATCGTCCGCGCAAAGGATGCGGGATGAAATCGAAAAGACCATTCATGGCAAAAACACCCTCGGCGGGATTCTTGAAATCGCCGCGCTCAATGCTCCCGTTGGCCTGGGCAGTTTCATGCAATGGGACAAACGTCTTGAAGCAAAACTCGCAATGGCGGCGATGAGCGTTCAAGCCATCAAGGGAGTCGAAGTCGGCGACGCGTTTGAAAACGCAAAACGACTCGGAACACAGGCGCATGACCCAATCCAATTACGTAATACACAATACGTAATACGCGCTACGAATCGCGCCGGAGGTACGGAAGGCGGAATCAGTAACGGACAACCAATCGTCATCCGCGCCGCGATGAAACCAATCGCAACAACGCTCACGCCTCAACAAACGGTTGACCTTGCGCTCGGCGAGAACGCGCCCACCAAATACGAACGCTCCGATTTCTGCCCCGTGCCGCGCGCCGTTCCGATTCTTGAGGCGATGGTCGCGTTTGTTTTAGCCGACGCCCTCATCGAAAAACTCGGCGGCGATTCAATGAGCGAAATGAAACCGCGCTTTGAGTCGCTGCGAAAAGCGACGCTCGACGATTTGCCGATGGATAACTTCCCGCATGTGTTTTGGGAGTGAGAACGGAGAGAGACAAGTAGATAGGGAAATGTCGCCATGGCGCCACGCGACGCAAGTAGACAGGTAAAAAGGTATACTGAACACGGGCATAACTTGCGCTTTTAATGTACCGCAAAGAACGCCAAGAGCGCAAAGTAAAGGCTTTTTCTTAGCGGGCTTTGCGGGCGTCGCCGTGGCGCCGTGGCGACACTTCGCGGTTAGATTTTGAAATATTTCCAAACGCGCAAAACAGTAATTGGCGACCGCTCAAAGTATAGACAAGAAAACACGGAACACGCAACACTAAACCCGCGCCACGTTCCATTCATCCTTCACCATTCATCGTTTCGATACGGCTACGCCAGTCAACGCAAGCCTTCATCCTTTCCCATGAACCTCTTCCTCTACGGTCCGCCCGGCGCGGGCAAAACCGCCATCGGCAAAATCATCGCGCGCAACCTCAAACTCCCGTTCGTTGACCTTGACCGCGTCATCGAATCGAACGCGGGCATGACCATTCCGCGGATCATGGAAGAGCATGGCGAATCTATGTTTCGTGATTTGGAAACGGACGCGTTGAAATCAGCCCTCACCCCTAACCCCTCTCCCACAAGGAGAGGAGAATCGGTCGTTGCGTTGGGCGGCGGCGCGCTTTTGCGTGATGAGAATCGCGCCTTCGCTGAAAGCGCCGGCAGGGTCGTTGTGTTGACGGCTGAGTTGGATACTTTGCTTGAAAGACTCGACTCCGATTCAGAGAAACGTCCTCTGCTCGCCGGAGATCTGCGCGAGAGATTATCGTCGCTGCTTGCGAAGCGCGGCGGACATTACGACTCATTTCCATTGCGCGTGAATGTGGATGGAAAGTCAATTGAAGAAAACGCTCATCGAGCGCAAATTGCATTGGGAAGGCATCATCTTTCCGCGATGGGCGAGTATGATGTCATTGTAGGGCAAGTTGCCAACTTGCCCTACGGCGACTTAATCGTCACCGATGAAAACGTAGCGAAACATCATGCAAAGACAATCGCTGACTTGCAGGCAAAAGCGATCGTCATTTCTGCGGGCGAGGAACATAAAAACCTCGAAACAGTTTCACATTTGTGGAAATCATTTCTCGAAAACGGACTGGATCGCAAAAGCGCGGTAATTGCCTTCGGCGGCGGCGTGATCGGGGATTTGACCGGCTTCGCCGCATCAACTTATATGCGCGGGATTGCTTGGATCGTCATCCCGACGACTCTGCTTGCGATGGTGGATGCCTCGCTTGGAGGCAAGACTGGCTTCGATCTGCCCGAAGGGAAAAACCTGATCGGCTCTTTTCATCCCCCGAAACTGGTCCTTGCAGACCCAAGCCTTTTACTCACGTTGAGCGAACGCGAACTGCGCTCCGGCATGGCGGAGGTGGTCAAGCATGGCGTCATCTCCGATCCTGAATTATTTGCGTTATGTTCACGCGGCATGGATTGGATAAAAAACAATTTGGAGGAGATCGTCAAGCGCGCGCTGGCGGTGAAGATCAAGATCATCGAAGACGACCCGTATGAAAAAGGATTCCGCGCGGCGTTGAATCTGGGTCATACGGTCGGGCACGCGATTGAGTTGGCGAGCAAGTTTCAACTCAGGCATGGGGAGGCGGTTGCGATTGGAACAGCAGTCGAATCTAAATATGCCGAACGAATTGGTATCGCGCGCAACGGGTTGGCTGACGCGATCAGTAAAACGCTGTCCGCTGTGGGATTGCCAACGCGTATTCCCGAAGAATTGCCGCGTGAAGAGATCGTCCGCGCGATGCGGGTGGATAAGAAGAAGAACGCCAAGTCCATTCGGTTTGCGCTGCCTGTGGAAATTGGGCGCGTGGAGTTGGCGGATGTGGACGATCTGGAGGCGGTGCTGGAGGAGCGATGACGGTTCATCGCATTTCAGGTGAACCTGATCGCTTGACGCAGGTTTTTTACAAGCGTATAATCCCAGCCATTCAGGAGTAGTAGGTAGTTTGCTATCTGATAGAGAAGGAGATGAACGGTGGAAGTCTCCGCAGGGAAGCGCTGCTGAAGTCGCCTGGAAATAATGCCGAAGAAAATTAGCCATTCACTAATCGAGTAGACCGGCACGGGGTTGCCCGTTACAGCATAGGCTGATAATTGTCAGCTACAGAGAGCGTTGAGTAATCAACGAATTGAGGTGGTACCGCGATGCTACCCTGAGTTTATCGAAGGGCACGCCTGTCGTCCTCATGATGGACGAGGCGTGTTTTTGTTTAAATCCAGGAGCGCGAATGAATGTAAAGCAGGTTATCCAATCACAATATCTGGCGGCGTTGGCGATGTTGAAACAGGCAATCGTCAAATGCCCGCCGAACGTTTGGGACGATCCCGCAGACAAGGACAGGTTCTGGTTCATTGCGTATCACACGCTGTATTACGCTCATCGGTACTTGAAAACAGAGAATAAGGGTTACGTCCGCTGGAATAAGCCGCAATACGGCAAGCAAGAAACTGCAATGCCAAAGGAGCAGATTCTGGAACGTCTTAAAACCGTGGAACGTGAAGTCGCTGAACAGGTTGCCTTGATGAACCTGGATGGCAAATCAGGTTATGCGGGGTTTCTCGCCAACAAGATGGAACTGCAACTCTACAATATCCGCCACATCCAACAACATGCCGGCGAACTCTACGAAAGGCTCAGGCCCTACAACGTCAAAATTGGCTGGGTCTCGCAGAGGAACAAGGAGCAAGAATGACCGGGCACGAACTACCCAAAGCATACGATTTCAAATCCACCGAGCCGCGCATCTACGCGATGTGGGAGGCGGGCGGATTCTTCAAGCCGCACAACGATCCGAACAAACCCGGTTTCGATCCGAACGTCGAGCCGTTCGTCATTGCCATCCCCCCGCCCAATGTGACGGGCGAACTGCACATCGGTCACGCCATGTTCGTCAGCGTCGAAGATTTGATGACGCGCTATCACCGCATGAAGGGTTACTCGACTTTATGGATTCCCGGAAGCGACCACGCCGGTATCGCCACGCAACTCATGGTGGAGCGCGACATTTTGCAAAAAGAGGAGGTGACGCGCGAAGAACTCGGACGCGAGGAATTCCTGCGCCGCACCTGGCAATGGAAACACAAATACGGCGATATCATCACGAACCAGATCCGGCGACTCGGCGCCTCGTGCGACTGGGACCGCGAACGCTTCACCCTCGACGAAGGGCTGAGTCGCGCGGTGCGGGAGGCGTTTGTCCACCTCTACGAAAAGGGATTGATCTATCGCGGACCGCGTCTCATCAACTGGTCGCCGGGACTCAAGACCGCCGTCTCCGATCTTGAAGTGGAATACGAGGAAGAAGACGCGACGCTGTATTACTTTAAGTACATGCTTGCTCCAGAGACCTCCGAGGTCTCGCAGACCTCGGAGGTCTATATTCCAGTTGCAACAATTCGACCCGAAACAATTCTCGGCGATACAGCCGTAGCCGTTCACCCCGACGATGAACGCTATCATAAATTCATCGGCAGGTCTGTGATCGTGCCGATCCTCGGGCGCGAGATTCCCGTGATCGCCGATCATTATGTGTCGCGTGAGTTTGGCACGGGCGCGCTCAAAGTGACGCCGGGTCACGACCCGAACGATTATCTCATCGCGCAACGGCACAACCTGCCGATCATCTCCGTGCTGGACGTGGAGGCAAAGGTCAACGAAAACGGAGGCAGGTATAAAGGTCAGGATCGATTCGAGGCGCGGAAAAATCTATGGGATGATATGCGGAAGGCCGGTCTCGTCATCAAGACTGAACCGTATCGTACAACAATCCCGCGCTCGCAACGCGGCGGCGAGATCGTCGAGGCGATGATCTCCACGCAGTGGTTCGTGAAGATCGAGCCGCTGGCAAAAGCCGCGCTCGAAGCCGTGAAGGACGGGCGTATCAAGATCGTGCCGGAGCGTTTCGAAAAAATCTATTACAACTGGATGGAAAACATCCGTGACTGGTGCATCAGCCGCCAGTTGTGGTGGGGACATCGCATCCCGGTGTGGTATTGCCCCGACGGACATAAGACGACGGGGCGCGAAGACCCAACCGAATGCGCGACTTGCGGTTCGAAAGATATTCATCAGGATGAAGATGTGTTGGATACGTGGTTCTCCTCCGCCTTGTGGCCCTTCTCGACTCTCGGCTGGCCCGATGAAACGCCCGACTACAAATATTTTTATCCCACGTCCTACATGGAAACCGGCTACGACATTTTGTTCTTCTGGGTGGCGCGCATGATCATGAGCGGACTGGAATACACGGACAAGATTCCATTCCGTACCGTGTACCTGCATGGACTCGTGCGCGACGAGATCGGCCGCAAGGTATCCAAAACGCTGGGCAACGTGATTGACCCGCTCGTTCTCATGGATGAATTCGGCACGGACGCCCTGCGCTTTACGATGCTTGTCGGCTCGACGCCCGGCAACGACACCAATGTTGGCCCAAAGAAGACCGAATCGAACCGTAACTTCGCCAACAAGTTGTGGAATATTGGGCGGTTCGTGATCAACGCCATCGCTTCGCTCGATGATGGACAGCGGACGATAGACAATGGTCAGTCGTCCACGGTCAATCGTCAAGATTACACTCTCGCCGATTCCTGGATCTGGGCGCGGCTTCAACAACTCATCCGCGATACCGAGCGCCAGTTCCAGAACTTCCAATACGGGCAGGCTGGCCAACAGATCTACGATTTCATCTGGTCCGATTTTGCCGATTGGTACGTGGAAATCGCGAAGGAGCAAATGAAAAATGCAGAAGGCAGAACACAGACGATTGAGACGCTTGCGCGCGCGTTTGATAATTGCCTGAGGCTGCTGCACCCATTCACTCCATTCGTGACGGAAGAACTTTGGGGACACTTGCATACGACTCTGAGAGAGTCTCCAATCTCCAGTCTCTCCAAGGATTGGCCCTCCGCATTGATTGTGGCAAAGTGGCCTGAACTGCATCCGTTGGAAGGTTGGGAAGCGGACAAGATCGCCGACTTCGAGTTGATTCAAGAGATCGTGCGCGCCATCCGCAACCTGCGAAACGAGAAGAATGTGGCTCCATCCAAACGCCTCGCGGCGACAATTTCATCAGGCGATAAATTCGATTTGCTCGCCGGTCAATCTTCAGCCATTGCATCGCTTGCAGGTTTGGATAATTCTCTAATCTCTATTTCCCAATCCCTCACTGACAAGCCTGACGACTCTCTCGCCCTCGTCGTTGGTCCGCTTGAAATTTACATCCCGCTCGCGGGCATGGTTGATCTCGCCGAAGAAAAGACGCGCCTCGAAAAGGAATTGAAGGAAGCCGAGTCGCACATCGAACGGCTGGAAAAACTTCTCGCCAGCGACTTCGCCAATAAAGCCCCCGCCGCGCTTGTCCAAAAGGAACGCGCCAAACTGGCGGGTTATAGAGACACCGCGGCAAAGATCAGGGCGCAGTTGAGTTAAAAAGGCTCTCCGGCTTTGGCGGGTAAGCCACAGAGATCACAGAGAAAACGAGTTTAAATGCTTTTACTCAATGATCTCTGTGGCAAAGAAGACCTTTGCAAGAGGTCAAATAAAGAAGGCCCGCCTCCCTCATCGTGTTCTTTCCAGATACTCCTGCACTTCGATCATCGGCGGGCGTTCGCGCTCGGCGATCTCCTCCACATCCAGAAAATAGCCCTTGTTGTTATGACGGATCAACTTCATGGAGCGGTTCACATCCTCCAGCGCCGCGCGCCCCAGGCGGCTCTCCAGTTTACGCATCACGGTCTGGATGATCGCAAACGACATTTTGCTCAACGCCTCCAGGCGCTGGTTATGATGAACGCGCTCCAGCAGGTCCACCTGCGCGATGGCGTTCAAGCCGTATTTTTCATAGATATCAATCAACAAGCCTGTTTCCACGCCGTAGCCCGAAAAGAAGGGCAATCGTTCCAGCGCCGCGCGCCTGCCCGCGTATTCGCCTGAAAGAGGCTGCACCACGCCCGAAAGCTCGGGGTAAAAAAGATTGAGCAGGGGACGCGCCGTTAATTCGGTCACCCGTCCGCCGCCGCCCGCCTGTATCTTTGCGCCCACCCTCAACGGTCTGCGATAAAAGCCCTTCACAAATTGTATCTGCGGGTTGATCAATATCGGTCCTAAAATGCCGTATACAAAACGCGGATGGATATTCACAATGTCCGTATCAACCCACACAATAATGTCGCCGCGCGTCACCAGCAGGCTCTTCCACAAAGCTTCGCCCTTGCCGGTCCGCGCGCCCAACCGTTCCAGCAAGCACTGGTGGACGTAAACGGGAATGCCCTCCGCCTGCGCGATTTCACGCGTTCGATCCGTTGAATTCGAATCGATCAAAACAATTTCATCCAGCAACGGCGCGCGTTGCATCAATTCCTTTTTCATCATTCGGATCGCCTTGCCCACCGTCTCCTCCTCGTTCAAGGCGGGCAGGGCCAGGCTCACGGTCAGGCCCTGTTGTTCTTTCAGGTCAGCCAGTTCGCGCAGGCGGTTGAATTCGTCCGCGTGAAATGTATTCTCGGCAAACCACTTATCCACCAAAATCGAGATCGCCTGCACGCCCGCGCTTTCGTCGTAGACCGTCTGCGGCAGGGGTCTTTTACTCTTCACGGCGATCACCGCGCCGCGGGCTTCACGCAGGATGCGATCAGCCACCGGACCCAGCGAAGTGGAACTTGTGACCGGCTGTGATGTTGCGCCCAGAACGATAACGTCCGCCTGTTTGGCGTGATCCAGGATCAATTCCGCCGCGTCATCCGTGACTGCGAACTGCTTCTGCACCTCGGGCATTTGCTTCAGGACGCGTTCCAAACCTTTGAACGGCGCGTCGCTCCCCGCTTCAGGATCATCCGACGCGCGCAGGTGGAGCGCCGTGACGCCCTTTGAATGTAAACCCAGGCCGACGCGTAACGCCAGTTCCGCATGAGGTCCGCCTCTGACCGGGACCAGGACCTGCTTCGGCCTGCTGGAAATTTTTCCCCGCACCAAAGCCACGTCGCACGGCGGACGCGCCAACACGTCGTTCACAGTGACGCGCAAAGCCTTGAGATGGGCCTCGTATTCCAGGCACAGCAGATCGGGCTTTTCATCCTGCAGGAGTTTCGAGAGTTCATTCCACGGTTGGTATGAAACGATGACCTGCGATTTGCTTGTAGCGCGCTTGTCCCGCCCAAAGATGCGGAGCAGTCTTCGCAGGGAACGCGCCGCCGCCGCGCCCACGCTCAACGACTGATCGTCCGGCACGACCACCACGCCCACGAGGATGATCTCCGCGTCGAACTGGCGCGCGGCGTCCAGCGCGTGCAGTCCGGGTCCCTCGTGGACGAAGGGCACGAGGATGGTATGGATGGGCGTAAATTCAGATCGAGGCGGCATGGAGTCATCCTTTCAAAAGGATCACGGTACCGCGATATTCATATCGCACGACAAAGATGTTGCGACATGAATGTCGCGTTACAAAACCGGCTTGACGCGCTGGCGATAGATCGCCTCCCAACGGAACGATGAACGCGCGCATCGAAAGGCGCGCGATGGAAGAAGATTGAAAATACTCCGCGAGCATGCGCGCGGCTGGCGTTTCTAACTGCGGCGATGGCGCGCTAGAATTGTCTTTTGGTTCATGTGGGAATATAATCCGTGCATAGTTTGACAGTTTGCTAATGGTAAAAGAGAAATATACCTTATTTCAAGGAAATCATCATGAGTCCTGTTCGAAAAAACGTCTCCCGAAAACCTGCCATCAAAGATTTCGGTGAAGATGTTCTTAATGACTACGAAAGTTGCCTGGAGAACTTTTTCGATCCCGAAAGCGGAGCCGTTCTTGAATCTGAACGCGACAATGGAATTCCGAAATTTCTATTTACCGAAGTGACCGGATATGCCATTTTGGATTTTATTCTTCTACATTCGATCACCGGGAACGATGAATATATTGAGAGAGCAAAGAAAAGCGCGGACTGGATAAAGAAACAAGCCATGGATCCGTGCGGCGGGGTCAAAACCAGATACTATTTTGAAAAGGATGGTGAAACCAGATTAATGGAAACATCGTTTTACGGGCGGAGAATTTATTCATTCGACACCGCTATTTGCCTGAAATCTCTTGTCGCTTTATACGTTGTTACCAATGACGAGTCGTATTTCGAGCTATCGAAGAAAATGGGCGACTTTCTGCTTGCGAAGATGGTTGATAGTTCCGGCAAAGTGTTTCCCATTTACAATGCGAACGACGACAAATGCGTGGAGGAAGACCGCCAGGTTTGGTCAAAACGTTTTGGCGCGTTTCACGCCAAAATCGCGGAAGCGCTCGTTGATCTATACGACGTAACGCAGGAGAAAAAATATCTTGATGTTGCGGAACGCGTATGTCAGAAGATATTAAGGTTTCAAAAGCCGGAGGGAAATTTCGAAACGTCCGTTGGATTAACCGAGTTGCATCCCCATTGCTATGCGGCGGAGGGGTTGTTATATGTGGGTCGTAAAATTCAAAACAACATATTTATCAAAGCCGCGCGCGACGCTGTGGAATGGGCGCTTGGTAAATCTCAGCGCGGAGAGATCGCCCAAAGTTTCGATGTAAACACCGGTACGCCTCTCACGCGATTCAGAACGGACGCGCTTGCCTCGACGCTTACTCTTGCGGCAGATTTATTGCGTATCGGGCAACTGGACAGAAAATACGTCAATAAAATGGACAAACTTGCGCTGAAGATCCTGGATATGAAGTCGGAAAATAAATACTTCCGCTATGGATTTTATGAAAAAGAATTCAAGGGAAAACTCGAGTCAAATACTCGGAGCTATTGGACGAACATGTTCTGTCTGCATAGCCTCTATAAATATTACCTTACACAAATACTCGCTCATACCTGGCTTGTGATTCTGGCTGGAGGCAAGGGCGCAAGATGTTGGCCGATAGCCTGTGAAACCATGCCCAAGCCCCTTTCGGTTACTCTGATAAATAATCGCTCACTGCTGCAAGAAACCATCAGACGATATACTCATAATGGTTTTATTCAACCGGAACAAATTTTGATTCTTTGCAGTAAAAAGGCCAAGAAGAAAGCCGAAGAACAATTAAAAGAGGATGGTATTCCCTCAAAGAATATACTGGTAGAGCAGGAACCAAAGGGCACCATTCCAGCGGCATCCGTTGTCTTCGAAGAGATTAAGCAGCGTATAGGCGCTGAGGATATTTTCATAGTAAGCATGGCTGACGATGTAATCGAGCCAGTTGATCAATTTCAGAACGCATTAATACCGGCTCTGTTTGCAGCCAGGGAGAATGACTGTCTGGTAAGCGTCGGTAAGCCTGTTGGGAAGGATCAATATGACAGGCGTTTTGGGCACATGGTTTATTCCAATAGAATAAATTCCTATCGCTGCTATCAGGTTGATACGTTTATAGAAAAACCTACAATATCCGAGTTTGAGGATTTGAAACATTTGCCAGGAGACATGGCCTGGGAATGTGGAACCGTTATATTCAGGGAATCCTATTTCAAGCAAATCGTTCCGACGCTCGAAGGGGAGAACGATCTGGCAAAACATCTGCTGTCAAAAGCCTCAAATTGGTCGTCGAAAGGAAAAAATACTTTACACATGGCTGTTTCGATTCTGGACGTGAAAACTTCTTTTGAAGACTTTGGCGTTCCGGGTTTGAATTTATATAATTTCTTCCGCGATCACGTCCGCGGCCATGAAAAACACGATTTTGGATCGGGAAACATTTGCCTGGGGTACACTTCAAGTATTGAAATGAATTCCTGCGCCAATAATCTTGTGATTGCCGATACATTGCCAATTAAGATCTTTGGGTTGGAGGATTACTTAATCATTGATAATGGCTGGACAAACACAACAGTGATTATGCCGCTCAGCAACGTTGATTATTTGCCCAATCTTTATTACAGGTTTCTGGCGGATTCGAAAAAATATAAGCCTTTCATTGTCGGCGGACCTGAGGCATTCCGGGCAGCCCCAATTACACTTGCTGAAAATAGCCCTCAGGCTCAACTTAATTCGGAGCAGGGCCTTGTTTTGGCTTACAATTGCGGAGAAATATTCGTCAACCGTCAGCAAGACTGTTTGTGGATGGTCAACCTGAAGGACGATTATCGGAAATCAATGAAGCTTTTTCAAAGGTCTTTAAAGAATTGGGTTTTGGCGGCATAGGTGTAGAGAGGTCAGTCGTTGATCGATTTGTTTGTTCTTCGATCCCATTCAATTCATCTTGGATACACTACATATATCGTTGATTCAAAAATGTAAGAGACGCTTGGTTATTAAGTTATCCCTTTTGTAATCGAAAATGACCTGACGATACGCGAAGCATTACGACAGATTCGCCCATATGATTATTACCCAACAAGGAGGTTCTGACATGATATGGAATTTCTTGCAAACAAACGCAGCGGCCTTGCAAGCGATCTCGGAGCTTGCAATGGCGGTAATAACATTTGGCGCGGTGCTGTATGCCATAAAGCAAGTTAATGAAGCAAAAAAGGCTGTTGATGAGGCAAAAAAGGCTCGCATACTAACTGCATTTTTAGAGACCGAGAGACGTGTTAATTATGCGAACGCAGCAGAAGATCGCCGGTACCTCTACGAGCATAATTTTGAAAGTCCGTCAACAATAACAATTAAGGAACGGGAGATTATAGAAAGAATATGTACCTCATTTGACACTCTGGGCGTTCTTGTTCGTGAGGACATATTCCACCGACCGCTGGTCTTCAAACTCTTCTATGATGTAATCATCAAATGCTGGCTACAGGCTCTGGATTTCATTGAATTTGAAAGGAGTCCAAATCGAAAAGCCCGGACTTATATGCAAGATTTCGAGTATTTGTACAAACAGGCAGAAAAATATCGTCTGGAACACAATTTTCCGCCAGTAATAATTCATCCACCGCACACAGATAACGCGCCTATTGTCCCATCACCCAAAAAGCGAACACCGTTAAGAGGGCACGCAAGAACCACTAAAAGCAAAGGCGATTAAGAAGCCGGTAACTGGCAGCCGCATATAGGATCACCCTTTCTCCAACAAAGGCAGGATATGTTTCCGGTAAATCGCCTCCCAGCGGAAGGAGGAGCGCGCGCGCATGGATAATCGCTCTGTGAACGATAAACGGAAATGATCGGCGATGATGGCGGCAATCACGGCGGGGTCTTCATCGGGTGAAAAGAACCATGCATCCTCCAAACCCAACTCGCGCAAGGGAGGAATGTCCGCGCAAAAGACAGGCAAATGACTGAACGCGGCTTCGATCACTGGGATCCCGAAGCCCTCCTCGCGGCTGGGCAATAGCAACGCGTCCGCCACGCGAAAGAAATCTGAAATCACTTCATGGGGCAAAAAGGAGTCAATAAGTTCCGCGAGGAAATGCGCCGAACCTACCAGTCCCAATTGCCCGCGCAAATTCGAAAGCAACTCGAAGTATTTGCGATTGTCCGCGTTGTGCGGACCGAGCGGACCCGTCACCACGAGCGCGGCTTGAGGGAAGCGCTTTTTCAATTCAGCCAGGGTATGCAAAGCCAGTTCGATATTTTTGCGCGGCGTCACGCGGACAGGTAATAGCAAAATCGGCGCGGCATCCAAAAGGTTCGTTTGTTCCAGCAAGGCTTGGGTCTGCGCTTCGAGTTTGTAGAAGCGCGCCGCGTCCACGCCGTTGGGAATCACATGGATGGAAACAGGGTCAAGTTTCATCAATCCCGCCAATTCACCGCGCCGCAATTCTGAATTGGCTGCCTGTGTCATGTTCCCCCAATCGGTTCGCAGCGTGTCCCAGGGATAACCGTCGTGCAGTTCGGGCAAATAGCGCGGCGTCGTCCATGCCAGATCGTGGTGCCAGAGAATCAGGCGCGGGAGTCTTTTGGATAGGTGCAACTGATGAAGCGCGGCGGTGAGCGCGAGGTTTTTGTTCAGAGAACAGACATTGTGGGCGATCAACACATCCATGCCCGTTAAAGCGGTGTGTAATTCTTGCGCCAATTCGTCGCGCAAAGACTCGAAATCCTTCGTCGCTTCACCGCGATCCAATTGTTCCTTCATCTCAATTACGCGCGGATGTTGCGAATCGGCAAGCGGGATTCTTATCAGTGGAATATTTTCATTCAACGCCTCGCCGCGCCCCGCGATGAGACGGACAGAATGTCCATCCGCGGACATCAAGCGCGCATGATGCGCGATGACGCCCTCCACGCCGCCGACGATGGGAGGAACCGAGTAATGCAGGAGGGCGATGTTCATACCTGTTGACCCAGACAATCGGCGAGAATGGATTGCAAACGGCGTTCCAAAACGGTGAAAGAGAAATATCGCCTTGCCAGCTGATAATTCTCCTCCGCCCATTCCTGCGCCTGCGCGGGGTTCTGCAAAATATCGCGCACCGCTTTGAGCGTGCCGGCGCTGATAAAGCCGTCGAACCATACTGCGCGAAAACCTTTGGGTCTGATGTCCACTTCATAGATGGAATAGTTGTTCACGAGGATCGGGCGGCGATAATACACGGCTTCCAAAAAGGCGTTGCCGAAGCCTTCAATGGCGGATGGATAAGCGACCAGATCGGCGTGAGGATATACGTCGCCGAGAGTGTAAATCTTTTTGCCGTTATTGGTCGCGCCGCGTTCGTCCTGCACTTGATCTGATTCAAAGCGGACCGTTACATCCAACAACTGAGCATATTCGCGCACGCGTTGTTCGTAGGCATCGCCTTCGTCGCCTGAGGCGTGCGAGATGATGAGTTTCGCGGGCAGGTCGAGGCGGCGCATCAGTTCGATGGCGTGCTCGATGCCTTTGCGCTGGATGACGCGCGTGGGCTGCAGGAAAAAGTATTCGCCGTCGCCGATGCTGAAGTCGGCGCGCACAGTTTCGGCGTAGGAGTCCGAGGCGGGCGGCGGCGAGTCGAAGTCCATCACGTTGGGGATCACGCGCGAGGTCACGCCGTAACGCGAGGCGAGTTGTTGGGACTGAATCGTGTTGATGACCACATGTCGAATTGACGGCAAAGCGGGCGGGAATGCCGCGGCGAGATAATCCCCCACGCAATTGACCTGAAAGCGCTGGCGTTCCCAGTGGAAATCGTGATGATGCGCGATGGCGGGAAAGCCCGTCTCGGCGATGAACTCGGTGACGGCGAGACCAAGCGGCAGGTTGAGCGGAATCGTCACCGCGTTTTCGATAATGATGATCTCCAGATCGAAGCGATGCGCGAATTCGTATAACGTCTGTTTGAAGTACTCCTTCAACTCGTGGACGCGGCGCGTCATCTGCGGCGGGCGCACATACATCGAGAAGAAATCCTTGTACAGCGCGGCGATTTCAGGATGCGATTTGCGCGCCTCCTTTGTGACCATCCAACTGCCTGAATACGCCATTTGATTGAGCGCGTCAATTTCAGGATGGCGATAAAACGCCTCAGGCACAACCTGGGAGCGATCCGCGGGCCGATCACATTCGCCCGCGAAATAAAAGCATTGATGACCGAGCCTTTCCAATACGGTCGCCCATTTCTGCGTCTCAAGCGAAACGCCGTCGGTGCCAGCGAAACGGGTGGAGATGAAGCCGATATGATGGGAGGTTTGAGTCATAATTTTATCCATAGGGTTTGATAAGGTTCGAGTTCGATGGTCGAAACCTGTAACGGTTGATCGGAGAAGAGGTTTGCCGCCGTCGTATGCGCCGTTTCAACGGCGATTTCCTGCGCGCTGACATTATGCAGGCAGACAGCGCGTGAATTTCCATCGGGCGAAACGCGTTCAAGCGCAAAGACCGATGGATGCAAATCCAATATGTTTTGTATGCCGTGCGGATGAAACGCGGGCGTGTTCCTTCTGGCTTTCAGCAACTGACGATAACGGGTGAAGACTTTTGAGCGCAGGGAGTTTTCATCCGCGAGTTCGTGCTGCAAGGTATATAACTGGTTCTTTTCGCGGTTGATGGCGCGGTTGTGTCCCGTTTGTTTTACTCCTGCGAGCCAGCCGCGCGAACCAAACAGACTGTGAAAGTAAATCCCCGGCACGCCCACAAGCGAGAGCATGATGGCTTGCGCGGCGATGAAACGATCCACTTGCAAGTCTAATGATTCATATTCCGCTCCCGGCGGCGTCCCCGCCGCCGAGGATGGCGGCTGGAGCAAGAATGGATTTGAAAGCGCGTCGAAGTAATTGATGTTCATCTCGTAGGGGCTTTGCGTCCCATCCGCGTTGTGTTTGTAGGAAATCAAACCGCCGTGTTCGAGCGTCTTGTTGACCAGCGAGTCAATGTCGGCGTCCGATAAAATTCCCCGGACCGGATTCAGCCCGACTCCGTCGTGCGAAGCGAGGAAGTTGAAGAAGGTCGTTTTATCGGAGGGCAATGTCAGAGTCTTCGCCCAGTCCGATAAGATGCGCGCGTCGCCTGTGTGGAACGTATGTAGAATCAACGGCGGCAGGGCAAAGTTGTAGACGAGTTGCGCTTCGTTGGTTCCGTCGCCAAAGTACGAAACGTTATCCACATGAGGCACGTTCGTTTCTGTGATCAAATGAACGTGCGGGGCGACCTCATCCAACACGGCGCGCAGGAATTGAATCACTCGATGCGTTTGAGGCAGGTGAATACTGGTTGTGCCAATCTCCTTCCACAGATAGGCAATCGCGTCGAGGCGGATAAAACCGGCGCCGCGCTCGACGTACATGAGCAGGATTTGCAAGACCTCAAGCAGGACTTCGGGATTTTTGTAATTCAGGTCAATCTGGTCCGCGCTGAACGTCGTCCACACGCGCTTTTCGCCTGAGGGAGTTTTGAACGTTGTCAGCAATGGTAATGCGCGCGGACGCGCCACCCGTGATAGATCGGGCGAACCGTCCACCGCGATAAAATAATCGCGATAATGCGGGTCGTCGCGCAGAAATCCCTGGAACCATTCGCTTTGCG
>Ga0247727_10008162_pt1 | contig 19559 bp, 13 predicted proteins | sample WisWelCaveWW1625_FD_202498 | JGI IMG/M metagenome (GOLD analysis project Ga0247727, IMG submission 202498) | Biofilm microbial communities from Wishing Well Cave, Virginia, United States - WW16-25 | ecosystem: Environmental > Aquatic > Deep subsurface > Groundwater > Cave microbial mat | place... | reverse complement strand
GTACTGGTGGCACGCGCGACGCGAGCCGCAGCGGTTCTGGCGCCTCGCGCTGTCGCTCACCGGCTTCGTGGTGTGCGCGGTGATCCTGTCGCTCCTCGCCTGGAACCGATTCGACGAGGGCGGCTGGGCAGCGCTCGCCATCATTGCCGTGATCGTCTCGCTGTGCGTCGCCATCCGGCACCACTACGACTACACCAAGGCGGCGCTGCGCAAGATCGACGCCCAGTTCGAGAATGTGCCCTTCGGCTCGGAGGCCAGGCCGCCGGCGATCGACCGGCAGGCGCCGGCCGCGGTGTTCATGGTCGGCTCCTCGCGCGGCGGCGGGCTGCACACGCTGCTGTGGGTGCAGCGCATGTTTCCGGACCATTTCCGCAACTTCGTGTTCATCAACGCGCGCGCGGTCGACGCGCAGAGCTACGGCGGCGCGGAGGCGATGCAGGCGATGAAGCTGGAGGCCAACGTGGCGCTGAAGTTCTTCGTCAACTTCTGCCACTCCAACGGCCTGGCGGCCAAGTCGGAGCTCGCTTTCGGCACCGACCCGATCGAGGGCTTCGTCGAGTTGTGCGCGCGGGTGCAGGAAGAGTTCCCGCAGGCGATCTTCTTCACTTCCAAGCTGATTTTCCGGCAGGACAACTGGTTCACCCGGCTGCTGCACAACCAGGCGGCGCTGGTGCTGCAGCAGCGCCTGCACCTCGCGGGCATGCAGATGGTGATCCTGCCGATGCAGGTCGAGGCCTAGCGCGCGCGGGCAGGCGCGGGGATCTGGTGGAGTGGAAGACTCCTGTCAAGTTCCGCTAAGACCGTGACGGCAGCTGCCTTTTTCTGGTTCCCTTTTCTTGAATACCCCCGGATATGCCCCGACAACACGAGCTTCGAGCGAATCTCCCTACTGGACAAGCCTCATTGCCTTTAGATAGGGCGACGGTCTCGTTGCACGCGCATCGCCCCAAGGCATCCTGCGTGACTTCGGATACGAGCAGTACAGAAGGCGCTTGGATCTCGTAACCGCAACAAAGGCATTGCGCCGCTCCTCGTCAAGTGCCGGCCCCTTCGCTCGATAGTCGGGGAAAATGCCCTCTGCCATCCCGACCAGAAAGACGACTTCGAATTCCAGGCCCTTGGCGGAATGGACAGTAAGCAATGCGACACCCTCTGAGTTACGTTGCTGAGTGGTCCCGAGGGCAAGGGCGCTAAGGAAACCGGCGATGCTAGGGTTTTGCGCAGATCCGCGAAGGTAAGTGTCCCATTCCTGAAGCAAGACCTCTGTGTCGTCGTAGATGGCCTGGCGCTCATCGTCTTCCAATGAATCGGCAAATGTACGAAGGACACGTACCGGCCCCTTGATGTCTAACCGCTGGGGCGTCGACACAGTCTTAGCCAATGCCTCAACGCTCACAGCCCACTCCGGCGTGTTCGCCTGAGACACGACCTGCCGTAGGTAACCAATGAGGCCGGCGTGATCGACCGGCGGCTCGCTTTCTGTACTGACACTCCATTTCTTGAGCAGCGCTGCGAGGTGAAATCTATCCTTCGGATTCGCGATCAGGCGCATTCCCAGTTGGAAACTTTCTGCAGCCTTAGATTCATTCTCATGAATGACTGAGACCCGCTTGTAGAAAGGAATGCCCTCCTTCTTCAACGCCTTCTCGACGTGCAAAAGGGCGAAGCGCGTTCGCGCTAGGACCGCGCATCGGTTCCAGGAGATGGGTCCCTCCACATCTCGGTGGCCCTGTTTAGACAGTTCCTTCAGCTTCGCCGCAACCAAAGATGCCTCGCTCTCCTCATTTTCTCCAACCAAGAGTCCCAACTCGCCGTCAATTGGCAACTGTCCATCTACCGAATAGGTCTCCTGAAGCGATGATGCCGCCCCGACGATTGCTTTCGAACTCCTAAAGTTTTCTTTCAGCTCAATCGTTGCAGCACCGAACTCCTCCGCAAAGCGATCCATAAACTTTGGACTGGCCGTATTGAACCCATAGATGGACTGTTTCGGATCACCAACCATCATCACGTTCTTAAATTCATCGCCGCAGAGCGCAGTGAGAACCGCGTACTGAGCTTCGTTTAGATCCTGTGCCTCATCAACGCAGATGTATTTGAAGAGGCGGCGATAGAAGTCGGCAACTTTCGGATATTCCGTAAGCAAGCGGTAGCTAAGCAGAAGAAGGTCTTCAAAGTCATAGGCATCGCATGCCCTGAGGCCGGCGTTGTAACTGTCCAGGACGCGTTGGTTGAGTTCGGAGTCTGGAAACGGCTGTGAGATTGGATGTGCCTTAATCAGCGCGATACCTCGCAACCAGGTATCTAAGGTTTGGTTTCTCGCCTTGGCGTCTCCCGACTTCATCAATTCTTCCGTTAGCAACGGGTCTGCCGCTACCGCCTCAATAAGGAGGCCTTTACGGTCTGCCCATTGCTCGAACAACTGGGGAGATCCACTAACTCCGACGTGTTTGCCACGCTCCGAGAGCATGGTTAGACAAAATCCGTGCAGGGTCCCAATGAACGCCCGATCCAAGACAGAACCTAGGTCTTGGAGTCGCTCTCGCATCTCATTGGCGGCCTTATTCGTAAACGTAAGAGCTAGAACCCGAAAGTGACCGGTTTCGTTTACCAGTCGCCGGACACGCTCTGTCAGGACCCTGGTTTTTCCAGAGCCAGGACCTGCAACAACCAACAGCGGGCCGTCGCCGTGATTGACGACGAGTTGTTGCGTTTCAGACAGCCGCGCCTGCGCCAATGGCTAGCTCCTGCTCAAACCGAAATGCTTAGATATTTCAGCAAAAAATTGTGCAACGGTTGTGGGTATGCGACGTGCAGGGTCTGCCAGCGCCCCTATTACTTCCGCAAGCGGTGTCGCTGCACTCCTCTTGTGCCTACGCAGAGCGTCTATGGCAGCCCTCTCGCGTCCACCTGCAGATTTGTAATCGCGAGTGTACTCAACACCGGCCGTCGTTGACCCTGGTTTTCCGTGCAGATTTTTGATATATCGATCAAGAAACCCCGGTTCGAATGCTTTGTCGAGCGCTTCTACGATCTGAGCCAGGTAACCGTCTCGAACAAGTTCGGCTTCGATGTCTCCCTTCTCGGGGATTACAGTCACTTCGGAGCGCGTTTTGTAGTCTGCTATTCCGATTTTCGCTAACGATTCGCTGAGCCCCTTTACTGCAGCATCTTCACCATCGGAGTAGATGAACCACGGAATTCCAAAGCTCTCGGCAAGCCAAACGAACGGTGAATAGTTGTGGCCACCCGCCCCTACAAAGGAAAAACCGAGTTCGTGGACGGTCTTGCCCCAAAAAATTTTGGCCCAGATAGGGAATGCCTGCTCTTCAGTAACGATTCCCTCGTACAAGATCAAGGCTCGCGAGAAGAGCAAGTCACCTTTGGTCGCGACAACCTGACGCTCCACAACTACTCGCTCATCTTTTGTAATCTTGGAAAGATCGAGCTCGGAGACGGTGCTCTCGCTTTTTTTGCGCACGACCAGGCGAAGATCGGCAAGTCCTGCTTGACCGGATATGTACGGCGAATGTGTGCTGAGCAGGCGTTGGGCCGAGACGGTGGCAATTTGGTGATATAGGGCTCTCTGGGCCTGGGGATGTAGATGCGCTTCGGGTTCTTCCAAGGCCAAAAAGGCGTGAATGGAGTCTCCTGTTGCCGCGGCCTGTTTTCTCTTCCACTCCACGTATGCCCGAAACACCAGAAGCGATGCAAGGCTTCGCGTTCCCATGCCATGCCTGGCCAAGGGGAAGGCCTGGGCACCCGGAGTTGACAGGGTCACATCCACTCCGCGCGATAGGTCTCGCAGCGTTCGCGGGACAGGCGAGATGTTTATCCCGGCCTTGTTGGCAGCGATTACGTCTTCGAGATTGACGAGGTTCTCGTGAATATGCGTGAGCACGCCGCTCTTAGAGACCAATTCCTCGTTTAGCTTTGTAAGCGCTGCCTCAAAACCTTTTATATCAGCGTCACTCAGTCCCAAGTCGTCAGTCAAACGCCTCCAGAACGAGCCTCTTGTCCGGAGGTCATTTTCCAAATCTCGTTGTGCGTCTATGTAGGAAACCGCAATGGGCTCGATCTGCGCGCTGGCAATTGCATGCCCCTCCTCCGTGCTGAGCCAGTGGGCGAAAGGCTTCCAATCCTTTAGGAACTTCCTAGAGGGGGCATACTCGCCTCTGACCGGATCCCACATCAGTGTCGTTCGAATGCCGACAAAATCGTGCACTGCCGAATCCTGCGCGATGCCCGTTCCCCAGAGCGAGGTCCAATAACTACCGTCAGGAAACGAGTCCAGCACGGCACCGTCCGTTCCGATAGGTTTGATCAAGACATCGATTACCGCCTTCCGATCTTTAGGGAGACTCGGTTCGCCGACAGCGCTATGGATATCGTCGACGCCCACGACCCTGCGGCCGGTGCCGAGCGCGAGGTTCATCGCGTCTAGGAGGTTAGTCTTGCCCGCATTGTTGGCGCCTACAAGCAATGTGAGATCACCAAGACGTACCGACACGTTTCGGAATGATCGGAAGTTGCTAATGCGGAGCTCGAGAACCGATACCCCGCTTGACACGCCCGTCATTCCCCAATCTCCCTAAATTCTAGGCGTTTAAGCCGTGTCGGCGAACGATGTCTTGAATCTGCGCCGGTTGAAACGCCACATCCCAGCACCAAGAACCGAATCCGCCCTTCGCGTTGACGCCCTTGACCCACGCATCGAGGGCTGAACGCTTGGAGCGGTTCTGCTCGGAGTCTTCGCCCTTGATTTCAAGTACGAGCGTCTTCCCGATTGCGAGCCGCACCAGGAAGTCCGGAACGAAGCGCCGCCGCGCGCCGTTCCACAGGTAATACACCTGGTAGCCGAGATGATCGTTCTTCGCGTAAGCCCCTACGAGGTCGCTCTTCTCGAACACGTTTGCCGCGTACTGTTCCCAGGCGCTGTCGGCCAGCATGTGGCTGATCTGCGAGCGTTGTGTAGGGTGGCAGGTCTTCGTCGTGTACCACGTGCGCATGTACCGGGTCGATCCGATCGGATATTCCTCGTCGAACACCGGCTCGATGCGCTCCTGGTTCTGTTCCACCACGAAGCGCAAGAGGTGCTGCACGATGACATCGATATTCAGCGCGAACAGGATTCGCTTGCGCAGCGGCTCCTGATGAAACAGGGTGGGAATGACGATCTTCTTCGAACCCAAGAATTGATCGACGAGGCGGATGAGCTGCAGGACGAGGTAGTCCCGATTGCCCTTGAATCGCTCGCCTCGCAGTTCCTCGTGGGCTTTGCGCGCCGCCTTGAAAGTAAGCCGCTGCAGCCGGAACTCCTCAGGGAGCTTTTCCAGGTCGATGACGTGAATCTTGTTCCAGTCCGTGGCCCCGCCAAGTGCCGGCGCGATCTCCGCGCTGATCGGCGTCTGCGCCGGATCGAGCGTAAGCGGCTCCACCTTCTCCCAATCGACGGTCAATACGGGCCGCACGATCGGATCGATGCGCAGCACGTTGGGCCAGCGGATTTCGAGCTCGTTGCGATCGGGCAGCGATTCAACCTGGGTGCTTGGCTTCGGCGGCGGAGGCGGCTCGCCGTTGCCGCCTACGTCCTGAAAGATCGAGAGCGGTACGCCGAAAATGTTGACGTACTCCGGAAGGAAGAGTCCGTTGTCGTCGATCTCGTAGGACACACGCCGCAAGCCGCGGCCGATCACCTGCTCGCACAGAAGCTGGCTCGTGAACGCGCGCAATCCCATTATGTGCGTCACGTTCTTGGCGTCCCAGCCTTCCGAGAGCATCGCGACCGAGATCACGTTCTGCAGGTCCTGCCCGGCCGTGCCGCGCTTGCCGACGTTGTCCACAATCTCGCGGAGCAGCTCCTCCTTCTTCATGCCGAGCAGCCGTTCCTTTCGGTCTCGTGGGATGTCGGCCGCCTCAACGATGGCTTGCAACCGCTCCTCGTAGTCCTTGTCGGAACTCGCAGTCTCGCCGATCTCGGCCTTCTCCAGCACCCTTGAATCCACGCGGAGCGTGCGTTCGGCCGCGTGCAGCTCGGGCCAGTGCGCGTCGCCCTGCCGAAAATAGCGTTCGATGCGCGCCGCGGTCTCCACGCGGTTACAAACGGACAGCATCACCGGCGGGGACACGTGGCCCGAGGCCTTCCATTGCTTGAACGCGTCGCGCCAGTCGGCGCCCAGCAGCGTGTAGGCGTCCTGGACGAGCTTGGGCAGCGCTTCGTGCGGTTGCGCGCCGCGCCGGTTGAGGTCCTGTGCGACCGAGTCGTCGCGGTAGATGTGATACAGCTTCGAGCGCAACGTTTTCGAGTCGGGCAGGGCATCGTCGCGCACGACGACGCGCGGCGTCTTGACCAGCCCGGCCTCGATCGCGTCGTTCAGACCGAAATCCGACACGATCCAGTCGAACAGCCCCTGCTCGGTGTTCGCCTTGCCGGTGGGCGCAAACGGCGTTGCCGAGAGATCGAAGCAGCGCTGCAGTCGCCGGGTCTTGTGGATGCGGTCCAAGCCCTCGATCCAGCGCGTCGCCTCCTCCGGGTCGAAGTCCTCGGTCTTCTTGACCTTGATGTCCGCCGGGATGCGATAGGCATGGTGCGCCTCGTCGTTGATGACGACGATGTCACGGAAGGCGGCGAGCTTGCCGACGACGCGCCGCGTATAGGCCTCGTCGCTCTCTGCACCCTTCTTCACAACGGAGCGGTCCTGCTCTTTGAGAGGCATCAGCGTATGCCAGTTCTCGACCAGCACCTCGGCTTGGTTGAGCTTCTGGCGCATGGCATCCGACGGGCAAATGCCGAACGCGTCGTAGTAGTTCGCCGGCTCACCGGGGTAAAGCACGCGCAGGCGCTCCTTCACGGTGAGGCCGGGCGCGACCACGAGCACCGCGCGTGAGAAATCCTTGGCCCGCTTTGGGTAGGTCAGCGCGTTGAGCACCTGCCAGGCAATGAGCATCGCCATCACGGTAGTCTTTCCGCTTCCCGTCGCCATCTTGTTGCACAGGCGCTCCCAAGCGCCGCCGTCCCCTGGAATGTGGATGCCCTGCTTGTGCTCGTCGGGCGCTTCGATCCACCAGATCAGCGTCTCGATCGCCTCGAGCTGGCAGAAGTAGAAGGGATACTGGCGCGCGCCGCGATCAAACCAGTGCTCAAGCAGCGTGCGCGTGACGCTCGTCACTCCTGGATAGCCGGCGCCGCGCCATTCGTCCACACGCTTGCGAATCGAGTTCACCAGCGCGAGAGTTTCGGTGCGCCGCGTGTTGTTGCGGATGTCAAAAATCTCGTAGCCCGCGTCGCGCCGCTCCTCAGTCAGCGCGAGCGCGCCACCCTGCGCTTGCCGCCAGTGGCGCGCGGGACGCTCGTAGGGCGAATTGATGATGAGTGACTTCGGAGCAGCCATCGCGCCGGGATCAGGTGAGCGAAAGAACCTTCACCGACTCGATCCCTCGGTCGTCCACGATCTTTACCGCGGCTTTACGGTTCTCGCCTGCCTCGAACGGCAGCGAAACCGTGCCGTGGAACTTGTCGAGCTGACTTTCGTCAAGCTCAGCCCGGATGTCGCGGCGCAGCCGCTTCCAGCCTTCGTCCTTCCCGGCCATCGGGAAGAACACCTGGCGCGGAAACAGCGATCGGTCGTCGTAGTCGGTATCCAGCAGCCACATGGCGATCTTTGCCTTGCCTCCGGAGATCAGCTCGCCCTTTGCAGTGTCGAAATAGTCGAAGCCGTTCACTTCAACCTCGAACGTGCCGTCCTTGCGCTTGCGCAGCTCCACGTCCGGTTGCCCCATCAGCCAGAAGCTTTGATTGCTCGACCGCGCCTTCTTCAGATCCTCGGTAAGAAGGTCGGCGTTCATCTTTGCCTTGAGCGCCGTGATCCCCTTCACCGCGTCGATGTCCTTCGCGGCCTCAGGATCGAACTCAAAGGCGCAGAACACGATCATCTTCGGCACTGGAAACAGTACGCTTGCCTCGCGCAAGGCGTGCTCGACCTGGCGCTGCTCGAGCGCCCCATGCTCTGGCCCGAAGCTCACCACTACGCGCTCGCCCGAATCGAGATTCCCGCTCGCGTGCACGCACGCCGTGCCGGGCAGCGCTTCCATGCTCGCGAACTTCAGCATCTGCCCACCCTTGCCCCGAATCCCGGTTTTCAGCAGCTCGTCGCGCCACGAATGCTGCCGCGCGGACTCCCCCGACCGCGCGATCGCCACGTCGGCCTCCTTCGGCTGCTCGGTCTCATCCAGCGACAGCACGCTCGGGAACGGCACCGCCTCCACCGTGAACGGCCCGCTGATTCGCATCTTCGTTTTCGACTTCTCGGGCTGGTCGTAGAGGACCTCCGATTCCGCATGCGCCGCAATTGACATGTCCATCTGCCTCTGCATTGCCTGCCGCGCAGCATGAAACGCATCGAACGACTCGCGCAGCGACGCATGCCAATCGGCCGGAAGGTCGAGCGGTACTTCCCACTCCTGTAACGCCCCACCTTTCGCAAAGTTCAGTTTCACGCCCTTCCGCCTTCCCCCCGCAATAATGAATTCATCTGAAGATCGCTTCTTCAGCGCAGCATTGAGCGACTTAAGCGCTCTTTCCACTGCCGGATGCATTCTTGCGTAGATCTCATCGATCTCAGTGTTATTCGCGATGGACTTGAGCGTGAGATGGGGAATGGTCTTGTACATAAACCCAGCTCGGAGACCCTCGTGCGGATAGCGGAGCTCGTAATACTCGAAGCTCGATGTCATTAGCCGCTGCTTCGCCAGCGTTATTGATACTCTGGACGTATCGCAGGTAATCCAACGCCGGCCCCACTTTTCAGCGACAAAGGCGGTGGTGCCAGATCCGCACGTTGGATCAAGGACAAGATCGCCTGGGTCTGTCGTCATGAGCATGCAGCGCTCAACTACTTTGGGATGAGTCTGCACTACGTAAGTCTTCGTCTCTCCATACCCGGCTACCGTGTCCGGCCAAGTGTTCAACAAACTCGTCTTCGGGAAGTCATGGAAATAGAGCTTGAAATAGAGCTTTGTGCCAAGGACGAACAGCCGATCCGATTGATACAGTCGACGCATTCCGTCCGGATTCGTGCGCCAGCTCTTGCCGCCACGCGGATTGAAGGGCTCATGGCCGTCAAAATCGAACGCGAACGTACAACTGGGGGTAAACCCTGATGATTCGAGAACCGATCTCTTAAATATCTTGCGTGATAATTCCTTCGGAATCTCTGCTTCTGCTTCCTCGTCCGTCAGTTCCCGATATCCAGGCGCCCTTGTTACAAACTTGAACTCGGCATTGCCCTCAAGCGGTTTGTCTCGGTAGAGATTTCTGTACTTGAGCGACTTGATATCTTTCGCGTACCAGACGAGGTAATCGAAGACAGTTTCTAGATGACCCGACTCAAGCGGGGTCATCGACTGAAAATTAATGCAGGAAACGAAGTTCTCTGTCCCGAAAATCTCATCGAGAATCGCTCGCACCCGGTGAAGGTTTTGATCTGAAATCTGCACGAAGATGCTGCCGGAATCTGCGAGGAGTTCATGCGCAAGGAATAATCGGTCACGCAAGTACGTGAGATATGAATGAATATCTAGCTCCCACGTATCGCGGAAAGCTTTGATCATTTCAGGTTCTTGCGTTAAGTCCTCATCCTTTCGATCCTTTACGTCGCGCTTGTTCGTAAACGGCTGGAAATTGGATCGATACTCGATGCCATATGGCGGATCGATGTAGATCATCTGAACCTGACCTGCCATGCTCTCCTTCCGAATGAGAGAGTTCATGACCAGGAGGGAGTCACCGGCGATTAGCCGGTTCGACCATCCGCGCTCGTGCTTGTAGAAGTCCACCGCTTCGCGCAAAGGGACATTCTCAAACGGAGCGTCAAATAGACCAGGCTGGAGAGCGCTGTGCCTGCCCGCCTTCTCGTCCTTGATCTGCTTGCTCACGACCGCGAGGATGCTCATGGGATCGATGCGTTCGTGCACGTGCAGGGAGACGGTGTCGATTTCGAAGCTGGTCCGCTCGGCCTTTCCGGTCCAGTTGAGGTACGGCGCCGAGGAGCGCTTCAACTCGCTGAGCGCGGCGCGCATTGTTTTCTCATCGCCGGTCGCCAAGGCATCGTCGATCAGCTTCTCGATTTTCGAGCGGCCTACGTCAAAGGACAGGGCCGGGTCGATATGCGGGTCGTACCTCCACATGGTCTTGGGTAACGGTGGGTCGGTGGATTCGTTGACGAGGCCGACTTGGGGGTTGTTCTTGCGTTTGGTGTTGTGCCGGTAGCTCAATACTTGCGATTCGCCGTCAGACGCGCTCTTGCGCGCCGCAGGTGTCTTCTTCTTTGACTGCGAGGCCTTCGCCGCCGCTACGGGAGCTCTCGGTTCGAGGGAGAAATCGTCGGATTCGGTGGGCTGAGTGCGGCGCACAGAACCGCCGCGGCCTTTGCCCAGGGCGAGCAACCCGGCATCAATCAGGTGCGCGCGCAGGGAATCGAAGAGTGCGTCGGAGGCCTTTGGGCCGTTTGCGCGCGCGGCGTCGGCAAACCGCGTCCGGAGCGACGCATTACCTATCGGAGTGCCATCGGCCGGCACTAATCCGAGCAGCAATTCGGCCAAAGCCTGCTTTTTCTTTTCGTCCACCGCGTTCCCCCTGGACGAATAGTTTACCCGGAGGGACTGCCGTGGCAGTCCAGCCATGCACGGGTGCGCGTGCCGCGCAGGGCTACAATGGTTCGTACCGCGAGGCGAATTGAGGGGGGAGCGCCTTGATCGATCCGGAAAGCATCGAAGCGCTGCAGGCCGAGCTGAAAGAAGCCATTTCAGGCGACCGCCGCGTTCTTGACGAGCTGCGCGAGGACGTTCGTTCTCTGAGGGATGCGACGAAGCCGATCCATCCCCGGTCCACTACAGCCATTTCGCTCGTCGGCACCGACGGCGGAAACAACCGCATTGAATTCGACCCCTTCATGGTTCAACTCGTGCGGGTTGTCGATTCCAGCAACAACGAGTACTGCCTCGAAGTCGTGACTCCTACCTCCGACCGCCGGCTGGTCAACAAGAGGCATTTCAACGAGGACGGAACCGGACGCACGGCTATTGGGCAGATGATGGCAAAGCTGGGCGTAAAGGCGCTGTGGGAACTCACCCCCATGATCCCGCGCCCGCCTGAGCGCGCCGGTCCGCTCGACCCCGTATCGCCAAGCTGGGTGCAGGTCTACCGGGAGCTGACGGAGTGGGCCGTCCTGCTCAAGCTCGCGACCGAGCTCCACTACGGGACTGACACCGTGATCGTGGCGGACGGAAATTTGCGCAGCAAAGTGTTCAAGGGGGAGCTGTTTGTGAAATACCGGGAGCTTCTCGCTGAGGCAATCGCAGAGCACGAGCGAAAGCGTCGCCGCAAGATCTACATCGCGGGGGTGATGAAGCACAGCAAGGTGTTACAGCGCTATCGCCTCGCGATGGCGATCGAGGGCATCTTGCGCACCAACTTCCCGGCGTACATCGAGGTGCCGCGCGATCTCGAGATGAAATCCTACGTCTGGAGCGAGTACGCGCGCGGAGACGACGAAGCAGGGGCCGGCGGGGAGGCGAACAAGTTCGTGGGCGGCAAGATGTTCTTCGTGAAGTTCGGCGCCCGTCCGCACGACCCGATTTGGCCGATCGATATCTTCATTCCTCAGGCGCGCGAGGCCTCGACGGTCCTCGGGTACATGCTCGCCGATGCAATCGACGGTTTTCCAATCCCGTTCTACCCGCGCTGCCTGCAAAAGGCGCACGAGAACGCGGCCCTCGTCGATTTCGACATGACCATCTTGCAAGACCAAGTGGTCAAGTCCGTTCGCTCATTGCTGGGGGAACACTCGGGGCGATTGGATGAGATGACCTTGCAGGTAAACGATCCGTCGGCTGCGCGCTATGGCTGACTCAGGGGGCGCCGTGCAGCTATTTCCGCGTGACAAGACGATCGGGATCTTTCGCGGATTCCAGGAGGGCGGCCTGGAATTCCACGCCGATCTGGCCCTTCCGTACCAAAGCGAATTCCAGAACATCCCGATGCATGGGCAACTCGTGCTCGTGCAGCTCGAGAGTCCCAACGAAGCGGTCCTCGGGCGCATCACGTCGCTGTCCTCTGAAGGGCGGTTGACTGCATCTTCCGGCGAGGACTTCAACATTCGCGCAATGCGCGAGGCGCGGGTGGTCCCGGAGCAGTTGCGGGAGGATTATCTAAAGTACCGCGTCGATATCCGGGTTCTCGGCGTCGTCAGGGTCAATCACGAAGCGCGCATAACCTTTGTCGCCTCGCACCGGCGACTGCCTCACGTCGGCAGTCCTGTCGCATTCGTGGACGACCCCCTACTCAAGGAGCTTATCGGGCATAACGGCGATGGCGGTGTAGTCGGTCATTACGCGCTGGGCGAGTACGTTTTCAGCGGCGGGAGGAAGGAGATCGCGCCCGAGGAGTGGGTACAGCACCGAAATCCAGAGTTGACCGTTCGGTTTCTTGCAAGCAGCCTTGTGTCTCGCCGGACCTTCGTCTTTGCTCGAGCGGGCTTCGGCAAGTCGAATCTGAACAAGTTGCTGTTCTCCGAACTGTATCGAGCTGACCCCACCATCACAAAGCGCGGCAACCGCCAAGTGCCGGTCGGGACCATCATCTTTGACCCAGACGGCGAGTACTTCTGGCCTGACGATAAAGATCGGCCCGGCTTCGCTGACGTGCCTCATTTGAAGGATCGGCTTGTCGTCTTCACTTCCCGGAAGCCGCCCAGTCCCTATTACGGCTCGTTCATCGCGGCCGGAGTGAAGCTCGATATCCGCACGCTCGCTGCTGGCGACGTGATCTCCCTCGCGCTGTCGCCGGAGAAGCAGGACCAGCAAAACGTCGCCAAGCTGCGCTCCGTGCGCGGACAAAACTGGTCCGACCTGGTGGACCTCATACACCAGGACGGAAATTCAGCCGATGTAGACGACGTCAAGCGCCTGCTCAACGCCAAGGACATGAGCGATATGGAAGTCTTTGCGGCGCGATCGAATCTGACCCGCATCGTGAACATGCTTCACGATCCTGCCAGCCGCCTGATGGATGCGCTCTTGGCCGCGCTGCGCGAAGGCAAGCTCTGCGTGGTCGATGTCTCACAGCTTCGCGGCGGCCCCTCGCTTGTCCTCAGCGGTCTCATCCTGCGGCGAATCTTCGATCGCAACCAGGACGAATTCACCAAGGAAGCGCCGCAAAGCATACCGACCATTGCAGTAGTCGAAGAGGCGCAAAGCGTTCTGAACGAGAAGTCCTCCGCCGCTCAGCCGTATATCGAGTGGGTCAAGGAGGGCCGCAAATACGACCTGGGCGCGATGCTAATTACGCAGCAGCCGGGAAGCATTCCGGGTGAGATTCTCAGCCAGGGCGACAACTGGTTCATCTTCCACCTGCTTTCCGCGGCGGACCTTCGCTGCGTCAAGTCGGCCAACGCGCATTACAGCGACGATCTGCTCAGCTCCCTGCTCAACGAGCCAATACCGGGTCACGGCGTGTTCTGGAGCAGCGTTTCCGGGCGGCCTTTCCCGATTTCGTTCAGGGCCATGCTCTTCGAAGGCCTCTATAAGACCGCTGATCCTCAGTACCGCCGCGAAGGCCTCGACACCTACGCCGCACGCCTGCGCGCCAGGCTGCAAGGTGAAGTGCAAAAGGCTGTGGCGAGCGCCGGGCAACCTCTGGTGGAGAGCGACGCGCCAGGCGCCAAGGATCAGCCGGCGCAACCGGCAGACTTCCTGTCTCTTGCGCGTGATGGAGCACTTAAGACGGTCAGTTCAGATAGTGACCTCCGGCGTTCGTTGGAGGCAGAGCATGCTACGTGGGGCGTGGTCTGGTACAAGCTGCGCGACGCGCTGCCCGAAACACTTCAGGAGCGCGACGAGCTGGCCAATCAACTCGTTCCTGAATTTATCGACAGCGTTTTCGGAAAAGGCAATTGGCATACCGAGAAGCGGTTAACCAGGAAAGGCGAGCAGAAGCCTTTCATCAAGAAAGGGCCAAAGCACTAAGCGAGAATCGCGTGGTAGTCGTGCTCGGCCATCGGGTTGGTGTCTTCTTTGAGGAATTGCCGTGACTGTCGTTTTCCGGAATCCGAAGTTCCCGCGGATACGACAGTCGCCAAGCGCCAACCCGAGTCGCGGATAGAGGCCTTCAGCAACTCCACGGTATCTACGTCGCGGTCCCGAATGCCCCCGAAGCGAATGATCAGCTTCGCTTCAGCATGGCAATGACTCACGAGGCCTTGCCAGACCTTTCGTAACTCGCCTGCGAATTGGTCCGACGAAGCGTGACTCAGCTCGTCAGCCGGACGCGCATACTCGACATGCGATGGGCCACCCACAAACCAGTTGCGCAGCCACTGGTCCGCTACATAGGTGCGCATTCCGTAGTACGGCGGCGACGTGACGATCCACCGGATTTTTCTTCCTCCCCACACGTCACTCGTTCGACTATCACCCAGCTCGACCTTGGCGGTAGTCTGTGGGGGCTGCTCCTGAAGATATCGCCTTGCTCTGGTCCGTATGAGTTCGAGGACATCCAAAGCTGGCGGCGTCATCCGCCGCTTGCGCCAGAATCGCACGGCGTAGTCCGGCTTAGGAGCATACGTTCTCGGGCATTGGTTCGAGAAGTGCGAAAGAACCGTCTTGGTTCTGGGGCCGTGCAGGGCACCCAACACAATTGCTCGCAGCAGTATCCTGGCGTCGGACGTGCAATCACAGATCAGCTCGCTGCGCAGCCAGCAGAGCTTGCGCAGCACCGATCGGTCGTATGCCAAGGACCAGAAATCCCCCTCCGGCATCGATACTCGGTTCGGGATGCCTTCCAATACGGCCTTGGCGACGCGCACAACGTCGCTCACACGGGCTTGCGCGAGCTTGGCCTTGGTGAGCGCAACCGCTACCGCACTGCTATCCATCCCCACTGACGGCAGACCGAGTAGTCGCGCGGCAAAATTTGTGGTTCCTCGACCGCAGAACGGGTCGGCAACCCATTGACCGCGCCGCGCCCTTCCTTTGAGCACACGCAGCGGGAACTCAATGGGAAACATCGTGTAGTACGGACAAATCGCATTAAGCGCCATAGCAAAACTGTCCGAACTCATGAACAGCATCCCCCTGCGCGTCGGCGCCATGCGACTGCCTTCCGCATCTTAGTGGCTTTAACAGATTTCAAGAAGTCCTCTTGCGAATCGAACCCGCAACGCACGTGCCAGAAATTGCGCCTGTCACGCGGTTGCGACCCCTCGACGTGGGCCGCCACGTCGCAGACAACAGCAAAGGTCACTGAAACGCCGCCGCCCTGGCGGCTTAGCTGCCCCCGTTCGCCCCTCAGCTCTGGTGAAGGGGACGAAAGCGTGAGCAGCAGAAGCAAGCCGCCGGAATGGGCGGCTTAAGCATTTCCATTCGAAGGCCCCCTCCCGTCCCCCGAGGGGAGGCGAAGAGAACTCCGCATGAGCAGCAGTTTTTTAACAGGCCAAGGAGGGCCAATGCTGCTCAGAACTGAAGTCACTCATGCAACTGATCTCGATTTGCTGACCGTGCTTATCGGGGACCGCAGAAAGGCAACGAGGGTCTTTGCGAGGGCGAAGTTTTCGCTCTTTGCTCTGCTCCATTCACAGGCGCGGGAGAACGGCGATCTTTTTTGCGCGGAGCGTCCTACCGCATATGGGGATGATGCCTTGATCAAGCTGCAAGCCGCTGTCGAGCTTGCGGCAAGGAGCTTGACCGAGCAACTGACGATCAGGGAAAGTCTCACCAGCCCCGGAGCCGTGCGCGATCTACTCAGGCTCAAGCTGGCAGGACCGCCGCACGAGGTCTTTATCTGCATCCAGCTCGATGCACAGCACCGCGTTATTGCAGTCGAGGAGCTTTTCCGGGGAACGTTGACGCAGACGAGCGAGGGCCAGGCGCTTCTCTCTCCCATCGAATCGATATTTGAAGCGCCATAGCTTTCCGCCCGTCGGCGAGATTTCCAGGTACAGCCCGCCGCCATCAAACAACCTTACCGGCTTGTCCGCCGGCGCCGCTTTTTGGATCTGAATATTGGTCAGCATTACGAGAGCTACTCCTTTCCGAAAATTTGAAAATGCCCCCAGGCGTTTTCGGCGTGCCCCCAGAAATGCCCCGAATTGGGGGCATCTTTCCTGGAACGACTTTGGACGCCTGTGGACGCGACGCCGGGATTTCTCCTATGAGAATCCCGGCGTTACGGACGTTGCTGGACTTCTTCGGAAAGGAAGTATGGTGGAGTGGAAGGGGATCGAACCCTCGACCTCCGCATTGCGAACGCGGCGCTCTCCCAGCTGAGCTACCACCCCTGGGGAAGCCGCGGATTTTACAGTACAACTCCCGTTGCGCGCGGCCGGCTAGCTGCCGCTGCAGGCCGCCGGCAGGTACTTCCTGCTCACGCCGTTGAGAGGCGTCGGGCCGCAGCGCCATTCCGTGATCGGCGTGCCCAGCATGCTGAAAGTGGCAGCCACGCCGCCGATGTAGGGGGCCAGCTGGACCATCCTTCCGTCAACGACGGCGCCGACGTTTTGCGCGACCACCGAGATCAGGCCGTTGGCGTCCGTACTGATGCTGGCGACGTACTTCGAGGAGCCGCCTTCGCACCCCCACAGGCCGGCGCCCGGCGGCACGCCGCCCGCCATGTAGGCCTCGGAAACCGCGGTGCGGCAGGCGCTCAACGCAACCAGCAGCTCGGACACCTTGGCGCGCACAGTGTAGTCCTGGTAGGCCGGCAGCGCGACGGCCGAGAGCAGGCCGATGATGGCCACCACCATCATCAGTTCGATCAGCGTGAAACCGCGTTGCAGCCCGCCCATGGGTCCGAATGTAGCCCAAAAGCGCGCGCAAGCGCGTCGAATGTAAAACTGCGTTTTGCGCTGCTACAGGCTGCTGCGGCAGGAGGTCGGCAGGTACTTCGAGGTGACGCCGTTGGTGGTGGCCGGGCCGCAGCGCCACTCGCCGACCTGGTTGCCCATCATGGTCGCGGCATTCGCCGCCGTCCCGTTGATGAACGGCGCGAGGCTGATCGCCTTGGTGTCCACCACCGCGCCGATGTTGCGCACGGTCACCGTCGCCACGCCGTTGCCGTCGGTGGTGACGCCGGCGACGTACTTGGAGGTGTTTCCCTCGCAGCCCCACTGGCCTGCGCCGGGCGCCGAGCCGCCGGTCTGGTAGACCTCGGAGATGGTGGTGCGGCACACGCTCGCCGCGAGCACCACCTCGCTGATCTTGGCGCGGATCGTGTAGTCCTGGTAGGCGGGCAGCGCCACCGCGGCAAGGATGCCGATGATCGCGACCACGATCATCAACTCGATCAGCGTGAAGCCCCGTTGCGCCCGGTCCATGGATTCAATCTAACCGAATTTGCCCCCGGTGCGACTGACGGAAGGCGTCAGGATGTGCGGCAATTCACGCTGCGCTCGGTCGTATTTCGCGTTGCGGACAAGGTTTTCCTCTTCGCCGGAGGCGGCTGCGGCAGCAGGATTCCCGCGGAACCGAGCGAGGAAATCTGCAGCTGCACTTCCCAATTGAAGCTGTCGTCGCTGTCCTCGTCGACGGCGCCCGCCTCCTTCAGCCACTGCGCCAGCTGTGCGCCTTCGCCACCCTGTTCATCGTTCGCCGCCATTGCACCGCGCCTGATCGTCTAGGATGCCATCATGCCCGAAGGCGGCAGCGTTTGGTCCATCGTCGGATTCAGCGACCCGGTCAGTTCGCTCAGCCACCTGGCCGGCGCGCTGGTGTTCGCGGTCCTGAGCATTGTCCTCCTGCAGCGCGGACGCGGTGACTTCGGCCGCATGGCCTCGCTGTGCGTGTTCGCGTTTTCGTGCGTGCTGCTGCTGAGCTTGAGCGGGGTGTATCACCTGCTTGCGCCGGGCACCGCGGGCCGGGAGGTCCTGCAGCGGCTCGACCACGCCGCCATCTTCGTGCTGATCGCGGGCAGCTTCACGCCGGTGCACGTGATCCTGCTCCGGGGCGCATGGCACTGGGGCATGCTGGCAGGCATCTGGGCGGCGGCGATCGCCGGATTGGTACTCAAGACCGTTTACTTTGCCACCCTGCCCGAATGGTTCGGCTTGCTGATGTACCTGGGGCTGGGCTGGCTGGGCGTGATCTCCGCGCTGGCGCTGGCGCGGCGCTACGGATGGCGTTACATCCACCTGGTGCTGTGGGGCGCTCTGGCCTATACCGCCGGAGCGCTGATCGAGTTCCTGCGCTGGCCGGAGCTGCTGGCGGGCGTCGTCGGGCCGCACGAGATTTTCCACCTCGCCGTGCTAGCCGGTGTCTCCTGCCACTGGGCGTTCATCCTCGGCATCGCCACCGGTGAGGCGGTCAGCGGCGGCGGCAGACGATGAGCGACGAGCAGATGCCGAGGGTGCCGGTCACCCGTTCGATGTGCATTCCGGCGGCCTCGGCCATGGCGGTGATGTCGGTAGCCTTGTACATGCGGCTGCAGCCGTTCGCCAGGCAAGTGAAATAAAGCGAGATGGCTTGCAGGCAGTAGGCCGAGATCTCGTGGTCCTGCCGGTCCCAGAAAGTATCCAGGATGTACAGGCGGCTGTCCGGCCCCATGGCCGCGGCTGCCCGCTCGAGCAAGCTTTGCACGTCGCCTTCAGCGAAGCACACCAGGAATTGGCTCATCCAGATCGCGTCGAAGCCCGCCGGAAAAGGCTGCGAGTGATCCAGCAGGTCGCTGGCCCGGACCGTGATGCGCGCCTGCAGCCCGAGTGCCGCGACGTTCTGCGTGGCGACGGCCAACTGACCGGGCAGGTCGAGGATCGTGACCGCCACCTGCGGGGAGTACTGCGCGCATTGGATGGCCCACTTGCCGGTATTGCCGCCCACATCCAGCAGCTTGCGGTGCGGGCGCTCGAAAACGATGGGCAGGGCGTGCGGGAAAGCCGCGTCGGAGAAATAATGATCCCACCTGAACCAGCTGCCTCGCGCGGGTTCCGGCAGCGTGGCAAGGGCCGGGTAAATCGTGTCCCAGTCGCCGAACACCTTTTGCAGGCCGGTGGGCTTGCCGTCACGGATCGAGTCCTCCAGGTAGTACATGGCCTGGAAGCAGCCGTGATGCACGAAATCCATGTTGATGCGCGTCAGGTCGTCTTTCAGAATGCAGGCGCCGGTCTTGGTCAGCAGAAAACGATCGCCTGCGGCGCGCACCACGCCCGCCGCCAGCCCGGCTTCCAGCAACACCAGCACGCCATAGCGCGGCGTATCGACCTTGGCAGTGATTTCTTCGAGCGTGAGCCCGGCGCGGGCCGAGCGCAAGGCCTCCAGGATGCCGAGGTCGCGCAGCAGCCTCGCGGCCTGGAAAATGATGGGCCCGAAGGCGATCCGCTGCGCGGCGAAGCGCGCCTCGATCAGCGACTGCGAATCGACCGGATCGTCCTTGGGCGTCATGGCATGGGTGGGCCGGGTTGGAATCGAACCAACGACCAAGGGATTATGAGTCCCCTGCTCTGACCAACTGAGCTACCGGCCCCCGCAAAGCAGAAGGGCCGCTTGCGCGTCCCTTCTTTCTTACCCTTCCTGAT
>Ga0247727_10008161_pt1 | contig 19563 bp, 10 predicted proteins | sample WisWelCaveWW1625_FD_202498 | JGI IMG/M metagenome (GOLD analysis project Ga0247727, IMG submission 202498) | Biofilm microbial communities from Wishing Well Cave, Virginia, United States - WW16-25 | ecosystem: Environmental > Aquatic > Deep subsurface > Groundwater > Cave microbial mat | place... | reverse complement strand
GAGCTTGAGTTTCACTTATCCTGGCGTGCTCGTCTTGCTGCTTGTCCCGGCAATCTTGATCGGCTGGGTCTGGCGGCGAGCGGGCCGGCGCGTCGTGCTGCCGTTCGATCACGGGCGGCCGTGGGCGGCGCGTCGCTGGCGATTTGTGATTCAACTAGCCGAGACGATTCCGCCGCTCGTGCTCGCGGTCGTGCTCGTCGTGCTCGCCGGCCCGCAGCAGCTCAGCGAGCCGAAGACCAGACGCGTGCTGACCAACATCGAATTTTGCGTGGACATTTCCGGCAGCATGACCGCCCCGTTCGGCAGCGGCACGCGCTACGACGCCTCGATGAAAGCGATCAACGAGTTCCTCGACTTCCGCAAAGGCGACGCGTTCGGCCTGACATTCTTCGGCAACAACGTGCTGCACTGGGTGCCGCTCACCAGCGATACGTCGGCGATTCGCTGCGCCCCGCCGTTCATGAAGCCCGAAATCGTGCCGCCGTGGTTTGGCGGCACGCTGATCGCCAAGGCGCTGCTCGCCTGCAAAGAAGTGCTCGCCGAACGCCAAGAAGGCGACCGCATGATCATCCTCGTTTCCGACGGCGACAGCTTCGACCTGTGGAACGGCAATGACGTCAACGTCGCCAAGCAACTCAAGCAGCACAACATCGCGGTTTATTCCGTGCACATTTCGGAGACGAACGTGCCGGACCCGATCGTGAACATCACGAGCATGACCGGCGGCGCCGTGTTCCAGCCGGGCGACGTGGACGGACTCAATTCCGTGTTCCAACGAATCGACGAGATGCAACAGACCCGGCTGGAGAAAACGACGGCCGAGTCGATGGACGATTACTTCCCGTACTGCTTGATCGCGTTGTCGCTGTTGAGCGTCGGCGCGTTGACGATGTTTGGCTTGAGGTACACGCCGTGGTAGCCGAGTTGGCGACGATCGTGATCGTGATCTTGGCCGTTGCGGCTGAGTGGCTGCACGCGCGGCGAGTGCGTCGCGTGGCGATGCTCGCGTTCGGCCCGAGCGCGCGGCCGGCGGCGTGGGCATGGTCCGCGCCGTTCTTGCGAATTGCCGGCGTCGCGGCGGCGTGTTGGGGCTTGGTCACGCTGATGCTGCTCGTCCCGAAAGTTCACCGCGCGAAAACTGTCAAGGAGAGCGACTATCGCCACGTGGTGCTCGTGCTCGACGTGTCGCCGAGCATGCGGCTCGACGACGCCGGGCCAAAGGCAGACCAGCAGCGCATGAAACGAGCGTCCGAGGTCATGGAATCGTTTTTCAAACGCGTGGCGATCGAGCAGTATCGCATCAGCGTCGTGGCGGTTTACAACGGCGCGAAGCCGGTTGTCGTGGACACGAATGACGTGGAGGTCGTGCGAAATATCCTGGGCGATCTGCCGATGCACCACGCGTTCACCGCCGGCAAGACCGACATCTTTTCCGGCTTGGAGGAGGCGGCGAAGATCGCCCATCCGTGGAAACCGCGCAGCACGACCGTGATCCTCGTCAGCGACGGCGACACCGTGCCGGCGACCGGAATGCCCAAGATGCCCGCGTCCGTGAACCACGTCTTGATCGTCGGCATCGGCGACCCGCGTACCGGCACATTTATCGACGGCCGGCAATCGCGCCAGGACACATCCACGTTGCGCCAGGTCGCCATTCGGCTCGGCGGGACTTACCACAACGGCAACGAAAAACACCTGAGCAGCGAACTTCTCCGCCAGCTCACGCAATCCAGCAGCGCCGGTCCGCTCGCCCGCCTCACGCGCCGCGAATACGCCCTCATCGCCTGCGCCGCCGGCGCCGCAATCCTTGCCCTGCTGCCGGTGCTGCTGCACTACGCCGGAACTCAGTGGCAGCCGGGCGTGCCGGAGAGTGCCGGAACGAATACGGCGAAAAACGTTTTCCTTCAACAGGCTGCGTCGGTATAATCGAACCCGTGCATTCCGACCCTAACGTGGAGGTGGACTCATGCGCCGATTCGCTCTCGTGATTTGGTTGCTCGTTCCCGTGCTGGTTGGGGCGTATCATTACGGTCCGGGCCAGCGGCAGTTGATTCTGGACGACGTGGCGGAGATTCTCGCGGAGGCTGACCGGCATGCGGCGGCCGGCGAGTGGGCGGAGGCGGAGGAGCGGTACGAGGCGGCGTTGAATTTGTTGCCGGCCGAGCAGGTCGCCGAGGCGCGCCGGATTCGACTGGAGCGTGCGAAAGCTCAGATGCTCGCGCAAAAACTGCCCGCGGCGCATCAAGACCTGAAGGCACTCGTTCGCGAACTTGAAGAGGACTCCAAGGCGGATCGCAAACTTGTTGCGGAGGCGCGGGCCGCGCTGGCGAATTCGCAATATTACATGACGTGGCTCATGCGACTGGAAGGTCAGCCGAAAGAGAAGTGGGAGCCGGAAATCGAGGGTTCGCGTCAGACGTACCGGCTGCTCGCCGAACAGGCCCAGGCCGACGGAGACGACGATGCGTGCGAGAAAAATCGCGAAGATTTGGAATCGGCGGTGCGGCTGGCCCGGATGGATTTGAGCGACTTGCAAGGACTGCCGCTGCCCAGCCAGTGACAGGGCTGCAAGAGTGGACAAAACCGCGGTCGCGGTAAAAGCGCCAAGAAACCGAACGGCCAACAGCAACCCAAAGATGCGCGCGATGCCAGTTCCGGCCCGCCGCCCGACAACTCGGGTTCGTAGCAACTGACCATGCGTCAAATTCAAAGGTCGAGGCCGACGCCTCGACCTTTGTTTCATTACTTCAGGCGAAATGACCCATGAGACGAATCGCCATCTTTGCCGCTGCATTGCTCGTCCCCGTGTTTGCGTCGGGTCAGTCCTTAAGACCGCTTCAGCCACCGGACGCCGAGCGGTTGCGAGCAGTCAAAGCGGCGACGACTCCTTCGCCGCCAGGGGCTGAAACGCAGGCCAGTGCTACGACCGCGACGCCACCCGCGGACTCGCCGCGCCTGCAGAAATTGCGACAACTGCAATTCGATCGCCGGCCGTCGTCAATTCTCAAGGCGTGGTCAACGCCGCCGAGGCCCGCAGCGACGAGCGATGAGCCGAGAGAACAAACTGAACCGAAAGCGGAACCCAAATCAACGGTCGAAGAAACGAATGCCGACGCCCAGAAGGCCGCTGCGGAAGCCGCGGCCAAGGCGAAGAAAGACGCCGAGGCGGCCAAGCTGCTCGACGCGGAACTGGCCGTGTTCCAACGACACGTCACACTCGGCGACTGGCCGGAAGTGAAATCGTATTTCGCGGGAATCACCAAAGAGGAAGCGAAGGCGGGCTACAAACAGTTGCTCGTGTCGCTCAACGCCGGTGCGGCCCAGCGGACGCCGCAGATTCAGGCGATCATGCAGTCATCTCCGCAACTCGCCGCGTTCGTGGAAAAGAACACCTTCAATCCGGAAGACGTTTTTGGACTCGCCGCCGCAGCGCCGCACGAAGTCGACAAAGATCTGCTACTCCAACTCGGCGGCATTCTGCGGCAGACGCTGGAGCGCGGCGTCGTGATCGAGGAGTTCGTCGTGCGAATGAAGGCGGAGATTGCCAAACCGGACGGGGCCGCCATCACGCGCCGCCAGGCCGCTCAACTCCTCTTCGGCGCCAATCAACAGATCGCCGCGGGCGAATTTCTGCCCGAGTCAGAGCAAGCCAAATCCGACAACGACCGCGAGGCCCTCAATCTGCTCGCACGTTTTTTCCTCGCGCGCCACGCGAAAGACAAAAAGTCCGCCGACCTCGAACAAGCTTGGACGGTCACTCAGGCGTCGCTCGCGCTGACTGCGGCCGTCGACGAGAAAGACGAAACGAAGCGGCAGGCCGCGGAAGCCGAGAAGGACGAATCGCTGCGCCGCGCTGTCGAACTGGCCCCGAAAGTACGCGAAGAGTTCGGCCAGAAATGGCTGGAAGAGAGTTTCACGCATCAGCCGGAACGCGGCATGGAGATAATCGCCACGATCGGCTCGCAGGCGTCGAAGGGATTCGAGACGCACGCCGCCGACCCGACGTTCCGCTTGAAAGGCATCGAACTTCAAAAGACCGCAGTCGAGGCGCTGGTCGCCGCCGCGCCGGACAAGGTCACGGCCTGGCGAGCGAGCTTGAACCTACTCGCGGCCAACTGGCTCAAAGAGGCCGAGTTTTCCTATCGCTTCGCACAATCGTCGAGCCTCGGCGCGCGGCTGCGACGCGATCCGTTCGGAAACATCTTCTACGTGGACGAAGAATATTACGCGCGATTCCAGCGCCAGCCCGGACAGGGCCAGCCGATCGCGACCGGCGAGATCATTGCGGCGCGGCCCGGCGACCAGTGGCTCGCCATGATCGATGAATCGATGAAGCCAAAATTCCAGAGCGTCTTCGCGCAGCTTTATCTCAAAGTCAACGAAGAGGCGAAGGCGTTTCCGTACATCGAGCAACTCGCCCAGACGCATCCCGACAAGGCCCGCGAACTGGCCGAGGAATTTCTCGGCATCTGGACGACGAACCACAACCCGAATGCGAACCGCGGCCAGACGAACCACTACATGTTCATGTACGGCTTCGAGCGGCGGGCGGAGGGAATCCCGCTCACGCGCTCGAAGCAGGAACGCAACCTTGACGAACTGGCCGATCTCGTGCGGCGGCTGCGGTCGCTGCCGATCGGCGAACTCAAAGAGGTATTGCTCGCCAAGGCGTTCACGACGTGCCACTCGAGCGCGGAGGTTTATCGCCTGGAGGCGATCGAGCGCGTGTTCGGCGACCTCGGCGGCCTCAAGCCGAAAACGCTCGCTGCGCTCGTGCAGCAGATGCGTGAAAACCTCATCGGCGTGTGGCGACAGCCGGCCCAGCAAGAAGACAAAAAGACGAAGCGGAAACAGAAGGACATCGAAACCGAAGTGTTGCGCGGCTACAGCGTGGCCCGGTCGGTCGTGGATCGCACGCGGGAAGAGTATCCCGACGAATGGTCGCTGCAGCAGGTCCACGCCGCGATCTTGCACGACGAGAACAACTATCGCCACGAGCTGGCCAAGAGCACGGACTTCTCGAAAAAACGCGACGCGGCGTTCGCCGAGTTCCGTCGCGCGGCGGAACTTTACGCCGTCCGCGTGGGGGAAATTCCCGAAGAAGAAGAATCCACGAGCGCTTACGAACAGTGGTTTTACGCGAGCCTGGGCGCCTGCGACCTGCAACACATCGATCAGGAAAAGCAGCCCGATCTGCGGCAGCCGAAGTTGATCCGCGAGGCGATCGAGTCGCTCGGCGGCGAGGCGGCCCAGCGTCACATGGCCAAGTTCGCCAACTCGCTGTTCACGCGCATGAGCGCGCTCAGCCCGGCCGTGAAATTCCGCTACCTCCGCGAAGGCTTCGAGATCGTCGGCAACCACAAGCAGGCGGTCGAGGCCCGCAAAGTCTTCGACTACTACAAAGACCTCGTGACCGAGATCAAACTCGAAGCCGCAATCGACGGCAGCGACGTGGTCGGCCACGGCCAGCCGTTCGGCGTCTTCGTCAATCTGAAGCACACGCGGGAGATCGAACGCGAGTCCGGCGGCTTCGGCCGCTATCTGCAAAATCAAAACAACATGCGGTTCTCGTACAATTACGGCCGGCCAACCGAAAACTACCGCGACAAATTTCAAGAGACTGCCAAGCAGGCGCTGGACGAACATTTCGAGGTCCTCTCGGTCACGTTTCAGGACGAGAAGGTGAACTCCAAGGCCGTGCAAGAATACGGCTGGCGCGTAACGCCGTACGCCTACGTGCTGCTCAAGGCCCGCAGCCCGCAGGTGGACAAGATTCCGTCGATGCGGCTCGACTTGGATTTTCTCGACACCTCCGGCTACGTGATTTTGCCGGTGGAAACACCGCCGGTCCCGCTCGATGCGTCGCCCGCCGACGGCGATCCGCGGCCGATTCAAAAACTGCAACTCACGCAAACGCTCGATGAGCGGCAGGCCGATCAGGGCAAGCTGATCCTCGAAGTGAAGGCGACCGGACTCGGACTCGTGCCCGATCTGTCGCAGATCGTTGACTTGAATCCGGCGGGTTTCGACATCACCGACACGGTCGATCAAGGTCTGTCCGTGTCGCGCTTCGAGCCGGAGAGCGATCAGACGGTGGTCGTCTCCGAGCGGACGTGGCTCGTGAACATGCAGGTGAAGGCCGAAATGCCGGAGCGGCCGACCAGCTTCCGATTCGGCACGCCGAAAATCGAGACGGCCGAAAGCACGCTGCAGCGTTACGCCGACGCGGACCTCGAGAAAGTCGAGCAGGAAATCTCTCTCGAACAAACGTACGGCAAGACCAGCCGCGTGTGGGTCTGGTGTCTGGTCGCCGGCGTCGCGGTGCTCGCGGCAGCCGTCGTCGTGCTGCTCCGCAAGGCTCGCGTCACCTCGCCCGAACGTGAATTCTCGATCGAGGTTCCTGAGCAGATCACACCGTTTACAGTGCTCGGTCTTTTGCGGCACATTCAGTTCAACAATGGACTGAACGACATCGGCAAGCAGGAACTCGCGTCAACGATCCGCGGCGTCGAGCAGTATTTCTTCGGCAGTGGCAACGGTGCGGAGGAGCCGGACCTGAAGAACATTGCCGAGAGTTGGGTGGCGAAGACGCGGTAGACGCGAATCGTTCTTCGCATCGCCCGGAAGAAGCGGCGAGCGGTCTGAATCTTCGATTCATCCTCGCGGCCAGCTCCGCGAGTCATCCCACGACTCGGCAGATGCGCAGCGGCAGGGCTTTGCCTTTGACTTCTTGCGGCGGGAGTTCTTCGGTGGGCGGGCTGCTGCGGAGCAGGGCACTGGTGGCGGCAGTGAGGAGGAGCGGTTCGCCGACGAGTTTGGTGAGAGCTTCGACGCGGGCGGCGACGTTCACGGTGTCGCCGATGGCGGTGAATTCCATGCGGCTCGGCGAGCCGATCGAGCCGACCACGGCGCGGCCTGAGTGGATGCCGACGCCGATCTGGAGCGGGGCGTGGCCGTGTTCGCCGAGACGGCGATTGAGGTCGGTGAGTCGGGCGAGCATTTCGCGGCCGGCGGCGGTCGCGGCGTCGGCGTGGTCGGGGTGCGTGCCACCGGCGCCGAATAGGGCCATGAATCCGTCGCCCAGGAATTTGTTCACCATGCCGCCGTGCCGGTCTTCCACGACTTCGACCATCTCCGTGAGAAACATATTGAGCATGCCGACCGTTTGGGCGGGCGAGCACGCGGCGGTGCGGGCCGTAAAGTTGCGAATGTCCACGAATGCGACTGTGATCTCCTCGTCCACGCCGCCCAGCCCCGGATCGCGCTGCATGATCTGCCGCGCGGCCTCGTGGCCGACGTGCAGGCCAAACGTTTGCTGCAGCCGCTCCTTCTCGCCCAACTCCGCGACCATCTGGTTGAACTCATCGATCAGCGGGCCGAACTCGTCGGCGTGCAACAGCGGAATGTGAACGTCGCGATCGCCGGCCGCGACCGCTTGGGCCGCCTGACGCAGCGCGACGACCGGATCGGCGACGAGCATGCCGACGAGCCACGCGGTTGTCATGCCAAACGCGATGCCGATGCCGCCCACGGCGATCGGGAACCACACACTGGATCGGCTGGCGTCGTGCGGCGCGAGGTTCAGCAACACGAGCGACGCGATCGGGCAGACGCCCGCGGAGATCGCCCAGATCAGGCCGCGGACACGGAGCGTGAGCGGCAGCGTGCCCGGCGTGTTCGCGGGCCGGGCGTCGCGAAAAAAAACGGGAAAGAGCAGCCGCTGCCCCGTGATCTCCACGGCGAAGAACCCGTGCGTGATCGCCATCAGGCCGGAGATGAGGAATGAAATCGGCAAGTGCCAGTACAGTCGCTCGTCGAGCGGCCCGGCCACGGCCGTCATCGCCACGAGAAACACCGGAATGCACAGGAACCAACAGACCGCGGCGACGGCCGAGCCGTACCACGGCAAGTTGATGACTCGCCGCCGCGCCGCGGCCAGTGGCTCCGCCGCCACGGCACCGTCGTCGAGCAATCGCCGAAAACTCGGCCGCAGCGACAGAACGCACCAGAGCCACACGTAAACCGCGACCGGATAAACCGCAACGTTGTACACGAGAATCGTCCGCGAGAACGCCCGCTCTTGGTCCGCCGTGAGCAGCGGCTGAATGTGAATCAAGTTGTAGCCGATATTGACCGCGCTGCCGATCAGATTCGGCACCAACAGCGCGACCCCCAACAGCCACAGGCTATTTCGCGTGAGCCAGTCCGGGCGAAGTGTGGTGGCTTGACCTCGTGAAGTTTGCACGGCGATTCCTCTCCGGCTGACAATCCGGCTGCGTTTCGCTTGCGTTGAGCGATTGCAACGAACAGTTTGCTATGACTTCCTGCCCGCGGTTTTCTTTTTCCGGATGTGATACACGGGAAGCGGTCCGGCGCTCTTCGCCAATGCCACACGGCCGAGGTATTCGCACTTGAACGGCCAGTCGTCCAGCGGTCGCGTCTTGTCGGCCATCTGTTCGGTGGTCAAGAGGGCGACGAATTGTTCGCTGGCGTAGATTTGGCCGGGGACGGTGATTGGTTCGATTCGAGCGGCCCGGTTGACGTGCGTTCCGAAAAAGTTCTTCTGCTTCGTAATGGCGTCAGTGCCTTCAAAGACCGGCCCGGCGTGAAGACCGATTCGCACGTTGAAGTCCGCGGGCAAGCCGAGAGAGCGCCAGTCGGTATCGCGGACAACGTCTTGGAGCGCTTGCGCGTACGTCAGCATCGGCATCGCGTCTTCCATGACGGCGAAGATCGCGTCGCCCCAGGTGTTCACTACGATTGGTTTGGCCGCGTGCTGTTCGAGGTGCTTTGACACAACGTTGAGGAACTGCAGCATGTAGAAGGGGACGTGGTCTTCTTGCAATCTGCTGAAACCCTTCACGTCGGCGAACAGCATGGTCCGAATGACTCGTTCGGTTCCCGGAGGCGCCGTGGCTGCTGCGGAGTCGCTCGCGCGTGGATCAAGTGGCGCAGCCGGCTGTGGGGCGGGAGCGTTTGAAATGCCCGCGGCCATCTTGGCTAGATCGATCGTGCGCAGCCGATTCTTGTCTGGCCAACTCTCGCGAATGTCGGCTGTGCCGCCTCTGAGGCGTTGCGACGTGCTGTCGAAGACAGTCACCAGATACGGTTTTGTCCCGAACGATTCGGCTCGCAGATACGCATAGCCGTGGAAGATCTTGGCCGCGTACGCAAACAAGTCGGCGGTGCCGAGATAGCCCTCGTGCGTCACATATCGCACGGAGTCTCCCGCCACTTTGAGCGCTCGCTTGCACCGTCTCACCCACCCTTCGCCTGCGTGTGCCACGCTCGTTGAGAGAAAATCGTCGATTGCGAACGGCAGGACGATGTTAACTTCCGCGTCGCGGTCCTGCATCGCTTCGATGAACAGGATGTCGGAGCCGCAGGCGGCCGAGCAATAGCCGATGCGGGCCTTCAGCTCGTCCAAGCATCGGTCGATTTCGAGCCGCACGCCGGGCACCAACTCTTCAGGGAATCTCGGCGGCGTCCGGCCGGGCTGATCGATCATGTGGCCGGAAAAGATCACGATAGTCGGCGGCGCGATGATCTCACGTAGCTTCGCCGGCACGTCGAAGCCGTTCGCGGCGAGCAATTGAAGCTGGCGAAGCGAGGACACCGTCTGCGCCACATTCGCGCCCGCCGTGCTTGCAGCCCTTTCGTACGACGTGATCGCGTCGCTCGTGTTTCGCAGCAGAAGAAACGCTTCGCCGCGCGTGGCGTGGTGCCAGTACTGCTCTTCCGGCGTCGCGTTCGGGTCGAGCAGCGCGCTATTGTCGAGCACCTGATGGGCGAGACTTCGAGAAAACTCCATCTGCGACCGGGCAAGCTCTTTGTTGCCTTCCTTCAGCGCGATTTGGCCGACAATCCAGGACATCGTCGCCGCGTTGATGCCACTCCACAGTCCGCTGGTCGCACTGAAGGCTCGCAGGTACGTGTCGCGCGATTTGCTGGCGTCCTCCGGTTTGCCGGATTCTTGCCACGAGCCTTTGTAGACTCGGGCGAGCAAGCCGAGCGTCTCTTCGTCCCAGGCAACCGCGTTTGGCAAGAGTTCTCGCGTGCGACCGAATTCGTTGAGCAGTTGAGCCAGTGCCTGCCGCGATTCGGCGGACGGCGGCTGGCCCGCTCGATCGGCCATCAGCCGGCGCGTCAATTCACCGATGTCGCCGCAGAGTCGCAGGAATTTCGGATCGTCCGACTTGACGAGCGGACAAAGTTTTTCGAGAATCTCACGGGCCGCTTCAATCGCTCCGATCTGGATCAGCGCCCTTGCGGCGAGTTGTTGCAGTTTCGTGTTCTGCGGAAACTGCTTACTGCCGGTTTGAGCGGTATCGCGCGCGAGGAACCACTGTCCCTCGTCGATGTATCGCGCGGCGAAGTCGACCCAATCGGCTTCCGAAGCAATCGCCGCGTTACTCAGCATTGACGGGTCGGCAATTGCGGTTCGTCGTTCGGCAGGCATAGAGTGCTTCCTTTGTCGCAGGTGGTTTGTGAACGGTAGCTTCGATATCAGCAGCAACCGCCTATTCAATCGGCGCGTGAACAAGCGGCGACCAGCCAGCCCTATTGTCGCCGGCGCGGCGGGTAGAGCAAGTAGAATTGTGTCGGCTCCGCATCGAACAAGGTCCGAATTCGATGACCTCGGATCGACTGCGCAACGTCGCGCCCGTGATCAGGGAATCGTTTGGTTCATTCCGCGCCCGGTTTCAGGATGCGCACGAACGCCTTGTACACGTCCCAGGCCAGCCCCTCGGCCTCGGGGCCGCGCGCTTGTTCGTTGCCGGTGACGAATGGTTCTAGTAATTTGCACGCGGCGATCAGTTGGCGGCGTTCGGCGTCGCCGTTGGCGACGGGAAGCTGCGGGATGCTCGCCACGAGATCGCGAGCTATCCGAACGTGCAACTCGACGATGCCTCTGAAGTCGCCGCCGTCGAACAGGACGTTGCCGTGCTTGACGGCCAGCAGCAGAATGTCACACAGTTCGGCGAATCGCAGCGGCCCTCCGCGCTCGCGAATGCGACGTAGCATGTCCGAGACGTCCCGCATGCCCTGGCTGACGACGGGCATAAGGCGGATGTGATCGAATGCGTGGCGCAAGGCCCAGGCAAGTGGATTGGCGGCCTCCGCGGGAATCGTGTCGGGCGTGAGCGATCCAAACGGCGCGAGCGCCGCATTCAACTCGTCGCGCGTTGCCGCGCGGGAATCATTCGAGCTGTCGGCCACCAGCCTGTTTGGCGTCGAGTTCAGCGCATCGAGCAGTCCGCGCGTCGCGTGCAGGTAGATTCGCGCGCAGTCGTCGTGCGAGCCGCTGTTGTAGATCGGGGCGCCGAACGAGATTGCCGTTCCGATGACCGTGCTGATGTGGTCGTGCGTGATTGGCGACGCGGCTTGCATCGCGCGCAGCTTGTCGTCGACGGCCACAATAGCTGCGCTGACTGTCGGTCGCTCGGTCGCCTCGCCGAGTCGCATCATCACCGCCTCGACCAGTTTCTTCAGATGCTCCTCGAACGGCGGGCGAAACGCGTCGAGCCAGTGGGTCAGTCCGATAAAGTACTCCATCGAGTCGGACGGCGTCACGTCTTCGATGCGAAACGGCACGATGGGAATGTCCTTGCTCACCGAGCGATTCACTTCGCGGAGCACTTGCGGCGATTTGTTGGATGCTTCGGAAAAGATCAGTACCATGACGCGGCTGGAATCGATCGCCTGAATCAACGCTTCGGCATACGGCATGCCCGCGATGATGTCGCGCGGCGCGATCCAGCAGCGGACCTGCACCGATTCGAGCACCTTGCAGACAAGCCCGGCCAAGTCCTTGTCCGCGGACGAGTGACTGATAAATACGTCGTGTGTCATGCCGGGATTGTCCGGCGCGGATGGGCGTATTGCAACGATGAAGTGGCGTGGCGTCGTTTCCGGATACAAAACCGACGCGCGAGCGACGCGACCGGGTCATTGTCGGCCGGGCACTAACGATGCGCCGAGAGTCGCGCGGCCGGCGCTGAGGTCGTCAATGAGCCGGTCGAGTTCGGCGAGCTCTTCGGTGAACGGTTCTTGGACGGGCGGGAATCGGAAGCCGGTCTTGGGATCGAGGTCGAAGGCCGTGACGCGGAAACTGATCGCGAAGCGTTCGCGCTTCCATTGGGCGGAGCAGAAGAGCCGCACGAATTTGCGGATGTCGGCGGCGAAGCGGCCGGGGTCGTTGCCGTAGTGATCGCGCACGGCCGGCCACAGCCGCCGCAGGATGTCGGCCGGATCGAGGCCGAGTTGAACGAACGCGTACATGAGTTGATCGAGTACGGCAAACGGCATTAGGTCGGCTTCGTCGGTTTGCTCTTCGCCCGGCGGACGCAGTTCGGCGGTTGGCTCTTGCGTGTTGATGCGGTCGAGGCACGTGTAGCCGTGGAACACGCGGGCCCACGTGAGGTACAGCTTGATCAGACTCTTCGGCACGTCGGCAATCGGCGCCAGGCCGCCAGACGAGTCGCCATCCATCGTCGTGTAGCCGACGGCTGCCTCGCTCTTGTTGCTGGTGACGAGCAGGAGTGAGTTGTTCAAATTGGCGACGGTCCAGATGAGCGTGCTGCGCAGCCGCGCCTGAATGTTTTGCAGCGGGATGTCGTGTCGCGGGTTCTGCCATGAAAGCGGCTGGCCGGTCATCTGCTCGACGGTCGCGTGGGCGGCGGCGAGTGCGTTCTGAATCTCGCCGTCGAGGAATCGGGCGCCGACCTCAGCGGCCACGGCGCGGGCGGCGTCGCGCGTGACGCGGCCGGAGTTCTCCGTGGCCATGTACGAGCAGATGAATCGTTCGCCGACCTGCCGTTTCAATTCCGCCTCGGGCAAGTCCGGTTGCGAGTAGCGGAACATGCGGTGGACCAACAGCGCAACCAGCGCGCTGTCGCGGCCGCCGGAAAGCGCGAGACAGAACGACTGCACGTTCGTCTTGCGCGAGTAGTCGCGCAGCGCGAGCGACAAGGCGAGTTCCAGTTCGAGGTGATTCAAGTCTAGTTCGGTGATCGCGCGGCCGCCGAGTGAACTCGATTCGAGGTATTGGAGCGACGGGTCGGGATGCCCCGGTTCGGGCGGCACCCAGTACGGCGGCGGCGGCGGCGCGGCTTTGGCCGTGGTGAAATCGCCCGCGACGCGCACGACGGCAAGGGGGCCGCCGAAATGGCCGTGCTGCGCCCGCGCGTGTTGGTCGCGCCATGATCCTTCCTCCATGCGGACGTGGCGAATTTCGCCCAGATCCACCACGCGGTGCACGAGTTCCCAGTCGCGCGTGAAGATAAATCGCCGGCCCTCGGCCTCGATCCGGCCATTCACCGCGATGAAAACGCTGCCGTCGAAGATCAGCCGCGTCGCGTCGCAGCCCAAGAGCGACGTGTAAAGATAGACGCAGTGATCCTCGTGACTGATCTGCGTGACCATGCGCCGCCTGACGCGATGTTTGCCGATCGTGAACCACGACGCGGACGGGTTCAAAATGATCTCGGCACCGGCCAGTGCGTAGGTCGAGCCGGGCCGAATGCCCTTCCACGCGTCCTCGCAGATTTCAAACGCGACGATGCCGAGGGCCGGCAACTCGAACATCTGCGTGCCTAGCGGCGCAGTCGAGCCGTCCGGCCCGCGATACGCGACTGCACGCCCGTGCGGCCACGGCTGAAAGTAGCGGTTCTCGTATTCGACGTCGCCTGTCGCGAGGTTTTCCTTCGCGACGAGTCCAATCAGGCTCCCGCCGGCGAGCAGGCCCATCGCGTTGAAGAGCACACCTTCAAACAGAATCGGCAGCCCGACCGCGACCGCGATGCCGTCCGTCGCCGGCGCGAGCCGCATCATCCGCTCCCACGATCGGTGCACCGTGCCCATCCGCAGCAATCGATCGCCGAGGCTGTAGCCGCACACGCACATTTCCGGCAGCAGTAACAGCCGCACGCCCGCGTCGCGCGCGGCCGCGATCACTTCGCGAATGCGCCGCTCGTTTCCCTCCCAGTCGCCGACCGTTTGATTGATCGCGGCGGCGGCGACGTGTGCATTCGATTCAGCCATGATCCTTTCCTTCGCATTCATCAGTCCCCACTCCCAGGGGGAGAGGGAGTAATTCGTCGCTCGCGTCGATTTCTGTCCACGACTCAACGCCTCGCGTGGCGTCATTCGTGCGACTCCATCGTATGCGCTGCGCCATCCAAGCGAAAGATGCTGGCATCGGGCGGATTCACCCGTCGGTTCGATTGAACTGCCGTCTGTTTCGGGATTCTTCTGCTATAAATGTGTCGCGCCGGCGATTGGCGGCCGGTCATTGCAAGCCAAAACTCGCAACATGACGGGATCCGAATGAGCACCGCAGGCGAACAGCCAACAGCCACCCGTCACGCCGTTGTGCTCGTAACGACGATCGCCGCGATTCTGCTCTATCTCGACCGATTTTGCATTTCATTCGCCGAGCGATTCATCAAAGCGGACCTCAAACTGACCGACGAACAGATGAGTTGGGTGCTGAGTGCGTTCTTTTGGACGTATGCGCTCGGACAAGTGAAATCGGGCTGGCTGGCCGACCGCCACGGTGCCCGCGCGATGCTGACGATTTACATTTTGAGTTGGTCGCTGTTCACGGGACTGACCGGTTTAGCGGGCGGGTTCATCAGTTTGCTTGCGTGCCGATTCGCGTTTGGGCTGGCTCAGGCGGGGGCGTATCCGACGAGCGCGGGGCTGCTGAGCAAGTGGGTGCCGTTTGACAGCCGTGGCATGGCGAGCAGTATCGTCGCGTTCGGCGGTCGCGTCGGCGGTTGGTTGGCGCCAGTGCTGACGGGCTATTTGATCGTGCGATACGATTGGCGAATCGCGATCATCGTTTTCGGCTTCGGCGGCATCGCGGTGGCAGCGGCGTTCTGGAAAGTGTCGCGCGATCGGCCGCTGGAACATCCCGCGTGCAACGAGGCGGAACGAGAGTTGATCGGCGCCGGCCGCGGCCCCGGCGCCGGTCCGCACGGCGACGTGCGCGGCGTGCCGTGGCAGGCGATGCTCGAAGGTCGGAGCTTGTGGCTCAATTGCCTGATGCAGTGGGGCACGAACGTTGGCTGGGTGTTTCTCGTGACGTGGTTGCCGCGCTATTTAGACGAAGTGCACGAAGTGCCGGTCGAGCAGCGCAAATGGATGGTGGGCATGCCGATTCTTGCGGGTTGGTTTGGCATGTTGTGTGGCGGCTGGCTGACCGATCGCATGGTTTTGCTGCTCGGCCTGCGTTGGGGTCGCAGCCTGCTCGTGGTTGTGTCGCGTCTCGTCGGCATGTTGGCATATCTGGTGTGCATGTTGCCGCTGTCGCCGTGGACGGTGACGGCGGCGTTTTGCGTCGTCGCGCTCGCGACAGACCTTGGCATCGGCGCGGTCTGGGCGTTTCAGCAGGACGTAGGCGGCCGGCACGTCGGCTCGGTGCTGGGCTGGGGCAACATGTGGGGCAATTTTGGAGCGGCGCTCTCGCCGCTGCTCTTGAACTGGCTGGTGAAAGAATCGGGCTGGGGCTGGAGTGCCGCGTTTCTTGCGTGCGCGACCGCGTTCCTGATCTCTGGCCTTGCCGCCATTGGCATCGACGCCACGAAGCCGATTCACGCTGAGCGATTGCGCCCGCGATTGCCGTTGCGGCTGTGGTGTTTTCGCGGCCTCGCACTGGCGTTCCCGGTGTTGCTGTTGGTGGTCGTTGAAGGCGCGCTGAGGTTGTTCAACTGCGGCAACGACGTGCGACTCGTCATCAAGGTGCCCGGCAACCCGGAACGCGGTCCTTATCAATTCAATGAACTTGCCGATCAGCCGCTGTACGGCGTCATTCCGTTGAACGGTCCTGAGCCGCGGCGTTTCGAGCTGCCGAAGCCGGACGACACCTATCGAATCGTCGTCGTTGGCGGTTCCACGGTCGCCGGTTTTCCGTACGCGCCGGAGCTGGCGTTTCCGCGGCATCTGGAACTGGCGCTGGGTCGCCAGATGACGGACAAACGGGTCGAGGTGTTGAATGCCGGCGTGACGGCAATCACCACGTGGGGCGTCGCGGAACTGGCGCGGCAGGCGGCCGACGCGCAACCCGATCTGATCATCGTGCACAGCGGCCACAATGATTTTTACGGACCCGGCGGCGTCGCATCGACGGCAGGAGCCATCTCGCCTGCCATGTATCCGCTCGTCACTTGGGCCAGAAGCCTGCGCCTCTATCAGGTCTCGGTGGGCAAATTCACGGCGAAGCCCACCGGCGAGGAGCTGATGGAATCGCTGCCGCGCAATTTGCAGATTCCGCTGGACAGCCCGGAGTTCAAAACGGCTGAGCGGTGCTTTCGTTCCAGCCTGGAACGCATCGTGCGCGACGCCAGCCGCGCCCGAGTGCCAGTCCTACTCACGACCGTCGCCGGCAATCTGCGCGATCAAAGCCCGTTCGTTTCTCTGACGCGCGACGACCTCGCGCCCGCGGAGCGGGATCACTGGCAACAACTCTTCGATCAGGCGATGCGGCACGCGATCCGCGGAGACAACGAGCAGGCACTCGATCTCTTTGGACAGGCCGAAGCGATTGAGCGAACGGCACTGCTCAGCTACCGCAAGGCGCAGTGTCTCGAGTCGCTCGAACGATGGACCGATGCGCGGCGGGCATTCGAACTGGCGCGGGACCTCGATGGTTGCCGATTTCGCGCGCCGGGAAGCTTTCGCGAAATCGCGCGAGACGTCGTGGAAAAGGCGTCGCGGCCAAACGTGTTCTTCCTCGACACCGCCGAGGCGCTCGATGAACTCTCCGGCGAACGCAGCGTCGGCTACAACTTCTTCTTGGAACACGTGCACCACAACTTTGAGGGCAATTGGCAGACGGCGCTCGCGCTGGCTGAGACCATTCAGACGACGATTCTTGGCCGCGAGTGGGACGCGGCGAACGTGCCGACGCGACAGGTTCGCGATGAATCGCTCGGCGTCGTGCCCGAAGATCATCTGATCGCCCACTTGTACGTGTCGCACCAATTGACTCGCGAGCCGAGCAAGAGCGCCGCGGATAATTCGCGGAATCGGTCGCACATCGAACTGCAGATCAAGGAATTGATGAGCCGGCTGGCGCCGGAGGAGCAGCGCATGTTTCTCCGCGAATTTCCGCTTGGTGCGGCGTTCGATCAAACGTTGTTGCTTCGATTGGCCGCGGCGAGCATGCGTTTGGGAATGCTCGACCGCGCCACGGAATTACTGGAACGCGCGGCCGCTCGCTGCCCCTGGTCGGCCGACACACACTTCGGGCTTAATCTCTGCTTGACTCAACTAGGACTGCACGACCGCGCGGCTCGCGAACTTCAACTGGCGCTCGAACTCGACGCGAATCGCGAACAAGTGCATCGCCGGCTGCGCGACCTGGGATTCGAGTAACGGTGGTTCGTGGATCGCCGAGATTGCGTCTTGCTCGGTCGGCCCGCCGCGCTTGAAGCCTACCGGCCGCCGGCCGTTGTCTCCGCGGGCTTGCGCAGCAACAGCCAGACCCAGCCGTGGTTCTCGTACTCGCGCGGCAGCTTCGATTGCAGCTCGTACATCTTCGTGCGAACTTCGCCGAATTGTTTTTGAAATTGCTTGCGTTCGGTTTCGTCCGTCACTTTCGATGCGCCGTAGGCCTTTTCATAGAGTTTGTTGTAGTCCTGGCGCAGCGCGTCGAGATCCTTGCGAAGTTTGTCGTGCTCGGCCTTTTCTTCGTCCGTGAGTTCGGGCGGCTTCGGTTTTTGCGTGGCGAAGTCGCCGAGCAGCAGATCGAGCCGGCCGTCGCCGTTCCAATCGGCGACGCAGACTTTCGATCGAATGCCGCGACGCGGCTCATGCGGCGCGTCGCCGCCGAACGAAGCCGAACCGGGCGCGACGAGTTGCACGGGCGACGCCAGTTCGGGTGCCTTCACCGAGCCGGTGTTGCGAAAGTACGAAACGCCGCCGTCGCCGGCGCCAACGATGAGGTCAATGCGGCCATCGCCGTCCCAGTCCGCGGCAAACGGTCCGGCGTCACCGGCGACGTGCAGCGGCTTGCCACCGGCCTGAAGTTGATTCGGGCCATCCGTCGCGAACGAATACGAACTGGCCGTGCCCTCGTTCGTGACCAGGTACACGTTGCCGCCAATGTCGCCGACCAGAAGATCGAGATCGCCGTCGCCGTCCCAATCGACCGCATGAACCGCCGACGCGGTGCCGGTGATGCCGGCCGACTTGCCCTCCGGCACTTCAATCCGCTCGCCTTCGTAAATGATGACTTGGCCCTTGTCGGTCTGTTCCGACTTGGCGTCGCCGGCGAAGAGGAAGAAGTTTCCCGAATCGGGCCGCCGGCCGCCGCCGATGTTGATCGACTTGCCGTTCTTGTCCTTGATCTTCGCGGGCGCGGCGAAAGTGCGCTTCGGCCCGCCGCGGAAGATGAACAACTCGCCAGGCCACGAACCGGAAATGATGTCGAGGTTGCCGTCACCGTCCGTCCAGGTCCACCAACTGGGGACCGAACCCGACGCATCAGCCGGTCGGCACGCAGCCGTCCTTCTCCCCTTCCTTGAACTTTTTCCCCGCCGCGAGCTTCGGCCGCGCGTTCGTCCCTTCATTGCGATAGATCCAGAGCACGCCGCCGCCAAATTGACCGACGAGCAGATCCTTCACGCCGTCGCCGTCGAAGTCCGTGACCGCGGGCGCCGCGTGGCCAACGTCCGTGTCAATCGGCTTTCCCGCCGCCTCGATCCGCACCGGAGCCGCCAACTCCGCGCTCGCGTCATCGCTCACCGGCGCCAACATCGTCAATGCTAGAATCAGTGATGCCGTCATCGCGCACCTTCCTTCCTCGTGACTTGGGTCGGCAAATTGTTGAGACCGCTCGCACCAGCATGCCCACGGCAGGTCGCGAAAGCAAGCGATCACTGATCGGCGTCTTTCGAACTGGCTCGAACTCAAACGCCTGATCTTAGTACCGCGCCGCATTGAATGGGGTCTGATTTGCCGAACAGTTATGAACCAGTGGTTTTAGACCTCCGGCTTTCGACGTGAACGCCTGGAACGGGTCGAATTACCGGAGGTCGAAAACCGCCGGTTCATGGCGCGAGAGTGAAATTGCCCCCATTCAATGCGGCGCGGTACTTAGGAAAGTGTTTCCGGGGCGACGGACAGCGGCGAGATGATGCGGCCTGCTCCGGCGGGCCAGACCTTTTGAAAATGTTCCAGGTTCAGCGTCACCAATCGATCCACCGCTGACAATTCCGCCACTTTGGCGATCACCGCGTCGTAAACAACACCTCCGATGACTCCGCGGTGCGAAAGCTCTTCGATCAACGCTAAATACTCATGACCCGATAGCGTGGCGATTGTCGCGCAGGACACCAAGTTTTCCTGCAGCAAACGCGCCGCATCTGTCGGAGTGATGCGAGGAGTTCTCGTTAGGCGCGTCAGCACCGCGTAAACCTCCGCCACACTGTTGCCGGACGCGAAGAACTCGAACGCTCCCGCCTTCGCTTGCTCAAGCCACGCAAAGGATGGTGCGTGATGCACGTGATCCGGCAACATTGCCGCGATGAGCGTGGACGTATCCAACAAGACCTTCAT
>Ga0247727_10008160_pt1 | contig 19563 bp, 21 predicted proteins | sample WisWelCaveWW1625_FD_202498 | JGI IMG/M metagenome (GOLD analysis project Ga0247727, IMG submission 202498) | Biofilm microbial communities from Wishing Well Cave, Virginia, United States - WW16-25 | ecosystem: Environmental > Aquatic > Deep subsurface > Groundwater > Cave microbial mat | place... | reverse complement strand
AGATTTGCGACAAGCTCACCGCCATCGGCCTCGAAGTTGAAAATGTCGAGGACAAGGCAAAGATGTATGCACCATTCAAGGTCGCCTATGTCGAAAGCGCCGAAAAACACCCCGATGCCGACAAACTGAAGCTCTGCAAGGTGAAAACCGACAAGGGCGTTATCCAGGTTGTCTGCGGCGCGCCGAATGCGCGCACCGGTATGAAGGGCATTTTCGCGCCGGAAGGGTCCGTCATTCCCGCCACCGGCGATGTTTTGAAAAAAGGTCTGATCCGCGGCGTGGAATCGCAGGGCATGCTCGTCTCCGAGCGCGAGATGAATTTGTCGGAGGAACATAAAGGCATCATCGAAGTCGATGATAAATTCGCCATCGGTACACCGCTCGCGGAAGTGCTCGGCCTGAATGATGCGACCGTTGAAATCAATCTGACGCCGAACCGCATCGACGCGGCAGGCGTTCGCGGTATCGCACGCGATCTCGCAGCTGCCGGTCTTGGGAAATTAAAACCGCTGGATGAAAAACCTGTCAAAGGCTCTTTCAAATCAGATATCAAAGTCACGATTGAAGACACAGATGGCTGCCCGCTGTTTTTAGGGCGTTACATTAAGGACGTCAAAAACGGCCCCTCGCCGCAATGGCTGCAGGATCTGCTGAAATCCGTCGGGCTGCGCCCGATTTCCGCGCTGGTCGACATCACGAATTTCATCAGCATCGATGCCTGCCGCCCGCTGCATGTGTATGATGCCGACAAACTCAAAGGCAATATCAACGTACGCCCCACTAAAAAAGGCGAAACACTGGAAGCGCTGAATGACAAGACTTATACGCTGAATGATGGCGCAGTCGGCATTTATGACGATAGCGGCGTTCTGGGTCTCGGCGGTATCGTCGGCGGGACATCCACAGGCTGCACGGAAGACACGCTCAATGTTTTCGTCGAAGCGGCCTATTTCAATCCCGCACGGATTTCCCGCACGGGACGCGACCTCGATATCACCAGCGATGCGCGTTACCGCTTCGAGCGCGGCGTCGATCCTGAATTTACCGTCACCGGCATGGAAATCGCCACGCGCCTCATTCTCGAGATTTGCGGCGGCAAGGCCAGCGATGTTGTGACGGCGGGTGCAATGCCGAAATGGCAGCGCGAAATTTCTTACGATCCCTCATGGTTCGCAAAATATATCGGTGTCGATGTCAAAACCGACGAGCAGAAACGTATTCTGGAGACGCTGGGCTTTAAAATCTCCGGCGCCAAAGACTGGAAAATTTCCCCGCCCTCGTGGCGCGGCGATGTTGAAGGCAAACAGGACATTACCGAGGAAGTCATCCGCATCCACGGCTATGAACATATCCCTTCAACCTCCGTGCGCAGCGTTTCTTCCGTCGCCGCGCCTGCCGAAACGCCCACGCTGACCCGCACCCGCAAGGCCCGCAATGCATTGGCCGCGCGCGGGCTTGATGAATGCATCACCTGGTCGTTCATGAGCGGCAAACATGCCGGTCATTTCAACGACAACAAGCCGCTGGATGCGCTGACTCTGCGCAATCCGATCAGCTCCGATCTCGACGTCATGCGCCCGAGCATCCTGCCCAATCTCATCACCGCCGCCGGATACAACCACGACCGCGGCCAGTCTGACGTCGCCCTTTATGAAGTCGGCCCCGCGTTCAAATCGGTCAAGCCGGACGGCCAGGCTATCGTCGCCGCCGGTGTCCGCGCCGGGAACATGGCCGCCCGCCACTGGTCCGGCCAGACCGCCCGCGCCGTGGATGTCTATGACGCCAAAGCCGACGCCCTCGCCGCGCTGGAAGCGTGCGGTGCGCCCTCCGCCAACGCACAAGTCACGCGCGATGCGCCGTCTTATTATCACCCGGGCCGCTCGGGCGCACTGCGCCTCGGTCCCAATGTGCTGGCTTATTTCGGTGAAATCCACCCGGCCATTCTGGACGAGATGGGAATTAAAACACCTGTCAGCGGATTTGAAGTGTTCATCCAGAACGTTCCAGAGCCCAAGAAAAAAAGTACCGAGAAATCTTTTTTGAAAATCGAACCGCTGCAGGCCGTCTCCCGCGACTTCGCGTTCCTCGTCGATGCGAAAGTGAACGCCGAGGATATTTTGAAATCCGCAAAAGCCGCCGACAAGGACCTCATCACCGACGCCTACATCTTCGATATCTATACCGGCAAGGGCGTTGATCCCGGCAAGAAATCCGTGGCGATCGCCGTCACATTACAGCCCCGCGAGAAAAGCCTGACGGATGCGGAACTGGAAGAAATTTCCAGGAAAATCGTCGGCGCCGTGATTGCCAAAACCGGTGGCACGCTGCGCGGCTAATAAGATACTTGACAAATATATTAGTTATGTTAAATATAAGATCCTTATTTAACGGAGATAAAAATGACTGACCCTAAAAAACTAGTGAATGTTGAGCGGCCCTTCGACGACGCAGCCGTATATCCCCCCGGTGAAGGCCCTAGATTTGCGGAATCAGATCAAAGATTTTCTGACGAACGGGCTGACGGCACTCCGGAGAGCAGTTTTGTTCCGGGCGAGTCCTGTAGTCCTACCGATCCATAATTTAAGCCGGACACAGCAACAGCGATTCAAACGGGCAGTGGATTTTCTTGCGCCCGTTTAATCCATCCAGCTCCACGATGCACAAACCTGCCGCCACTTTCGACCCCGCTTTTTCAACGAGACTGATGGCCGCGCCCATGGTACCGCCGGTCGCGAGCAGATCATCGACGATCACAACATTTGATCCCTTTTTCAAAAGGTCCGGCTGAATTTCAATTTCATCCTGTCCGTATTCCAACGTGTATTTGTAGGACAACGTCTCGCCCGGCAATTTTCCTTTTTTGCGGATCATGCCGAAACCGATGCCGAGTTCCAATGCGAGGGGCGCCGCGACAAGAAACCCACGCGATTCAATTCCCATGAGAACATCCGGTTTGTACGGCGCGATTTTCACCTTCAACTGCCGGATCGTTTCCTTCCATGCCTCCGGGTGCGCCAGCAACGTGGCGATGTCGTAGAAATTGATGCCGGGCTTGGGAAAGCCGGGAACGATGCGGATATGGTCCTGTATATTCATTTGACGCTGTCCATAAATATGTTTATTGGAGCGATTTTATTGATATAAAGAGGAGGAAGCAACAACCCAAGTTTTTTACTCTCTATGTTCAAGCGGCGCAAACCCCTTACACCCCTGCAGCATGCCAGGGAATTGTTCTGGCCCTCGATGGGCTGGCGGCGCGCTTTTCGTTATGTCCGCCTGCGCATCACGCGCATGTCCGACAGCACGCACAAAATCGCGGCGGGGCTCGCCTGCGGCACCTCCATCGCCTTCACACCCATTCTCGGTACGCATTTCATCCAGGCCGGGTTGCTGGCGTGGATTTTCCGCCTCAATATCCTGGCCGCCATCATCGGCACATTCCTGTGCAATCCGTGGACACTCCCCTTCATGTGGTGGGGCTCCATCAAGCTCGGCGCTTTTCTCTTCAGCTTTCTCGGCGTGCGCGTCTCCGAAGCCCTGCCGCATCACATGACATTCCAGGTGTTCTGGGATCTGCTCACGCATGAACCCGTGCGCATCCTGCTGCCGTGGCTGACGGGCGGATATCTGCTGGCGCTGCTGGCCTGGCCGCCCGCCTATTTCATGTTCTATTATATGATCCGCGGCGCAAAAGCCGCCCGCACACAGGTGCGCCTGATGGAAGTGCACCAGGTGGCGAAGGAAGTAACAGAACAGCAGAGCTGATGATTATCGGAACCGGCAGCGACCTCATCGATATACGACGCGTTGAAAAAGTGATGGCGCGGTTCGAAGAGCGCTTCATCAAACGTTGTTTTACGGAAACAGAGCGCCGCAAGGCCGAAAGCCGCCGTGCCGGGGGCCTGCACATCGCCACCTATGCCAAGCGCTTCGCCGCCAAGGAAGCCTGCTCCAAGGCGCTGGGGACAGGATTTAACCAGGGCGTTTATATGAAAGATATCGGGGTCGTAAACACCCCCGCCGGCAAACCCACGCTGGAACTGACAGGCGGTGCAAAAAAGCGTCTTGATGCGCTGGTGCCCAAAGGCATGAAACCGGTCATCCATGTGACCATCACGGACGAGGCGCCGATTGCCCACGTTCTGGTGATTATCGAAGCGGTTTAGTTCTGGTAAGCGATGCGTCTTTTATGATAAGCCTTGCCCCATGACCGACCAGACTGAAAAGCTTAAAAACACCGCCGCGCCGCCGCCGGTCGCGCAGGAAGAAAAAGCCAAGCCGCCGCCTTTGAACGCCAAGGAAGAGCTGCAGGAATTTTTCCGCACAGCCCTCATCGCCGTCGTTCTCGCACTCCTGATCCGCAGTTTTTTGTATGAACCGTTCAACATTCCTTCCGGCTCGATGAAGCCGACACTCGAAGTCGGCGATTATCTTTTCGTCAACAAGCCCGCCTATGGCTATAGCCGCTATTCCTTTCCGTTCGGCATCGTTCCCATCGCCGGACGCCTCTGGGCCAAGGAGCCCGCACGCGGCGACGTCGTCGTTTTCAAACTGCCGAGTAACACGCGTGTCGATTACATCAAGCGCGTAATCGGCATGCCAGGCGATAAAATCCAGGTCCGCAGCGGTCGCCTCTATATCAACGACGAACGCGTGCAGCGCGAACCGATCGGCCTGACAAAAGACGCTGACGATGCCGAAGGCGGAACGGTGGCGATGGTGGAATATATTGAAACGCTTCCCGACGGCGTCATGCACCGCATCTATGAAGAAAGCGACGATGAAGTTCTCGACGACACCGGCGTTTTCGAAGTGCCGGACGGACATTATTTTATGATGGGCGACAACCGCGACAATTCGCAGGACAGCCGCGTAACCGGGATGGTCGGCTTTGTCCCGCTGGAGAACATCGTCGGCCAGGCCGATTTCATTTTCTTCTCCACCAACGGCTACGCGCAGATTTTCGAAGTCTGGAAATGGCCATGGACCATGCGCTACGACCGGTTTTTTAAATCCATTCAGCCTGTGCGCCCACAAGAAAAAGCCGATGAAGCGCCCGCCACTTGATCAACTCGAAACCGCTTTGGGCCACCGCTTCAAGAACAAGGATCTTGCCGCGGACGCCCTGACCCATTCCAGCGTCGCCAGCGGGAAAAATTACGAACGCCTGGAATTTCTCGGCGACCGCGTTCTTGGCCTTATAGTTGCCGAAATCCTCTTTGAAAAATTCCCGGCCGAAGCCGAGGGCGACCTGGCCAAGCGTCTCGCGGCGCTGGTGCAGGGCGAATTGCTGGCGGTGATCGCCGCGGAAATCAATCTGGGAACCTATGTCACCTTTTCGGAAGCCGAACGCGGCGCCGGGGCGGAAGACAATGAAAACATCATCGCCGACGCGCTGGAAGCCCTGATCGGCGCGGTTTATCTCGAAGGCGGGCTAAAACCATGCCGCGCACTCGTTGAAAAACTCTGGCAGGGGCGCTTCGAAAACATGAAAACCCCGCCCTCGCACCCCAAAACATCGCTGCAGGAATGGGCGCAGGGCCAAGGACTTCCCCTGCCCGAATATAAAATCATCGGCCAGAGCGGGCCCGATCACGCACCGGTTTTCCTGGTACGCCTTTCGGTCAAAGGCTATGAAGATGTCAAAGCGGAAGGGCGCTCGCGCCAGGTCGCAGAAAAAGAAGCCGCTAAAATTTTTCTTGAGAAGAACAACATATGAGTGAAAGCACGCGCTGCGGTTTTGTCTGTATTCTCGGCCTGCCCAATGCCGGCAAGTCGACCTTGGTCAATGCACTGGTCGGCGAAAAAGTTTCCATCGTATCGCGTAAATCGCAAACGACGCGCGCACGCGTTCTCGGCATCGTCATGCAGGGCGATACACAAATTGTCCTCGCCGATACGCCGGGAATTTTCGCGCCGAAAAAGACAATGGAAAAAGCGATGGTGCAGGCAGCGTGGGATGCGCTCGAGGGCGCCGACATGATCCTCCATCTTGTCGATGCCACGGCAAGGAACGCGCTGGAACAGAACGATATCATTCTCGAAAAACTGGGTGCAGGGCGGCCCTGTATCCTTGCCCTCAACAAGACTGACCGGGTCAATAAAATCGATCTTTTGGCGCTGGTGCAGCAGTTCAACGAACGTTTCTCCTACGAAGCCACCTATATGATTTCCGCGCTAACAAAAGACGGCATTCATGACGTGCTGAACGACGCCGCGAAACGCCTGCCGGAGGGCCCGTGGCTGTTCGATCCGGAACAGACAAGCGATATGCCGCTGCGGATGCTGGCCGCGGAAATCACGCGTGAAAAAATCTTCGACAATCTGCATCAGGAACTTCCCTATGCCGCACTGGTCGAAACCGAGAACTGGGAAAATTTCGACGACGGCAGCGTGAAGATCGATCAGATCGTCTACGTGCAGCGCGACAGCCAGAAAGGCATCATGCTCGGTAAGGGCGGCGCGCAAATTAAAATCATCGGTCAGGCCGCGCGGCGCGAACTTGAGGAATTAATGGGCTGCCGCGTGCACCTGAAAATATTTGTCAAAGTAAAAGAAGACTGGCCCGAGCGGCAGGAATATCTGCGGATGATGGGCCTTGAAACTACAGGGTAATGCAAGAAAAATTTGGTTCTGTGGATAAAAAAACGACGGCAAAAATCATGTTCTTGCGCGAAGACAATTTCTCCTGATAGTGTACAAATCTTCGAACAAAAAACGTGTGATGTCGGGCCTGAAGCCCGATCTATATTTGGGAGATTTATCATATGAGTTGGACTGACGAACGCGTCGCCCTATTAAAAAGGCTCTGGGGTGAAGGAAAAACGGCGGCGGAGATTGCCAGCGAACTAGGCGGCGTGACCCGTAATGCCGTCATCGGCAAGGCCCACCGCCTGAAACTGTCCAACCGCGTTTCCCCCATCCAGCAGAACAAGAAGCCCGTGGCCGTTGCCAGCAACAAGCAGCCCGCCCCGGTCGAGAAGAAAATCCGCCAGACTTTGGAACAGGATAACAACCGCATCGGTGTGTCAATGATGGAGCTGGACGCTACAATGTGCCGTTGGCCGCTGGGCGACCCGCGTGAAGAAAAATTCAGCTTCTGCGGCGATGGATCCATTCCCGGCCTGCCTTATTGCGAAGCGCACTCCAAAGTGGCCTATCAGGCCGCCGGACGCAGCCGCACCCTGCAGGCCGAAGACTTTGAAGCCCAGCCGAAAGTGGTCGAGGATGACGAAGCCCAGGAAAGCAAAACAGCCGCAAAAAAGAAGTAAGCTGCTGATACGAAATACAAAAAGCCGCCAAGCCTATCAAAGGTTGGGCGGCTTTTGTGTTGTCATTGCGAAGAGGCATAGCCAACGAAGCAATCCAGAAGCCCAGTCAAAAAACTGGATCACCACGCCGCCTTTGGCGGCTCGCGATAACACTCTGGTAGTTAACGGATAATCTTGATATCGACGGCTTCGCGGCCCTTTTCGACGGCCTTCAGCGTCACACGCACGCGCATTCCGGCCTCCAGTTCCTCGATCTGCAATTTATCCAGCAATGTTTTATGGATAAAGATGTCCTTCATGCCGTCATCGGGAATGATAAAGCCGAAGCCTTTTTCCGGTTTGTACCATTTGACCAGCCCACCCATGGAAGTTGTGCCGTCCTCGTCGGTGTCCTGCGGCATCAAATTGATGTCCCCGGCCTCGAGGACCTCAAGCACCTGTTTGACCTGCTTGCCTTTCGGCCCGTCGAAAATGGTGCACATCAGGATGGCGCCCTCGCCGATGGCGTTCAGGCCCGCCTGCTGCAGGGTCGTAATATGGATAAAGGCATCGAAGCTCTGGTCTTCAGGCACAACAAAGCCGAAGCCTTTGGTTCCATTGAACCACTTCAGACATAATTTTATCGGTTCTAACTGTTCCTCGGGATGAGGAAGGTTGTGTTCGGCGATAGACAAAGTTTAATCCTCTGAACGCAGAAAGCATCTGCGGCAAAAAAGAAATTGCCTATCGGTATATTGCATCAATTTTCGCTCTGAATCCAGAGCCATTCTGTTTATGATGCTTATGAAATATATTTTTTGCCCCGCAACACGTAAATGACCCAACAGAAACATCCCTGGACCGCAAATTACGACAACGGCGTCGACTGGAACATGAATTTCGGCGCGAAGCCGGTTTTCGCGCTGCTGGATGAGACGCGGACGAAGTTCGCCGACCGCCCCGCTTTCGATTTTCTTGGAAAAAAATACACATGGGCGGAAATTTCCGATCTTTCCAGCCGCTTCGCCGCCGGGCTGCAGGCCCTCGGTATCAAAAAAGGCCAGAAGATCGGTTTATTCCTTCCCAACTCGCCTTATTTCCTCATCGCCTATTACGGCATCCTGCGAACCGGCGCGACAGTGGTGAACTTCAACCCGCTTTACGCTGAAAAAGAACTCGCTCACCAGATCGCCGACAGCGAAACCGACATGATGGTGACGGTCGACATCGCCATGCTCTACGGCAAGATGAAGAAAATGATGCTGCAGACGCGGCTGCAGAAACTCATCCTCTGCAAATTCACCGATATCCTGCCCTTTCCGAAAAATATTCTGTTTTCCGTTTTCAAGGCGAAGGAATGCGCCAAAGTTGAGCCCTCTGACAAGATCGCGTGGTTTCACGACCTGATAAACAACGACGGCGCGGTGAAAATCCCGGCCATCGATCCAGAAAACGACATCGCCCTGCTGCAATATACCGGCGGCACGACGGGCGTGCCCAAGGGCGCGATGCTGACGCATCATAATGTACGGGTGAACGCGCTCCAAAGCGTGGCGTGGTTTGGAAACGTCAAGCACGGTGAGAGCAAAATGCTTGGAATCCTGCCGTTTTTCCACGTGTTCGCCATGACGGCCGTGATGAATTTCAGCGTCGCAACGGGCAGCGAGATCATCGGCATGCCGCGCTTCGACCTCGATGAAGCCCTGAAAATAATCCAGAAAAAGAAGCCGCAATATTTCCCGGCTGTGCCCGCCATCTATAGCGGCATCAACAACCATCCTGACTTAAAAAAATACGATATTTCATCGCTGGAATATTGCATCTCCGGTGGTGCGCCACTGCCTGTCGAGGTCAAGAAAAATTTCGAGCGCATCACGGGATGCATCGTCGTTGAGGGTTACGGCCTCACGGAATCCTCGCCCGTCGCTTGCGCCAACCCTATCAACGGCGAAAATAAACCCGGCTCCATCGGCATGCCGCTGCCGGGCACCATTGTCGAAATCGTCGATCCCGCCGACAAGACCACCCTCATGCCGATCGGCGAGCGCGGCGAATTGTGCGTCCGCGGGCCGCAGGTCATGAAAGGCTATTACAACAAGCCGCTGGAGACCGCGGAAACCCTCAAGGACGGTCGCCTGTACACCGGCGATATCGCCATCATGGATGCGCGTGGCTATGTCTATATCGTCGACCGCATCAAGGACATGATCATCACCAACGGCTATAACGTTTATCCGCGCAATGTCGAGGAAGCCATTTACCTGCATCCCTGCGTCGAGGAATGCATCGTCGCCGGGCTTCCGGATGAGCAACGCGGTGAAATCGTCAAGGCATGGATTAAAATTAAACCGGGCACGGCCCTGACCGAAGATGACCTCAAAAAATTTCTTGCTGATAAAATTTCAAAGATGGAAATTCCGAAACTGGTCGAGTTCCGCGACAAACCGCTGCCGAAAACCATGATCGGGAAACTAAGCCGCAAGGACATTATCGCGGAAGAGAAATCCAGGAAAACCTAGCGCCCCCGGGCTCTCTCAACCGCTGTAATCACCGGCGTCGCGCGTAGCGCGGCGATAATATTGTTGAGGTGCTTGTTGTCGTTCACATAGATGTCGACGACCAGATCCCAGAAATCGACTGTCCGGCCCGTCACCCGCAGATTCAGGATGTTTCCGCCGTTTTTCGCAATGACGGTGGAGAATGTCGCCAGAGCGCCGGGGACGTTCTGGAACGTGACCTTGAGACGGCCCACATGCGCCTCGGGCGAGTCCGTGCCATCGCCCCATGACACATCCAGCCAGCGTTCCGGCGTATCGGCAAAGCTCTCCAGCGTTTCGCAATCGATGGTGTGAATGGTCACGCCTTTTCCTGTCGTGACGATGCCGACAATGCGGTCGCCGGGCAGCGGGTGGCAGCAGCGGGCGAAATGCATCGCCATCCCGGCGATAAGCCCCTTGATGGGAACGGCGTTGTCTTCCTTGCCGGTACGCATCATCGTCGCCTGGTCCATGTCGGCGGAGGGGCGCTTGGCGATCTCGGTTTTGTGGCCGGGGAAAATGCCCTTAAACACTTCACGCGCCACCAGAAGGCCTGAGCCGATCTTGGCGTAGATATCGTCGTTTTCGTCGGCTTTGAATTTCTCCAGCACGCCGGTGATAGCCTTTTCCGTGAATTCATAATCTTCCTGGCGGAAAATTTTCTGCAGCATGGCCTTGCCGAGCGTTACATATTCGCCGCGCTGCTGGTCGCGTATATATTTTCGGATGTGGCTGCGCGCCTTGCCGGTGACCACGAAACGCTCCCATGTCGGAGACGGGTTCTGCGTTTTCGAGGTGATGATCTCGACCTGGTCGCCGTTATTCAGCTTGCTGTTCAGCGGCGCGATGCGGCCATTGATTTTCGCGCCCACGCATTTGTCGCCGATATCCGAGTGAATGGCATAGGCGAAGTCGATGGGCGTGGCGCCGTTGGGCAATTCAATCAGATCACCCTTCGGCGAAAACACATAGACCTGGTCCTGGAACAATTCGAGTTTCGTGTTTTCCCAGAAATCCTCCGGGCGCTGTTCCTGCTCGAGAATTTCCAGCAACTCACGCAACCAGCGGTATTTGCGCATATCCTTGATTTCCGGGCCTTTCCCGGCTTTATACGACCAGTGCGCGGCGACGCCCATATCGGCCTCGTAATTCATCTCGGCGGTACGGATCTGGATCTCGATGCGGTGGCGCGAGGGGCCCATGACAGTCGTATGGATCGAGCGGTAGCCGTTCGGCTTGGGTGTCGAGATGTAATCCTTGAAGCAACGGGGAACGCTGGGATACTTGCTGTGGATGAGGCCCAGCACCATATAACAATCATCGATCTTGTCGACGACAATGCGGAACGCCATGATGTCGGAAAGCTGCTCGAACGCAACATTCTTGCGCTGCATCTTTTTCCAGATGGAATATTTTGTTTTCTCGCGGCCCGAGATATCGGCGTCGATACCGGCCTCTTTCAAAAGATTTTTCATCTCATCCACGATGCCACGCGCGGTGTCTTTTCCCTCCTTGCGCAGGAACGAGAGGCGGTTGCCGATGGATTTTCGGGCTTCGGGGCTGAGCACGCCGAAGGCAAGGTCTTCCAGTTCTTCCTTAATCGAATGGACGCCGACGCGTTCCGCAAGCGGGGCGTAGATTTCCAGCGTCTCCAGCGCGATGCGGCGCTGCTTGTCGGCGTTTTTGAAGCCGTCGATTGTCCTCATATTGTGCAGGCGATCGGCAAGCTTCACCAGCAGCACGCGAATATCTTCCGACATGGCCAGCAGGAGTTTGCGGAAATTTTCGGCCTGCTTGCCTTCGATGGTCTGGCTTTCGATCCGTGTCAGCTTGCTGACGCCATTGACGAGATCCGCGACTTCCTTGCCGAATTTTTTCTTGATGTCCTCGTAGGTGGCCTCGGTGTCCTCCAGCGTATCGTGCAGGATGGCGGTGACGATGGTGCCTGCGTCCATTTTCATGTCGGCGAGGATGGTGGCGACTTCGATCGGGTGCGTGTAATAAGGCTCGCCCGTGGCACGGGTCTGGCCTTCATGCATTTTCTTGGCGTAGGCGCAGGCATTCTCGACCGTCTTTATATCAAAGTCGGGGTTGTACGCGGTTATGCGGTTGACGAGTTCCTGGCCGGGCTGCATGGCAATTCAATCTTAATGGGGCTTACTTATTAAGATGTTAACAATACCATGAAAAACAAGGAAAAGGGACAAAAGAAGCGCAGAACTAAAGGGCCGGAAAGCCCGGCCCTTTAGGGTTAAATCGGTGTTTTTATTCTTTTTCGGCGGGGGCGCCGGCGACATCCTCGAGCGAGGGTTCGGCTTCATCGCCTTCTTCTTCGTCCTCGTCGACTTCTTCATCGCCGTAGATATCATCGCCTTCGCCGCGGTTGGCAATTTTTTCCCACTCGGCTTCGCCGTCCATCAGGTCGATGGTTTCGTCTTCTTCGTAAACGACCATGCGCTGGTGGTTGCGGATCAGATCTTCTTTCAGCTGGTCCAGCGGAACGGTTTCAGCGGCGATCTCGCGGAGCGATACGACGGGGTTTTTGTCGTTGTCGCGGTCAATCGTCAGTGAAGCGCCGGAGCCGATCTTGCGGGCGCGCTGGGCGGCGACCATGACCAGTTCAAAACGGTTCTGGATTTTCTCGATGCAGTCTTCAACGGTTACGCGTGCCATTGTCTAGAATCCTCTTTCAAGTATTGTGAGACCCGGTTTATAGTGGGTTTTCCTTGAGAAAGCAAGCTTATCCATGCCCAAAACCGCCCCCCGAAATACCGGCTGCCCCGACCCTGGGAAAGACTGCCCCCTGTGCCCCCGGCTGGTGGAATTCCGGGTCAAAAACCGGGTGAAATTCCCCGATAAATGGAACGCCCCGGTGCCCTCGTTCGGTCCGGAAAACGGCGAGTTGCTGGTGGTCGGGCTGGCCCCCGGCCTCAAGGGGGCGAATTTCTCGGGCCGCCCCTTCACGGGCGATTATGCGGGGGAACTTCTCTATTCCAGCCTCCTCAAATTCGGCTTCGCGGAAGGGAAATACGATGCCCGCCCCGATGACGGCCTGCGCCTCAAAAACTGCCGCATCACGAATGCCGTGCGCTGCGTGCCGCCGGAAAATAAACCGACGCCGCAGGAGATGAAGCAATGTCTTGCCTTCCTGCAGACGGAAATGGCGGCCCTGAAAAACGTGAAGGTGATTTTGTCGCTCGGGCTGATTTCACACAATTCGGTGCTGAAAGCCGTGGGGCAAAAAATCTCCGCGCATAAATTCGCGCACAATGCCGTCCATGATTTAGGAAAAGTGAAGCTGATCGACAGCTATCATTGCTCACGCTACAACACGCAGACAAAGCGCCTGACAACGGAGATGTTTCATGATGTATTCCGGAAGATTAAGGATTTGCTCCGATAGCCTGCGGATTTAATTTCCCGCGCTTCAGCATCATCTTGTTCAGCGCGTGCAGATAGGCGCGGGCCGACGCCACCAGCGTGTCGGCGTCCGTCCCGGTGCCGTTGATGGTTTTTCCGTTTTCCTCAAGACGCACCGTGACTTCAGCCTGCGCATCTGTACCGCCGGTGACGGCGTGAACCTGATAGAGTTTCAGGCGCGCATCGGGGTGCGGAATGATTTCGCGGATGGCCTTGAAAATGGCATCCACCGGGCCATTGCCTTCGACTTTAGCGAACATCTCAACACCCTCGACCTCCAGCACCAATTCGGCCACCTGCGGACCCTTGGAACCGGCCTGAACCTGCAGCGAGACGAAACGGATATCCTCGTGTTCGCCAATGACTTCATCTTCGATGAGAGCGATAAGATCTTCCTCGAAAATATTCTTTTTCTTGTCGGCGAGGCTCTTGAAACGGGCGAAGGCATCGCGCAACGCGTTATCCCCCAGCTCAAACCCCAGCTCTTCCAGTTTTTTCCGGAAAGCGTGACTGCCGGAATGTTTGCCCATCACCAGTTTTGATTCCGTCAGGCCCACCGATTCCGGCGTCATGATTTCGTAAGTCTGCGCGTGTTTCAGCATGCCGTCCTGGTGAATGCCGCTTTCATGGGCAAACGCGTTGGCGCCAACAATCGCCTTGTTCGGCTGCACGGCAAAACCTGTGATGGTCGACAGGGCACGGGAGATCTTCGTGATTTTCTTGGTGTCGATTTTATTCTCGAACGGCAACAGATCGTGGCGCGTGCGCAGCGCCATGACGATTTCCTCGAGCGCGGCGTTTCCTGCCCGCTCGCCGATGCCGTTGATGGTGCATTCGATCTGGCGCGCGCCATTTGCAACGCCCGCCAGAGAGTTCGCCACGGCCAGGCCTAAATCGTTATGGCAGTGCACGGAAATGACCGCCTTGTCGATGTTGGGCACACGGTCGAACAGCATTTTGATCTTCGCACCGTATTCTTCCGGCACCGCGTAACCCACGGTATCGGGGATGTTGATGGTGGTGGCGCCGTTATTGATGGCAATTTCCACGGCGCGGCAGAGGAAGTCATCCTCCGTGCGGCTGCCGTCTTCGGCGGACCATTCGACATCATCGGTGAAGGTGCGGGCAAAGGCCACACTTTCAGCAACGGATTTCAGAACTTCTTCCGGCGGCATCTGCAGTTTGTATTTCATGTGCAGCGGCGATGTGGAAATAAAGGTATGGATGCGACCGCGCTTTGCGGGCCTGATCGCCTGCGCGCTGGCCTCGATGTCGGATTTTTTTGCCCGGGAAAGGCCACACACAACGGCATTCTTCACCATCTTCGCAATTTCCTGCACCGCTTCGAAATCGCCGGGAGAAGCGATTGGAAACCCCGCCTCGATAATATCCACACCCATGTCATCCAGAAGCTTCGCCATGCGCAGCTTCTCTTCCAGATTCATCGAGCATCCCGGCGATTGCTCGCCGTCGCGCAGCGTTGTGTCGAAAATGATAACGCGTTCGGTCATAGCGGTCGTGCCTCGTCCACCAGCATCACCGGGATGCCGTCGCGGATGGGATAGGCCAGTTTGGCCTGATCGGAAATGAGTTCTTTCGCCGCGCGGTCATAGCGCAGCGGCGATTTGGTCAGCGGGCAGACCAGCACTTCCAGCAATTTCGGGTCAATATCCATAGGGGTGTTTTAAGCGGTTTTGTCCGCAAAATCAATAAAATCGCTAATGGCAGCTTTTGCAGCCCTGCCGCTCTTTCACGGCCATTTCCAGCATGGTCATGAAAGCGGCGGCGCGGGTTTTACAGCAGGGCGCCTCGAGCAGCGCCTGTTTCTCTTCGGGTTCGAACGGGCAGACCATGGCAAGGCAGGTGACGAGGCGCGAGTCCGGCGCCTTCTTTACGGCTTCCCAGTCGCAATTCATTTCCTGCGCCGAAAAATAGGATTGCAGCATGGAGAGAAGCTTGGCGCGGTCGAGATCGAGACAGGCGGGCGTTTCAAGATCGTGTTTGTAGGTGGACCACCCGGCGCGGATCTGGCGGTAGGGCGTATTAACGTTCAGCTCTTCCTCGATGCGGAAGCGGCTGATGCCCGTCAGCGTGATGAGATAACGGCCATCGGCGGTTTCTTTAAATTCCGTGATCTTCCCGGCGCAGCCGACATCGTAAAGCCTGTCGCCGGAGTCTTTGGGCTGGATCATGCCGATCATGCGGCTGCCGCCCATCGCGTCCTCGACCATTTTCAGATAGCGCTTTTCAAAAATATTGAGGGGCAGATTGCCGGAAGGAAGCAGAAGAACGCCAGGCAGCGGAAACACAGCGATGGTTTCCGGCAATTTACCAAAGGCTGGGGCGTAGGGGTTTTGTTCCATTGTCTTAATCTAGGCCCTTTTTCCTAGGAGAACAGGATGGAGGAAAGCTTTTTCCGGCTCTCGACCGTCAGCGGATCCGCGTGGCCCATGGCCTCGAAAAAACGCACCAGTTGCTTCCTTGCGGCGTCTTCGTTCCAGTCGCGCTTGCGGCGGATAATCTCCAGCAGGTGATCGACCGCCTGCTCCTTGCGCCCGACCGCGAATTCTTCGGCGGCCAGTTCAAAACGTGACTGATGATCTTCAGGATTTGATTCAACTTTTTTCGCCAGCACATCGGATGACCCGGCCGGTTTTTCCTGCGCGAATTCCAGCGCGGTTTTGGCTTCAGCGAAGATGGCGGTTTTCGAAATTTCCGGCGGCGCTGTTTTCATGAGTTCGCCCGCACGATCGATCTGCCCGGCAGTGATAGCAAGACGCACAAGGCCGACATAAGCGGCGGCGTTTTTCGGATCCTGTTCGAGGATATGAACATAGACGGCTTCGGCGGTCTCCAGATCGCCTTCCGCGATGGATTGCGCGGCACCTTTCAGCGCTTCGGGAATATCAATTGCATCCGGTCCGTTGGCGCGGAAAATATGAACGAGCTTGTCGACGAAATTGATGATCTGCGATTCCGGTACAGCGCCCTGGAACGCATCGACAGGCTTTCCCTGGAAAAATGCGTAGACGGTAGGGACGGATTGAATGCGCAGCGCGGCGGCAAGTTCCGGGTTTTCGTCGATATTGACCTTGGCCATCAGCACATCGCCGTTCGCCGCCGTAACGGCTTTTTCCAGCAGCGGCCCAAGCTGTTTGCACGGGCCGCACCACGGCGCCCAGAAATCGACAATGACGAGTTTTTCCATCGAGGCGGCGAGGACAAGTTTTTCGAACTGCTCGCCGTTCACATCAAAGACAACGCCTTCCGGCGCCGCGGGCGGCGCGGCGGCTGGTTCGTCGGTTTTACTGTTCCCGAAAAGCATGATGCCCCTGTCTGCTGTGCCGTTTACTATGTAGGGACGGCAGGCGAAAGATCAAGAATTATCGGCTTGTGGCCGATATGAGCGAAGAATTTCAGAAGGCCCGCCGGGGAAAGCCCGACCGTCTGGGCATTGTCCAGCGGGTGGTAACAGACCGTTTCGGCCTTCATCATATAAGTGTCCAGTATGACCTGCACCTCGTGGTTTTTGTCGTTCATTACCGCGAAGGGACACACCGCGCCGGGGTATATGCCGAGATATTTCCAGAGCCTGTCCGGCGAGCCAAACGACAGGCGCGCCGAGTCGATCTTCTGTTCCAGCGTCTTGAGGTCCACTGCCGTTTCATTGGCGGCAACCACCAGGTACATCACCTTTTTCTTGTCGCAGAGGAATAAATTCCGGCAATGGAGGCCGGGAATCGATTCTTTCAGATGCGCCCCTTCCTGCACGGTGAAGATGGGCGGATGGGCATACACCCGGCACGCAATCCCGAGATCTTTAAATAACCCGAGAAGATCCGCCGGTTTCGTCGGCAAATCCTGTAAACCCCGCGATTTTGACGAATTTTCCATCCCCCGGTTATCGCCCGAAAGTGTCGTAAAATCAAGCTTTCCGACGTTAACCAATAAGGGTTTGTTAACCTTTTTGCCTTACGATGGTGTCAGAAAAATTGTGGTATGTGGGGACTGATCACGATGACTTTAAAACGAGATGAATTTTACGATGAGATGGTGGCGAACGGCTGTTCTTTGGTGAACATGCAGGAACTGGCCGACCGTTTCGTGGGCGGATATAACGCTGCGCCGCAAAAACCGCTCGGCGGGGAGTTTGTGATTTCCGAATATGGGGGGCTTGTGGATACGTGCTTTGGAACAGGCCCGACACCCACCGATCCTGCATTGACTCTCAAACTGGGCCTCCCGGAACAATTTAATATCCTGGGGCTGAACGAAGCACCGGAACCGGCAACATCCATCAGCGTCGATCCGGACCTGACGACAACACCGACATCACCTTTTACTCCTCTTTCTCCCAATAAGAAAAAATAGCCATGATGATTGAACTCGGAGTTTTGCATGACGGCGGGGTGATGCTGGTAAGCGATCAACCTCTGCCGAATATTGTGAAACGCGTTGAGTTCTACCGCGAGCAGCGCCTGTTCATGCTCGTCTATAACGGCGAGGATGAAAGCAACGAACTGATGCACTACGAAGTGCCGGAAAACCTGACCTACCCGGTCGAGAAAAGCCCGGATGTCATGATCCTCTCCCTCTTTCCCAACGAAGAGCCGCTGGGCTACAAAGTGCCCCTGATCAAGGTCGGCGACCTGTTCTAGACCCGGCCTATTCGCCCATAAATCCAGCAATTACAGCAATACTTTACGCTTGCATTGGCGGGCAAAATCTCTATATTTCGGTGGTCTTTCCCCAATAAAGCGAGTGTAGCTCAGGGGTAGAGCACGACCTTGCCAAGGTCGGGGTCGAGGGTTCGAATCCCTTCACTCGCTCCAGTCGCCTTATTCTAAGGCATTCCACACAGTCCTAAGACGCTTATAAAATGCAATTAAACACCGCATTTAAAAGACTTTTTGCGTTTTAAATGGTTCTATGACATTCTGTTGTATCTGAAAATTTTAGGGATACGAGTAGGGGTATTTAGTACCCTAGGGGTATGTGAAAATGAAGCTAAACGACAAGCTATGCCGTAACACAAAACCTAAAGAAAAACCTTTCAAGTTAGCCGATGGCGGCGGCTTGTATTTGTATGTGCAGCCGGATGGCGCAAAATACTGGCGTTTGAAATATTATTTTCTCGGAAAAGAAAGATTGCTGGCTTTAGGCGTATATCCTTTAATTTCACTTGCCGATGCCAGAGATCAGCGAAACGAAGCGAAGAAGCTATTAAAAGCGGGCAAAGACCCTTCCACGGCGAAAAAAGACGAAAAGAGAGAAGCATTACGGGCGAATAAAAATACCTTCCGGTCTGTAGCTCTGGAGTGGCATGAGAACAAAAAAGAAAAATGGACGCCCCATCATGTTCTCAATGTCATGCGGCGATTAGAAATTGATATATTTCCGTATATCGGTTCCCGCCCTATCGCTGAAATTGACCCGCCGGAGTTACTGGATAATGTTCTGCGTAAAATTGAAAAGCGCGGTTCCCTTGATGTCGCGGCCCGCGTAAAGCAGATATGCGGCCAGATTTTTCGTTATGGCGTAGCGACGGGGAAATGCAAACGCGATATTACCGTAGACCTTAAAGGCGCATTAAAAACAGGAAAAACAAAGCATTTTCCCTCTCTGGACATTAAAGAAATGCCGGAATTTTTGAGCGTTTTAGAAAAAAACGAGGCCCGGTTATATAATCGCACTCGCCGCGCAATCTGGCTTTTAATGCTGACCTTCACGCGCACAACTGAATTGATCCATGCGACATGGAAAGAGTTCGACCTTGAAAATGGCTTATGGGAGATTCCCGGCGAACGTATGAAAAGGGAAATCCTCACCTTGTGCCTCTTTCTAGACAAGCGATTGCTATTTTGAAAGAACAGAAAGAAGAAACCGGACATCTCGATACGCCGTGGATTTTTCCAAGTCAGATTCGGCATAAAGACCCCATGAGCAACAATACCATACTGTTTGCTATCGGGCGCATGGGCTATAAAGGCCGTATGACAGGGCATGGCTTCCGCGCTCTGGCTATGAGTACGATAAAAGAAAAGCTTGGATACCGTCATGAAGTCGTAGACAGGCAGCTTGCCCATGCACACCGCAGCAAGGTTGATCGCGCATACGACCGGGCGCAATTTTTTGAAGACCGCAAGATCATGATGCAGGAATGGGCGGATTATCTGGATAAAGTAGCCAACGGAAAAGTGATTACAGGCAGATTTGAAAAACGGATTCCCGAAGTTGCCAGCCATGCCTAAAAATTCCAAGAAAAAGAAAATCACAAAAAATGACCCGCCCCCTATAAAGGAGTCCATGTTGGATAGGTACTTTGCTATCCATAACGGGAACTTTATAGGAGGTAT
>Ga0247727_10008159_pt1 | contig 19563 bp, 20 predicted proteins | sample WisWelCaveWW1625_FD_202498 | JGI IMG/M metagenome (GOLD analysis project Ga0247727, IMG submission 202498) | Biofilm microbial communities from Wishing Well Cave, Virginia, United States - WW16-25 | ecosystem: Environmental > Aquatic > Deep subsurface > Groundwater > Cave microbial mat | place... | reverse complement strand
ATGGCGCCAAAGAATAAAAGCGCCAAACGCATGGGCAAAAGACCGTATTTCATAAGTTCTCTCTTCAACGTAAAAGCCGGATTGAACAATCAGCAACCAGCAACCAGGTTCAATTCACCTGCCGTCCATCGAAGAGGCGCACGATCCTCTCCGTCTTCTCACCGAGACGCGGATCGTGCGTGACCATCACCACCGTGGTCTTCTCGTTTTTGTTGAGATCGAACAAAATGTTCATGATGTCATCGCCCATTTGGCTGTCGAGATTGCCGGTGGGTTCGTCTGCAAGAAGAATTCTCGGCTTGCCGACAATCGCGCGCGCAATGGCCACGCGTTGCTGCTGGCCGCCGGAAAGCTGCGAGGGAAAATGAAACGCGCGCGCCGTGAGGCCGACATGATCCAATGCTTGCAGCGCCATCTTGCGCCGCTCCCCGCCCCGCAAAGCGGGGCGATACAGCAACGGAATCTCGACGTTATCGACGACGCTGAGATCGTTGATGAGATGAAAGCTTTGGAAAATAAAACCCAGGTGCTCATTGCGAAGCTTCGCCAACTGCTTGTCGCGATACGCAGTGATCGTCGTGCCGTTGAGCTGCACGCCGCCGCGCGTCGGCTCATCCAACAAGCCGATGATGTTCAGCAGCGTGCTCTTGCCGCAGCCCGAAGGCCCCATCACCGCGATGAACTCGCCTTCCCGCACTTGCAGATTGACGTTGCTCAACGCCACGGTTTCAATCTTATCCGTGCGATAAACTTTTTCGATGCTTTCAAGATGGATCATAATGCCTCCTTTTTTAGCTATTAGCTATCAGCCGTCAGCTATCAGCCATCAGCAAAAGCTAAAAGCTGATAGCTTATTTAACCTTCACTTCATTCATATGAATAAAATCCCGCACCTCTGAAATCACCACCTCTTCCCCTTCGGATAAACCTTCCACCACTTCGTAATAATCAAAGCTCGACAGGCCGATACGGATCGGCGTTTTGACCGCAACGCCGTCGCGAATCACAAAGGCTTCGTGCTGGCCTTCGCCATTCACAAACGGGCCTTTCTTCACGCGCAGCGCGCGCTCTTTGAAAGCGGTGATGAGGAAAACGTCCACGCGCAGATTCGAACGCAATAGCTTGCTCGCCTTATCGTCCAAACTCACGTGCATCGTCATAATGCCGTTTGCAATCGTCGGAAAAATGCTCGTGACTTTGCCGCTCAATAAATCTTCATTCACTTTCACCTTCACGGGCATATCAACCGCGACACGCGTGGCATGAACATCGGACACGGTCGCGTCCACGCGAAACGAATTCAAATCCGCAATGCGCGCGAGCACTTCGCCTTTGCGCACGGTCGCGCCCTCTTCGGTCAAGGCGAACGTCAACACCCCGGCGCGTTCGGCTTTTGTGCTCGCCAGGCTGAGTTGGCGCTGCCGCTCGCTGCGTTCTTTTTGCAGAATGCCGATCTCCGTCGCCACGCCCTCAAGCTGATTCTTGAGCGATTGCTCTGTGTTGCGAATCGTGGTCTCAAGCTGCGTCAATTCCAGCGCAGCAATTTCTTCTTCCAACTTCGATTGCCGCAATTGCTCCTTCGAACTGCCGCCAATCGCGAAGAGCTGTTGCTGCTGCTCGGACTTCGATCGCAAAAATTCCAGCCGCAGCTTTTTAATGCGCAACTGCGTTTGCAAATCGTTCAGCGTTTTATCGAGATCGATCTTGAGCTGCGCTTGCTGATTCTGCTTCAGCGTCATTTGATCGTTCAGCTTGTCGAACTCCAACTGCGCGCCGCTCAAATCCAGCTCCAAAATCGCTTCGCCCGGCGTCAACACTGCGCCCGGCTTTTTGAGCGCCTTCAGCACGCGCGTGTCAATCGGGCTCGAAAGCGCTAGCTCGAACTCCGGCGCCACCGTGCCGGAAGCCGTGATCGTCGCCTCGATCGGCCCCACCTCCACTTTCGCCGTGCGAATGCGATTGCGATGCATCACAGGATGCAGCCAGCCGGAGATCATCATCAAACTCACGATCACGGCCAACGCCGCGCCGCCGATTTTCAGGCCGCGCCTCGCGTTCTGTCGTTTCAAAAACTCCGGCGTAAGCGGTCTGTCCATTTTTTCCTCGTTCATTTCGCGCTCTCTCAACGCAAACACCGTTCCGCCGCGCGCGACCTGATTTCACGCGACTTGCCTTATGCCTCGTAAAACCCAACGTTCAGAACCGAACGCCTCACTGTGCGGAAGCATGCCGAGCTGGTTTTCATCAACCCCATCTTCTTCGACCTTTGCTTTCTTTTTATAGTGAGTCGCTGCTTCACCAAAAGTTCATCGTGGTAAACCGGCAACCGCGAATGGACGCCAATACACGCGAATGAAAAAAATATGAGCGGGCATTGGCGTTGATTCGCGGTTAAAAATCTTTGTCTGTGCGCTTGTGTTTCGCCTCGCGGCTGAGTATCATAATTCCGAAAATGTTTCAACCTCCGCAAGGATGCTCATCACCAAAAACCTGCACGAACCAACGACCATGACACAAACCTCCTCTCGCAAACATTCCGAGATTGACCCGGCCAAGTATGCTCTGCGTAGCGCATGGCTCGGCGGAGCCATTTGGCTCATCGCATTGCTGTGGTGGCGCCCTTCCCCTTTCTCACCGCAATTGGCTATCGCCATGTTGCTGCTCGCGCCGCTCGTGCTCGTGCCGCTCGCGCTACGCCTCGTCGAGCCGGATGGAACCTGGATCGTGCTCCGCGCCGTTTGGCGTATGGCAATCATGCTGCAATTGCCTGCCGCAATTTTATTAGCGCCCGCATTTCTGCTCGCACCGAGTTGGATCGCTGCAGCATTGACCTCGCCATGGTTGATTACAACGATGCTCATCGCGCTCACCGGCGTGTTGCGCGTGTGGCTGCAAAGTTTTCGTTCTGCGGAGGAAACCGCAATCAGCGCGGGATTGGTTTATGTCGTGGTCGGCGGCGCATGGTTAGTGTTGGATCGCCTCGGCGCGCGGCCATTGAACTTCGAGCCGATCATCGTGCTGCTCACCGCAATTCATTTTCACTATGCGGGATTTCTCTTGCCGATCTTCACCGGCATGGCCGCGCGAATACTCAAAGGCGGAGTCGCGAAGCTAGCAGTAATCGGAGTGACAGTAGGAGCGCCGCTCGTTGCCATGGGCATCACCGCAACGCAGCTTGGTTTCAGCACATGGCTGGAAACAATCGCAGTGTGGATCACTTCTTTGGCGGGATTGCTCACCGCCGCATTGCACATTCGCGTCGCAATGCAGCAACCATCTCGTAGCGTAAAAATACTTTTTGCCCTCTGCGGCCTCGCGCTAGCGTGCAGCATGATACTTTCAGCATTGTACGGCGCGCGATTCTATTTCCCGCTCGCGTGGCTGGACATTCCCTGGATGCGCGCATTGCACGGGTCTGCAAATGCCTTGGGGTTTGGATTGATAGGAATACTAGGGTGGAGTTGGCGAGCAGGACACTTGCGAAATAGAAGAAAGCCCATCGCAGAACAGCGTCGCTCAACCCAAATACTTAATCGCGAAGTAATTGATGGTGAGATGGATGGTGTTGTCGATGACGATCATCAACATGGCGCTGACTTCGGGAGGGGCGCTATTGATGCATTCCCGTTTATGCCAGGACCATTGCTTGGCGCGCATGATCAAACCCGCGAGACGATAACGATCGATGAGCACGTGCGTCCCGAAGATGACCGCGAGCGCCCAGCTCCAGCCAGTGATGAACGTGAACGGCGAAGCATAGACCAACGCGTGAATGAGCGCCACGCCGAGGCTCGAAGTTTTCTTTCTCGCCATCCAATCGGTTTGCAGCACGTAATCGCCGACGAGGTGGCAAATCAATTGGTCCATGAATGCGCGTCGAGATTTTTCCGCTGCGAGGCAACGGTGTTCATCAATGAAACGATCATTGTGCCGGAGGCAGGTTGAACAAGGCGACGACAAACGTGATCATGCTGAGAATCAAGCCGACCAGAAAGATTTGATAGCTGATGCGGATGTATTTGTACTTGCGGTTGCTGAGCACGAGGCCGAGGTCGTATAAATCCTTCGCCAGGCTTTCATATACCAGATTGCGGTCGTTCACGACGACTTCGATCTCGCGAAAGAACGTGTTGAAATCGATCTGGCTGAAAAAGCCGAAGAAGAGCAGGTTGAAATTGCGGCCGCGCAAATCGATCTGGCCGGTGAGGCGCGGCGGCAGCTTGGGCATGGTGGCGATGATGGCGAAGAGCATGGTGGCGGCGCACGTGACCACCATCACGATGACGGTGAGGCGCAACCCTTCGGTGTTCAGCAGTCCCAGAGAGAGCGTGAGAATCAGCGCGCACACGGTGATGATCATGTTCGCCTTTTGGTCGGCCATCATGCTCAATTGCAAATGATTGCCGAGCACGATGCGAAACATGTTGTCCATCGCGCGATCGGCGTTCTTCGCCTTCAGCGTCGCTTTCGGGGGCTGGCCGTCGGGCAGGGGCAGAGTTTTGTCTGCTGCATTTTTTTTGCTCATATTGCAATCAATTCAAACTGATGAGGTTCCGCGTTGGGAATGGAGAGAAAATTTTCGGGCGTGAAAAGGAGCAGTTCGTCGTCATGCTCGTGCTAGGTGGAATGATTCATTGCCAAGGCCTGTTTGCACGCAAAAAAAATGCGCAAAAAGGCCTTGAAAGGCAAGGGAATTTTTGCCGCGTTGCTTTGCGCACGGGCGTTTCGTACCTTGCGAAAGGCAAAACAAAGCCAGCCACTATTCTGAAAGGCAAAACTATTGCGGGCAAAACCATTGAACGCAAAAGAAGGGAGCGAAGCTTTTGAATAGTTTTGCCTGAAATTGTTTTGCCTTTTTATCACAAGCCTATTGTTGAAAGACTAAAAGGAAAGGGCAGACGCATGTTTCAATCCGATTTATTGGCGAACAAAATCGCATGCCTCACCGGCGGCGGCTCAGGCTTGGGCTTGACCATGGCAAAGCGTTTTGCCGAGTTGGGTGCGCGCATCGCCATTCTCGGCCGCAGCGCCGAACGCCTCGCCGCGGGCGCGCAAGAGATTGCAGCCGCAGGCAACGGCCGTGAAGTCACCACGGCCGTCTGCGACGTGCGCGATCACGAGGCCGTGGCTAAAGCTTTTGATGAGATCGAGCAGAAGATCGGCGTGCCTGATATTCTCGTGAACAATGCTGCGGGGAATTTTTTAGCGGCAACTGAAGAGCTTTCGCCAGGAGGATTTGATGCGGTCGTGAAGATCGTGCTCTATGGCACATTCAACTGTACGCAAGCGCTCGGCAAGAAATGGATCGCGGCCAAACGGCCCGGCAGCGTTTTGAACATTGTGACGACGTACGCGTGGACCGGCTCCGCGTTCGTCATTCCTTCGGTGTGCGCGAAGGCCGGTGTGCTGGCCATGACGCGCGCGCTCGCGGTGGAATGGGCGGCGTACGGCATTCGCTTGAATGCGATTGCGCCCGGCCCGTTTCCCACCGAAGGCGCATGGAAGCGATTGATCCCCACCAAAGATCTCGAAGAGAAAGCGCGCCAACGCATTCCCTCCGGAAGGTTCGGCCAGCACGAAGAGTTGGCGAACCTCGCGGTGTTTCTCGTCGCGGACGGCGCAGAGTTTGTGACCGGCGAATGCGTGACGATCGACGGCGCCGAAGCGCTCGCCGGCGCGGGACAGTTCTCGCCTTTCATTCATATGGAGCGCGAGCAGCTCAAAGGCTTACTGCGCATGATGCGGCCGAGGAAGTGAGTGAGCATCGATATGCTCGTCAAGGTTAAGATCGTACCGCAACATTTATGGTGCGTATATTTTTTCCTCGTAGATGGGCACCTGCCGGGCTATGAACGCGACCCTGGGCATCAAATGCAAAGTGAACTCCTTTCACTGCGATTATGTCCGCTGCGCAATTCTGTCAATCCCGACGTTGCGGGACTGCGCGCTCGTGTGCCATCGTAACCAAAAGCAAAAGAAGCACTCGCTTGCAGAAGCAACAGCCCCGTTTTTCAAATGGCCTAAAAAACCAGCGCTGAAAAAAAGACCCCTGCGAAAGCAACTAGCCTTCGCAGGGATAATGGGAGGATGAGTGGGAGGAATTTTTCAAGCTTTGCCCGGTAACACAAAACCGGTTTCGCGCGGGCTGCGCGGCTTTTCGATTTCAACCGGCTCGCTCTTCGTTGCAGCTTTTTCTTTCTCATCAGCTTTTGTTTGAGTGTATTCACTGAATTTTTGGTGCGAGCGAAACTTGCTGAAGCCATGGTCCTCGTCCGCAGCGTCCTCGCGGGCTTTATATCCTTCCGCTTGACGATTGCGATACAAAATGAACCCCGCGGCTGCGAGCGCCACAACAATGACACCAACGATCAACCAGAACCACGGAAAACTGCTCTCGTGCTCAACCGGAGCATAAGGTTCTTGCAAAGGCTCAATTGTCGGAGCGCTAGCAGTCGGCGTTTGCGGCTGCGTTTCCAGTGCCGGTTCCGGCGAGGTTGCAGCCGGAGTCGCAACCTCCGACGTTTGCGGTGAGGATTGGCGCATGGCGATTTGTTCCTGCCCATGCGTCAATTCGTTGACCCGGCTCAAAGTTTGGGCGCGGGCCAGTTCCGCCACCACGTTGGCCGCGGGCACGAGAATCTCCTCACCGACTTCGACGTGATTCGGGTTCGGCGCACGATTGATCAACGCCAATTCGCGCCAGCGTTGCGGGTCCCCGTAATATTGCTGGGCCAGCTTGCTGAGATACTCGCCCTTTTCAACCTTGTGAATGCGCGGCTCTTCCAAGAGCAGAAGCTTGCCGAACAACATCTCACCGTGCGACCACATTGCAAAGACGGCGGCCGTCAAAAACAGGCACAAAAATAACTTCTTCATTGCACACCTCCTTACTTTAAGCAATTAGCTTTTCAATCTCAGAATAATCCCGCAGTGGCGGGACTGAAAGTTTTTGGCAGAATAATTTTATCGCAGAATGATTTGAAATGATTCTGCCGATAAATCATCCTGCCAAAGTTTTTTCTTCGGCGAAACTTAGAACGTTAGCCCTCCCCCTAAAACCAATTCCGTGTCGTCCAATACCATCACTTTGACTTGCACGAACGGCGTCATCGGCCCTCGGCCAAAATCGACTCCGGTTATCAAATTCAAACCGAGATCGGTTTTGTTGAAATCGCGAAAAGAGAAATGCGAAATTCCCAATCCGCCTCCCAGCCAAAAGGCCGTGGAGCTGCGCGAAGGCAGAACGTAACGCAAATCGGCATTGATGCTGAAGAGCGAGCCGCGTTCCACCAAAACGTATTCGAAGCTCGGATTGAACTGCCACTGCTTTTGCACGGCATGAGCGAAGTGCGCGCCAACGAAAGGCTCATCGCGGTCCATATAAATTCCGCCGCGCACACCGAAGCGCGTTTGCGCCTCGGCCTCATTGACGAAGACGCCACCAATGAGCGCTGCGAGAAACAGCGCTGCCATGAGCATATTTCTAGCTTTCATCGCGCTACTCTTTTTTTGTGTGAATAAGGAAGCGCGGAGTCAAAACTTCAGTTTTGCTCCTACGGAAACTCGCGCGCTCGGCGATGGTGAGAATGGTTCGTGAGATGGGAGCGCGCGTTGATTTTTTTCTGGGGGTGAAAAAGGCAAGCGCAGTGCCACTTTCGCATCGTGCGGTTACGCGTTGAAAAATTAGTCAATTAAAAAAATGGGACGCAGGCGGGAGAATGAAATCGTGTAGTAATTGCATGAACCGCGAAAATGACACGGGAAAAATTTCCCTAAAAAATGAATTGGCATTCTCAGTTTTCTTGTTAATTTTCCGCGAAGTGAGGCGCCTCGTGCTACAGTAGGGGAGCACAGGCCGGCCCGCGCCTCAATCTAACTCACCGCTGGCCGGATGTGGATGATGTGGACTAGGAATCAGGTGGTGGGGATAAAGAGAGCTATGACGACTTCTTCGCGCGAATACACCTTGCGGTTTTCGGATCGCCATATCGTGCCACTCGGACGAGTGGCCTGGGCCGTTTTATTCGTTGTGCTCACCGGCCTGGCGCTATACTTCCTTCGGCACTTAATCACTCCCGTTGTCATCTCGGTCTTCCTTGCCTATCTCCTCGAGCCCTTGGTCAATACGCTGGAAAATCGCGGCTTGAAAAGATTCTGGGGCACGATCGCAGTTCTGCTCGGATTCACGATCGTGTTCGGGGTCGGCATTGCATTGGTGCGCGAGCAAATGGCGCGCGAGCTGGAAATCATTCTCGCCAACGTGCAAATCGATCAACCCGAGCTGCTCGTTGATCAAACCAAAGAAAAGCTGAAAGCCTCGTTTCCCAATCAAGGCCGATTGATCGATATGTTCTCGGGCGTGGCCTTGCACTATCTCAAATCCATTTTGGGTCCCGGCGTGGCGGGCATGACCGAGGTGCTCTCCGCTTTCGGCGCGATGATCATCATTCCGTTTTTGGTCTTCTTCATTCTGAACGACTCGCACGCGCTGCAAAAGGCCGTGGTGCAGCAAATTCCCAATCGCTATTTCGAGATGTCGCTCAGCTTGATCCACAAAGCCGACGAACAACTCGGGCGCTACATTCGCGGCGTGCTGCTCGACGCCGCCATCGTCGGCGCGATGGTCGTCATTGCGCTCATGCTTCTCGATCTGCGTTACGCCGTGTTCATCGGCATACTCGCGGGCATGGCGAACTTGATTCCCTATTTGGGCCCGGTGGTGGGCGGCATTCCGGCCCTCGTCATTTCAGTGATTGACAACGGCAATTTCTCCGGCGTGCCTTCCATCTTACTCGCCTTCGGCGTGGTGAAAATCATTGATGATATCATCGTGCAGCCGCTGGTGGTTTCTAAAAGTGTGGAGTTGCACCCGGTCACGGTCATCATTGCGATCTACGTCGGCGGCCACCTCGGCGGAATATTAGGCATGATCGTCGCAGTGCCGCTCGTGGCCATCATCAAAGTCAGTTTGAATATTTTGCACTGGGGCTTCACGAAGTACTACATCTTTCGTCAACCCGCCTTTGCAGATTTGCCCGTCGAAGATTCCTTCGCACTCATCTACTCTCACCCAACGGCAGCGACCGACGGTTCTGCAACCGCTCTTCCCTCCCAAAGCATCGTCGCCACTTCCACACTAAATCCGGAAGCGCCAACCGAGAACCCCGCAGAAAAATCGTAGTCGCGTTCTGTTGCGCGCACAAGCTTGCATGATTCGCCCAAACTTCGCGCTTGACTTCCGCTAAAAATTTCCACAAATACCCGCCACCAAATTACCAACCCTATCTTTTCTTCTCGGAAGGCACAACCTCGGAGGGAAATAAAATGGCAAAGATAAACGTGAAAGGCCGGGATATAGCCATATTCCGTCAAAGGAAGACGATTATATCTGTATCACGGATATTGCGCGCTATAGGGACGAAGAACGGAGCGACTATCTCATCCAAAACTGGCTGCGGAATCGCAATACGATCGAATTTCTGGGCATCTGGGAGCAACTGAACAACCCCGATTTTAATTCCATCGAATTCGATGGAATTAGAAAGCAGGCCGGACTCAACAGTTTTTCCCTGACCGCCAAGCGTTGGATAGAGGCGACAAACGCCGTCGGGTTGACCTCAAAGACGGGCCGCTATGGTGGAACCTACGCTCACAAAGACATCGCCTTCGAGTTTGCCTCATGGATTTCCGTTGAATTCAAATTGTATCTGATTAAAGAATTCCAACGCCTGAAAGAAGAGGAGCTGAAGCAACTCGGCTGGGACATCCGGCGCAATCTCGCCAAAATCAACTATCGCATTCACACCGACGCCATCAAAGAGAATCTGATCCCGCCGGAGTTGACGCCACAACAAATAAATTTGATTTACGCTTCGGAAGCGGACGTTTTGAATATGGCTCTCTTCGGCATGACCGCGAAGCAATGGCGCGACAGCCATCCGGGTGACAAAGGCAATATTCGCGATTACGCGAACGTGTCGCAGCTTGTTTGCCTCTCCAATCTGGAAAATCTGAACGCCCTGTTCATTCAGGAAAAGACGCCGCAGGCAGAACGGCTGCGTAAGTTGAACCAAATCGCCATTCACCAAATGAAACTGCTGACGGATGATAGCAGAATCAAGCAGATTGGAGCGGGAAACAAATAATGCTCAACGATTTCAAACCGTAAAAATTACTTGGCAATTGCAAACCGCGCTGGCTATATTTTGACGTCGCACTTTTGAGGAGGGAATACCCGTGCAGGGCTTTTTAAAGAAAGCGCAAGATAACCTCACCCTTGCAAAGTACTGCCTTGAAAACGGCTATTACGACGCCTCGGCCAATCGCGCCTATTATGCCGCTTTTCAAGCCGCGATTGCCGCACTGGCCGTTGCAGGAATCACCAGCCCCAAACCCGAACATAAATGGACACAATCTGCTTTCAACGGCGAGTTGATCAAGCGGCGAAAAATTTATCCCAGCCGATTGAGCTCATATTTAGCCGACATGATAAAAGTTCGAATCAAGGCAGATTATTCCGATGAACTTATCAGCAAGAAAACTGCATCGCGACAGTTTTCCCAGTCGGAAGATTTTGTAACAGCCATAGCGAAGGAGTTGCAGCAATGATCAACTTCAAACAACAACAGCTTCTCGATGAACTTTTCCAAGCCGTCAAAACCAAATTCCCGGAGGTGGAATTTCTCAACGTGACGGAAAGCCCGGAAGATCCTGCGGACTTATTGCTCAACGTCACCGCGCCCGAAGACGAAGACCGCGAAATCGAGCTTTCGGAATTTACCAGCCAATTGTCCACGGACATCTTGCAGGATTACGGCTATTTGATTTTGGTCATGACGCGCAGAAACGGCAAGCTGGCGGCTGCGCACGCTTGAGTCGGCGTAGTTCATCTTCCAAATCATGGGAGCACTTCCTTCACGGATTCCTACGCTCACTCGATCACGCATAAAATTTCGCGCTTGACTTCCGATAAAAATTTCCACAAATACCCGCCACCAAATCCGCATTCGTTTTTTTGAATCAAAACCTTCAACCCTTCTCGGAAGGCAAAACGATTTCCGGCAAAACTATTCTTTTCAAAAAAGAGCCTCAAATAGTTTTGCCAGTAATCGTTTTGTCTTTTGGGGAAATCATTTTGTGAAATAGAACACCCCATGCCCAACGATTTCAAATACGACGTTTTCCTCAGCCACAGCGCGAAGGACAAGCCAGTGGTGCGGAAGTTGGCGAACCGGCTGAAAAAAGATAACCTGCGCGGGTGGTTTGACGAGTGGGAGCTAAAGCCCGGCGACAGCATTCCGCGGCGAAGATTGAGGAAGGGCTGGAGGGCTCCCGCGTGCTCGTGCTCTGCATGTCGGCCAATGCGTTTGGCTCCGAGTGGGCGCAGTTGGAGGCCAGCACGTTCCGGTTTTGCGACCCGCTGAACCAGGAACGCCGCTTCATTCCCCTTCGGCTCGATGAGGCTCGCATCATATGAAAGCTACATTTTTACTTGGCTCAGGCATTTCGATTCCGGCGAAACTCCCATCGATTGCACAGCTCACTATCGCTATCCTTGCGGGTGAGGAGCTTATTGTTCTATCGGATGGACGTGTGGATCCTATCGGTGATCAGCCGCGCCCTGAATATGTAATAAGGGAAGGACGAGAGAAGGTGCGGCGAATCCTGATCTTTCTCGATTGGCTGAAAGCGCAAGCGAACTCCCGATATGCGGAAATCGTTGAGCGCTGGGTCAATTACGAAGATTTAGCTTATCTGGCGGGCCAGATAAGTGACGACTTGGCCAATGAATATGAGAACCCAGCGCTTCAACCGTTCGTTCGGAACGCGCTGATCGACTTGCGTGGTTTGTTTCCTGAAGCAGCACAAGCACTGCTCGAAAAGAACTCAGGAAATTGGCTGGATTGGCTGTTGATTATATCCGTCAAGTCGTTGCACTTCTGTTAAGACAAGAGCCGTCAGAAACTAGCTATCTACAGTTCTTCGCTGATGCCTGCCAGGACCCACTCGTCTCAGAAGTAAATCTGTTCACGCTCAATCACGATACACTGCTTGAAGATTTTCTAAAGACGAACCGAGTTAAGGTAATAAACGGTTTGCGTGAAGCCAGCAATGGAGATGGATCTCACCGTTGGGATCCATCGGTATTCGATGCTCCCAATGCCGAGCGACGCGTGAATTTGTTCAAGCTTCATGGGTCGGTCAATTGGTATCGTTGGCGGCCCATTTCACAACAAAAGGCATTATACGAAAACGCTGATCGGGATGGACGCTTTGTCGGCACCTACAAAGCACAGGACCCGAATGACTGGCTGTATGAGCATGTCTTGGAGAGCGAAGGACCGCGACTCCTGGCGGGAACTTTCAACAAAATATTCGACTACAACTCCGAAGTATTCCTCGAGCTTCATCACCGGTTTCACCGTGGCCTCCGGAATTGCCAGACACTGGTGGTTTGCGGCTACGGGTACGGCGACAAGGGAGTCAATACCCGTATAGCGGAATGGAGGCACCGGCCATCCGAACCCAAGCTCCTTATCATTGATCCCGCAGAACCATCGAAAATCGTCCAAAAGGCGCGAGGTGCGATTCAACGAGAGATTGCTGCCCTTGATCCCCAGACGGCAATCGACTCCCTTCCTTCGGGGCGGGTCATTCACTGGCCGAGCGGATTAGAAGATCTGGAAAGCACTGGAGGGCGGACCATAACGTGGGAGAAAATCCGGGCGGAGCTGTAAGGTTGTTGAATTCGCTTTGCTCAATTACTTTTTTTCAAGCGTCGTATAGAAACGAGGCAGCCATCATCATTGTGCATCAATTGAGTTATGGAAGACGCGGCCCTGGCCTGTGTGCCGTTTGATTGCCGCAACGAAACGAATCCCTCTTCGAGGGCGCGGCTTATTGGTCGCAGGTGCTCGACCAGGCGGCTACGAACACCAAGCTCAAGAAGCTGCTCGTGGCCGCACGCATCGACGTGGGCGGTCTTCCGGCGAGCAAAGAGCGCATCGAAGCCTTTGCCCGCGAGCACGGCTTTGCGCAGTTCATTCCCACCAGCGCCAGCACCGGCGAGGGTTGCGATGACTTGCTGGAGGCCATTCGCCAAGGCATTCCCTGGGACGAAGTGCCGAAGGTGACCACCACCGATACGCTGGCGGCCCTGCGTGATTATGTGGCGAGGTTGAAGGGTGAGAAAAGCGGCTCGGACGCGAAGGCTGGTCAGCAGGCCGCACCCGCCAGACTGTTTACCATCGCGGAGCTGCACGAGGGCTTTGGTTCGTACTTTGGCAAAAAGCTTCCTTTGGAAGAATTCATCGCGCACCTCCAGCGGCTCGAAGCCACGGACGCGGTGGATTTGCTGGTTTTTCACACCACGGGCGCGGCGCCGCAACTTGAAAATTTAGTGTTGCTCGACCCCACGCGCGTGGATGCGTATGCGAGCGCGTTGCTGGTGGCCGCGAAAGACGAACCCGACGGGCCAGGACATCTGCTCGAATCACGTGTGCGCGAGGGGAACTTCAAGCTCGACAAAGACGAGCGCATTGCCGACCCCGAGTCCGAGCGGCATTTGTTGTGGTATGTGATGGAGAACCTGCTGTCGCGCGATCTGGCGCTGCGCGAGGCCATCAAGGGTGAAGATTACGTGGTGTTCCCCTCGCAATGCACGGCGGAGCTGAGGTTTCCGGGCGAGGCGGCTCTCGGCGTGGCGTTCAGCTTCAGCGGGCCGGTGCGAAGTATTTATGCGACGCTCATCGCGCAGCTCGCGCATTATGAGGGCTTCAAGAAGCGGGAGTTCTTTCAAGACGCTGCCGCCTATCGGCCTGATGCGGGCGGGCGCTGTCTCGTCCGGCTGCTCGACAAAAGACGCGGGAAAGGCGAGCTGGAGTTGTTCTTCGATAGCGAAACTCCGGCGACCGTCCGGCAGGGCTTCCTCGAATTCGTCAGCAAGCATTTGGAGTCGAAGAGCACGCCGGGCAGCGTGAGCAAGCGTCATGACTATCACTGTATAAATGTAGATTGCCGCAAGCCCTTCACTGACGATCTCGTCAAGGCACGGCTTGCAGCGCAAAAGAAAAATTTGCTCTGCCCTTATCGCGAGGAGAAGACCCCGCTCGTCAACCTGCTCGTCGCGCCGACAGCCGCAGCAAAATCGGTGGCCGCACAAATTGGCACGGATGCCAAAGCTGGCCGTCAGCGCATGACCGCCGGGTTGGTCATCAAGGCAAAGGAAGCTGAAGGAAAATTCGATGTGTTCCTGAGCCACAATTCGAAAGACAAAGCTGCGGTGGAGAAAATCGCCAAGCAGTTGCTCAAAGTGGGAATTCGCCCGTGGCTGGACAAATGGAATCTTTCTCCGGGCGATACGGTTTCAGACGCTTTGGAGAAAGCCATCAAAACCATTCCGTGCGCGGCGTTGTGTTTTGGGCCAGCAGATATTGGCAAGTGGCACATCATGGAGATCAGAGCTTATGTGGAAAAATGGGCGAGCGGGACTGCGCGAATGATTCCAGTGATTTTACCCAAAGTTGAAGAGACGCCCGAACTGCCGCTGTTTGTTCGACAAACATTATGGGTGGATATGCGCGATTGGGAGAATGATGAGAGCGACGGCTTTTATCGATTGGTCTGCGGAATCTTGGGAAGAGCGCCGGGTGATTCGCCGATGAAGAGGTTCGGCGTTCGCGACGTGGCCGAATGGCAGGGCACGAATTGGTAGTTAGGTTTTGCGCGTGGGCAGGGTGTATTAAGACAAGCTATTCTGAAAATTGCTGATGCTGAGTCAAAGTAACCCTGGATGGTGACGTATGAAAGCAATTGTGTATGAAAGATATGGACCGCCCGATGTTCTTGAATTGAAGGAGGTGGCAAAGCCCACGCCCAAGGACAATGAAGTTCTCATAAAAACATACGCGACAACGGTAACAACCGGGGACTGGAGAGTGCGAAGCCTCAATGTGCCTGCCGGCTTCGGACTCATCGGGCGTTTGGTTCTTGGCGTCTCGAGGCCAAGACAACCCATTCTAGGGACAGAACTCGCCGGGGAAATTGAGTCGGTCGGAAGAGACGTAAAGAAATTCAAAGTCGGAGACCAGGTTTTTGCCTTTAGCGGCGCCGGCATGGGTTGTCATGCGGAGTACAAATGTATGCCAGAAGACGGGGAGGTGGCGCTCAAACCGGCCAATCTCACCTACGATGAAGCCGCCGCAATATCTTTTGGCGGAACAACGGCGTTGAATTTCTTCAGAAGAGGAAAACTTCAGAGCGGGGAAAAAGTACTCGTCAATGGCGCTTCCGGAGGGGTGGGCACGGCCGCGGTGCAGCTTGCCAAGCACTTCGGGGCCAATGTGACCGGGGTGTGCAGTACCGCGAACGTGGAGTTGGTGAGAACTCTGGGAGCCAATCATGTCATCGATTACACCAAAGAGGATTTCACGCGCACCGGTGAAACCTATGACGTCATTGTCGATATAGCCGGCACGGCCCCGTTCTCTCGCAGCAAAGGTTCGCTCAAAGAAAAAGGACGCCTTCTTCTGATTCTCGGTGGGCTGCCAGACATGCTTCAGATTCCATGGATCTCGATGACGAGCAGCAAGAGAGTCATCGCCGGGCCGGCAGCCGGGCGCGCCGAGGATTTGCGTTTCCTCGCGAAGCTGGCTGAGGCGGGAGAATTCAAGCCGGTCATTGATCGGCGTTATCCGTTCGAGCAGATCGCCGAGGCTCACGGTTACGTCGACACCGGGCACAAGAAGGGAAATGTCGTCATAACATTGGAACATCATAACAAAACCTAACGGAGTTTGGATTTTGAAATGCGCCTGGGTTTATAAACATTGCACGCCTCCAGCGTTTGGCGCTTTGCCGGGAATAGCTGCGGAGAAAATCGATGTCCAATCAAACTTCGTCGAACAATGCCGAGCAACTGCTGAAATTTATTTTGCGCTTGATGGGCAGCTTTTCACTATCGGCGTTGATCTTTGTTTTTGTGCCGCATGCGTTGATGGATCAAATCCATGCGCAGCTTGGCATGGGGCCGCTGCCCGGCCAACCGGTGGTGGGTTATCTGGCGAGATCGGTCTCGGCGTTTTACGCGTTGACGGGCGGGCTGTTCTGGATGCTCTCTTTCGAGCCGCGACGCCACCGCGCGGTTTTGATTCACCTGAGTTGTTCGGTCATCGCATTGGGCGCAATGCTGCTCTTTGTGGACTGGCTGGAAGGCATGCCGCTTTTCTGGAAATTGTGGGAAGGCCCGTTTGTGATGGGCTTCGGCCTCGTGCTGCTGTTATTGAGTCGATCCATTGAAGCAAAACTTTAAAAAGGAGGAAGACCATGTTCGTGCTCAAAGCATCTCTTTCGAGAAACTGCGTTGGGTTCATTATTGGATTTGTGATCTTACAATTCGCCTGCTCCAAAAAGTCCCCAGCCGAGCCTGAGCCCGATCTTTCAGAAGATCGCGGCCTCGCGCTAACGGCAAAGAGCGAACAAGTTTCAGGCTTGGACAGACTCGTATGGTCTGCTGACGGGCAGGAGGTCTTTTATCTCTCCCGGCAGAGCGGCGGCAATGCTTGGAAAGTGACGGCAGTAAAAGTATCGGATAAATCCACTCGGGTAATTGATGGGAGCAAAAGTTCTTATTGGCTTCACGGCCTTTCCCAGGATGGCAATTATCTATTCTTTGCTGCTTCACCTTCGAACGGCAACCCGGCCTTGTTTCGCGCGCCCACGAACGGACAAGCGGTCGAGCGGATCGTTGGCGAGATTGCGATCGTTGGAAGCGAACCCGCGGTTGCTCTCTCGCCGAACAACGTTGACATTGCCTACGCGAGCTTGCGCGGTGGCGCCGACTCTCTTTTTGTATTCAATACCGCCAATGGAACAAAAAGATTTTATGCCATGGGCCTGCCGATCGCTTTCTCCCCGGATGGCAGCCAGCTTTTGATTGGAAATCGTTTTCCGACGTACGATTCTTTGTACATTGTTTCTCTCAGCAACGGGAGCATTCAGTCGCTCGTAAGCGGTTTGCTTTCCGGCAACACAAATCTCTGGGCGATCCGGTGGGATAGTCACGGAATTCGTGCTCTGCTTTCCGGCGGCGCCGGCACGGTCATTCGGATTATCATCACCGGCGCGACAATGCCGGTATCGAGCGAGAATCCTTCAGGCGGTTTTGTTGCCTGGTCCGCGGATGGGAATAAATTTGCGTACTGGGCCACGCGTTGCCTTAAGGCCGGCAGTGTTTTGACGTGCGCGATAACGGAATACAACCTCAATCTGATCGAACTCAACTCGAATCAAACGAAGCGCGCGGCCTACGGCAACAATGCCGACGCCGGGTCCGGCGGATTGAACCCCATGGCCTTTTCTCCGGACGGCAAAAAAATCGCCTTTGTGTTCAGCGACCAACTGTATCTCAAAGACCTCTAACCCAACGTGGACAAGCCACAACCAAAAAGAAAATTTCCAACTGCTAGAAGAACCCAATCGGAGAAGTGTCAACAACTGGGTTCTAGCATTGGAAAAATCTTTGCTCTTTTAGCAAGGAGGTCACTTGAAATTTCTCTCAGTCGTTTTCAAAAGGAGCCCTCATGGCAAATACAAGCATGATCGCGTTACGCATCGTTCTCGTGCTGGCAGGTGTTTTCATCATCTTCACCGGCATCAACCTCGCATTCGGCGGAATGCAAACTCTCGGCTGGCAAGGCGAGAGTTCATTTTTCGAGGTGACGAATGAACATGCCTTTCTCGTTCACGACAGCCATATTCGTTTTCTCGGCGGCCTGTGGCTTGGAATCGGTGCTTTGTTCATTGTCGCCTCAACGAACTTGCAAAAGTATCGGAGTGCGCTCATCGCCGCATGCGCGCTGATCTTCCTCGGCGGCTTGGCGCGCTTCAGCCAGATGCATTTTGACATCACCTTCGGTCCGGAAATTTTAGGCTCTTTGCTGGCCGAGCTTGTGGGCATGCCGCTGCTTTACTTTTGGTTGTCGAAAGCAGTTACGGTCAAATGAAAAAACTTCAATCTGTCGCGAGCGGAAAGCATCTGAAACGGGTTCGGCGCATCTGCGCCGCGCTTGCGTGCGTCAGCGATGAAGAACTGGTGTTCTATGCGCAAGAAGCACGGCGACAGATTGCCACTGCAAAATCAAAAATCATTCGAGGGCTTTTATGAATACCAACTTGGCTATTTTTGAAGAATATAAACTCCGCCGTGTGTACGATGAGAAGACTGGAACCTGGCTTTTCTCTGTGGTGGATATTATTCAGGTTTTGATACAACAACCTGACTATCAAACCGCCAGAAAGTATTGGAACAAGCTGAGAGAACGATTGAGCAAGGAGGGCAGTGAGTCGGTGACAAATTGTCACCGACTGAAATTAGAGGCTGCTGACGGCAAGAAATACCTCACCGACGTCGCCAATGCTGAAACACTGTTGCGGCTGATTCAATCGGTGCCAAGCCCCAAAGCTGAACCAATAAAACTTTGGCTTGCAAAAGTGGGATATGAACGCATGCAGGAAATGGCCGATCCTGAAAGGTCGCTTGATCGGGCGCGTGAGACCTGGCAGAAACATGGACGGAGTGAAAAGTGGATTCAGCAGCGGATGATGGGGCAGGAGACTCGCAACAAATTAACCGACTACTGGAAAAACCACGCTATAAAAGAAGGTGAAGAATTTGCCATTCTCACTAACATCATTCACCAAGAATGGTCGGGCGTGAACGTGAAAGAGCATAAGAACATCAAGGGCCTGCAAACCCAAAACCTGCGCGACCACATGAGTGAAGCTGAGTTGATTTTTACCGCGCTGGCAGAGCTTTCCACCCGGCACATCGCCGAAAGCGTTGATGCGACCGGTATGAAGGAAAACAAAGCCGCCGGGAAAAAAGGCGGCAGGATTGCCAAAAAAGCGCGGCTGGAATTGGAACAGAAAACGGGAAAGAGCGTGATAACTGCGGCGAATTTTTTGCCGCCGAGCAGACCAAAACAGATAGAGACCCCGGTTGATAAAAAGAAACAGTCATGAGTCGTGGAGGCTTCTTCGAAAAGGAGCCAAAAACCTCTGCAACGAGTCCGGCGCGGTTGATTGCGATGCTGCCAACGGCTGGATCAAACAAGCCCAGGAGCGCACGGATTGAACGTCAGAGCAGAGGTAGGATTAGTTCTGTGCCCTCATATACTCATGGAGAACATTGTTGATTTTGGTTTGCCATCCCTCGCCCTGAGATTTAAAAAACTCTACCACATCAGGGTTGAGCCTGATAGATACCGGTACCTTCAACGGAGCGCGTTGCACCCGTGCAGGAATAGCGGAATGGCTTTTCTTCACTGGCTTCATTCGAGATAGCATTTCGCCGGACAGCGGTGGAGAATCGACCGCTTCCCAGTCTTCTTTCGCTAGGTATTTAGGTTTGCGTTTCATAATTGGCTCAAATGTATAACTACAGACCTCGTCAGATTCGTTTTTAGAATTGTTGTTTGAGCCGCATTTGACAAGGGTTTGAAGCGAAAAGCGTGAATAATTGGACAAAATCGGTTTAAAAACTATATGTTCACTGCGAATGGTTGT
>Ga0247727_10008158_pt1 | contig 19564 bp, 19 predicted proteins | sample WisWelCaveWW1625_FD_202498 | JGI IMG/M metagenome (GOLD analysis project Ga0247727, IMG submission 202498) | Biofilm microbial communities from Wishing Well Cave, Virginia, United States - WW16-25 | ecosystem: Environmental > Aquatic > Deep subsurface > Groundwater > Cave microbial mat | place... | reverse complement strand
CATCATGAGACGAACGGGTTGGGAGATTGTTCTAAATTTCCTTCACGCTTGAAAAAATAAAACCCCGCTCTGAATACAAAGGCTGAATTCTGTATGTGATTCACGATTTCGGACGGACACTATTTAGCCTGCTGGAAGACAGTGCCGGCACGGGTGAAATCGCTGCGGCTGCGTTCAAAGCAGCACAGATAGCGTTTCAACGTGCAAGCAGCGATCCCACCTTGATCCATGCCTTCTATCTCCTCACTCAGATTCCGCTTGCTGCGCGCGCCGACGACTTTGCCAAAGCATTACATGACCGAGGCCTCCCCGTGTCTGCCGCGCCTTCGCTCTTTGAATTGCTGGGGGCGTTCGGGGAGGCGGTCGATGGTTTTGCGCGGCAATCGGCGGAGGTTTCCGTGTTTGGCGAAATGGCGCAGTTCGCGGCCACGGAAAGCCTCACCGCGTTGGGCAAACCTGATACGGCCAGCCTATTTGGACTCTCAACGCTTGACTTGCAAAACTCTCTTCGCAAGCTCTCCACCACCAAAAAATTTGGATTTTTAACACGGGATTTCTTTTCACGACTTACTCGTCGCCTGCTATCGTACTATCTCAACCGAGAATTATCTAACCACGTCGGGCCGGATCGGAGATTCGCAAATATCGACGCACACACGGAATTCGCGCGTGCGTTGGATTTGCATTGTCGCGAAGCTTCGCGTATTGTTGAAGATTTTGCCGGCGGTTGGTTTTCGAAAACCGAATTCGAAGGAGGGATCGACACCGAAAAAACGCGGGGATTCTTGCATGTGGCTTTCAAGAAAGTAAAAGCGGAGATGAAAGCCAAGGGGAAAGGACTGCCCAATGGCGCATGAATGTTGGGTTGTCTGTGACGGCGCCAAGTTGACGGAAGGGGCTTCGCCAAAAGAAACTTTGATTCTCAATGCGTGGGGTCCTGATCCAAATGTCAACTTACAAATCAGGGATATTGACCGACGTTTGGTTGCGAATATTCCGGACCGTCTAAGAGATTTACTCTACATTGCGACGTACGTCTATTGTGCCGATCAAGGCTTCGCAAGGGGCGGAAAAACCGACCCAAAGGACGGTCGGGATTATCACCGCAGATTCAAGTTTGGCATTCCGGTGCGCGACGTAGATTTCTGGTCCAGCAACGGGACGCTTGAAATCCTGAAACGCACATTGCGATTTCTTTCAGATGATGATTATGAGTTTCAATTTCAGCGTGTGGTGAATGGCCCGCCCATTTATCAGCTATTTGACTTTGGTGTTGGTGGAATGAGCGGGTTTGATGCCGAATCTGTGGCGCTTTTTTCCGGTGGCGTTGATTCTTTGGGCGGCGCTATACACGAAGCTCTGTTACTTCAACGTAAAACAGTGCTTGTGACCCATCGTTCTACTCCCAAGAATGATGCGAAACAACGAAAACTCGCCAACCTCGCTTCGTCAATCAGCGCTCCTGCTAATTCCCTGCTGCACGTCCTGGTTTGGGCAAACAAGAGCAGCGCCATTTCTGCCGATTACACCCAAAGGACAAGATCATTTCTATACGCTTCGATGGCCGCAGTGATTGCTCATATTTTCGAAATTCCAGGCATACACTTTTATGAAAACGGCATCACGGGTATGAACTTGCCGATATGCGAACAGTTATATGGCGCACGTGCTTCGAGAACTGCACACCCGGTTGCGCTCAAATTTCTGTCTGAGTTGTTGAGTCAAGTATTAGAAAAGCCGTTTTTCATAGTGAATCCGTTCTTGTGGAAAACCAAGCGAGAAATTATAGATCTGATTGGCGACGCGGGTTCGGGCCTGCTCTTAAAAGAGGCCATAGGAAAACATGTTTCGTAGGCAGGAGAACAAAAAGTGGATTTTGCGCTTTCATGGGAAAACGAGACAGATGGATGATTCGATTGGCCTTCGTTACATCGCATATCTATTGGAAAACCCCAATATGAGTTTTGATGCCACAGACCTATATTTTCATGTGAATGGCGATGGTCCGATTATGACCTCGCTAAGCGTCGCTGCCGAACTCTCAATTTCCGGAGTGGGTAGAGGTGAGGACATGATGAGCAAGCGAGCGATCAACAAAATGAATAAAAAGCGCGCAGAATTGCAGGACGCATTGGAGATGGCCCAGGACACGCAAGACGATGCCAGGAAAGCGCAGATTCTCGAAGAGCTGGAGGCGCGATAGAGGAACACCGCAAGAAATCTAAAGGAATCCATGGCAAATCTCGACAAATCGGGAATGAAACAGACAAGATCAGGAAGAGCGTTAGTGCTGCCATCAAGAGAGCGCAAGAGAAAATACTCAAAGTACATGAAGCATTAGCGCAACATCTCATGACCCACATTCGCACGGGTAGCCGCGTATGCTACGGGCCAGTAGATCCACCCGTCCGTTGGCGTTTTTAGTTTCAGCAACAGTCCGTATAACTCTCACTCGTGTGACCCTGACGTTTGATTCGGTTCCTGCCATTTGTAGCGCATTTCTCCGAAAAAAACCGCAACAAAACTCTCCTTGCCTTGGGTGGATTGCACCCTGATACGGCCCTTTTTCTAATTGTCCGCCAGTTTTTGGAACAAACCTTCATTTGCTTCACGGTTTTGTAGCATTGCTACATCGTTTTGTGGCGCATAGGATTATAGAGGCGCTGCCGGCTAGACAACGCAAGACTTTCATGCCCACTTGGGCTTGTGCATAACCCTCAAGAACTCGTTCAGCCGGACAGCCTTCTCGAGGGTTTTTATTTTTATGCCCACAAGCCCCAAAACAAAAACGCCCGCTGGTCAGAGCGGGCGAAAAATGAGGTAAATCGTATGATAAAAGATAGGAACTTACTGCTTGAGGAGCAAGGGCTTTCTCCTACTCATCGCGATATGTTACGCGAAGGCTCCGGCATTTCCGACGAGGTCATGGCTGCACGCGGTTATCGCACGATCACAAACGCGGATGAGCTTGAAGAGCTTGGCTTTTCCCGCGCGCAACGTCGTGCGCCAGGTTTGTTGTTACCGGTGCATGGCACGGACGGCAACAATGGGTTGTATATCTTCCGCCCCGATAACCCGCGCGAAGCTTGGAGCGGTAAAGGGAAAGATTACAAGCATGAAGTCATCTTATTGACTTCGACAAGAGTCTCGCGGCACAAGAGACAATGGTTGAAATGACCTTATGTTACATTTTCACGACTTGGTTTCTTGAGGCCTTCGTGGTGATCGGCTATCTCTGGTCAAATGGTGATTCCGGCGCCGGCAAGACGAATTTCTTAAATATGATCGTAGAGTTGTCCTATTGGGGAATGCTCATTCTGGCTGGTGGAAGTTATGCCAGCTTGCGCGACCTTGCCGATTACGGCGCGACACTCGCGTTTGACGACGCAGAGAATCTGGCTGATCCCAGGAGTCTTGATCCCGATAAAAGAACTTTATTGCTGGCTGGCAATCGACGCGGCAATAAAGTGCCGTTAAAAGAAATCGGCCCCGACAAGATATGGCGCACCCGTTACGTCAACACATTCTGCCCGCGTCTGTTTTCAGCGATACGACTTCCTGATCCGGTGTTGAGCAACAGATCGATTATCGTTCCACTGGTGCGGACAGCAGATCGCACGCGCGGCAATGCGGTTTTGTTGGATCATGAAACCTGGCCTTACAATCGTCGCGAACTGATCGACGACTTGTGGGCGATGGCCTTGTGCCATTTGCGTGAAATGTCACAGTATGAGCGGCAGGTGCGCCAACGCGCTTCTTTAAGCGGGCGGGCGCTGGAACCGTGGCGTTCATTGCTGGCCGTTGCGCTGTTCCTGGAAGGGAAAGGCATTGAAGGGCTTTTTCAGAGAATGGATGATCTTTCCCAAAACTATCAGAAGGAGCGCTCAGAGCTGGATACTAATAACCTGACTGTTTTGGTCATTCGAGGGTTGTGCCATTCATTCCAGTTGTGCCATTTCCGTGGAGACCCTGAAGGAATGGGAGATTGAAACACAGCAGGTGACGGAGACGGTGCTTGAACTCGTGAAAGATGGGGAGATTGATATTGATGAAAAACGAATTAACAATCGGACGGTAGGACGAATTTTGGGAAGACTGAGGCTCCCCGAGATACCTCGTCGAGGTGGTAAAGGCAGTCGCAAGAGACGCCTAACGCTAAATGACTTGCAGAATTTTGCGGTTTCGTATGCTCTGAAACTGCCAGACCTTCTCTCTGCAAATGGCACAAACGGAATAGATGGCACAATGGCACAACCGAGGCTGCTCTTCATCGCATGTTTCGGAATTTTCGATAGAGATGGTAATGCTTAACTCACTTCTCACCTCCTCCCCTCGCACGCAGCGGGAAGTTTTGGCTGCGGCGCTGCGGAGAAACGGCGCCGCCGTTGGCGCGCGCATCCAAGTGCCTTCGTGCGCGAAGTGTTGCGGACACAGCCGACGGTATATCAAGCGGAGATACTTGACGCCGTGCTCCGCTATCGTCGCGTGGCCGTGCGGTCGCCGCATGGCGCGGGGAAGACGAGCCTCGCGGCGTGGCTGGTGTTGTGGGCCGTGGAGAACTTTGAGCATGACTTCAAAATCATAACCACCGCCAGCGCATGGCGGCAATTGGCTCGCTTCACTTGGCCGGAGATTCATAAGTATTATCGACAAGCGCGTTGGGAGTTGGTGGGAATCAAACCCGAACTGCTCACGCTCTCGCTCAAAACCACAGGCGGCGAAGCGTTTGCGGCAGCGAGCGATAAGCCCGATCTCATCGAAGGCGCGCACGCGGCCAAACTGCTCTATGTGCTCGATGAAGCCAAAGCCATCGCGCCCGCGATCTGGGATGCGATTGAAGGCGCGTTTTCAACCGGCGATTGTTATGCGCTCGCGATCTCAACGCCCGGCTCTCGCAGCGGACGGTTTTATGAAATTCATCGCCGCGCGCCGGGCTTGGAAGATTGGCACACGCGACACATTCGACTCGAGGAAGCGATTGCGGCAGGAAGAGTTTCAGCAGAGTGGGTCGAGGCGCGCAAACGGCAATGGGGTGAAGACTCGCCGGTGTTTCAAGCGCGCGTGCTCGGCGAGTTTCCCGAGCAAGGCGAGGATGCGCTCATCTCACTCGCATGGATTGAAGCCGCGCGTGAAAGAGAGTTGCAGCCGGAAGAGGAAGCGGTTGCGGGACTCGATGTCGCGCGCTTTGGCTCGGATGATAGCGCGCTTCTGGTCCGGCAATCATGCAGTGTGATGGCAATTGAAATCTGGCAAGGCTATGATACGATGATGACCACCGACAGAGTGAAGGCAGCTGGCGTGCCGGTGAATGTTGATGTCATCGGCGTGGGCAGTGGTGTGTATGATCGTTTGCGCGAACAGAATCATCCATGCACTGCGGTCAACGTGAGTGAAGCTGCTCATGATCGCGAGCACTTTGCCAATCTCCGCGCGGAAATGTATTGGCATCTGCGCGAGCGTTTTCAAAAGGGCGAGATCGATCTCACACGCATTTCGCGTTCACATTACGATCGCTTGAGCGGCGAATTGACGGCCATGAAATTCAAATACACCAGTGCCGGCAAAATCATTTTGGAATCGAAAGACGAGATGAAGAGGCGCTTGGGTTATTCGCCCGATCTCGCCGATGCTCTGGCGTTCGCGTTTGTCGCAAAGCCACACGTGGTCGCATGCGGTTTCACGCCCAAGGTCTCGCCCGATGCTTTTATGCGGCGTAGCATTTTAGATATGCCCTTCTCAAACAGGAGAGTCTAACAAAAAGGAGTGAAGCCAATGAACCTCAACGGCGAACAACTGCAACTCAAGTACATTCCGCTTGTGCAAGTGATTCTATGGGATGAAAATCCTAAAAAGCATGACATCGGTGGACTCATCCAATCCATCAAGCGTTATGGCTTTATCGATCCGCCAAAATATGATCCGCGACTCAACAGCGGCAAAGGCGGTATTGTGTACGGCAATGGCCGCTCGGAGTGCGTCATGCTGATCAAACAAGAAAGCCCGCACGAACCACCGCGCGGTGTGCTCGTTGATGACAAAGGTGGATGGCATTTGCCGGTGTTGTTTGGGCTTGATGCCGAGAGTGAGGCCATTGCCAAAGCGCTTGCGATTGATCATAATAATTTGACGATGGCGGGCGGCGATTTTGATTTGTGGGATTACGCGAAGATGTGGAACCAAGAAAGTTACGCGGAAGTATTGCGCAGTTTGGAAACGAGTGAGGTGCCGCCCATCACGATGAGTCACGAAGACATTACATCATACCTGCGCATCATGGGCAGCGGCATTGAAGGGAAGCAATTTGGCGAGAGCGTTGCCGAGGGCATTGAACTCGAAGCGCTGTTTAAGATTCGCGTCCCTGTGGATGAGGCAGAGGAAATCGAAACGCCTTTAAGAGAATTTCTCGCACAATTTCCGCAAGCGCGGATGGAGAAGATTGTTTAAGCGTTGCAAACAGTTTTGTTCTGTAGAAAGTTTTTCGTTCGACTTCATTTTTCATTTTGAACATACACCATGAACTACAACGAGATTTTGAATCAAGCCTGGCAAGCTCACCTTGCCCCGAAATCCCCTCACGCCCCCACTGTCATTTCCACCTTTGCAGGTTGTGGCGGTTCTTCTCTCGGTTATTCCATGGCGGGCTTTCGCGAACTGCTCGCGGTCGAGTGGGATGAACATGTGTGCAAACCTTCAAAAGAAACTTTCCCCACGTGCCCGTTTATCACGGCGACGTTGCGAGGCTTTCGGTTGAACAATGTTTGAATATGGCTGGAATTGATGTGTGCGAACTGGACTTGTTTGAGGGTTCTCCGCCGTGTCAAGGATTCTCCACCTCGGGCAAGCGTAAATTCTCCGACAACCGGAATCAGCTATTCAGAGAATATGTGCGCCTCTTGCGCGGGCTGCAACCAAAGACGGTGTTAATGGAGAACGTTTCCGGGATGGTAAAGGGCAAAATGAAATTGATCTTCGCGGAAATCATGCGCGAGCTGAAAGCCTGCGGTTATCAAGTTTCAGCAAGACTCCTGAATGCTTCGCACTACGGCGTACCGCAAGCACGCGAGCGCATCATCTTCATCGGTGTTCGCAGCGACCTCGGTATTGCGCCTTCGCATCCTCTCGGCCGGTTTGCTCCGGTCACTGTCAAAGAAGCGCTGCGTGAGTGCATGCCTTCTGAAATTATGCCACTGATTGGCAAGAACCTCGCGCGCATGCAGCTTATGCGACCGGGCGCCACGCACAAAGAGAAGCACCGCGCTTCAATCGCAGTCTTTGGAAAAGTTAATGGCTTCACCTTGCTGCGTCTCAAATGGCATGCGCCCTCGCCCACGATTTTAAAAACCGTGAGTGTTTCGCCCACGTTTGGCGCGGGTTTGGTGATGCCCGATGAAAACCGTTACGTTTCAATTGCCGAACTCAAGCGGCTCGGCTCTTTTCCCGATCAATTTTGTCTCGAGGGATCATTCGAAGAACGCTGGGCACGGATTGGCAATTCGGTGCCGCCGTTACTCATGCGCGCGATCGCGCAGCACCTCAACACAGAAATTCTTTCGCGCGTCAATGTTGCATTCAACACGCGACGCGCAGCTTGACAAATTTGAAGCACAGGAGTGTGAACATGAATTCTGATCGCGATGAACACGGACGTTTTCGCAAGGGCGAATATCAAGGCGGTCCCGGCCGTCCGCGCAAAGCGCCCGAGGCGTCTCGCCAACAAATTTTTAGCGAAATCATCACCGCGGAAAAGTTTCGGGCAGTCTGCCAACAGATTTGGCTTGATGCCGTAGGGAAGAAGATTGATAAAGAGGGCAAGCTCGTGGATGATCCACGCTCCACGCCATTGGCGCGTAGCAATGCGTTCGCGCGTTTGGCTGGATATGTGTTGGGCAAACCGATTCAGCCGCTACTCGTGGACAATGGTGAAGGCAATGTGCTTGATCTGTTTCGCAGTATGAGTGATGCGCAGCTTGATCAAATCATCAACGAAGCACAGAAGGTTCTCGAGAACAATGCCGCGGAAGATGCAACGGATGAAACGACGGTAAAGAGAAGTGATGATGAATCACTCGACAGTTCACAATAGGACGACACACGGATCAAAAGCACGCACTGCAAAGCTTTGTCCGCGTGCGTTTTTGATCCGTGTGTAACCTGTCGAATTTTGATACTCGTATCGAATCGTTCTATGAACTGTGCCAGTCAAAATTTAGAAGAGTTGCTTAAAGCGAACGCATCACCGCTCGTGCTCGCGGGCATGCTCGCGGAGCGTGTGAAACAAGAACGCGCGCGCATCTGGAAACCTCTGCCCGGCCCGCAAACAGAAGCCTTCAAGAGTGCAGCGTTTGAAACCTTGTTCGGCGGCGCAGCCGGTGGCGGCAAGAGCTTCTTACTGCTCGGACTCGCGCGTTCACAGCACAAATCCGTGTTGCTCTTGCGGCGCACGTATCCCGAACTCGAAGATTCACTCATCTTGAAATCCAAACAGGTATACGGCAATCCCGAGCGCTACAACGTCGCCAAGCACGTGTGGGAGTTTGAAGACGGCACGCGCATTCGCTTCGGTCATCTCGAACACGAGGACGATGTGCACAAGTATTTGAGTAGCGAATTTGATTTAGTCGGCTTTGACGAACTCACTCAGTTCACGCAGTTTCAATATGAGTATTTGCTCTCGCGTGCGCGCACCACTTTGAAAGGCCAGCGCGTGCGCCTCGTGGCCTGCACCAATCCCGGCGGTGAAGGCCATGACTGGGTGGTTGCGCGTTGGGCAGCGTGGCTCGATGAAACCTATCCCCATCCTGCTGCGGTTGGCGAGTTGCGTTACTTCAAACGCGATGACAGCGGCCATGAAATCGAAACCATGCCTGATGATCCCGAGGCCATGAGCCGCACGTTCATTGCCGCGCGATTGATCGACAATCCTTATCTCGGCGAAGATTATCGCCGCACGCTCAACTTGTTGCCCGAGCCGTTGCGCTCGCAACTTTTGCATGGTGATTGGAAAGCCGGACAAGTGGATGAAGCGTATCAACTCATTCCGCGCGCGTGGATCAAAGCCGCCATGGCGCGATGGACCGCAGAGGGCAAGAAAGATTTATTGACGAGCCTCGGCGTTGACGTTGCACGCGGCGGCAACGATAAAACTGTGATTGCGAAACGATACGGCAATTGGATCGCGCCACTCGAAAAATATCCGGGCACAACGACGAGCAGCGGTCAAGATGTGGTGACGTTGTTTGCTTCATCGCTCACGCACGGCGCCGTTGCGAATATCGATGTCATCGGCGTGGGCGCTTCGGCATACGACATTGCGAGCGCTCAGAACTTGAACGTGCAAGCAATCAACGTGGCGGAGAAGTCAGACGCGAATGACAAGAGCGGCAAGTTGTCGTTCACGAACAAACGCGCGGAGTATTGCTGGCGTTTGCGCGAAAAACTTGATCCCGACAATGGCAGCGAACTCGCGCTGCCTAACGATCCCGAACTGCTCGCAGACTTGTGCGCGCTGCGTTGGAGAATGCAGCCCAACGGCATCAGGATAGAAAGCAAAGACGAAATGCGGTCGCATCTTGGACGCTCCCCCGACGCTGGTGATGCGGTGATGCTCGCGTTCGTGGGGAAGAAAACGACGGGTTGTTACTTTTTTTAAGCCGGGCGCACGTTATTGGAGAAATTGATGGAGATTTTTTTAAGACAGGGCTTTTAGGAGGAAAGCAAGTATGGCAACACGAACAACCCCGCACGCTTTGCAAAAGCATGATTGTGAACCATCAAATCAAAGCCAAGCGCATCGGCGGCTCGATTCGCATTCCGCACGAAGAGTTGGCGAAGATCGTGCGTGAATACTGAGTGAAGTCGCCGAACAACTTGGGCAGGATGATTTAGCGGCAGAATTATTCTGCCATGAAATGATTCTGCCAAAAGCTTCCAGTGTTTTGCTTGAAAAAAACTAATCGCCTATTCCTGCATTTGGGGAAAGCTTTTTGAGACAAAACCATCAGCGTTCATCAGCGCAATCTGCGGATACAGTTTTTCGAAGAAGGGGGGCACTTTGAACGGCGTCCTGAATACGCAGCATGCCGCAGTTTTATGCGGCAACTCATGCCCTTGGTAATCATGGGCATGAGTCCGAAGAAAAAATTTTCACTTGGAGAGTTTTTGATTTCCTTTTCAAACCGGTATCGGCTATACTGTTGCACCAAATAAAAATGGCTCAATGAGTGTTAGCAGCACTCATCGAGCCGGTGCGAAGAAGCTCGTGAAAAGCTTCTCTCAATGCGATTTATGATAAGCTTTTCATGCCTCAAGCGCAAGCCCTTCTTGTTCGCCCGCCTTCTTTCGCACCCCTTGCATTCACGTTTAGCCGATCCTCGCGTTCCGTTGTTGCAACAAAACTTGTGAACCATTAACACGAAGGATCATCTCATGGCACATCTTCGCCAAGTCGGTCGCGGCTATCAACTACAATACTATTTGAACGGCCGCAAACGTGTTAAACAATTTCCCAAAGGCACACCCAAAACTTTGGTCGAGGCGGAATGCAAACGAATTGAATCCGAGCTTGCGCTGCACAAAGCCGGACTCAAGCGCTTCGGCGAAGACCCGCGCGCCGCGGAATTTCTCACCGTGCATGATCTTGCGGAGAGCGTACTCAATTCACGGCAGCATGAAGTCACCCAAGAAACCATCGCACGCAATCGCCATGCGATGAAACTCTTCATTGCCGCGATTGGCAAGCACACGTTGGTTGCTGAGATCAAGCCCACCCACTTCGATCAATTTCGCAATGCCCGCTTCGAAGCGATGAAAAAGCTTTATCAAGAACGCGGCTGGATGTGGAACGAAGATAAAGTGAAACGGGGCTTAAACAAGGACATCTAGAATATCAGAACGGTGTTGCGGCTGGCAGTGAAGAAAGGCCTCATGCCCGCACAGTATCTCCCGGAGATTGAAAAGCTCAAAGTTGATCGCAGGCGTTTGCCCTCGTTCTTGAACAAGCAAGAAATCAATCGCATGGCTGCGCAGCTTGAAGGCGAAGCGTTGCTGGCGTTTTGGATTCTGCGTTACTCTGCGGCCCGGCGCGGGGAGATCGCGCGCAAGTTTGTCGGCGATGAGCGCGGCCTCAAGTGGAAACACATTGATTGGGCAAGGAATAGGATTCGTTTTTACGGCAAGAAGAAAGAGCGCATCGTGCCCATGTATCCCAAGCTGCGCGAGTTGCTTCATGAAAGAAAAAACGCACTCGGCGCACAAGCTCATCCTGAAGCGCATATCATCAGCCTCGTGCGCGATACCCTCTCCGATTATTTTTCCAAAGCACGCCTTAAAGCTGGCATCACCAAACCCGGCGCCGTGCACATTCTCCGGCACTCTGCGGCTACGACGATGCTCGAATCCGGTGCAAACATTCGCGAAGTACAAGACTTCCTCGGGCATTCAACGATTGCTGTGACTGAGATTTATACGCACGTCGTGCAGGAGAAACTTGAAAACGCAGTCCTGCGCGCGTTTGCATGAACACCTCAACTCAAGGAGTAAAAACCATGTCGAATCTTTCCAATCCCGCAGATGTGTGTGCCGTGTATTTGGCCGAGCTTGAGCAATTGGATGAAAAGCTGCGCAGCTTGCGCCAGCGTGTGACCAAAGCTCGTCGCGCTGCGAAAACCGAGCATTGGATTCACTGGGCACACGTTGGGGATGTGAAGCACATCAATAGTGTGCTCGCTGAACAAGTTGAGTGTTGGCAGCCATGCTATGATGAGCCGAAATTCATCACAAGAACAAAATCGCATGCGTGAGAGCAACCATGTGCAAGAATTCTCCAATCGCTCAACCCACGAGCGACCTATCGAAGTTCGAAGGCCTAGCCCTCGAAGACGCGATTGATTTGCTCAAAGCTTACATGTTTCAAAAGCATCAAGCCAAATTTTTGCATGACGGCGTGCGGCTTTACTATGATGCCACGACTGAAGAAGTGTTCTTGTTCGATAACCACGCGAAGATGGCGAAGCTCGAACACGGCGAACTCAAGCAATGGGTCATGTGCTTGTGTTGTGGGTGAAGGGTTTTGTGGAGGGCGAAGCGCCACGCTTTGAGAATGACACGACCTGTGTGAAGTGCGCTGACGTTTTTGAAGAAGTGCCACGCCCTGCGTGCTCGAGCAAACGCATGCTGACTAACTTGCGAAAGTGATCGTGATGAAACCTTACGGCCCGGAAAGAAAATCCAGAACCACAACGCCACGCGTGTCTACACCGCGCCCGAAGTATCAATGGCCGGCAAACAAGATCACCCCCGACGACATGGCCATTCTCTATCACCTCCGCAAAACGAATAATCATTCATACAGCTCCGCAAGCCTGCGTTTGCACTGAGCACTGCCACGAATCGCATTCGCGCTTTTCTTCATCGGCGTTGGACCCGGCATACCCCCAAAAAAGTTAAACGCTGTTTTTTCCCATACACGAGGTGTTCTCCGGGCCAGTGAGACGTTCCATAGCAACGGAGGAATTTTCAATCACACCACGCGGTGTTGATATTGAGCACACAGCACCCTTGCGAATAAAGCCGGCAAGCAGAAATGAAACAGAATATTGGCGTTGATGCTTCTTGTGCCAATAACAAAACATGGAATAGCGCAAGCCTTCGCGCCGACAAAAATTCCATTTGCGAAAACGCGCTTGCCAGAAATTGTTCAACCTTCTCGCACCTTTCCTGCGCATGCGTATTCTCGCGGTGCCGTTGTTACATCGGCTCTCCTTTCGACTGAACACAACATAAAACCCATATCGAAAGAAAGTAGATGGGTTCACCGAAGTATACAGCTAATCTTGTTTTTTGAACGAATGCCATTTCCAAATTGCACAACTTGTTGAGCCGGCTAGTTATAAAAGCCGCTTCCAGAGTAAATCATCCTTTTTGAGTATTAGACCGGCTGGGGAATTTTTAATTACAATCGTCGCCTCGCCCTCGGCCTCCAAATCAAAAAAATTGTCCGTGAGCCTAGCGCCAAAGGGCGAGGCCAAAAGCGCCAAATCTTTTACGAAACGGTCGGTTCTCACCTTGACGCGCCAGTCACCTCCACCGATTTTCTCCAGCTTGCAGTCGAGTGCCGGATTTTCCGTTTCAAGATGCTTAAAACGGCTGAAGAAATGGCGATTTTCTGCAATGCCGCGGCCATTTTCTATTAACCGTCCATGCAGGTATTGTTGCCGCGGATTTAATTCTAAAAGCTCATCAACAGCCAGAGCAACAAGACGCAACGAAGTGTTGGCAGGAATCAACACCGGCTCACGGCGCGCAAAGCTGATCTCGCCGGAAAAGCGGAGAACCTCGAATGCAAGCTCTGCCTCCAATGTCGTGAGCGTGTCGTTGGTTGCCCAAATCTCCACGAACTTGCCCGCGGGTTTGAAACTCAACAACACCGGTGCGAAGAAGCGACGTGCATACCAGTAAGCAGCCTTGGGTTGCAATTCGCTGTCGATCACGGCCCAACTTGACACCGGCCAACAGTCATTCAGTTGCCAAAACAGCGTTCCGGCAGTGTGAAATTTTTCGCGGCGCCAGTGCTCGACCATCGTCTTCAGCGCTTCGGCTTGCACGATTTGAGATTTATAAATGAAGTCGTCAAAATCACGCGGCATTTTGACGTAGCCGGCGAGAAAACGATGAAGCCGCTCCGAGCCTTCCACCTGTTTGTTGTGATGCTCGAACACCGGACTCTGCGGCCACAAATCTTGGCCGGCAAGAAATTTTTTCCACGTGTCGAGGCACGCCGGCGCCTGGAAACCAAACTCCGAAAGAAAGCGCCCACGATCTTTGGCAACGGTTGCAGGGTCGGCCCAGTTGCTCCAAATGTTCCACTGATGACGATCACCTTCACTTTCATTGTTGGGATCTTCACCCCCGAAAGGCGAGCTTTGCCAATACGGTCGTGTGGGGTCATGATCAGCGCAAATTTCCGAAAACATTTTTTCAAAGAGCATAACACCCGGCATCTCGCGATATGAACGCCGCGTTTCCATATTCCACAACCATTCGTTTTCATTGTTGCCGCACCACAAGGCGACGCAAGGATGATTGCGCAGTTGCTTGACCACGCTCGAAACTTCAAGCCGAACGTTGGCGATAAATTCCGGATATTCGGGATAAGCGCCACAGGCAAACATGAAATCCTGCCACACCAAAATGCCAAGCTCATCGCAGAGATCATAAAAGACTTTCTGCTCATAAATACCGCCGCCCCAAACGCGCAGCATGTTCATGTGCGCGTCACGCGTCATCGTCAACAGCGTTTGATACTTCTCATTGGAAACGCGCGGCACGAATGAGTCCGCTGGAATCCAATTCGCGCCCTTGCAAAAGATGCGTACATCATTTATGCAAAAAATGAATGACTCACCGCCGGCATCTTTTTCACGCAGTAATGCCTCAGTTATTGGTGGAGAACGTAGCGCAGACATCTTGTCTGCAGGCAAGGATGCCTGCGCTACCACACGTAACTGAGGGATTACTTCACGCAGTAGTTCGAGCTTGCGAATGCCAAAGCGCGCCGTCCGCTCCTCCACGATTTCGCCGTCGACACGAGCGCGCACTCTCATTTCATACAATGGTTGTGCGCCATAGCCATTGGGCCACCATAAATGCGGCCGGTCAATCAAAAATTCCAGCGTAAGATTTGTTTCAGACGCGCTGGTTTGTTTGCTCGCGTGAAAATCCGGGCCGGAAATTTCCACAACATACTCCGTCGCGCTCGTCGTGAATTTTTCAACTTCAATTCTTGCGAGCACTCGTGTGCGTTGCAAATCGTGATCGAGCCGGACCTCTGCAAAAAGATTGTCGATGCGCAAATGGCGATAACCCTCCAACCGGATAGATCGCCAGATGCCGCTGGTTGCCAGTTTGGGGCCCCAATCCCAACTGAAGGAGTATTGCGCTTTGCGGGCATAAACCCGATAACTCTCCAGCGCAACCGGCAGCTTGCCGTGTTGAGCTTCTAATTCTTGCGCCCGTTGCATGGGCGAGTCGAAACGAACTTCGATTTCATTTTCACCGGGCCGCAGCAACGTGTTTACTTCAAACCGATGCGAAATGAACATATTGTCGGTTTCGGCCACGCGCGCGCCGTTGATGAAAATGGCCGCAAAAGTATCGAGGCCCTCTGCCACAAGATGAATGGCAGTGTTCGACAAAAATTCTTCCGGAACCTGAAAGACGCGCCGATAATTCCAGCCGATTTCCGCCGCCCATTGCACTTGCCCTTCGTTGTCGCGATAGAATGGATCAAGGATTTTTTTTGCCGCCATCAAATCAGTATGGACCGTGCCCGGCACGGTTGCGGGCAACCATTCGTCCTTTTTAAAAAGCGTCGCGGGTAATTGGTTGATTCGCGGTGATTGCCAATGCGGCTGCACTTGCCAAGCGCCATTGAGGTCGATTGAGGAGGTTTTCATGAAATGATCGCGGGTTGTGTTAAGCGGATTAGCAAACCAAAGTCAGAAAAAAATTCTAACTTTTTTTGATGGCCCACGCGGATCAAAAACGCACGCGGACAAAGCTTTTTCAGTGTGCGTTTTTGTTCCGTGTGCTTGCTGCCAGCTAGGGCCTCGAGTTTCAGCGTGTCTGAAAATCCGACGTAGCTTCTTAGAGGGCATTTGAAAAATCGATCACCCTACAATTCCCCCCTTGAGGGGGGTTAGGGGGGTGTTCTCCAGCACGAGTAGGTTCCTCAAAACTTATAGATGTCGATGTTGCAGAGTGATCAAATCGAAAATTTGTACTCTGTTGTTGGCATGTAATGCGAGGACACCCCCCGAACCCCCCTCAAGGGGGAATTTTCAAACACGCTCTTGCACGTTCCTGTGCCTTAAGAAAAATTCCAAAAATTCCACGGCGCCTTCGGAAGCAGACGCGCGCGCGTAATAAACCCGCGGACAAGTTTGCAAACACGATTTGACCGCAGGCTCAGCGCGAACCAATGCGACCCACCCTCCTCCGCGACTCACCACTTCAAATGCCGGCAAGTCATTGACCGAGTCGCCCACAAAAGCCACTGCTGAAAGCGGCACGGACATAGCCTCACACATTTTTTGAATACCGGCGCCTTTGTTTACTCCGCGTGCGCAAATATCGATGGCCGCCGAGGAATAACTGATTTCGACTTCGTTGGCGAGAGGCTGCAAAACCGCGATGACGCGATCGCAAAGTATGGGCAAATCTTCGGGACGGTGTCGCGGGAATTCGTTGGGATACAGCGTCACGACATATTTCTTCTCTGGGTCAATGAAGCAGCGCTCTCCCAGCCCAGATGCTCCGAGCCGTTGTGTGATGGTTGTGATTTGCGACAACGAAAGCCCTCCCATCTTCACGCGGTGTGTTTCATTGTGGCGAGGGTCAAGCACCAGCTCCGCGCCATTCTCGCTGATGACCGGTCCGTTCAAATCAAAGATACGATGCACCGCCAGCGCCGTCAACGTTTCGCGGCCGCTCACGAGGCCAATCTTGATGCCGTGGGACATGAGCCGCTGCAGAGTGTCCAGCAATTTGGGAGAATGGCCACGACCGTTAATTCCGGTGAGGGTGCCATCGATGTCACAAAGAATGTATTCGAGGTTTTTCAAAATTAATGCAGCACAAGTAATTTTTGCATGAGGCGAATGGAGCCTGCTTCAACAACGAGCACATAAATTCCCGAAGGCAGGGCCGAAGCTTGCCACGTCATGCGATGTCTTCCCGCCGCGAGCTTACCGCGATGCACGACTGCGACTTCCTGTCCGAGCGTGTTGATCACACGAATGCTCGTCTCTTGGGCGCGAGGCAGGTCAAAAGTCAAAACCGTCTGCTCGTGAAAGGGATTCGGATAATTCGGCAAGAGCGTGAAAGTTTGCGGTGTTGAAGAAGACGAGGGCAATTCCGCAACGGCAGTCGCCGGCGAAATATGGCGTTCGAGCACGAATGTTTCATTGTCTGGGCCGATGAAAATTTTTCTTTGCACAACGGGCTGCAGCACAATATTGTCGACAATTGCCGTGCGTTGCGGATCAGTTCCGGCGTAACGGAGAATGATTTCATGTCGGCCATTTGCAAGGCGGATTTTCCGCGGCAGTTGCGCCACCCACAAAAACGTTGCAGCCGCGCCGCCTTGCGCATGCAACTGAGTTACGTCCGCCACTTCCACCGCAACGCCTACTGCATCAGTGCTTCCCGTTTCCCAACTGAACTGCAAATAGAGATAATACTCCTCATTTGCGGCCGTGGCATTGTCAATCGTCACGTCATAACGCACCGCGTCGCCCTCGCGCAGCCGAAGATAGCTCCCGTTGCTGACACGCGCCGGGCCATACGTTGCCGCACTCGTCACCACCGGGGCGCCGCTCATGATTTCAGAAAAATTTTCCGCTTCAAGAATGGCATAAGCGTGGCGCTGTTGCTCGCGATAAAAAAGAAAGGGCCGTGCGGCCTCGACAAAATAAGCGGACTGCAATCCCATCAAACCCTCGACCACGGACTCGCCGCCGCTGTTGCGATTGACGCTGCTTTGTTCAATGCCATCGAAAAAACGGCCGGTCGTGGAATCGTACATCGCAAAATTCGCGACGTTGTTGCCCAGCCACCAACTGCCGAAGAGTCCGGCCCACTGCGCGTATCGGACTTCGTTGGTCGCGTGATAAAGCTCAAGCAGCCCCTCCACCGTAGATGCGACGCCATAATTGATCTGCGCATAAATCTGCAAAGACGGGTTGACCTCGGCAAGCATCTCGCCGGTGAGCAGGTGCAGATAAAAATTATCCGCCGCTTTTTTCGCGGCATCGATCCAATCCTGGCGTTGCAAAATTTTTCCGGCTACGGCCAGCGCCATCATTTGCCGGCTGCCCCACGCATGCCAGAGATGAATGTCGTTGGGGGTTGATAAAAAAAGCCCAAACGGAAAATTGGCCGCATCGCCCAGTTGACACGCAGCGATGCCGTCGCACAATATTTCAAGCAATGCACGCGCGGTGCTGTTTTGCGAAGACTCATAATAATAGGCGAGACCCAACACCATCTCCGCAGAGAAGTCCGCGCCCTCGCCGAGCAGCCAACCGTTCGCCGGCACACGAAAACCAAAACGGGTTTGAAAAGTATTTGCCGCCGTGACGAAACGCGCCGCTTTGCCAATCGCGCGATCCAGGCGTTGCTCCAGCTCTGATTGCAAACTCGACTCGATATGCTTCTCTGAAAAAATCTTGTGCGCAAAACCCATGGCCCATACCGCGCGACCGGCCCACCAGTTGAAACGATCATTGTTGCTCGTCGCACCCGTACGATTGATGGAATAATCCGGCCACATGAAATTGTAGAAGCCGCCGTCTGCAGCTTGCATGTGAAAAAGAAAACGCAGCAGCAACTTCGCTTGGCGCAGACTGTGTTCATCACTGAATTTTTCGAAGCTGCGCAAATAAGCAATCACGCCGCGCGCGGCATCATCGACCGCGGCAATGCCCTCATCGGGATCGTCGACCCACTGATAATCCGGATAATTTGAGTACAGATGGACAATGGCCATCGAATCACCGTTGAGCACCAGCGGCTCGGTGAGAAAATCAAGATGGGCGAAATTGATGAAACCAGAGAGTCGAGGCAAGTGAATGCCGGTGAGAAAAAATGGATTCGTGCCTTCAACGCCCTCGGGATCGCTGAAAGTCACGCGCACTTCGTAGGTCATTTCAGGCGTGAGAGCGGTGAGGCTCGCGAGGAAGCGATTACCATCCCGTTGCATCGACTGTTCCGGAGACCAGCTTGCAGTGTCGCGATAGGCGAGCGTGGCGAAGGCATTTTGATTGTCATCGCCAAGAATTTGCGCGGTGACTGTAATCGAGGTTGCGGTGTGTGACTCATGAACGCTTTGCACAATCGTGCGCGGCAACGCGCCGATCTTTAAGAATAGCGTCGGGCGCAGCGTGGAATCAGGATGCTCGCTGGCGGCAAAGTCGAGTATGCCGGTTTGTGAAGAGATCGTGGTCTCGCGCAGCGTGAAGCCGAAATTGGAATCGGGATGTGTCAGCCAAAATTTTGAAAGTTGAGTAACGGGCCACTCTCGCCAGCCGATGCTCAAATTCGCGAGAGAAAAAGTTTGCCCAGATTCCGCTCTTGCTTCGCGATCAGAGGGTATGCCTTCAGCGCCGGGCCTCGCCCAGGTAGTGCTGTTGGCAAACGCGTAAAGCCAGTTGGTCTCGCCGGTTTGTGCGGCTGCGCCATCGAGTCCTCCCGGATCATTGCCACGGCCTTCACCCCACGCGCGATTCATGCGGACGAGACCGAGCGTTTTGTCGCCAACAAGCGGCGTGCGCGCTTGCGTGAAATATAACGCCACCCATGCCGAATCGATTTGCAGCGTGGGCGGCAAGCTAGTCAGATCAAATCTAATCAGCGCGTGCTTCGCATCTGCCGCGCCGCCATTGCCGGAGGCTTCGAGCATGGTTTCGCCGCCGGCATTGTTGTTGGGCTTGTTGGCAAAAATGTGCGTGTCGCTAGCGCCGTTGTAATTCGCGCGGCCTTGTTGAAAAATGAAAAGCTGCCGGGCCTG
>Ga0247727_10008157_pt1 | contig 19568 bp, 18 predicted proteins | sample WisWelCaveWW1625_FD_202498 | JGI IMG/M metagenome (GOLD analysis project Ga0247727, IMG submission 202498) | Biofilm microbial communities from Wishing Well Cave, Virginia, United States - WW16-25 | ecosystem: Environmental > Aquatic > Deep subsurface > Groundwater > Cave microbial mat | place... | reverse complement strand
GATTGTCAAAGGGGGACACGTACACAAAACCCGAAAGATCACGATTGTTAAATAATCATTGGAAAAAGCTCTCACCGTTGATAGCCTGAACATTTTGAAAGGTACGTATGTACGTATTTGGCGTGATCGTGGCTCGTGGTGGATCCAAGGGGTTACCAGGTAAAAATATCAAACTCCTTGGCGGCTTACCGTTGATCGCATGGTCGATACAGGCTTCCAAATCCAGCAAACTTTTGAGCCATACCATTGTCAGCACAGAAGATTCCCAAATAGCTCAAATCGCCAAGCAACATGGAGGGTTGGTGCCTTTTTTACGACCCAAAGAACTCGCTAGGGACGATTCAGATCTTACAGACGTTGTGCAGCATGCTGTTCAATGGCTGGAAGATGAAAAGAAAATAAAGCCAGATGTGATCGTTCTGCTTCAGGCAACCTCGCCTTTAAGAGATCCCATCGATATAGATGATACAATTCAGTTGCTCATTGTAACAGGGGCTGATTCAGCTCAAACCATTACCGAAGACCGCCATCATCCACTTTACAGATATTATTTGGATTCAGAAAAGAGGCTTTCTCCTCTTTTAAAAGATATTCCCCACACAACGCGTCGGCAGGATGCACCGGCTATTTACTTTCCGACTGGATCTGTTTATGTCGTCACTTACAAAGTCTTAATGGAAGAAAATTCACTCCGCGGCAAGGACCAACGGGGACTTGTCAGGAGTTTTGAAACGTCGATCGATATTGATGATATTTGGGACCTCCGTCTTGCTGAACTCATTTTGCAACATCGTAAGAAATCCTAGATCCAAACAAACCTGTTCCAATTCTCACAAGCGTGGCCCCTTCTTCTACAGCCACCTCAAAGTCATTCGTTACCCCCATCGATAGCTCTTTCATGGAAATGCGAGGGAGGTGTAAAGATTCCATCTCTTGGGCCAATTCCCTCACCCTTTTAAAATAAGGTCGAGAATCTTCTGGATTTGAAACCAAAGGTGGAAACACCATAAGCCCTAATACTTCGACTTTTGTTTCACTGGAAATTCTCTTCAGAAAATTATGAAGTTCTTTTACGGATATCCCAGCTTTTGTTCTTTCTCCTGCAAGGTTGACTTCAATCAATGCCGAAAAAGAAATACCTCGTTTTTCTATTTGCTTTTCAATGGCTTCCACCAAAGACCAACGGTCCAATGAATGAAGGAGAGAAAACTTCTCAACCACTTGTTTTGCCTTATTGGATTGAAGGGCACCAATGAAATGCCATTCTATGTCTGAAAACTTCCCTCCCATATCTATCGCCTCCATCTTACGTAAGGCCTCCTGGACATAATTTTCACCAAAAATACGAGCCCCTGCCTCATACGCTTCTATCACTGTTTCTAATGGCACCGTCTTAGTGACTGCTATCACTCGAACTTGAGTTGGTTCTCTCTTAACCTTTTTACAAGCTTCGCTTATCCGAATTTGGATAGAATTCCAATGCTGGGCAATCGTTTCCAAAAGGTTATCTATCTGAAATAGCCCCTAAAGTTTTTAGGGCTTGGATAACTTCATGAAAAGGAAGGCCAACAACATTTGAATAAGAGCCTTGGATCGAACGGACGAAAAGCCCTCCTTTACCTTGGATGGCATACGCTCCGGCTTTGTCTTGTGGCTCACCACTTGACAGGTACCAATTAATTTCTTCTTCCGAAAGTTGTGCCATCTCAACTTCTGTTCGAAGAGTTCCTTCACGAAACTTCCCAAGTTCACTTTCAACTCGAAATCCCGTGTAAACCTGATGAATTTTACCAGATAGCTTGCGAAGCATACATCTTCCATCTTCTTGGTCTTTAGGTTTTCCAAACATATCATGATCAAGTGCCACAACTGTGTCTGCCCCAACAATCCAACCTTCAAACGAAGATCCCAATCTCGCCTTTACGGCTTTGATCTTTTGTTGTGTCATGCGCAGGGGTACGAGAGCAGGATCCCCTCCATATCCAACTTCCGCTATTTCACTGGGAATCACTTCTACTTGAAACCCCAGCAAATCAAAAAAGGCCTTTCTTCTTGGAGACGCAGAGGCTAAAATGATTCTACCCGTTTGTTTCATTCTAATCCTTATCTAATGCATCATGATTCAAGATGGAAGGTCGAAAACTTTTAGAAGAGCTCAAAAGAACCGTTGACGCTTTACAGATTTTCGGTGAATTGGGAAAAACTCTCACTTCAACCTTAGATATTAAAGAGGTCTTACGAATTGTCCTGCAAAAGATTTCTGAGCTTTTAAAACCAACGAGTTGGTCTTTACTTCTCACAGATGAAAGTGAAATTGCACTTAAGTATGAGATCTTAATCAACGAACCTTCTGTGGATCGCACAAAATCTATTCGTTTGGGGCAAGACTTGGCAGGCTGGGTGGCTCAAACAGGTCGACTAGTGCTGTGGCCTGACCCTTCTCCCAACCAAAGATATAGCCCACCTTTGGACATATTTGATAACACTGAAGTGAGATCACTCATTTGTGTCCCTTTGAGAAGCAAAGGCAAATGTTTGGGAGTACTTGAAATCCGTAGGAAAGGTCATGAAATTGAACCTTTTAAAGAGGAAGATTTGACCACAATTGCTGTCATCTCAGACTACGCAGCGATTAGCCTTGAAAATGCTCGCAACTTTCAAAGAATTCAAGAACTCACAATTACAGATGATTTGACGACCCTTTTTAATGTTCGCCACTTACACACTCTGCTTGAAACAGAGATCCTGCGATCAGCCAGATATCGGAAACAATTCTCAATGATATTTTTGGACTTAGATCACTTTAAAGCCGTTAATGACAATCACGGCCATATCCACGGATCTCAGCTTTTAAGAGAAACAGCAGAAGTGATTAAAACCCATATTAGAACTGTAGACTATGCTTCGAGATATGGAGGGGATGAATTTGTGATCTTACTTCCAGAAACCCCAAAATCTGAAGCAGTGCATATAGCAGAGCGGTTAAGGGAAGAAATCGAAAAAAATACCTTTTTGACTGACAAAGGGCTTCAAGTTCATTTTACAGCTAGTTTTGGCGTAGCAACATACCCAGAGGACGCTCAAACCAAGGAGGACCTTATAAAAATGGCTGATGATGCAATGTATAAAGTTAAAAATACGACCCGAAACAGTGTGGCTTGTGCGGAAATAGTTCCCAGATGAACGCTTTTCTAGATTTATTTAGTCTTGACCTTGACAAGGAATTAAAAAAACCTTATCATTTCAATTGGTTCCGCTAATTCCGCTCAAACCCTTATTCTCTTGGTGATTCATGCCAAAATGCTCTTTCTGTGATCGCGATAAAGAAGACAGTGAGATCGTTCATCATTACTTAGCCAATGAACACTTTGTGGAATTTATTTTGGCCAACCATCCTCGATGGAAACGAGACGATGGAGCTTGTGCAAAATGTCTTGTGGAATTTTACAGAGAATTTGACATCCAAAAACCAAGGCTACCTCCTACGGATGATGCCACTGTCATCACTACTGCAAAAGGCCTAATTGATGAAAGCCCCAAAGATGATGGTGCGGGCCTCATCACAATCCATGGAGCAAATTTGGGTAAGAAATATGATCTATCAAAAGAGGAAATGATTTTGGGAAGAAGCGAGACCGCTGATATTCGCGTGAATGAAGAAAACGTGTCAAGGCAACATGCGGTTGTAAAGAAAGCAGGAAAAGAAATCCTGATTGAGGATCTAAAATCCACAAATGGGACATTCGTGAATACCAAAAAGATTACGTCTCAAGCCTTGAGAGATGGGGACTTGGTCCTGGTTGGAAACACAATCTTGAAATTTATTTCAGGCTCCAACATCGAAAACCAATATCACGAAGAGATCTATAAGTTAGCTACGCTTGATGGGCTCACCCAGGCTTACAACAAGGCTTTCTTTTTAGATAAGTTACAAGAAGAATTTGGCCGTTCAAGACGATACAACCGGGATCTATCCCTGATCATGTTTGATTTTGACCACTTTCATTCCCTCAATAATACGTACGGCCATTTAGCAGGAGACCATGTCCTTAAAACAGTCACTCATGTCATTTTACGAAACATGCGCAAAGAAGATGTAGTGGGTAGATATGGAGGGGAAGAATTTGCCATCGTATTGCCGGAAATTTCGATTGAAAATGCTCTTATTCTCGCTGAAAAAATTCGAAAATTGGTACAAGACACAAAATTTGAACATAATGGGGCAGAAATAAAAGCCACCATCAGTATTGGGGTGACAACATTGACCAAAGATGTCCACACCGTTAAGGAATTCATAGAAAGAGCAGATCAAGCTCTCTACAAAGCCAAGGCAAACGGTCGAAATTTGGTTCGCTCTTAACAAAATTACAGTCATTTTTATATGAAATTTTGGCGAGGTATTATTTCTTGGGGAACCTTGCTAGGAGGTGCGGCCTACGTTCGGTTGATCTGGTATCAATGCCTTCGCGGTGATTCCCATCTTCGTTTTTTTGATCCAGACTCTTTGTACCATCTAAGACAAATCCGCTGGGGAGCGACTCTCTTCCCCAAACTACCTCTCATCGATCCTTATCTCCATTTTCCTTCTGGCGAGTCCTGCCCTTGGCCAGGAGGATTTGATTGGGTTCTCGCAGCTTTTCTAAAAATAGCGCAGTTGTTAGGACTTCACGGTACTTTATCTGAGGAAATTTTTGTTTCAACTTTGGTCTCGCTGTCTTTCTTACCCACGATTGTCTTGGTTGTATTATGGGCCAAACATATTTGGGGGCCACCTGCTGGCTGGATATCGGGGACATTGGTCGCGCTGATCCCCGCCCTTGTCGATGGGGGGCGTTTCGGCAAAGTGGATCACCATGTCATCGAAGGTCTGCCCGCCTTGATTGGCTTATATCCTGGAATTCCAATTCCTTTGAGAGGCATCCTCTTAGGAATTAGTTTAGTCAGCTCGCAGTCTGCAATCTTAAACATCGGGCTAGTCGCATTTTGTGTATTGATTTCAGATTTTACGATCATTCTCTTCAATCGAAAAAGTCAAAACGCTTTCAAAGAAGCCCCCTTTTTCATTGGGTCAGCCTTACCTCTTTACACACTGGTGGCTGCCACTCCACTTGTTTTCTTAACAGCTTGGAGTCACGAAAAATGGTTTGACTATAGGTATGTAGGGCTCTTCCAACTGGGATTAATAGCTGTCTGGTATTTTGTACATCGGGCTATCGATATACCATTCGTAAAATTTAGAATCTTCTTTCTATCTATCGCATTGGTATTAGGGGTTAGCATTTTTCTTCCGTTTCTTCATTCATTTGATTTCATAAATCGTAATCCAGTAGTCGCTTTGTCTTCAGAAACACGTGGAGCTTTTAATGCGCATGTGTTCGAAACCGGCTACTTAAGCGACAATGTGTACCTCTGGCCTTTTGGATGTATTGTTCTCTTGATTCTTTTCTTTAAAAAACCACATAATAACCCTGCACCCCTCCACCTCTTCGTGGGAAGCGTCATTTATTTTACGCTCACTATGCTTCAAGTACGCTTTGCTCCACAAGCTGCAATTTTTTTAGCGATCACCGTGGGCGGATTTTTAAGCATCTTCATGCGAAGAAGCTGCGTAATTTTACAACATCATTTCAAGATTGGGGAAAAAGCGACTAAACCAATTGTTTTTGTTTGTCTTCTTGTCTGGATGGGAATCTCCCTACGAACCTTTGCAAAAGAGCTCTTTTTCCCTGTCTGCTCTTGGAATGAATCAAAAGCAACATTATTTTCTTTGATGGATTGGATTGAAAAACAAACTCCAGATCCTGGTGATCATGGAGACCCGCGGATTTCTCCATCTTATGGCATTATGGCCCCTTGGTACTTGGGGCATCACCTCATTTATTTGGCCCATAGGCCAGCCATTTCTTCCCCTTTTATCTTTGACCTTGCGAATTCTAATGGAGTTAAAGCATCCATCCAATTTTACTTCATCGATTCAAAGGAGGAGGCCATGGTGCGATTACGTCATTTAAAAGTACGATATGTCATTGGGATGGATTTACGTGGCGAAGCTTTCAAACAAACGAATGTGCTTGATTCAAATCTAGCCAAAGAGTTCAAACGTGAAATCTTGAGTTCCACGATGCAAACTCCTCCATCGCATTTTCAAAATACAATGGCTGCATTGCTTTTAAAGCAAACAGACATTTTGGGAGCAAATGGAGATGTTTTGAAATTAATCCACGAACAGGTATCAAAGAAGGATCAAAGGCCCTTGGTTCGACTGTTTGAATTACAGAAGAAAGGTTCTTTCTAAAATATAAAATTCCTGTGGTTGGATTGGTGACTACAATCCAGTTCAATGTTATTCATCACAAGGTAGATTGTCTTTAGTTCATGAGTTAATCAGTTTCTGGAGGGAGTATGAAATCAGATTTTGGACTACTTATATTAAGATGTGGATTTGGGTTAAGTATGCTTTTCGGACATGGGTTGGATAAGTTGATTCACTTTTCAGACAGAATGGGAAAATTTCCCGATCCACTTGGCATTGGTTCAACAGCAAGTTTGGCGATGGCAACGTTCGCTGAATTTTTTTGTTCCGTATGTTTGATCATAGGATTCTTTACTCGCATAGCTGCAGTTCCATTATTTGTAACCATGTCAGTTGCCGCCTTCATTGTTCACGCTTCAGATCCTTGGAACAACAAAGAATTAGCCGTGCTTTATGGCATTGTATATTTAACATTAACTCTTACAGGGGGAGGAAAGTTTTCGTTCGATGCTCTTTTTAGGAAGTGAACCTATTTACGTGAATCCTTTTAAAAAGAACTTGCCTTCGATTTGCCACAGGATAAAACGCTATTAAAAATAAGCATAACCCGAGCAACGCCGTTACTCCTCGGTGGACAACGAACAATCGTAGTGGAAGTCTGCGTTCTGGAGGAATGGAGATCTCTTTAAGCCAGATACGCTTACCAGTCGCTGGAACCACACGCTCAACCGGCAACCCAAGATAAGATTCATCAGCTTGGGCTTCTGCTGGTTCTCCCAGTTGAATTTTAGATTTTCCCTCCCTATCCAAAAAATCCATTGAACTGTCACTTTTTGGTGCTTGCGAAATCCCAGCATTATATTCTTGCATCAAAACACGCGAATCTGTTTCTGCCCTTTTCAAAGATTTAGAACTCATTGACAGAAAGACAGAAAAGATTGCCAATAAAGTGAGCCCGACTGTAGAGAGAATTACAATCCCGACGAGTATTCCTTTCCAAGAATGTGTGAAAAGAGTTCGAACCCAGTTGATCCAAGTCGTCCGGTAGGCCAGCGCATAGGCGATTGCGCATAGAAAGCTTAAGAAAAATGGGAACACCTCTGATTCTAAAGACAGAATAAACACAGCCAAAGCAGCCAAGCCCGCTCCGCTCTTTGATGTCTGCGCTAGATGTGTCATTGTGCCAAACCATAAGATCGCCGCAACCATAGCCCCAAAAAGAAAAACTGTTTGAAACCAAGGGAATTTGGTTTCTCCAAGAAAATTTGCGACAAGAATCGCATGTTTTGCATCCGTTCGAAGCTCCACATTTGCCTCTGGAAGGACTGTTGCTGGCTTTACCAAGTCAGTTTGCCAAAAACCCCCCAGTCGTGGGAGTTGCTTTGATGGATCGTACTGAACCCGGATTGAGGTGGTACCTGTTCGAAGAGGAAGGAAAAGTTCGTTGTCCTCCGTCTTGGCTAACACTTGAGGTACTCCATCGCTCGACGCAAAATAAGGTTTACTAGGCAACCTCAACGCAACGCTTGGTTTACCTTGATTCCGGAAAGTCCAAGAAGAATCGATAATGGCCTGACCCCGAATGGGCAGATAAACGAGATAATCGGCTCTTAAACCCGTATAGCTGTCAGAGTCAAAGACTTCACGGGTCTTTGTCTCCCACTCAATTTCCTTTCCGCGTCCAACTAAAAAAGCAATAGCGGCTTGATACGTGGGCGTCATCCCTGTCTGCTCTATGCCAATCCGCGCGGCTTCCTTAGTTAGTTTAAGAGCTACAAGCGGATGAAATTCGAGAAGGAGGTATTGTTCTTCCTGATCCAAAAGTGGTTGAAAGTGAGGAACTTTTAACTGTCCTAGGACAGAAACCAAAGACTGCCCAGGTCGAACTTGAAGAATGAGCTCTTTTGGCCTTAACTCATTGGGCATGTGCGTCTTCACTTGGTTTACTATTTCTCCATTCACAAGCGAAAGGAGAAATGGTTTGGCTTGGGAATTAGGATTGTCAAAATTTAAATCGTAACGAAATATAATTTGATCCGAAGTGATCGTTAAGCGATAGCGAGGCACCACCATTACTTTTCCATCGGAAACGCGTTGGACCTGTGACGTGCTCCGCCTAGAGAAAACCATTCTCAATCCACCGTCTCCTGTCGATTGCTCTGTTACTTGCGCATCATTAATGTCAGGACGGACATCAATGACCGCTTTGGTGAACTCGAGCATCAGGGATTCTTGTTGTCGAAAGAGAAACTCACATGTTGCAAAGAATTTCTCACCTTTGGGTACAAAAGAATAGCCCCTCTCGCTGCGGTAAACCAGGATATTCCCTTCGCACCTTCGGATACGGCTATTTTCAGGTGCATTCATCCATTCAACCATAGAAGGAGTTCCTGTGGCCTGACCTTTGATTCGCAAAGTAAATTTGCCTTCACTTAACTTTCCAGCAAGGCTAATTTCATCCACCACCGTGATTGAGGGACGTCTCTTCATATCAAGATACTCCTCATAAACCTTGATTGGGAGTGTGACTGTGGACTCTTTTTCAGCAGCGTGAGAAATGAATACCGTAGCCAAAAAACTAAATATGAACAAAATGATGTACTGAATTCCCTTCACAGCTCTTAAGCAACCTATATTCGATCAAAAAAATAGATTTGCAATAAAAAAAGAAGTCTCCAGATAATTCGATCGTTCGTGTTCGTTAAAGATACACACACCTTTCTAAATCTCCTAAAACAGTTGAAGTTCTAATTCTCAACCATATTTATTTACCCATATTTTTTTGTGAATAATAACTCTCGAAGACCTAAATATACTGGAGTGTAGTCACATTTTCTTGTGAATATTCCCCAAACTCGCTTGGGATATGGCTTTTATAGCTTGACCTATATCCATTGAACGACCAAGATCATTTTTGGAAACTTTGGAAATTATAAGGGAACAGAATTACGAATTTGGAAAAGCTTCATGGCCTAGAGAACGAACACCTCGTATTCTCATTATTGCTGAAAAGGAGGATGTCCGACTTAAGCTTGAAAAAAATCTTCAAGGACTAGGATATGAGTTGGTTGTTACTCCAGATCTCTTATCTGCCTCTCACCTCTTTGCAACCTCGCCATCGGTAATGATCCCTGATTTAGATCTCATTCTCGTTGATATGGGAACCCTTGATTCTCAAAAAGCCAAACTGGTCGAAGAAATTAGACAAAACATTCTTCCGCAACATTATATTCCGATTATTGGGGTTGCTGAATCAGAAGATCCAAAATTACGCCTAAAGGTTCTCAGGCAAGGCGTAGACGAAATTTTGTTAGGTCCCATTGATATTGAGGAACTTTATTTCCGGACTCATCGTTTGGTTCAATTCGTTCAACAAAAGCGCTTCCTCATAGAGCAACAGCAGCAACTGTTAAACAGAAACAGAGAGCTCACAGATCTCCAACAATTTCGAGATGACATGATCGGACTTGCTGTTCATGATTTAAAAAACCCTCTCACCGTTATCACAACGAATTTGTCTTATGTGATTGAACAGTGGAAAGATTCGGAGCAAATCGACTTTCTTGAAGCATTATTAGACGCTCGTACTGGGAGCTTGCATTTATTAAGGCTGATTTCAACCCTTTTGGATATCACAAGACTTGAAATGGGTGCTTTGACGCTCGATAAGGAACCTGTATCGGCTGAGGGATTCCTGATGAGTATCCGTAAGGAATTCCTTCGCCAAGCCATGGACAAAAAAGTCTCCATTAGCCTGGAAGTTCATACGTCAGTTCAAGTGAATTTTGATCCTCAACTAATGCGTAGAGTTGTTGAAAACCTTCTGACAAATTCAATCCGGTACGCTATTCCAAATACTGTAATCTTAATAGAAGCTCGGGAATCCGCTCAGGAAACCACTTGGGCAGTACGAAACAAAGGGCCGGGAATCCCACAGGAGAGTCGTTCTTTATTGTTTAATAAATTTGGAAAGTTAGGAACTCGTGGATCTAACCACGGAGTCAACCTAGGACTTGGGCTTTACTTCTGCCGTCTGGCCGTTGAAGCTCATGGAGGAACCATTGAAATCGAGGAAACAGAGCAGTGGCCTGTTTCCTTCCTTTTTCATTTGCCCAAAAAATAACCTTGGGAGATGTTCACTTCGGCGCCAGTGTCAAAATTGACCTGGGCATCTCATCTGACCCACCCTTCAATAATGATTTAAAGATTTTTCCTTCGAGAATAGCTGTGTTTTTTCAAGAGCTTTTTCAGAAAAGCAAGATTAACTCTTTCCAAAGAAGATTGGTCAAAAACTTGCTCTTACGAATGGCCATGAAGAATCAATTGACCCCAGCTGCTTTCCTTTTAGAAGACAAAATGATCACAATGGAAGAGTTGGCCAACTATTTACGGATCAGTCGGAGAACTGCTCATCGTTTAGCTGCAAGGGGCCAAATCCCGGGGAAAAAAGTTTTAGGTCAATGGAGATTTTCTTTCAATGAAGTCACTCGTTGGTTTAAGTCAGACAATGCCGGGGTAACGATCCCCCGGTGAATAATTCGGGTTAAGCGCCCAGTTGTTCCTGAATCGTTCTAATTAACTCGTCCAAAGGAACTGGTTTGGAAAAGATCCTCACTGGATTCAGTGCCAAAACTTCCTTTTGAGCCTGTCGGCTAAAACCAGACTGGACAATAACTGGCAGGTCTTTCAGTCGGTCATTTGTTCTAATTTTCTTCAATAAATCAATTCCGCTTTCCGCAGGCATCGCAAGATCGGTAATACATAAATCAATCTCTTCTACCGTCAAGATGGCCATTGCTTCTGCCACACTCGTTACCATATAGACTTCAAATCCACGTTTCTCTAAAACTCGCTTCAGAGATCGGGCAAGTAACAGCTCATCGTCAACCACTAAAATTTTCTTACGCATTTTTCTTATTCTAAAACGATACAGAAGAAAAGCAAAGAAGCCTTTGCTTCAAAGAAGGTCACTCCTTATCAACAAGGGTAATTTTAGACCCATGAATCCTTAGGAAACCAATGGAAACTTTGGCCAATCCGGTAGGCTTCTTTGCCAGGAGTTAAATCAAGGAAGACCTCCTCTCGATCTTCATTTTAGAAACATACCCAACAAATTTTGTGCAATTTCTTTAATTGATACTGCTAGATGCATCTATTTCAACTTGCTAGCGCCAGGGATTGGCCCGTTCGATGAAATTTCAAAAATGTGAAGAAGGAGAGAAAGAATCATGAACTCAAAAAAGCCAATGAAGAAAATCGTAAGCTGTTTATTCCTTGCAATGTCTGTAACTGCCTGCGGAGCAGGAGGAGGGAGTAATATAGATGATTCAAGTGAAGGGCAGCAATCCCAGGAAGCACAACCAGCGAGATGGAAAAAACTTCCCATTGAATACAAGATCGCTTCCACAGTCCCCACTCTTTACCACGAGGAAATTCATGCTGGATTTCAAGCGTGGAATCAAGCTGCGGGAAAATCGATTTTTATTTTTGGAGGAATCAAAAACCTACAAGAAGACGAGCTCGCTCCCGACTATACAGTGAATCAAAACGTTGTGCTCACTACAGATCGAAGCGGTGTAGCATCAACAGGTGCTGACGCAAGCACTGTTTCTGGTCCACTAGCTCGTACTTTTCTCTACGGCCTTAGTGAAATCCATGACGCTGATATTTACTTATTTGAATTTAATAGGAATTTTGTAGAAGGTCGTTCGGATACAGGGGATGTCTATTCCATCAAATCTGTTGTTATGCACGAAGCAGGTCATATGTTGTTTGGTCCAGAGCATAGTCAAGATGTGGAAAGTATCATGACAGCTGTGCTTTATCCTAAAGGACACCCGCAGGAGAAGCTTGAATTAGGTTTGCTCGATATTGCCCAACTTAGATCTGTGTATGCCCATGACCTCCTGTAAACCAATTAAGCCTAGGAAGATCGCTATGGAAAAGCCCCAACAACACCAAGAAATAACAAAAGATCATGACCGAAGTAGCAGAATGGCTAGGCTGATTGCGCACCACTGCAACAATCTGCTAACGGTTATTCTCTTGTCATGTCAGGAGTTACGCGACTCGCAAATAAATCAGGACCAATCTGAGCTCATTACTACAATAGAAAATACGGGATTTCATCTTGCGAAAGTGATCAAACAAATCCAAGAAACTGAGGACGCCCTACCGCTAAGCCTCAAGGAATGACTCTAAAAATTCCATCAAAAAGCTTTGGCAAAAGAACTTTCTCCGGATTATCTTACAAGGATGACCCAAATTGCCTCTGATATTTCAAAATCAAGCTCCAGCGTTTCTCAACCCAGTCTCTTAAAGGATCATAAAGAAGGAGTCGTCATCATTATCGATGATGAGGCTGGAATTTTAAAGGCGTTGAAGCGGATCTTGGAAAGAGTAAACTATAAAGTCTTCACTTTTGAAGATCCTTCGCAAGTTTTAAGTCAAATTGAGATGATCCCGGTTGACTTAGTATTAAGCGACATCGTCATGCCAAAAATGAATGGAATTGATCTATGCAAAGAGATCAAGTCCAAAAAACCAGAAGTAGAAGTGATTGTCATGACGGCCGTGAGTTCTATTGAAGTAGCAGTTTCGGCTATGAAAGCCGGAGCATATGACTTTCTCACCAAACCTTTTGACAATACAGACCTTATCTTGATGACACTCGCCAATGCGCTGGAAAGGAAAAGACTTCTGGACCGAACACGCTTTCTTGAAAGCCAGGTCGAGTTGGCCACTCGCTTCAATGACATTATTGGAACCAGCGGTAAAATGAAAAGTCTATTTCGGCTGATCGAAAGTGTTTCCCCTACGGACACAACTGCATTGGTTCTTGGCGAAAGTGGTACTGGAAAGGAGCTCGTCGCACGAGCAATTCACGATCGAAGCCAACGAAAATCACGACCTTTTCTAGCCGTTAATTGTTCTGCACTTACCGAGACTCTTTTAGAAAGTGAATTTTTTGGTCATGCGAAAGGGGCTTTTACTGGAGCCCTCAATTTTCGAAGAGGGTTGTTTGAGGAAGCAAGTGGGGGAACCATATTCTTAGATGAAATTGGCGATGCCCCCCTTTCAACACAAGTTAAATTGTTACGCGTTATTCAGAATGGGGAGATCAAACCTGTTGGATCGAATGAAACAAGGAAGGTTGATGTTCGAATGATAGCCGCAACCAATGTGCATTTACCTAGCGCGATCCGAGAGGGAAGGTTTAGAGAAGATCTCTACTATCGGCTTAATGTGATTACTCTAAGTATCCCTCCCTTAAGAGAGCGTCCAGAAGACATTCCTGCGCTCATTCACCACTTTTTAAAGAAATACTCTAAAAAAATCAAAAAGCAGTCACTAAAATTGATTCTAAAACTATCGCGCTGCTTCTTTCCTATCGTTGGCCCGGCAATGTCAGAGAACTCGAAAATGTCATCGAAAGAAGCGTGGTCCTTACATCCCATTCTGAAATTGTGGAAGATTCGCTTCCTGAAAACATTCGTTCACTCTCAGATCCTAATCAATCTTCAACAAGAACTTTTTGCGATCTTCCCTATACAGTTGCCAAAAAACATGCACTTTCAACCTTTGACCGGCAGTATTTGGAAGATGTGCTTTCTCGATCAGGAGGGGTCATCGCGCAAGCGGCGCATTTAGCTGGAATGGATCGCAGTAACTTCCGCCGTCTTCTTTCACGATACAAAATAGACATCGTGCAGTATCGGCAAGATTAGAACCGGGGTCAAAACCTACTCTGGTGGTCTTTACCCCAAAACAAACCGACTCAAATAAAACAAATAATTCTATATAGTTATTCGCTTTCACTCATCAGGGCAGGGTCAATTTAACCCTTATCCTTTCTTTTTCGATTTTGTTGAATATATATAAGTATTTGAATTTATTAAATAATACTTAACGACCGTTCTCTTGGCATATGTGCTGCTCTATTCGGTGTAGGAGAATATAAATGATGGAAACAGCTCAAGAACTAAGAAATGTGTTAAACAGCGTTAAGCTCGTAAAGTCCAAAGAGGTCCCAAAGAATCCCCGTCTCATCACTTCCAAACATTTTTTTCGCCGTGCCATTCAATTCTCGCTTTCTGCCAAAACTCATCAGCGGGAACTAGCCATGGTAACTTCTTACCTGTCCCTTGCCTATCAAGTTCAAGAAGATGAAATCGCGATATTGCTCTTGGATCGAACAGGAAAAACTCTTCATTTTGTTGCTCCCAATTACCTCGCTCATGTTAAAGCTTCGATCCCCTATGGTAGGAGAACGGCCTTGGCATCTGAAGCTTTGTGGGAACGACGCGTCTATATTATGAATCAACTCCCTTCAGTTCCACATTGTTCTCAATTTGAAAAAGTAACTCATCTTAACCCCAACCCTTTTCCACTAGAAAAAGTATTAACCTACCCTATTGTTTGCCATAACTCTCCATTGGGGGTGATTCAAGTTTCCCGAAAAAAGCTCCCGTTTGAAGTCTCTATCCCTGACTTTCAACAGGAAGACGTTCATTGGATTGCAGAGATCCATCCAGCTATATGTCGTTTGCTTCAGGGAATTCGCTCTTCATCTCCCAGTCTTAAGACCGCGGCTCCAAGAGATTAAACCTAGAATCGGTAGTTTGAACTCGGGGTCCTGTCGCTTCTGGGGCCCACACCGTTCTCCGGGCCAAAGGTCCTCGAACGGTCCACCCCATACGCGCCACCCCAAGTTACAACTCTCATTCTGCAGTTCACCCAGCATGTGAATCAAACGAGAGCAGCTAAAAATCCTCCTTGCCAGAAATATTTCTATAGCTATAAAAGGCGCTAACTGCCTTTAAAAATGATAGAAACACTTGATCGAGATATGAATCCTCGTCCAAAAATTATGATTGTGGACGACGATATAAGCACTTGCGAAACTTTATCTGTTCTGCTTTCTGCCACCTATGACTGTTCTATTGCCCATGATCTCTTTTCGGCAAGAGAGGCTTTATCTCAGCGTAAAGATTTCAACGTCGTGCTCCTGGATTTAACCCTTCCAGATGGTTACGGAGATCTCATTCTGGAGGAAGTCAAAAATTCTCCAGTACAAGTGGTGGTTCTCACGATGCTTTCCGATATAAGGAGGGCTGCTGCACTTATGTCTTGCGGGGCCTTTTACTATATGACTAAAAATACTCAAAATGAGGAAATTCTTTCTATTGTGGCACGAGCGAACACCCGTGCCATAGAAAAACGCCTTTATGCAAATCAAGAAATGCAAATTACCGCTCTGACGAACAAGATTTCATCCCTATCGGACTCTATTCGACAGGAACTTTGGCATTTCTCCGTCAATGAAAATATAAGGGAAGGTCTTTCTTCCAATGCAAACCTTAAAGATATCGTTCAAGCTTTTGAGAAATCGGTCGTTTTAAGTACCCTCGAACGGCTCCATTATAGCCGCAACAAAAGCGCTAAGGCTTTAGGGATTCATATTAACACATTGTTGTTGAAAATACGCCAATACGGTCTGACACATAGAATACCCAAAAGGCGTCTTTCTTTTGGAGAACGAAAATGAAAAACAAGGCGTGCTCCATTCTGATGGTGGAGGACGATTTAAGTTTTCAGGACATTCTAAAGACAGCTCTATCTCAAGAATTCGAAGTCGAAGTAACTTCTACACGTGGAGAAGCCTTAAAGAAAATCAAGGAATCGACCTATGACCTCATTCTTATCGACTTAGGCTTGCCTGATGGAGATGGTCTTGAGCTCATGCCTCTCATAAAGGAGAACTGTTCAAATGCTAGTGTAGTCGTTGTAACCATGTCAAAGGATATTCGGCGCGCCATCCAAGCTGTGCGAGAGGGAGCATATGACTATGTGACAAAAGATTTGGGGTTAGATGAAATATTAAGAGTTGTGCACAAGGTAGTCTCGATGCGATCAAAAGACCAAGAAATCGTGTCTTTGCGCAGAGAGCTTTCAGAAAACCAGAAAAATTTAATGTTCTGTGAAGTATCCCCAACAATGCAGGAAATCATGCACTCTGTTTTCTTGGTGGCTCCGCTACCAACAACTGTCCTCATTTTAGGAGAAACCGGAACAGGGAAAGAGCTCCTCGCTCGGGAAATTCACAAGGCTAGCAAAAACCCTAGCTCTCCCTTTGTGAGTGTCAATCTTGCAGCTGTGCACAAGGAGCTTATGGAAAGCGTTCTTTTTGGCCATGAAAAAGGCTCCTTTACTGGGGCTCACACCCACCGTGTTGGAAAATTTGAACTAGTTTTGTCCGGGACATTATTCTTGGACGAAATTGGATGTGTTCCTCTTGATATTCAAACAAAGCTTCTACGTGTGATTCAAGAAAAAGAGTTCGAGCGGCTCGGCGGAAACAAAATGATTCCGCTTCGCGCCCGATTCATATTTGCCACTCACCGGGATTTAAGCCTTGAAGTCCAGAAAGGAACATTCCGAGAAGATCTTTACTATCGTTTAAAAGTATATCCTATTCAAATGCCTCCTTTGCGTGATCGATTGGAGCAGCTCCCCTATTTAGCCAATTATTTCTTTCGAAAATATTTAATTGAATTTGGTAAGCCCCTCGTAAAAATCCATAGGGAAGTTTGGTCAGCTTTAGAGAAGTACCCGTGGCATGGCAATGTTCGTGAATTGGAAAATTTGATGGAAAGATTAGCTGTGATGAACTGCGGCCAAGACATCACTGTAGAGGACCTACCCGCAGAACTCCGACTCGATGAAGCTTATTCTGATTTTTCCCTTCCTAAAAAATTGGATCAACATGAAAAGGAACTTATCCTTAAAGCTTTGCAAAAATTCCAAGGCCATCAACGAGGAGCGGCAGCATACCTTCAAATCCCTCTTTCAACTCTTAAATTTAAGCTCAGGCGATACGGGATTTCTTCATCGATTGTAACCAAAAATAGGATAAGTGTAGTAAGCTCGGTATAAAAGCTCTGCTTCCAAGGTCAAAAAACCAACCCGTCGATTGTCAGTTTATATAGCGGCTCCGACAAAAATGGGTAGGTCATTGAGACAATTTTTTGTACTTTGTGCCCTGGTGATTCTTAAGACCAACAAAAGTTGGCTATTCACTATCTGTTAAAAAGATAGGCGTTTTCCTTTTTCAATAGGTTCTAAAACTTCGTTTTCTTGTTTGGCACGCAAGATGCTCCTTTCTATAGCATGCGTTTATCTCGCTATACCCTACGAGTAGATTTAGATAAGCAAACGTATCTCCTTTATAACACCTACTCTGGAAGCCTAGCCTATATCGATTCGGAATCAGATCCCATCCTCCAGAAAAGTTTACAAAATCTTAAGCTAGATGCAGACGACCAAGACATAATCGATGAGTTGGAAGAAGCAAAGATTTTAAGAAAAGATGATGTGGATGAAGATTCAGAGATCCGAGAGTGGTATCACGAAATTCGGAAAAATGAAGGCAGGATGCATATTACTGTTCTTACAACGAATGCCTGCAATATGGCTTGTGCATATTGCTTTGAGGGTGAAGCCCTTCGTGGAAGTCACATGCCGCCGCATGTGGCCAGAGCTCTGATCTCTTGGACGAGACAAAAGCTCATTGAGATCAAACCAAATCTATTATCCGTCCGATTTTTTGGAGGAGAGCCTTTTGTGAATCCAAAAGGCTTATTAGACTTAGCTAGAAACTTTCGTCAGCTGACGGAGGAAACGCAAGTGAATCTTCACATGATGGCCACCACTAACGGGAGCCATCTTCCAAGAGAAGTAATTGAAGAGCTGGTTCAATTGGGTCTTAAAACTTTGAGAGTTACTTTTGATGGAGATGAAGAACGTCACAATGAGAAAAGACCTCTAAAAAATGGTAAAAACAGTTTTCAAACCATCTGGAAAAATCTCGAAGCCATTTCAGATTTAGTTCAGTTTGATTTAGCAGTCAATGCTGAGCCAGAGGATGTGCCCAGTATTTCACAACTTTTGCCAAAACTTGGGCAAAGTCTATTTAAAAACTCCATTCGCCAATTGAACATAAAACCTGTCAACCACTTTAGTGAAGCACTCCATGACCTTGATCTAGCGGTGACTCCTCAAATTGCTCATCATATTTCACGTTGGCGAGGACTCGTGACCAAGGCTGGGTTTAAGGTAAGTTCAGCTCTTGAAAACAAGCCGTGTCAAATCCATCAAGATACTCATTTCGTGGTAGATCCCAAAGGGGATTTGTATCCTTGCGAATCAGCAATTGGTCGAACTTCGGCTGTTATCGGATCCATTTTTTTGACCACAGCCTCTTCCAAAAAGGAAGAAGCATACGAATTTTTCAGACAATACTCTCCCCTTGACCACCCCAAATGCTCAACCTGTGCCTATTTTCCTGTTTGTGGAGGAGGTTGTCGCCTGGCAACCTTTTCTTTAGATCGCAAAGAGGAAACAGATATTCATTGTCCGATTGAATTACATCAAGCTCTTTTGCCTTCTGAGATTCGAAAACAGTTCCTCAACATAAAGGAGACAGAGGAAAGAAAGGGGGTGACACAAAATGAAAATAATGAAAAGGAAGAAGGGTGTAATTCTTAAAAAGGGGACTAAACATCTCATTAAAGACGCTGCATCCAAGTCAGTAGAACCACCTTGTTCAATGGCCGCATCCACGTGGTAAATTCATTAAACTGGGACAGTTTTTTACACTGTCCCAGTTTAAACCTTCAAAATTCAATGATAAGACGACTGGTGCATGTGAAAAAAATCGGGTGGTCAGTGATGAGTGTTCTGTGTTGTCTCTTGATGAGCTGTAGTCAAAGCAATAAAAAAGGACTCAGCGGCCAGACTGTTTTGAGGATTGGAGGCCTTCAAGACCTAGAACCTTTAAATCCCATTCTTTCCGTTTTAGGAACGGCCTCAAGTCTGGTTTCTGTTGTAAGCGATGGGCTAGTGAAAGATTTTCGAGGTGAAAATCTTTTGGCCCAGTCCATTGAGTCAGCCGATGCCAAAGTTTGGAAAATTAAAATTCGAGACAATGTATATTTCCACGATGGCACCCTTTTGAAAGCAAGAGACGTACTTCATTCTTTTAACCTTGTTCGGACCAAATCCAATCGAGCCATCCATCGAGATCATTTTAATCTAATTGAAACCATTCGAGAAGTAACGCCTCGAGAAATCGAGGTTGTTTTGTCTGAACCCTGCATTCCATTTCGAAGTTATTTGTCTTTTGGGATATTACCGCACCACCTTTTTCCTCTAAATGAATTCAATGAAACTTCTTTTCTCAAAAACCCTGTTGGGACAGGTCCCTTCCGCCTTGTCTCCTACCAGGGGAAAATGGTTAGATTTGAACGTTACGATC
>Ga0247727_10008156_pt1 | contig 19571 bp, 23 predicted proteins | sample WisWelCaveWW1625_FD_202498 | JGI IMG/M metagenome (GOLD analysis project Ga0247727, IMG submission 202498) | Biofilm microbial communities from Wishing Well Cave, Virginia, United States - WW16-25 | ecosystem: Environmental > Aquatic > Deep subsurface > Groundwater > Cave microbial mat | place... | reverse complement strand
ACCTCCAGGCGCCGATCACGAGCCGGCCGTGCGCGCTCACCGCGGTGGCAGCGGGGACGGCGATGATCCAGAGCTTCTCGACCGTGTAACGGCCGCCGACATCGACCTCGTCGGGCTGCTGCCCGCCAGGACGCAGCCGGCCCGGGACGACAGCGGTTGTCGACCAGGTGACCGTCTGGCCGCCCGCCGCAGTCGCGACACGGGCGGAGGCTTGGACGGTGACCGTCTCCGGCATCGTGGCTTCGGCCTGCGCGGCGAACGCGTCGATCACGGCGGGACGGACGAGCGGGGAACGTCGCCACATCACGCGCCGCGCAAGATCTCGTTCCGGAGCCGCTCACGTTCACCGAACGCGCCGGTCGCGACCTCGACGATCTCGAAGTCGCCGCCACCATCCGCGCCGTCAGCCGCCTGCACCCGCAGCGATCGCGCGCGTTCACGGAGTTCTTTCGCGACCGCAGGCCCGTCGGTCGAACTGTCGAGCAGCCGGATCTTCTTGTGGACGAGCGCCTCGTTCGACGCGATCGTCTCCAGCGCCGCCGCCGCGGCACGACGCACATCGGCGCCTTCGAGCTCCAAGAACGCGGCGATCGCCGCATCTTCGAAGAAGTGGTCGGCCGTGTCGACGTCGTTGATGAGGAGCCGGACCTTGCCGGTGTCGGTCGCAGGGTTGAAGCTCATCGGCGCGCGCCTCCACCGGTCGTGTGGGCCGGCCCATCACCCGGGCCTGTCAGAACGGGCCGGGACCGGCCCACACACCTACGTCGCGACGGAGTTACGCGGCAGAACCGTTGCTCCCATAGGCCATCTTCGGGTCGCACAAGGTCCCGCCGAGGACATGGCGGACCTTGTGCTCGATCGCGTCGCTCTCGAAGTCGCCGTCGTCGGGGTTCGACCCGCCGCCCGCGCGCTGCTGGTTCGGGGCCTTGCGGAATAGCTCCGGCTCGGTGTGGCCACGCAGGAATCCGACCTCGATCGCGGGCCGGCCATCGGTCGGGTCCGCGAACAGGAACCAGGTGGTGTTGCCGTTCGTCGTCGCGATGATCGGGATGTACCGGTTCACGACAACCTGGACCTTGCGGCTCATCCAGTTCGCGACCTCGAGCTCCTGCCCGGACGCCCCGCCGGCGCCGGTGATCCGTGCGACGGTCGCGTTGACGATGTTGTTCGCGACGACCTCGAGCGCCGGCGGCACGATCAACGTCACCGCCGAGATGACGATCGGTTCGCTGTCGGAGTCGAGCTGGGAGGCGATGACGATCATCGCGTTCTGCAGGCCCGCGATCGACAGCACCGGGTTCACACCACCGCTCCCGGCCGTGGAGATGTTGGCGTTGCCGGTCGCGAAGAACGTGCTGTCGGGGCCGGTCGTACCGACGAACAGGTCGGTCGCGAAGAACTCCTCGGTGCGGCGGGCGCTGCGGGCGAGCCGCTCGGGGAGGTCACCGAACGCGCCGAGGTCGTCGTTGATGAGGTCTTCCCAGGTGAGCGCGAACTTCTTGCCGTACTTGTTCACCGAGTACTCGTACTTCGCCTCACCGACGACGTCGTAGGTGTACTCCGACGCCTCGGGGACCGTCCCGACCTTCTGCAGCCGGGCCTCGCCGCCGTTGATCGCGAAGCGCTTCACCGTCCGGAAGTCCCGCACCGTCGCGACCTTGCAGTAGAACCGGAACGTCTGGGGTGCCTCGCGGTAGTTCGCGAGGAGCTGACGGTCGAGGACGTCGGCCATCAGCAGTGGGAAGTCGCTCGTGGTCATCGCCGCCTCGAGCAGGTGATAGGAGCGGCGGCCCTCACGGACGTCGACGAGGAGCCGGACCGCTTCCTGCAGTTGTGCGAGGTACGCGGGGTCAGGGTTGGTGCGACGCCCGACCCGCTGGTACGCGCGGTCGTCGGGCGTGTTGAACAATGTGTCGATCGACGCGTGTTGCGCGTCGATGGTCTCGACGACCTGCATGAACTCCATGACGTGCTCCCTCTTCGTAGGGGTGATGGGGTTGCTGACAGGCCGGACCGTGGTGGTGCGTTCAGTTGGCGAGCTTGACCTTGATCGTCGCGGTCGCTCCGGAGGTGACCGCCGCGAGCGCGTAACCGATCTTCGTGCCGCCGGTCACCTTCTTGGAGACCTTGGGCGTGTCGGCGTCGACGTAGAACAGTGCGTCGCCAACCGCGACGGCCACGTTGCCGGCGTCCTGGACGCCCTTGACCGACAGGTTGACGACCGAGCCGTGCGGAAACAGCACCGAGGTGGTGCCGTCCGCACGTTCGGCGGTGAGTGCGACGCCGCACATGGCGCCGACACGGACCGGGTCGCCGGACGCGGGGGCGGTCGGGTCGGTGCACACGACCGACAGTTCGATGCCGTCCTTGTGAACGAGGTTCTTCATCTGCTCGCTCCTTCAATTCGCGAGTTCGGGTGGACGACAGGCGCGTCGTGCTCGGTGCTTGGTGGTACAGGGTTCAGCGGCCGGCGGCGGCGAGCTTCGCGGCACTCTCGGAAAGGCCGAGCCGCTGGAAGCCGTCTGCGAGCTGAGCGACCGCAGCGTCATCGGTAGCCGACACACCGACGGTCGTGCCGAGGCCGGTGACCGTGCCGGGCGGCTTCAAGCCCGCCTCTTCGAGGTACTTCGCCTCGATCTTCGCCGCCTCGACCAGCTGCGCGGAGAGCTTCTCGCGGTCGAGCGCACCGCCGCTGGTCGCGGGCGGGTTGGTGCAGACTGTCTCGACGATCCGGACCTTCGTCGGGTCCGGCAACTTCGCCTCCAACAGTGCGAGCTGCGCGTGCGCGCGCGCATCACGGATCAGGCCAGCCTCGGTGAGCCGTGCCGTCTTGGTCTGTTCGGCGTCACGTTCGGCGGCGGCCCACGCCCCCAGCTGGGTCGCCTCGGCGAGCTCTGCGGTGAGCTTCTTGTTCGCGGCGGTGGCTTCGGACAGATCCATGTCGGACTCCTTGGGATCGTTGGTGCGGATGGGGATCGGCTGCGGCCCGGAGCCGCGTGCCGATTCGAATAGTGCGAGGACCTTGCCGCCCGCGCCGGCGGCAGTGACGAAGTCGATCGATCGGCCTTCGACGATCTGGTCGATGATCAGGCCGCGCCGTCCTTCGGCTTCGCCGTGGTGGCCACGGCCGAGCGCACGGATGCTCACGCCGATGTGTTCGGCGAGCTCATCGATCGCGGGCCGGTACCCGTCGAACACCTGCGCGTTCGCGTACAGGCCCGCGCCTTCCGGGCCGGCGTCATCCCAGTAGGCGGCGCCTTCGAGGACGGCGCTCAGGTCGCGCAGCGAACGTTCGGGGCGTTCGTTCGCTTCGGTGATCGTCGGGTGGTCCCAGTACATCTGGGTGCCCTTGACGAACGCGGCCGGCCCGTCGCGCTTGATGACGTCGGCTGTGTAGTAGCCGGAGGTACCCCACCCTTCGGTCATGACCTTGATCGGGACGGTCCCGTCCGCCCGCACGCTCGACTCGACGAGGGCGATGAAGTCGCCTTCGAGATCCGCCGCCGCCTCGCCGACCGTCGTGGGGACCGGCAGTGGCGTCTCGCGCACGACCGGCGTATAGGTCGTGTGCGCTTCGACCTCCGTCGCGGGCCAGCTGATCGCGACGACACCAGCGTCGTCTTGGCTGTAGCCGACCTGATAGAGGCCGGGTGAGGGTGAGCCGGAGCCGGAGTCTTCGAACACGACCCACTCTTCGGTCGCGTCACGGATCCAGATCCAGCGGCTGTCGGTGTCGCCGCCGAGCTCTTCGAGGACGGCACGGCGCAGCGCGTCGATCCGGTCGTAGAAGGTGAGGTCGGCTTCGTGGAGCGCGATCCAGTCGCGGACGAGGTCACGCGTACGTCGCACCGTTCACTCCCCCTCGTCGTCGTCGTCGCGGACGCGCCGGGCGGTCGCGCAACGGCATCCTGGATGGCCGAGCGGCCCGTCGAACCCGTTGCTGAACGCCGTGTTTTCGTCGATCCAGCCTTGCGTCCCGGCCGGGGCGCAGATCGGACAGACGCGGGCGTCGCCGGCGACGAGCCACTGCTTCTCGATGTCGAGACCTTCGCCCTGGAGTTGCTTGGCGACGAGCCGGCCGCCATGTTCGTACGCCTCGCCGATCTCGGTGACCGCGATCATCTCGCCACGGTTCCGCAGATGTTTCTGTGGCTGCTTCGCACTGAAGCCGGCGAACCGTTCCCGCAACGCCTTCGAGGTCCGCTGATACGACCAGCCGCCGATGCCGGCGTCAGTGAGGATCGTCCGCACATAGGCACGGGTGACCTCGTCGATCCCGGCGACCCGGGCTCCCGCGCGTTCGGCGAGCCACGCCAGCGCACCAGGGTCTGCGCCGGCGAAGTCGGCGCCGATCGTCACGCTGAGCTCGCGGCCGCTCTCGGCCGCGCCCCGGGCGAGGACCTCGACGAGCAGCACCTCGAGCCGCCCGACCAACGCCACATCTTCACGGACCGCGTTGGCGATGCGTTCGTCGCCCGGATCCAACGCTTCGGTGAGAGCGACCTTCGTGTAGCCGGCCGGCCGGTTCGAACGCAACGCCGACTGCACCGCGCGCCCCTGGCGTGCCCATGTTGAGCGCAACGCACGCTGCAACTTCCGTTCGGCGGGGAGCACCGACCGGTGTTTCTGGTCGAGCCGTGCCGCCTCCAACAGCCGCACCAACACCGAACCGGTCATGCGGCCTTCGCGGCCTCGGCGATCTCGCGCAACGCCTCAATCACCTCACCCGCAACACCAGCCGCGGCAGCCTCGTCACGATCCTCCTCCAACAGCTCGAGGAGCTCCGCGACATTGTCGGCGCCGAGCACGATCAACAGCTGCTCCGCCAAGAACCGGGCCGGGATATGCGGCGCGGCCGTCACGAGCGCGGTGACCGACGCGACCACGTCCTGTTCGAGGATCGGCGGGAACTGCACCGACACCTCGTCGCTCAGCTCGCCGAGCTCGAGTGTCTCGATCCCATCCTCATCACGAACGACCGCCCCGGCGAGCCTCCCCGCGATGACTGCGGCGCGCAGCACGAACCAGCAGACGTCGGCGAGGACATCGGCCCAGAGGAGCTGGCGGGACCGGAACGCGAGCTCTGTCGGCCGGTCGAGTGTCTTGGCGGTCGCGAGGTTGCCCTGGTCGACATCGCCCGACAGGATCGTGTCGGGGATGTTCATCGCCGACGCGACCATCAACCGGAGCTGCTTCCCATCTTCCGCCGAGGTGGTCGCGCCGGTCTTGCCGATCGGGGTCAGATCTGCTTGGCCGTCGGAGAGGAACACGCCGCCGGCGGGCGGCATCGGATTCGTCTCCGCCGAGCCAGGTGAGAGCGTCGAGGAGAGTTTCGTCTTCGCGGCGGCAAGCTTGCTGTTCTTCGTGACCGCCCGCCACGCGAACCGCGACAGGCTCTTCACCAACGTCGCCCAGTCCTCGAGGAACCCCTTGTACGCACGAGCCCAATCGAGCGCGGCGTAGGTCTCGGGCACACCGAACCGCATCGAGCGCAGCCCGCCGGACCGGACATGCAACACGACGAGCGTCTCGTCCTCTTTCGCGCCCGTCCCCTCCGGCCGTGGATCGACACCCGGCGCCGTATACCGCCAGTGCCGGTAGAGCACCTTGCGCTGCACGGCCCCTTGGGCGTAGTGGCGTTCGTACCACCACGGCTCCGACCGGTCCTCCGGGTTGCAATGGATCGCCCGGACCTCGTTCGGTTCGATCACCCGCACCCGCACATGCCCCGTCTTCGTCGTGAACAGCGCGAGGAACAGATTCCCCTCGACACCGAGATCAACATCGACGAGGAGCCGGGCTTGATGGTCGAACAAGACACGCCGGTTCCCAGGGTCGCTGAGGAACCGTTGCAGGATCTCATTGACCTGCTCGTCGACGGCGGAGATCTCGACGCCCTGGGCCCACGTGTAGAACGCCTGCACGTTGATCGCCCGCTGCACCAGCGGGTTCTTCAGGTACATGAGCCGCGACAGCTGCGCGATCCGCTCGAGCCCGTCGCGGGAGAACTCGCGTTCGCCTTCGAAGAGGGCACGTTCCCAGCCGACATCTTCGAGCGCGAGTTCGAGATCGGCGATCCGCTCCGCGAGGACCTCGAGGTCGTTGTCGCGTTGGCCGAGCGCCTCACGCAGCTGATCGACGTCGCCGTTGAGGGTCGCGGTCATCGCAGCCCCGTTCAGTAGGCGGAGATCTCGACGCGTTCGAAACTATCGATGTCTTCGCTGTAGATGATCTCGTCGCGTGGCGCCAGCTCGCGCCAGCAGGCCTGCACGACCGCGTCGCCATCGTCAGTAGAACGGCCGAGACGCTTGCGGATGTCGTCCTTGCTCTCGACGAGGATCCGCCCCGAGCTCATCACCCGCCAGTGCGGCGCGGTCAGATCCCCGATCAGGCGGTCATCGGGCGGGAGCGCGAGCACGGGCGCGAACGCCGGATCCAAGGCCTCGCGTACCGCCCACCATGCGGCGGCACGCTTGTTCACGAACCCGAGCTCCCCCGAACGATCCACCAGGCCAGGGACACCATGCGCGGCGTTGAACCCGACGACGCTGTAGCCACGCTCACGCAGCCGGTCGACGACACCGGCACCGACACCGATCACATCGACGACCGCGCCGCCACCATGGGTGTCGAGGATCCCGGCAGTGACCCCCACGGTCGGCATCGTGTCCGCGACGGGCTGCTCCCGCAGCTCCGCGATCACATGGCCGTAGCGGAGCGCGAGGACGGTCCGGTCACCACCGGTCGTGGACACGTCGACACCGACCGCATCGAAGTTCGGCAACACCGGCGTGCCGTCCATCTCGAAGATGTGGCGCCACCGTTCGTTCGCCGCCTCGACCCAGCCGAGCGGGATCACCGCATCATCATCGGAGCTGTGGAACTCGCCGAGGACACGGTTCGCGTACACCGCAGAGGTGACGCCCCACTGCTTCGCCCGCTGCTCAGCCCAATCACGTGAGACACGGCCCGCGGCGACCGCGTCGTCCAAGGTGATGTGCACCGCATGCCAGTCCTCGAGCCCGGCACGCCGCTTGTGGATGTCGAAGAACCGGCCCGCCGGCTCCCCAGGCGTCGAGGTCGCGAGCGCGTACGCCTCCGCCGCGGTATCACGACCAGCACCAGAGAACGCGCCCTCCGCCGCGTCGAACGTCGCCGCGGGGATCGTCTTCGCCTCATCGAAGATGTAGAGGATCTGTTCGGCGTGCGCACCCTCGATCGCCGCCGGATCATCCGACGCCACCGCGAACGCCTCACCATGCCGCAACTTCAAGTTCAGCTGCTGCAACTCCATCCGGGTGAACGGGCTGCGTTCGAGTTTCGCCCAGTCGAGGAGGCGTGCCCACTTGCGGATCTCGGGCCAGAGGAAGTGGGTGAGCTGCCGCCACACCGACGCGGTCGTCGGGATCTTCCAATCTTCGCCGGCTGCCTCTCGGGTGCAGGCGAACCAGAGGACCGCGAGCGCACTGTCAGCGGTCTTGCCGAGTCCGTGCGGGCCACGCACCGCGACACGTTTGTGTTCGAGGAGTAGCGCGAGCGTGTCGTCCTGGTAGGGCGTGAGGGCTTTGCCGGCGGGCCAGCGGATGCAGTCGTGGACGAAGGCGACGGGATCGTCGCGGTAGCGGACGATCTTGGAGGCGGCGGGGTCGAGGTAGTCGGCGGCGAGCGCCCGTGCGCGGGCGTGCGGGTCAGTCGTCTTCAGGCTCGACATCGTCGTCGCCGGTCATACCGTGCGTGTCGTCGATCGTGGCGGGCGGATCGATCGGCTCGCTCGTCTCGTCGACGAGAGTGGTGAGGCCTTCGTCGTCGAGGACGAGCACACCATCCTCGGTGAGATCCACGGCGACGATCTCCGGCTCGAACTCGACGAGCTCACCGTACCGGCCGACATCGAACCGATCCGCCCCAACACCCGCCTCCGTGTCGGAGCGCACCGCGACCTGTTCCAAGAGCCCGAACTCGTCGAGGATCTCGGCCGGCGCGTCCGGATCGACGAGCAGGCCGTCGGCTTTGAACGACCAGCCGTCCGCGGCAGGGCGGCCGGATTCGCGGGCGAGCGCCGACGCGACGTGGCCGACCGTCGCGAACGTCGCGGGGGCGAGCTGGATCTGTCGGGTACGACCGTCGACGCAGAGCACGTTCACTGCACACCCCCGCGGTCGAGCGTCGTGTTGAGGAGGTCGGTGAGCGGGTCGACGATGCCCTTGCGGTTCCGGCCCGCGAGCTCTGCCTCAAGCGCCTCACCCGCGCGATCGTCGTCGTCGCCGACCCAGTCGAGGATCGCGTCGACCGTCCCATCCAGCGGGTACAGCCCGGCGTCCGCGTCCGCCGCGGCGTGGGCGGTCGCATGCACGAGCGGGTTCAACGCGACACGCTGCCCACCGAGCACCGACACCGGGTCGTCCGGGTCGACCGTCGGGCCGTTCACCAAGCGTGCGACATGCTCGCCGGTGAGGCCGCGCGACGCGCAGAACTCATCGAGGTACTCCCCGACGCTCAGCGTCTCGTCGGGGGTCTCTTCGGCGTGGCCGCCGTCCGCATAGTGGACATGCACAGGCTCCATGGCGAGACCTCCGGCCGGCAGGCGAACGTGGACGCGACAGCGCCCCGGGACATCGACACCAGGTCGGCCGGGGCGCAAGCAGCGGAACGGTACGGAGTTCTAGCACTTCTGCACGACGGGCGCGTAGACCCCCCGGTCAGCGCCGTTCAGTATCCGCCTTCAGCTCGACCAGCGCGCGGCCCAACATCGCGGCGAACGCCCGAACCGCCGACGCCTGCATGAGCACCTGCACACTCACGATCGGCACCTCCACCAGCGACGTCAACTTGCACACCATGACCGGCTTGCGGGTCCATGGATGCAGGCCGGTCTCCATCTCGACCGCGAGACCATCCTGCACGAGCGTGTCCTTCACCGGCCAAGCGCCTCGCTCATCGCCTGCGCGCTGATCGGCTTGCCTCGATGATGATCAGCGAGCGGACCGAGCGGCGGCCAACAGCCTTCAGCGCAAGCGACGTCGTAGCACCACCGGCAGAGCGGCTTGTGCGGTACACCTTCGAGGTCGCGGGGCGTGCGGTACGGCGGCGAGAACGCCCGCAACCGCGCGCACGACGCGCACTGATCGTCCGCCTCCGGGTCGACATCCGCGATCGTCGTGTGCTCATAGCGGGTCGCGAACCGGTCGAGCCATGCGAGGGACCGTGCGGCCATCCGCAGGTGGGCGTCGGCTTCGGCAAGATCCGCCCGGAACGGATCACGGCGATCGTTGAGCGCATGCCGCTCGGTCGCCGACGCGCCATGCCCGACGGACCGGCCTGACGGTTGCGCCCGCGTCGACGTCGGGTAGCCCTTCCCGACGTACTGCTGACACGTCCGGTATGCGTCCGCGAGCACGTCGTCGGTACCGAGCCGATCGGCATGCACGACGATGGTGGCGAGCTTGTCGACGAGATCCCGGTCACGCATCGGACACCTCCTGGTGGATCACGACCGTGACCTTCGAACCGATCGAGAGTGCGACGGCCGACACCGCGGTCGGGCCGCGTGGGAGGCGACGCGGTTTGCGGCCGTTGCGGTGGGATTTGGTGAGGTGGCGGTCGAGGCCGTCATAGGTCCAGAAGCGGGCGTCGCATCCGTCTTTCGGGCAGGGCATGGCGGGGTCGGCGAACGTCGGCATCAGCCACGCTCCGATTCGGGCGAATACGTTCGGGCCAGCCGAGCGACGACCGCGTCCGCGTCAGACGGCCGCCACACATGCGCCTCGCAGCCCGCGGCTTCGAGCGCGGCGAGCCACCAGCCCTGCGCGTCGGTCACCTTGCCGCCCTCCGACTTCAGCTCGACGAACAGCACCTCACCGCGCGCGGGACGCGCACACACGAGGTCGGGCCAGCCGGGCTCGGAACGGCGACTGTCGAAATGGTGGTGCACGCGCCAGCCGTACCGGCGCGCGCACTCGACGACGAAGCTCTGCCAGTCGCGTTCGGTGACGAGCTGCGCGACCCGCAACTTTGCCGCGCTCACCCCGGCTCCTCCTCGTCGACATCGACCGTCCCCGCCAACAACGCACGCCGCACCGCCTGACGCGCCAACTCCGAACCCGGATCGATCTCCATGAACGAGAGCGCCGCCCGAAACCGCGCCGCCAGATCCCGCGCGAACTCCTGCGTCATCCGCAACTGCTCCTCCGCCACACCCGCATCCACCGCCAACTTGGAGAACCGGCCCAACCGATCCCGCTCCGCCGACCACAACTGGTAGCGCATCGCCACCGCCTCATCGTTCAGATGATCCGGCTTGATCAACTCGCCCGGCACCAGCTCCAACGTCCACTGTTCGAGCCACACGCACATCCCCGCCGACTGGCGCACCAGACCGAGCAGCGCCTCCACCGGACCGACATCCACCGGCCGAGCGAACCCCCCCACCGACGCCAACGCCCTCGACGCCTTCGCCTCGCCCAACCGACGATGCGCAGCCGCAATCGAGCGCGACGTCATCCCCCCATGCGCCGAACACACCCGCTGCCCCGCCATCGCGAACGCCCGACACCGCACCCCCGTCCGCTTCGACGTCGCCGAGCACTGCAGAGCGGCTCGAGCCGGCGGCGCAGGGCGAAGAGGACCAGCCATCAGAATTCTTCTTCGAGTTGAGCCATCAGAATTCTTCTTCGAGTTGTCGGTTGAGCCAGCAGTCGTGGCAGGTGTGGGTGCGTCCGGTGCCTTGGAAGGTGCGGCCGCAGGTGTTGCATTGCATGGGTGTTGTGTCCGCGGGACTCGCGGGAGTTGCGGGACTGATCTCACCCCGTTCTCTAGGCGTTTTCGCGTCATAACTTGTTTCACCAGGTTTCCCCGTATAGAGAAAGTCCCGCGAGTCCCGCGAGTCCCGCGCTTGATCGAGCTCGACAACGGTGCCGCTGCCGTTCTGCGTGCCGTCTTGGTCCCGCGAGTCCGCAGTGACGTACCAGTGCGCGCCGCGCTTGCTGCGGTCGTTTTCGACACGTTCGACACGGATTCCGTCGTCGCCGTGGCGTCGTCCTTTGCGGGCACGGAGGCGCATCCCGATGTTGGCGGCGGCACGCTTGTGGCCGAGGAATTCGGCGAGCGCGCCGGGGAGCGTCTCGGTGAGCCCGGCGGGGGTGAAGCTGGTCTGTTCGAGGTCGTTGACGAGCTTGGCGGCGGTGATGTGTTCGGTGCCGTAGTGGTCGGCCCATGCCCGGAGGAACGGTTCCCATTCGCCGGCGTCGGTGTCGGCCTCGACCATGAAGTCGATCTGGTTGGTGAGGAACCCTTCGATGCCGGCGTGGTGGAGGATCCCGGCGATGGTGTGTGCCCAGGGCGCGAACCCGCCGAGCATCTGGACGGGCGCCGCGGGCTGGTCGGCAGCCCACCATGCCCGTGCGAGGGTGAGGAGCGCGTGGAGGAGCTCGCCACGGTGCGCTTCGACCCAGCCGGGCAGGTCGATGTGACGGAACTGGGTGCGTTGGAATGGCCGTGCCATCTTGGCGTCGAGGCGGATCCGGTAGCAGCGTCGTGCGAGGTCGCCGGCGACACCGATGTTGTTGCCCGTCGCGATCCATGTCGCACGGTTGCGGAGCGTGATGACCTTGTCGTTGCGGCCGAGGACCCGGTCGGTCCAGGTCGGGGCGGTGAGCGCGGCGGCGAGCGCAGGGCTGGCCAGCGCGGCCTTGATGTCGTCGAAGACGATGATCGTGCGGCCTTGCGTGAGCGTCGCGGTGATGACCTTGCGGACCTCTTCGTCGTTCGCGGAGAGCGACTGCGCGGCCATCGGCCGGCCGGTACTGACGATTGACACGACATCGGCGATCAGGCCTTTGCCGGTGCCTGGTTCGGGCGAGTCGAGCAGTGCGAGCGGGACCGGCGAACCGATCGCGGGCCGCACGATCGGGGTGAGTAGCAACGCGAGCGCGTTCGCACGGTCGGCTGTCGTGTCGAACGGGAAGTCGCCGAGGAGCTCGTCGACCAACAAAGCCCGCGCATCATCGAGCTCCGAAGGCGCGGGGTGGTCGGTGATCGGCCCGATGTTGATCGCCGGGTCGGGCCGGTAGAGCAGCCGCGACGCCTCGTCGTAGCCCGGCACCGCATGGATCGTGCCGTCGGCCCGCAAGGTCGGGATCTCGGTGACCGCCTCGAGCGGCGGGAACGGCCAGTCGTCGAGCGCGAGGAGATCGTCGATCGTCTCGTTCGGCGGCGGGACCTCGCGCCGTCCGTTCTTGATCAGGTTGATCGTGTTGCAGACACGCGCGACACGGTTGCGGAGGACGACGTTGCTGATCGCGTCGATGATCGGGGTGCCATGCTCGTCGTAGCGGACCCGCACGAGCATCCCCGAACGGACGAACAGGACCGGCGGCGCGTTCGCGTCGCCGAGATGGCCGAGGAGGTCGGTCGTGATGTCGCGCAACTGACGGTCTTTCGTGACGACGGTCGGGAGCGCGTCGCGCAGGACCGGCCCGGCCGCGACGAACTCCTCATCATCCGGCGGCGGCTCGGCACGTTCACGCTGGGCGAGTGCGCGGGCGCGATCGACATAGAGCGGCTTCGTAGCGCCGGCGTCGAGGCCGGAACGGATCGTGCGGGCGGTCTCGCGCGCGTCGAGCCCCGCGGCGAGCGCCGCCACGGTGAACGCTGTCTCGACGTCGGCCCGGTCGATCTGGCCGCCGCCGACCATCCGGCCCATCCGGTAACACGCAGCGTTGAGCGTCGCGTTGCGTTGCCCCTCCGGTGCGCCGGCGAGCTCCGCCGCGATCGCATCGAGCGCGGCACGCGCGTAGGCAGTCGTCCCCGCTGCCGGCCGGTACTCGCCCGCCGGCACGCTCGACGGTGCCGCCGGGGGTGCATGTGTGGCGCGGACAAGCTCGACGATCCATGCGGGGAGAGGCGCAGGATCGACGAGCGTCAACCACTCATACGCGGCGCCGTCCGGATGCAGCGACGGCGGCGCGACCACATAACCACCATCGCCACGCACGTCGATGCCCGGCGTTGCGAGTGTGCCGAGCTCGCCCTGACTGTTGCGCATCTCGACCCCGGGGTGCGCGAAGTAGAAGTGGCGGCCATTGCCGGTCAGCACAACCGCCGTCGCCGGCAACGGGCCATGCTCAGCTTCGAGCCGGTCGAGCGTCTGGTCGCCGTGATGGGCGTCGTCGACGTCGATCACGACGATCCCCGAGCCGACACCAGTGCGCACACCGATGTTCGCCTTGCGATACTCGTGCCACCAACGACCGATCTGCGCCGAGTCTGTGGTCGCGTCGTCTTTGCCGTGCGCGGAGAGCGGCTGTTTCTCGCCCGGCTTCAGCGGGTGGACGGCCCAGCCAGCGCGCGCGTACGCGAACGCTGCGTCGCGGAGCTCATCGGCGGTCGGGTCCGGCAAGGTTCTCCCCAGGTTGTGTGAAATCCTGTGGATGTAGTTACAGCGGTGTGATCCTGTTTCGGGGCCGAAGAAAGCCGCCCACGCGCGGGCGGCGACCTCCGGGCTCTTCGTGGTGCGGGGTTACGCGTCGACCTCCTCGAGGTCATGCTCGCCGAGCCGCGCGGTCGCGGCGTCGATCACGTCGGCCCGGCCTTTGTGGGCGGTCTCGTAGTCGATGATGTGTTGGAGGCGTTCGGTGGTGGTTTCGGGGCGGTTGATCATGCGGTGGATGAAGTCGGGTGGGTGGCCGTCGTAGTTCCGCCACGGCTGCTCGGCGACGATCACTTCGACGGGCTCGTCTTGACCGTCGTGCTTGGGCTGCGTGTCGTCGACCTGGGGTTGTTCCGGTTCTTCGACCTCGTCCGTGGTCGCAGGACCGGACGCGTCGACCTGCTCGTCGATGGTGGCGACGTCGGGCGTGTCGACCATCGGCGCGCGCGTGCGTACGACGTCGAGCGCGACATCGTCGAGTTCCCATCCGTGGGCGGCGAAGAACGTCGCGGCGACTCGGAGCGGCTCGACACTCCCCCACGGCATCTGATTTCGGAGGAGGTCGCGGGCGCGGTGGAGCGCGACGTCGTACGCGAGCTCGAGCCAGTCGCCGGTCTCGTCGAGCCGGTCGAGGAGGAACTGTTCGGGGTCGGCATTATCGTCGTCGAGTCCGGCACGCTGGGCGGCCTCGTACAGCTCCTCGTCGCCTTCGAGGAGGATGTTGGCGACGAAGAGTCGGATGATCAGGTCGGCCTTGGTGTCGGCGTCGGGGGCGCCGTCGCCGGCGAGGTTGGCGACGAGCGTGTCGAGCAGCGCGTCGCGTGCAGCCTTCTCGGCTCGTCCGGTGGCGCGGCGGGCCTGGTATTCCTCGTCGCTCTCGTCCTGGCCGACATCATCATCGTCGTCTTCGATGTCGTCGCGCTGTTCGGCCTTGAGCCATTGGATGGTGCCGTCGTGGCGGACACGCCAGTGCGTCGCGCCATCGGCGCCGTCGAGGATTTCGGTGTCCCAGCCCCACGCGTCCGCGAGTTCGGGCAGCCCGGACTTCGCGCCCTTCTTGCGGGCGAGGTCGGTCGCGCGTTGCCGTTGGTGTTGGGTGAGCGCGCTTGCGATGGCGATGTCGGTCATGCCGCCGCGGCGGACCGTCTCCGCAACCTTCGCGAGTGCGGTTTCGGGGAGCGTGGCGCAGAGCGCGGCCTGCTCGATCCCGACCGTCCCCGCGCTCACGGCCACCTGGATGATCAGGGGGAGCTTGAGCAGCGCGAGCCGCTTCGACACGTGTGATTGTGACCGGCCGAGCTTCGCGGCGAGGTGTTTTTGTGCGATGCCGTGGTGTTCGACGAGCCGGTGGATGGCGCGGGCTTCGTCGAGCGGGTCGAGGTCGGCACGCTGGCTGTTCTCGATGAGCATCCATTCTTCGATGGTCGGCTCGTCGAGGTTGTTGAGGATGCGTGCGGGGATCGTGTCGAGGCCGGCGGCCTCGCTGCTGTGCCAGCGCCGGTGGCCGGCGACGACGAGGAACCGCCCGGCGGTGTTGTCCATGGTGTGGTCGTCGGGGTCGGGGACGACGACGATCGGTTCGATGACCCCTTGCGCGGCGATGGAGGCGGTGAGGTCTGCGTCGTCGTCGACGCGTGTGCGCCGTGGGTTGTGGGGGTGTGGGCGGAGCCGTGCGAGCGGCATCCGCTCGACATACTCCGCGCTGGTGGTCTGTTCGTCGTCGAGGATCATGCGGCCTTCTTCGTGTCGTCGTGCATCAGCGCGAGTGTGCGGGCGTACTCGCCGAGTTGCGCGAGCAGCGACGCCTTGCGTGTTTCCGCTTCGGGTGTGTCGCGCAGGTCGAGCATCGGCCCGGTCACGAACGCCTCGCTCTCAGTAAGTCGCCGACGCAGGTGCGTCGTGTGCGTGGCGGTGTGCTCGACCCACTCGATTGCAGGATCGCCGACACCATCAAGCGCGCGTCGTGCGATCACAAGCCGCCCCGACTGCGCATGCTTCGTACTCCGAATCGAGGCGTGCCAGACCGGCCCGCCGGACCCTGCCTCGATGCACTCATAGCCACTGTTCACCGATAGAACGAGGCTCACGTCCGGTGCGAGCCGGTAGGCGAACCGTGGGTTCATGGTCTCGATCGCGAAGCGGCGGTGCTGGTCGAGCGCGCGGCGTTGGGCGGGAGTCACGATGCGATCTCCGGGTCGTCGGACCAGTCGTACGGTCGTGGCAGCACCCGCACGTTCGAACACCGGTCCCGCTCTCCCACCGGCCGTGGCGGCGCCACCACCTCGGCGATCGCGCATGCGATCAGGACCGGCACGATGAGCGCGAGGAAGATCACCAACGGCACCAGCATCAGACGCCCCGCCGTGCACGCGTGCGCTCGCGCCTCGCTCGATTCGAATCAACGCGGCCAGCGTTGCGCCGCTTCTGGCACGCGAGCCAAGGCCAACACGCATCCGGCCCCGCCGAACGGTCCGTGTAGCCGTGCACGCGCGCGACGACGCGCTCCGGCACCTCTGGCGACCTAAAAGACATCATCATCCTTCACGTCGGGCACGGTGAACAGCGACGGCGGTCGCTCCGTGAACTTCCACTCCATCCGATGCTCGCCCTCATGCCCGGCCGCGAGCACGCACACGAGAGACGAGTCGACATCCGACCAGGCGTCCGAACGCGCGGCGATCTTCGGGCAGCGTGCCTCGTCGGGGCGCGCGCGGGGACGCTCATCGATGACCTTCACCCGCCGCCGCCGCATCCCGGTGTGCGCCTGATCATGAAGCGTTCGCCTCTCGGATGGTTCCGTGGCATCGGCAGGTCCCGCCCGCGCAGTCTTCGTGGCGGCCAACGGCGCACCAGGGGCAGGCGCCATCGGCCTCGAGCACACCATCGGCGATCTCGTCACGGTTCTGCTCGCGGTAGGCGCGCTGCTTCGCGGCGAGCTGCTCACGGTTCTGCTCGTAGTAGGCGCGCTGCTTCGCGGCGAGCTGCTCACGGTTCTGCTCGTAGTAGGCGCGCTGCTTCGCGGCGAGCTGCTCACGGTTCTGCTCGTAGTAGGCGCGCTGCTTCGCGGCGTAGCCAGCCTTGCGGTGCTCCACACAACGCGACGGCCACCGCTCCCGGTCCGCCCAGCGCGGTACCGGCACGCCGCACACCTCGCACACGTGAACGTCGAGCGCACGCATCACGACGCGTCCGCCTCAGCCTCAGCAGGCGACTGGTCCGCCAGCCATGCGAGCAACTCGCGCCGCAACCCCGCATGCTCCGGCATGCTGTCGAGCCCCGACGGCAGATCAACCTTCAACCGCTCCGCGACACTGCGGGCCTGACGGATAAACTTCGCCACCCCAATCCCGCGCGCCGCCGCCACCCGCTCCTTCCAAAACAGGCCGGCCGGCATCGGCGCCGCGTCCTCCACGAACGCCGACACCGAAGTCGTGATGATGTCCCCGTCGACGGTGACCACTTGCGCGTGCTCCGCGTCCGTCAACACCAACTTGCAACGGCCCTCGTGCAGGCCGAGCAGGATCGCCTTCACGTCGGGGAGTTCAGGGACCGGCACCATGTGCGCCGACCAGTACCGGCCGCCGCTGACCGCACCCAAAAATCGGTGGCGGCGGTCCTCGCCGATGCCGGCTTCGCGGCACCACCGTGCGACGTTCTGCGCGCCCTCATCGTTTACGAGACCGGGCGGGGAGGTGGGCTCCTGCGCCCGCGCTTCCCCACTTCCGCTGCTGGTGGTGTTGTGGTGCGCACTGGGCTCGCCCGCCACCTCCCCGCCCGGCCCGGCGGTGGGGACAGTTTCCGGTGGCCCTACCCCCCCGGCAGGACCACCGGCCGTGACGTCACCGCCCTCGTCGTCGGGGTGCTCTCCCGGACCGAGGTCAGCAACACCAACGGGCTTCAGGCCAGTCGCCGGGATCGGCGCCGCGGCGTTCGCCCGGCGGGCCTTCGGTGTGAACGCGGTGCCGAGCTGCTCCGCGATCGACGGCGCCGGCGCTTCCGGCACCGTGTCGGGCACACGCGTCAACCCACGCGGCTCGGGGTCGTCGGGCGGCGGCGGGTCGCCACCATCAACGGGCGGCGGCTCCGGATCGTCGTCGATCACGCCGGCCTCGATCGCACGCACACCCTCGCCGAACCCGTTCCCCGGCGCCTCGATCGCATCCAACGACGCGCCACCCATGACAAGGCCGAGACGGTCCGGCGTCACCTGCACGTCCAACACGGGGACCGCGAAGTGCTTCGCCGGCTCCCCCGGCGCACCAAGACTCGAGCGCTGCTCGAGCCGCAACTTCGCCGGCAACAGCCGGCCCATCGCCGTCGCGCGCGAGCACAACTCGACCGCCCCGGCAAGCTCGGCCGCCGCATTCACACCCGAACTCTCGACACGCCAGACACCAAGCCCGGCGAGGTCGCGCAACATCACGTTCACCCGCGTATGCGGCGAACACGCCGCCCGCCCGGTCAGGCCGCGCGCGTCACACACACATGGCTGATCCGCGATCATCTCGCGCACCCCATCGCACCGACGTTCGCAACCGCCCTTCCCCCAAAATTCGAACCATTGCGAGAGCGCGATGTCGCCGGGCGGGATGATCACGTCGATCTCGTTCGTCTCGGTGAACACCTCCCACTGTTCGCCAGTCCCGTCGGGCGCGTCAGCCCAGGGTTGCGTTACCCCGCCGTACAGTTCGGCGGCCGCTTCGATCGCAGCCCGGTCACGCGACGTGAACCGGAACGACTCGAGCTTCGCGGGTGCCGTTTTCCCGCTGCGCGTGACGACCTTGTGCCCGAGCCGGATGCGTCCTGCCTCGCGGAGACGGCGCTGGATCGTGAGGATCGGCATCAGCTCGCCTCGCGTCGCGGATCGCCATCGAGGAGGAACTCGGTCCGGCCCGTATGCTCCGCCAACAACTCCGCCGCATGCGCGTGATCGGCCGCGCGCTTGCGGGCCTTCGCGATCTCCACGAACACGTAGTTGACGACCAGATCGAGCATCGGATCGTTGCGGCGGCGGATCGCCGGGACCGCGTCGATGAGCCGTTCGGCATCCGCCACATCCATCTCCAAGCTGATCGTGGTCATGCGGCCTCCATGGCCTCGGCGGTGATCTGATCGAGCCGGACAAGCTCGTGATCCTTGAGCCACCGGAGCGCGCGCGCGAGACGCGCGGCGTCCATGTCGCGGAGCCGGTCGGCGACCTGTCGTGCGATGGCTTCACGGTCGAGTTTCGCCATCATGCGACCTCGGTCCGTGCGGGCGGCACGAGCGCCGCGCCGATCACCTGGGACTCCATCTCGAACTTCCAGCGCGCCGCCTCAACGACGTAGAGGAACCGTTCGAACACTTCGGGGCCGCACATGATCGGGTAGGCGATGCAATGCTCGGGCGTGATCTTGATGCAGAGGCCGATGTCGACCTCGGGCGGCGCGACGGCCATCGCCTTCTCGGACTCGCCGAGCAAGTAGTAGCGGCGCCGCTGGACCTCGACGCGGCGCGGGCGCCACACCGCAGCAAGCTCCGCGAACCGGTACGCGGCGAGCTGCAACCCGACCTCCGGGTACGCGCGCTTCGGCGTCGTGCCGTCCTTCTCCCACGCGTCGCGCGACGACTTGTAATCCGCGATGGTGCGCACACCGTCGATCGTCAGGAACGCGTCGCTGGTGCCGGCGTAGCCGTAGCTCGGTGCGAACACCGTGACTTCGGCGGCCTGGTAGGACGGCTGGAACTGTTGTGCCCACCGGTCGAACTGCTCAAGGTAGGGGCGGATCTCGTCGTCGACGTCGGGACGCGTGCCGTGGAGCGTGTATTGCTCGATCGCGGCGTGGACTGCGGTGCCGAGCTCGGCGGCGGTGCGTGCGCTGCCGGGTGGTTTGCGGAAGCGTGCGTTGGCGAGGTAGCGGAGCGCCTCGTCGCGTTGGCCGCGCTTGCCCATCTCGAACCAGATGTTGCGGTCGTCGAAGGCGGCCTTCGCGGTTTCGTTGGCGGCCCAGTAGACGAGGGCGGGCTTGTCGAGCACGCCGATCAGGGTGGTCACGGACCAGTGCCGCGTGTCGTCGTCGGCTGCCCGTTTGACGTCGAGCGGCTCCTGCAGGAGTTGGTCGGCGAAGGTGGTCGCCTTGAACGGTGTTGTCGTCGTGGGCATCAG
>Ga0247727_10008155_pt1 | contig 19573 bp, 18 predicted proteins | sample WisWelCaveWW1625_FD_202498 | JGI IMG/M metagenome (GOLD analysis project Ga0247727, IMG submission 202498) | Biofilm microbial communities from Wishing Well Cave, Virginia, United States - WW16-25 | ecosystem: Environmental > Aquatic > Deep subsurface > Groundwater > Cave microbial mat | place... | reverse complement strand
CCCACGGAAACCCCGTGCACCCACCACACCGACCGTCCGGCCAGTCGCCCCTGAACTTCCGCCGGAACATTTCCGAAGCGGGAGGAAGCACCGCGGCCCAATTTACCTTTAGCGACGAACACCGGCAACGCGAGCAGCACGTAGATCGCGAAGCAGAGATTATATATGAACCACATTTATCTCACGCTCTTGGGTGCGCTTTTTCATAAGCTTCTTTAAGCCTTTGGCTCGACACATGCGTGTAGATCTGCGTCGTCGACAGGTTCTCATGCCCCAAAAGCTCCTGCACCGATCTCAGATCGGCGCCGCGGTTCAAAAGATGCGTCGCGAAAGAATGCCTCAGCGTATGAGGGGAGATCCCCTCACGGCGCGAGGTCTTTTCAATGTAACGGTCCACGGTCCTGCGCACGCTCCGGTCCGTAAGCCGGGAGCCCTCTTTGTGCCTGGAATGGTTCAAAAAAACCGCTCGGGAAGCTCCCGGTCTTTCGGCCTGCCGCAAAGCCAGATAGTTCCGGATAGAACGCAGCGCGCGGTCCCCGATGGGACAAAGCCGCTCCTTCGATCCCTTTCCGAAAACGCGGCATACGCCGCTGATGAAATCGATCTTGTCCATGTCTAATCTCACGAGCTCGGACACTCGCATGCCCGTGGAATAAAGCGTTTCCAAGAGCGCCTTGTCGCGCCGGCCGCTGAGATCGTCCTCGGGCGCCTCGAGTAACCTCGCCACCTCGGTCTCTTCCATCACCATGGGCAATTTTTTCTCGAGTTTAGGGTTCTTCACGGCAGCCATGGGATTTTTTTCCAAATACCCCTCGCGCACCAAAAAACGGAAGAAGGTCCTCAGCGCCGCCATGCGCCGGCCCATGGTCCTTTTTGAAAGCCCATGGGACGCCATCTCCGCCAGGAATGAACGCAACGCCTCTTTCGTCACTTCCTCCAGCGGTTTTTTTTGAAGAAAGTGGTAGAACTGCGTAAGGTCATACGTGTAGCTCTTAAGGGTGTGAATAGAGTAATTTTTTTCCGCTTTCAGATACACAAAGAATTTTTGCGCCTTGTCGTCCATCACGTAACGTCGGAATCCTTTTCTTCTGTCCCCTCTGTCCTCTGTCCTCTGTCCTCTGTCTCTTTCGATGGCAGACGGTTCGTGATGAACGTGCAGGCCGGGTACGTGGTGCAGCCGTAGAAAGGCCGTCCGTGGCCGGATTTGGCTTTCCTCTGCACGAGCTTTCCCGTTTTACACTGCGGACAGAGGATCTCGGTGGAAATAGACTTTGCGTTCTTGCATTCCGGCCAGCCGGAACAGCTCATGAACCGCCCTCGGCGCCCCCACTTGATCACCATCGGCTTGCCGCACAGCTCGCAGATCTCGTTCGTGGACTCGTGAACTTTTTTCACAGTCTGGATCTGATCCTTCGCGAGCTCCAGCTGTTGCGCGAACACGCTGTAAAACTCGCGGACCACGGCGACCCACTCCACGGAGCCGTCCTCGATGAGATCCAGCTTTTCCTCGAGATTCGCCGTAAAATCAAAATCCAGCACCTTCGAAAAGTGCTTCACGAGAATGTCCGTGACCAACATCCCAAGTTCCGTAGGGACGAGGCTGCCTCCCTCACGGCGGACATAGTCGCGACCGGTGAGCGTCGCGATGATGGGCGCGTACGTCGAAGGGCGGCCGATACCCCGTTCTTCCATAGCTTTCACGAGGGACGCGTCGGTGAAACGCGCCGGAGGTTTGGTGAAGTGCTGATGGCCGTCAAGCTTGTGCAGCGCCAGGCGCTCAGCCGCGACAAGCTCAGGCAGCGGGTTGTCCTGTTCCTCATCGCGTCCGGAAACCGCTAGGAACCCCGCGAAGTCGACCCGGCTTCCCGTGGCTCGGAAGGTGAAACGGCCGGCGCGGATCTCGGCGGTCTCTTGCGCGATCAAGGCCGGCGTCATTTGACTGGCGACCAATTGCTCCCAGATCATGGAATAGAGCTTGTATTGGTCGGGAGAAAGAAAATGTTCCACGTCCTTGGGGACTCGTGAAACGGAAGAGGGCCGAATGGCCTCATGCGCTTCCTGCGCGGCTTTCTTCGCTTTATAAACATTGGGTTGTTCCGGCAAATAGTCCTTCCCGTAAACAGTTTTGATGAATTGACGCGTTTCCGCGAGCGCGGAATCCGAAATGCGCACTGAATCCGTCCTCATGTAGGTGATGAGACCGACGCTGCCCTCGTCCCCGATCTCGACGCCCTCATACAGTGTTTGAGCGATCTTCATGGTCTTGGAGGCTGGAAAGCGGAACCGGTTGTAAGCCGCCTGCTGAAGTTTCGAGGTGGTAAAAGGGGCGGAGGGATTCCTTTTTTTCTTCTGTTTTTTGACGTCCGAAACAACGAAGGGGGCGCCTTTGAGCTCTGTCAGAATACCGTCGGCCTGGGACTTGTCGTGAAGTTCAGCTTTTTTATCCCCGATCTTATCAAGCGTCGCCTTGAATACGCGTGTGTCCCCTTTTTCCTTGCTCAGCTCGGCCTCAAGCGTCCAATACTCCTCGGCTTTGAACGCCCGGATCCGCCGCTCCTGGTCCACGATGAGACGCAGCGCAACGGATTGCACGCGTCCGGCCGAAAGGCCGCGCCCTACCTTTTGCCACAAAAGCGGGCTTAAGTTATAACCCACGAGACGGTCCAGCACGCGGCGGGCCTGCTGAGCGCCCACAAGGCTCATGTTGATGTCATGCGGCGTTTTGAACGCGTTTTGTACCGCCTCTTTCGTGATCTCATTGAATACCACGCGGTACACTTCTTTACCTTCCCCGAGCGCCGTCTTCAAGTGCCAGCTGATCGCCTCTCCTTCACGGTCGGGGTCGCAGGCCAGATACAACCGCTTCTTTCCTTTGGCTTTTTTCTTGAGTTCGCTCAGCGTCTTCTTTCGGTCCTTCACCACGATGTATTTCGGCTCAAAATCATTTTCAACATCTATCCCCATCTTGCTTTTTGGGAGATCGATCACATGTCCCATCGAGGCCGTCACCTCATAGTTCGGCCCAAGATATTTGTGGATGGTCTTGCATTTTGCGGGGGACTCCACGATGACAAGCGCCGTGGCGCCGCCGCCACCGCCGACAAAGTGGACGATCTCAAGCTCATCGCCGTCTTGGATGACCGTCGCTGAAAGTTCCCCGCGCGGGAGGATCTGAAGATTCCTTTCGACAACAACTTTTTCTTTTTGCACCGAGAGCGTCAGAAGAAGCTCCGCCACCGTGAGAGGCGTTTGGAACTCCTTCGGCTCCCCGTTCACTTTTATCCGGATGGGGTTCACAACGCGCTTTCCGTGAAATATTTGCCCGGCAATTCCTTCACTGCGCCCTTCACGGCCAGGGATGTCAGCAGAGTCATGGCTTTTTGAGGAGATAGCTCGCTTTTTTCGACGAGTTCGTCCAAGTGCATCGTCTCATCCCGCCTTAAAAGACGGATGAGCTCTTTTTCCTCTGGATCGAGGGCAACGCGTTTCTTTCGAGAATTTCCGCGGGCGAGGTGTTTCTTCAAGTGAAAATCGTTCAAGATATCTTCGGATGAAGTCACAAAACGTGCTCCCTGTTTCAACAGTTCATTGGAACCCTCCGCTTTTTTAGAACCGGCGTTGGCCGGCAGCGCGTAGACATCGCGGCCCTGCTCGAGCGCGAAGTCAACGGTGATCAGTGCGCCGCTTTTCTGGCGCGCTTCCACGACGATGACAGCCCGAGACAGCCCGCTGATGATGCGGTTCCTCATGGGAAAATATTGCGGAAGAGGCCCCGTCTCCATCGGAAATTCCGAGATCACGGCGCCCTTCTCTGATATCACCTCTGCGAGCTTCCTGTTCTCGGACGGGTATATTTTAGATATCCCGCTTCCGAGCACCGCCACTGTGCGGCCTGCTTCGAGCGCGCCCCGGTGCGCGGCCGCGTCGATGCCCCGCGCCAGACCGCTTACGATCACGGCTCCGGCTCCGGCCAGATCTCTCGCGATGGACACGGCCATCTCAAGACCATGAGAAGTGGCCTCGCGAGAGCCGACCATGGCCAAATAAACATTGTTGTTTGCCGGTAAAGTTCCTTTGACGTACAAAAGCATCGGCGGGTCATGGATCTCTTTGAGGAGCACAGGGTACTCCTTGTCATAAAAAGTAACGATGTCCGTCTTTTGGGACGCGGCGGTCTCGATCTGACCGTCCACGGCTTCCCAACACGCTTTGGTCGCGAGTCCCGCGGGATCCAAGCGACACAGCCCTTCCACCTTGGCCCAATTTTTGGCGCTATTCTGGAAAAAACCTTCCAGAGAACCGAAGGCCAAGAGGCCGTTCGCGAACGCGCGCGGTCCCATGTCCTTCACCAAACGAAGGGCCAGGACCTGGCGAAGTCTTTGCGTGATCTTCATCAGAACCAATCCTTTCCGAATTCGAATTCTTCCTCTTTCTCAAGCGCTTCCAGGATCTGGTCCGCCACCTGCGCTCCCGATCTTCCGTCGGAGGCGAAGCAAAGGTCCGCTTTTTTGTACACGGGTGTCCTCACCTCAAGGAGCCGGCGGATCTCGGCCATGAGATCCGGGGACTTGAGAAGCGGCCGATGGCGCGTGTCTTTCACGCGCTGGTAGATCGTCTCGGGAGACGCGCTGAGCGCCACAAGAAACCCGTTAGACTTGAGCGCCGCGAGATTCTCCGCGTCCATCACCGCCCCGCCGCCCGTCGTGATCACTTGTCCCGAATGAGAGCTCGTGTCCCGTATCATTTCTTTTTCCAGACGGCGAAAATACTCTTCGCCCTCTTTTTCGAATATCTCATAGATCTTCCTTTTTTCCCTCTCCTCAATACGGTGGTCGATGTCCACCAGGGCGCGGTTCATTTTTTTGGCCAATATCTTCCCGACCGTGGATTTGCCAGTGCCCATGAAGCCGATCAACACTATGTTCTTGTCTGATTTCATAACACTTAGCCAGCTGTCGGCTGCAAGCTAAAACTCCCTGATCTGTTTCAAATACCCTTCGTAGTTTCGCTTGGTCTCTCCCAGACTGTCCCCGCCGAATTTCTCGAGAATGCTCGCGGCGAGCTCGAACGCCACCATCGCCTCGCCGACCACCCCGCAGGCCGGGACCGCCGTCACGTCGGAGCGTTCCACCGTCGCGGGTTCTTTCGCTTTGGACTCGATGTTCACTGACTGCATCGGGCTCATCAGCGTTGAATAAGGTTTTGTCGCCGCGCGCAGCACAAGGTTCTCGCCGTTCGTGACGCCGCCCTCAAAACCGCCGGCATTGTTCGTCTTCCGGTAAAATCCGCGGCTTTTGTCATGAAAGATCTCATCATGCACTTCACGTCCCAGCGCCTCGGAAACCCCGAAGCCCATCCCGACCTCGACGCCTTTCACGGCCTGGATGGACATGAGCGCCGCGCACAGCTTCGCGGAAAAGCGCCTGTCATAATGCACAAAACTTCCCAGTCCCACTGGGGCCCCTTTCACCACCACCTCGAATATCCCTCCGATGGTGTCTTTTTTTTGACGCGCCTCGTCCACGCGCTTCATCATCTTCTTCTCGGCGGCTTTGTCCGCGCAATGCATCGGGGAGTGAAGCGCCTCTTTTTTGATCCGGTCAAAACCCATTCCTTCCGTGTCAGCCAGGACACCGCCGATGGAAACGACGTGGCTGACGAGGTCCACGCCGAACTCCCTGAGAAAAACCTTGCACACAGCTCCCACGGCCACCCGGGCCGTCGTCTCGCGCGCGCTGGCGCGCTCCAGGATATCGCGCGCGTCCTCGCGGCCGTATTTCAAGACGCCCACAAGATCCGCGTGTCCGGGCCTCGGACGCTTCACGACCGGAAGCTCGTTGATCTTGAAATCCCTGTTCGGGATCATGAGCGCGATCGGCCCGCCGATCGTCTTTTGTAAACGCACGCCGGACAGCACCTCGACCCTGTCTTTTTCGATCGTCATCCGGCCTCCGCGGCCGTATCCCTCCTGGCGCCGCGCCAGCTCCGAATCGATCTCCTCCTCTTTCAAGGTGAGCCCCGCGACCATCCCTTCCAGGATCGCGATCAAACACTTGCCATGCGATTCACCACTGGTCAAAAAGCGCAACATGAAAATGCTCCTTTTAGTTTGTTGAACCGTTGAATCGTGGAATCGTTGAATCGATTCAACGATTCCACGATTCAACAACTACATTCCTTTTAAATAATTAAAATACCATCCCATGACTTGCGGTCCGATGAACAGATACAAAAAAGCACCGAAGGCCAAAAACGGCCCGTAGGGGATCAATTCCTCGCCTTTGCGAACGCGGATAATAATACCGACGACAGAACCCGCTAGCGACGAGACGAAGATCGTCCACAGAACACCGCGGAACCCGATGACAGCACCGATCGCCGCCAAAAGCTTCACGTCGCCTCCCCCCATCGCCTCTTTTTTGAGGATCCATTCCGCGAGCGTTCCTACCGCGTACAAGAATCCGCCTCCCAAAAGGACGCCTTGAAGCGCCGCCCAGAAACCGGCCAAGTGTCCGGTCTGGCCGTGGACCTGGGGAAAAAACGCGGAAACGGCCAAACCCACCACGATGGCGGGCAGCGTGAGGATGTCCGGGATGATCTTGTGCCGCGAGTCGATGACGCTTTGCGCGAGAAGCCCAAGCGTCAGATACAGATACAAAAAACCCTTCGGTGTCGATCCGAACGTCATGTAAAAAAGCACGAACAAAGCACCCGTCAACGCCTCAATGAGCGGATATTGGACGGAGATCTTGCATTGGCAATACCGGCATTTAGCGCGAAGCAGAAAGAAGCTCAAGATGGGGATATTGTCGTACCAGACGATGGGCTTGCGGCAACCCATGCAACGGGAACCAGGAAACACGATGGATTCTTCTTTCGGAAGGCGCAAGATACACACGTTCAAAAAACTTCCGGTGATGGCGCCGAATACGAATGCCGCTAGAGCTTGCATGATCTCAGCGCCTCCCGCATCGCCTCGCGAACGCCTTCTTTTTTTCCGGTCCAGCGCTCAAAAGAAATGGCCGCCTGGGAGACAAGCATGCCAAGGCCGTTCGCGCACGGGATGCCGATCCTTTTAGCCTCTTTGAACCACAGAGTTTCCGACGGCGTATACACCAGGTCGTACGCCGCTTTCGGCTCACGGATCAGCCCCCAATCCATCGGGAGGTCTTGATTCCCTGTCATCCCGCAAGACGTGGCATTGACCACGAGGTCCAATTTTTTATCCGGCAGGTCACCGAATGATCCCAAAGATACGATCTCGGTCTCGGAGAAATAGGTCGACGCGTACTCCGCGAGTCCCCGGGCACGCTCGCGTGAACGGTTATAAATGAATAGCTGGTCCACGCCGGCATGCGCAAGCGCGAAGACAACACCGCGCGCCGCGCCTCCCGCACCGATCACAAGCACGTCCTTCCCTTGGGGCTTGAAGGAAAGCTCCTCATGCAAAGCATGGAGGAATCCCTGGCCGTCCGTGTTGTAACCGAAAAGTTTTCCGTCCTTTTGGACCACGGTGTTGATGGCGCCGGTCAAGCGGTCCAGATCCTCGGGGATCTCGTCGACGAAATTGACCGCGTCCTCCTTAAAAGGGATGGTGACGTTCACGCCGCGGATGCCGATCGAACGCATCCCCTCGAACGCGAGCCCCAAGGCATCGGGTTCGACGCGGAACGCCATGTAAACACAGTCCATTTTGAGATGCTTGAAAACAGCGTTGTGGAGGATAGGGGAAAGGGAGTGTTCCACGGGATTCCCGAATATCCCGTAGAGCTTGGTCTTGGCGTCTATCTTCAGGTCTGTGAACACACGTCTCTCCCAATAAAAGAACGGTTCGAGCCGAAAAACTCACCCGTCTTCACCGGACCCACGTGGATCGGCTCGAAAGCCGCCTTGCATGGGCGGGGTTCAAACCCCGTGCGCGGCTTGGCCTTTCTTGGAAACTTGAGAGCGATAGACCATCTTGTTGATCGCGTCAAGATACGCTTTGACGCTGGCTTCGATGACGTCCGTGCTCAATCCTTGTCCCAGAATGACCTGACCGCCCGGTCCCTGGACTTTGATCGTCACCTCCCCCTGGGCGTCCTTGCCCACGGTGACGGAGCGGATCTGATAGTCCAAGAGGCGCGTTTTTTGCTGGATAATTTTGTCGATGATCTTGTAAGCGGCGTCCACCGGACCGCTGCCCGTGCCGGAGGCGGACTTTTCCTTGCCCTTGACCTTGAGGCGGACGGAGACCTTCGGGTCCTTGCCGCTTTGGCTCAACACGCTCAGATACGCGAGCTCGTAGACCTTGGGGCCCGACGCGATCTCGCTGTCGACCAGCGCCATCAAGTCGTCGTCGAAGACCTCTTTTTTCTTGTCCGCGAGTTTTTTAAAACCTTCGAACACATGCTCGAGCTCCTTGGGCGTGAGTTTGTAATTCAATTTGTTCAGCCGGTTTTCCAGCGCGTGCCGCCCCGAGTGTTTGCCCAGGACCAGCTGCGTCTCCCCGAACCCGACGTCTTGGGGCCGCATGATCTCATAGGTTTTGCGGAATTTGAGAAGCCCGTCCTGGTGGATGCCCGACTCATGCGTGAACGCGTTCTTCCCGACCACCGCTTTGTTCGCCTGCACCACCATCCCGGTGAGCGCGCTCACCATGCGGCTGGATTTGCATATCTGGTCGCGGCGCACATTCGTGTAGCGTCCGCCAAAAATATCCTTCCGGGTGTCGAGGGCCATGACGATCTCTTCCATCGCGGCGTTGCCGGCGCGTTCTCCGATGCCGTTCACGGTGCACTCCACCTGCCGCGCGCCGAATTTCACGGCCGCGAGGGAATTGGCCACCGCCAAACCCAGGTCGTTGTGACAATGGACGCTGATGATCGCCCGGTCGATGTTCGGAACGTTCTTGAATATTCCCTGGATCAAATTTCCGAACTCGAACGGCGTCGTGTAACCCACCGTGTCCGGGACATTGATGACGGAGGCGCCCGCGTGGATCACGGCCTCGATCACCTCGTAGAGAAATTCAGGTTCTGTGCGCGAGGCGTCCTCCGGCGAAAATTCGATCTCGTCTATCTTTTGACGCGCGTATTTCACGGCCTGCGACGCCAAACGGACGATCTCTTCTTTCGCCTTGTTCAATTTGTATTTCCGGTGGATCTCGGACGTCGCCAGGAAAACATGGAGCCGCGATCTCTTCGCGGGCTTGAGGCACTCGAGCGCGATGTCCATGTCTTTTTGGACCGCGCGAGCCAAAGCGCAGATCGTCGTATCCCGCACTTCTTTAGCGATACGCTTCACCGCGGCGGCATCCCCCGGGGAGGTCACCGGGAATCCGGCTTCAATGACATCGACCCGCATCGCGGCCAACTGACGCGCGATCTCGAGCTTTCCCTTTTCGTCCAGACTCGCGCCGGGAGATTGCTCCCCGTCACGGAGGGTAGTGTCGAATATGTAAATGCGTTTTTTGTCGTCCATAAATTTAACCCGTCATTGCGAGGCGCGAAGCGCCGAAGCAATCTATGTGATTGAGATCCTTCGGCGCTACGCGCCTCAGGATGGCGTTCGCGCAAGAACTTATGTCGTCCTCACGGACGCCGTAAGTTCTGCGCTCACAGCCACTTCATCATGCCGCGGAGTTTGGCGCCTGTCACTTCGATGGGATTCTTGTCATCCGCGTGGCGCAGTCTCTCGAAATTCTTTTTGCCTTTTTTGTAATCGGCCAGGAATTCCTTCGCGAATTTGCCGCTCTGGATCTCCTTCAATATTTTCTTCATCTCCTTGCGCGTCCGGTCATTGATGATGCGCGGACCGCGGGTCACGTCGCCGTATTCGGCGGTGTCGGACACGCGCTTCCGCATGCCCTGGATGCCGGTGGCATAGATCATGTCCGTGATGAGCTTGAGCTCATGGAGGCATTCGAAATACGCGATCTCCGGCTGATAACCCGCTTTGGTCAGCGTCTCGAAACCCGCTTTGACCAGCGCCGAAACGCCGCCGCAGAGCACGGTCTGTTCGCCAAAAAGATCCGTCTCGGTCTCTTCTTTGAACGTGGTCTCGATGACGCCCGCGCGGGTCCCGCCCAGGCCTTTGGCGTAGGCCAGCGCAACCTTTTTGGCGTTGCCGGTGGCGTCCTGGAAGACCGCCACGAGGCAAGGCACGCCTTTTCCTTCCTCATACAGACGGCGGACCAAGCTTCCCGGCCCTTTCGGAGCCACCATGAAAACGTCCACGAATTTCGGCGGCACAATCTGCTTGAAGTGGATGTTGAACCCGTGCGAGAACGCGAGCGCCTTGCCCTTGGTCATGTAAGGCTGGACGGCGCTTCGGTAGATCTCGGCCTGCAAAGGGTCCTGCGCGAGGATGATAACGATGTCCGACTTGCGCGCGGCTTCCCCCGCGTCCACCGGCTCGAAACCGTCATACTTAGCCATGTCATAATTGGGCCCGCCGGGACGCTGTGACACGATGACGCGAACGCCGCTGTCGCGGAGGTTGAGCGCCTGCCCACGGCCCTGGATGCCGTAGCCGATCACACCGACGGTCTTGCCCTTGATGAATTTCAGATCCGCGTCGTTGTCGTAATAAATCTTAGCCATAAAAACCTCCTTAAAAAATGATCTAGTGGTAAGTGGTAACGGCCTACGTTACCACTCAGCTCTTTTTCGACAACGCGACAGCGCCCGTTTGGGCGATCTCCAGGATCCCGACGCCTTTCAGGATCTCAAATATCTTCTTTGTGTTCTGCCGTGATTCGGTGCACTCCACGAGAAGCACCTTCGCGTCCTCCTCGATGACATTCAAACGATACTCGGAAGCGAGCTCTTTCAAGGCCGTTTTGCCGGACGGCGTGTTCCCGATCTTGACGAGCATGAGTTCGCGGTCCGTGAAACCTTCTTCCGAAAGGTCCTGGACCTTGATCACGTCGATGAGTTTGTTCAGCTGTTTCTTGATCTGCTCCAGCGTCCTCAGGTCGCCTGCCGCGACCAAGGTAATGCGCGACACCGTCGGATCCTCGGTCTCGCCCACCGCGAGAGAATCGATGTTGAAGCCGCGCGCCGAGAAAAGTCCCACGACATGGGAAAGTACGCCCGCGCGGTTCTCCACGAGCACGGAAATGACGCGATGCTCAATCGGGGTTTGTTCGTGTACTGCCATTTATGCCATGTCCATGATCTCTTCGAACGATCTACCAGCCGGGATCATGGGGTACACGTTCTCTTCTTCGCGCACCACGAAGTCCAGGATAATGGGCCGGTCCTTGATCGTGAGACTCCAGCGGATCGCCTCGTCCACTTCGTCCTTTTTGGTGATCCTCCGCCCGACACCGCCGAAAGCTTCGGACAATTTCACGAAATCAGGGTTCCCGTTCATCGCGACGCTCGAATACCGGTGATTGTAAAAGGCTTCCTGCCACTGGCGCACCATGCCGAGATATCCGTTGTTGATGATCGCGATGATGACCGGTAGCTTGTTGACCACCGCCGTCGCCATCTCCTGGATGTTCATCTGGATCGAGCCGTCGCCGGAAATGCAGACCACGTTTTTCTCCGGAAACGCGAACTTCGCGCCGATGGCCGCCGGAAACCCGTAGCCCATCGTGCCAAGACCGCCCGAGGTCAAAAACTGGTTCGGTCCGTTGAGTTTGTAATACTGGGCCGCCCACATCTGATGTTGACCCACGTCGGTCGTGACGATGGCGTCCGGTCCGATGATCTCGGCCAGACGTTGGATCGCGTACTGCGGACGGATCTCATGGCTGTCGTCCTTGTACCGGAGCGGGCTCTCTTTCTTCCACTGTTCGATCTCGGCCAGCCATGCTTTCGTGTCCGCGGCCTTGACGATCTTATTGAGCTCCGTTAAAACCTGTTTCACGTCGCCGACGATGGGAATGTCCACCTTCACGTTCTTAGAGATCGCTGAAGGGTCCACATCGATATGGATGATCTTCGAGTGCGGCGAGAACTTTTTGAGGTCTCCCGTGACACGGTCGTCGAAACGCGCGCCCACCGCGATGAGAAGGTCCGACTCATGCACCGCGCGGTTCGCGTACACGGTGCCATGCATGCCGAGCATGCCCATAAAGAGAGGATGTGTCCCCGGGACACCGCCCAGACCCATCAGCGTGTTCGTGCAGGGCGCGTTCACTTTCCCCACGAATTCTATCAATTCACGCGCGGCACCCGCGATGATGACGCCGCCGCCCGTGTAGATCACGGGCTTTTTCGACTCCTCGATCATCTTGGCCGCTTTTTTTATCTGTCCGGGATGCCCGTCCACCGTGGGCTTGAAGCCGCGGATGTTCACGGACTCGGGATAATCGAATTCCATCTTCTGCAAGCTGATATCCGACGGAAAATCGATCAGCACCGGACCCGGACGGCCGTGGGTAGCGATATAGAACGCCTCCTTAATGACCCTTGCGACGTCTTTGATGTCTTTCACGAGATAGTTGTGCTTCGTGATGGGGCGCGTAATGCCGGTGACGTCAGCCTCCTGGAAGGCATCGTTTCCGATCAGGAATGATTTGACCTGACCTGTGAGGACGACCAGAGGGATAGAATCCATGTACGCGTCCGCGATGCCGGTGACGGTGTTTGTCGCGCCGGGACCGGAGGTCACGACCACAACGCCGGCTTTTCCGGTGGAACGCGCGTAGCCTTCGGCCATGTGCACAGCGCCCTGCTCGTGGCGCACCAATACGACCTGGAACTTCGCGTCATACAAAGCGTCGAATATCGGCAGGCACGCCCCGCCGGGCAATCCAAACACGTGTTTCACGCCTTCTCGGAAGAAACTTTCCACCACCATTTGCGCGCCTGTCAAGACAGAGATAGCAACCCCCTTTTTACCAAAGATATACGGTAAATCGTAGATTATTTTAGGCTATTTTAGTATACGCCGTAATTTATAGCGGGAACTCAGTATTGTATCACGATTAAAAAAGGGGTCAAAGAAAATTGAAATCGAGTGAAATGAGCCTGGTCGACACGCGTGACCGTCCCCTATTTATTGTTTAACCCTTTGTATATCCGAGGGATACGGTTATTGATCGCGCAAACGATCTCGTAGGGGATCGTCCCAAGCCATTCGGCCATTTCTTCCGCGGACACGCATTCGCGGCCGTCTCGGCCAAGCAAGGTCACCACATCCCATCGGCGTATCCCTGGCACATGGCCCACATCCACCAGCGTCTGGTCCATGGTCACCCGCCCGACGACGGGACAGCGCTTTCCCTTGGCGACCACAAAACCGTTATTGGAAAAACCCACGCGATATCCGTGGCTGTAACCCACCGGAAGCGTCGCGATGCGCGTGGTCCCGGAGGTTTGATAAGTGCGCCCGTAGCTCAAAGGCCGGTCGGCGGGGACATTTTTTAAGAATGAGATGCGCGCCTTGAGGCTCATCACCGGCTTCAATCGTATGGGAAGCGTCCGGTTTTTCCTCCAAGGGTTGAGTCCATAAAGCATGATCCCGGGACGTACAAGGTCCCCATGGGACATGGGAAAACGCGTCAGAGCCAAGCTGTTGGCCGAATGCACAAAACGCGGGTGGACGTTCATGGCGTGAAGTTTTTCGAGCACCGTCTCGAACCGGTGCATCTGGAGCTTGGTAAAACCGTCGTTTTTTTCATCGGCGCTCGAGAAATGGGTGTAAATACCCTCGATCTCGACGCGTTTCCGGTCTTTGATCTTTTTGAAAAGACCGAGCGCCTCCCCATGCCAAACGCCCAAACGCGACATGCCGGTATCGATCTTCACATGCGCCGGGCAGGTCTTCCCCGGCGGAACCCCTTTTTCGAACGCCGCTAAATCCTGGGACGAGGAGACTGTGGGGCGGATCTTGTGACGCGCATAATCCGCCGCCTGATCCGCGTGAAAACTGCCCAGCACTAGGATGTTGGCTTTGGGACAGGACGTTCTTAAAGAAAGCGCTTCCTCGAGGGTCGCGACCCCAAAAAAGCGCACTCCCTCCCCGAACAAAGTCCTCGCCACGGCGGACATCCCATGCCCATAAGCGTCAGCTTTCACGATGGCGAGTATGCCGGCGCCCGACTGGCGTGTCAGTTTTCGGATCTCGCGGAGATTGTGGCGCAAGTTGTTCAAGTTCACTTCTGCCCACACCATCGGCCTCTCCGAACTCCGAACTCCCAACTCCGAACTATTTTTTTTTCTTTGTAACATTGCAGTCCCTCGGATGCAAGTAGAGCGGCTCAAGCTGTTCCGGGCTCACGAATTCCTTTCGGACGATCTTGTCAAGCGCGGCCCTGGCTATCGTGGAAGCGCTTAAGCCTCCCGGAGGTGCGAACCTATCCACATGAACATTTTTCATGCCGCTTGGCAAGATCTTCCCCAGGAATGCCGGGTCGTTCCCCGTGAATAGAACCGGGGATCCGAGTTGCTTCAAAAAATTTTCGGTGGTTGTGAGCGAAGGCTTGTTAACGACCTTCATCTTTCCGTCGCGGATCTGGTACAGCGCGACGTACACCTTCCCTTTACGGGCGTCCATCAGGACGGCCACGCGTCCGTCCGCGGCCTGTCCCGCCGAGAACGCGAGACCCTCCAAACTTGAGACGGCCACGATCTTCTTTTTCCACACCAGGGCCAGCATTTTCGCCGTGGCCGCTCCCACCCGTATCCCCGTGAAAGAACCGGGGCCGATATCCAGAGCCAAATAATCCAACGCCCCGGGCCGAACATGGGCTTTTCGCAGTGTTTTTTCGATGAGAGGGACAAGCGCGTCCGAGTGTTTGGCAAAGGCTTCGCTTTGGAACTCGGCCAAAACGCGTTTTCCGTCCGTGACCGCGACGCTCAGGACATTCTGGGACGTGTCGTACGCGAGGATCTTCATCCTTTGCCGAGCGCCTGACGGATGGGCAAACGGAACCGGTCATCGCGCGCGCGGATCTCGATGCTACGGGAAGAAGGCCCGCGGTGAGATATTTTCACTTCGATCTTCTCTTTCGGAAGCACGCTGTTCGGGCGCTCCGGCCATTCGACCAAGGTCACGGCCTCGGCCTCAAAACACTCCTGGGCAAGCGCTTCGTCCGGACCCTCCACGCGGCCCAGACGATACCAGTCCAAATGATAGACCGGGCACCGGCCCCGGTATTCATGGATCAAAACAAATGTGGGACTGGCCACCTCTTTTTCGGACCGGACTCCCAGTCCCCTGGCGATGCCTTTGGCAAGCGTAGTCTTCCCGGCGCCGAGCTCACCACGGAGCGTGACCACATCTTTCGGTTTGAGATGCCGGCCCAATGCTCGGCCTACTTTTTTTGTCTGGGCGGCGGAATGTGTCGTGATCTTGACCGTCATTTGAAATGCTCGTAACCTTTTGATCTTAATTTTTCGAGGCTTCCGTTTCTCCTCAAGATCCGTACCCCGCGCTTTTCGGGAACCACCTCGCCGATCTTCGTGAAGCGCGCCAGACCCCGCTTTTTCCTGGCCCGCGCCAGTCGCGTGCCGTCCAAAGGCGAAAGCGTGAATAAAAGTTCGAAATCCTCGCCATCCGAAAGCGCGCTGTCCAGGGAGACGGAGCCAGAGGCCCTTGGGATCAGGCGCTCTTCCAACACCACTCCCACACGGCTTTCCTCCATGATCCTCCGGATATCGGACGCCAGTCCGTCCGAGAGGTCCATCATCGCGTGGACGCCAAACCGGTGCGCCAAATAACGCGCTTCACGTATCCGCGGCATGAATCGCAAGTGTTTTCCGGAGGGATACGAACCTCCCAAAGCACCGCTCACGAAGATCCAGTCACCGATCTTGGCGCCCGAACGCAAGAGGGCCTTTCCCCGCGGCACCTCGCCCAAAAGCGTCACACAGATCACCCAAGATCCCGACGCATTGGTATCCCCGCCGACAACGCTTACCCCGAAACGTCCCGCCACGGCGAGAATACCGCGATAGATCTCATTTAAAAATGCCTGCCGAGTCCGAGGCGGAACACCTAGGGAAACCACAGCGCTCGTCGGAAGCCCGCCCATCGCCGCGATATCGCTTAGATTCACAGCCATCGCTTTCCACCCTATTTCGTAGGCCGTGGCTTTGCTTAACTTGAAATGGCTTTTTTCCAGGATCATATCCGTGGTGACCAGAAGGTCTTTTTTACTGGTCCACTTTAGCACGGCCGCGTCATCGCCGATCCCGGCCCGGCAAAGCTGTCTGGCCCTGCGTATCCAATCCAACTCGCTATTCATCGCGCATGACACCACTGACCAACGTATAATTAATAGGAGTTTGGAAGCCCCTATTTTGCCCGTATGCAAGGCGCGACGACGAGGCATAGTTTAAACTATGCCGAGGAGGAGCAACGCAGTCAGACGGGCAAAAGAGGGGCTTCCCCTGCGGGGCCGGACGATTTTGGGCTGCGCCTGCGTCATTCGTCGTCGGCATAGTTAATACTATGCCTCCTCCTCTTTTCTTGTCTCGCTCCAAAATCATCTCGGCCAAACTCCTATTAATTATACGTTGGTCAGTGACCCGAAGAAAGACTTCGAAAACCCAGCATCACTCCCACCATCACCGTGTTGTGAAGCGCGTGCGCGGTGATCGAAGGCACAAGCGAGCCCGAGGTCTCATAGAGCGCCGCCAGGAACATCCCTAAAAAAAATATGGGAAAAAAAGCCACCCAATGCATGTGAAGCGCCGCGAACACGGCCGAGCTCAAGACAGCTCCCGGCCAAACACCGAATCGTTTACGCAGTCCCGCGTAGGCGAATCCGCGGAAAAAAAGCTCCTCCATCATGGGCCCTACGACCGCGACAAAAAGCGTCAAAACCAAGAGATAAGGCTGGGTCGAATCCTTTAGGTAGATCTGCACCACGTCTTGCGGCTCGGGTTCGATGGAGAAAAAACGGAGAACCACCGCCAAGATCATGAAACAGACGAGCAAGGGCGGGATCACCGCGATATACGCCAGGATCCCGGACCGGATGCCGCTCCACAGACCGCGAACCCTGAAACCCAGATCAGCGAGAGTCTGCCCATAACGTTTCTGGACGATCCAGATCACAAAACACGCGACACCAAGATCCCGGGCCAGACTGTTCAGTAAAAGGACGCCGTCTGGGACCTGCCCGTCCAAGCCGAGAAAAAAAGAAGCGCCGCCTTGGATCAAAAAAAGACAGCCCTCCATGAAAAAAAGAAAAAGAAGCGCTTGAAGGACATCGCGGCCGCCCCACAACACGGCCGGGCCCGGTAAAGATCCGGCCTGCAAGGGCAACCCGCGCCACTTTCTCATGGCAAGCGCCGCGTCTAAGGTAAGCCCCAAAAAAAACACCGCGGTAAAACCCAAGGAAAGCACCCCGACAAGCTCCGGACGAGCATTCAGGTTATTAAGGACTGTCTCTTCTTTTTCTTTCATGATCGAGGCCTGGGCCCGCGTCCGCACCTCACGTTCCCGAGCCAGGTCTTTGTCCGAAAAGAGAAAATGCGAGACCAGAAGAAAAGAATAAAGCGCTGTCACGAAGCAGGCCATCGCAAGCGCCCAACGGTCCTTCAACGGATGGATACTCCAAAAAATTTTGCGGCGGTTTCCGTCGTCGCGCGCGCAAACTTCTTCAAGTCTTCCCCGCGCTGCTCGGCCAAAAATCTTGCCGCATCGGCCAAATACGCGGGTTCATTGCGCTTGCCGCGGACGCTTTGAGGCGCCAGATACGGAGAATCCGTTTCCAAGAGGAAACGTCCCAAAGGCGCTTTTTTGGCCACCTGCAGCAATGCACCAGCGTTCTTGTAGGTCACATTCCCCGTGAATGACACGAGAAAACCGAGGCTAAGAAGCTGTTCCATCGCCGATTCATCATAAGAAAAACAATGCATGACGCCGCGGATCTTCCCCTGTCCTTCCTCCCGCAAGATACGGAGCGTATCGTCGAACGCGTTCCGGGAATGGACGATCACCGGCAAATTGAATTCTTTGGCTAAACCCAGTATTTTTCGAAAAACATTTTTTTGGGTTTCTGGATCCGCCTCACTTTTGAAATAATCCAGACCGATCTCGCCGATCGCGACGGGTTTTTGTGCCGCGATCTGGGACTCCAGCTGCGTCAGGCTCCTCTCATCGACCTCATGGGCGGAATGCGGGTGAAACCCGGTGGTATGGGACATGAAATCGTACTTCTTTGCCAGTTCATAAGCCTGAACGTTCGTCTCAAGGTCCGTCCCGACATTTACGAGATACCGGACACCCGCCGCAAGCGCCCTTTGGATCGCCGCGTCGCGGTCGGCGTCGAACGCGTCAAAATGAAGGTGACAATGCGTGTCGACGAGCGTCATTTTTTCCTCTCGGTGCTTGCCTTCCTCAAGCGTTCCACGATCTGCGGGACGGCCTCGAGCGTGTAACTGATCTCGGCGTCCGTCGTGAAACGGCCGAGCGAAAAACGGATCGCCGAGCGCGCGCGTTTCTCGCTCAACCCCATCGCCAAAAGCACATGGGAGGGCTCCACCGAGCCGGCCGTGCAAGCCGAACCTGTGGAAACCGATATCCCTTGAAGGTCCAGGTTCATGAGAAGCGTTTCCCCATCCAGCCCGTCAAAAGAAATGTTGAGCGTGTTGTAGATCCTGTTTTTGGGGTCGCCGTTAAGATGTGTATCGGATATTTTTTGGACAAGGCCTTTTTCGAGACGTTCGCGCAAGGCGCCGACCCGAAGGCTTTCCTCGTTCTGTTGCCGGAACACGACTTCAGCGGCTTTGCCGAATCCGGCGATCGCGGCGACATTCTCGGTGCCCGGTCGGATGTTTTTTTCCTGATGGCCGCCATGCAGAAGCGCTTCGATCTTGACGCCTTTCCGGATGTAAAGCGCGCCCGCACCTTTCGGGCCGCAGATCTTGTGCGCGGAAACCGATAAAAGATCGATCCTAAGGGCCTCCGGATCGATATTCATCTTTCCATAAGACTGCACCGCGTCCACATGGAACAGCGCGCCCTTCGCGTGCGCGATCTTCGCAGCCTCCTGAACGGGCTGGATGACGCCGGTCTCATTGTTGACATGCATCAGGCTCACGAGCGCCGTCTGGTCCGTCACGGCCTTTTGAAGTTCATCGAGATTCACGACACCGTCAGGGCCCACAGGCACGTAGCTCACCGGGCAGCGTCTTTTTTCCAGATGCTGTGCCGTGTGCAGGACCGCCTGATGCTCGACCGTCGACACGGCGAGATGCTTGCGTTCGGCCATGCGCGCCATCACGACCCCGCGCACGGCCAAATTGTCGGATTCCGTCCCGCCGGAGGTGAAAATGATATCACCGGGTTCCGCCGACAACGATCCCGCGATGATCTCGCGCGCCTCTTCGATGGCATGACGCGCCTGTTGGCCTTGTTGATGAAAACTCGATGCATTGGCTAACAAAAGAGCCTCAACGATCGTTTTTTTGACCTCAGGATCCAGCAGGGTCGTGGCGTTATAATCGAGATAGGCCTGCATAATGATCTCCCTAGCGAGCGGGTTCTGTCATTTCATTTACTGAGGTTTCACCAAATAATGGGCACACTGGAAGCCCCAGCTTTGGTCGTATGCAAGGCGCGACGACGAGGCATAGTAGTAACTATGCCGAGGAGGAGCAACGCCGCAGACGGCCAGAGATGG
>Ga0247727_10008154_pt1 | contig 19577 bp, 13 predicted proteins | sample WisWelCaveWW1625_FD_202498 | JGI IMG/M metagenome (GOLD analysis project Ga0247727, IMG submission 202498) | Biofilm microbial communities from Wishing Well Cave, Virginia, United States - WW16-25 | ecosystem: Environmental > Aquatic > Deep subsurface > Groundwater > Cave microbial mat | place... | reverse complement strand
CCGCTGCAACGCCTCGTTAGCCAGCCTACTAGACCCCCCAACTGTTCCGGCCGTTGCATGTCAGCCTGTCATTTTCCGACGAGCCTCCGCCACTCGCGCAAAGAACTGTACAAGACGTCGGGTCGTGGCGTATCGGTCAGTTCGGCGATCAACTCGAGCCAGTGCCCGTCAGGATCCTTGAAAAAAACGGCCGCCGCTGGCATCCAGCCGTGGACGATTGGTTCGTTCATTGGCCCCTGTACAGGAGCGCCGGGCGGATGGACAGGTTCGATGCCGCGTTCGCGTAGGCATGGGACCATCCGGTCAACGTCCTCCTCGGCCACGCGGAACGAGATGTGGTATTCCGCGGCGTGCCGGTGCTCTATAGTGTCGACCCGAAAAAGCCCGAGCATCCAGCGGGTTTCTCCATCGGCGTAAAGCAGCAGCGCACTCGACCCACCTCTCTCGCCGAAACCCAGCTCGAACCCAAGCTTCTCCACGTAGAAATCGATGGCGCGATCTACATCCATTACTGGAAGGTGGACCTCGTACAGACCGTGGTGGAAGCATAACCGGCGATTCAAGTTAATCTCTGGTCCCTTCTGATGGTGCGCAGCGCTTCGTCTGGCCAACTCATGTTTCGCTAGACCAGCCTAAACCTAAAACTCCTCCCGGACATCTAAGACGACGCTGCCCAGGAGGGCAACCGTTGATCGCAACTCCTTACTTTCTCCCGACTTCCACTCCATCTTTCGCAATCCGGGGCCGACCGTTCGGTCAGTCCAAGACCGCCGTTCACTTTACCGACAGCGGCTTCCGCAGCCGGTCCAGAGGGCTGTGAACCCCCAGCCCGCCGCGGTTCAACACTGTGTGTGTGCTAAAGTCCCCCGGCACACTGGCGGTAGACAGCTTCGTATTCGCCGACCATGCGGGCCACGGAGAAGCGGGAGGCGATCCGCTGGCGGGCGGCGGCGCCCATCAGGCGGCGGAGCGGCTCGTTGGGGAGGGCCCGCAGCAAGGCGCCGGCCAGGCTGTCGGGATCCCCGGGGATCGCCAGCAGGCCGGTGATTCCCTCCACCACCGCCTCCGGGGTTCCCCCGGCGGAGGTGGCCACCACCGGCAAACCGTGGCTCATGGCTTCCAGAACGGCATTAGGCATACCTTCCGACAGGGAGGAGTGCACGTAGAGGTCGAGGCTGCGGTATACGGCTTCCACGTCCTGCCGCGATCCCAAGAACCGAACCCGTTCTCGCAGCCCCAGCCGATCCCGCTGCTGCTCCAGCTCCGCCAAGGCGGCGCCTTCTCCGCAGATGAGCAGGCGGCTCTGGGGCGCCTGGGCCACTACCTGCCGGAAGGCTTCCAGCAGGAATACCTGTCCCTTCACCGGGCGGAGGTTGGCGACGTTGCCGATGACCGGGCCCGGGGACTCGGGCTGGGGCCGGCCGGCAGGCATCGGCACTCCGTTGTAGATGACCCGAACCTTCTCCGGGGGCGTGCCTTCCCTCCGCGCCCAGAAGGCCGCCACCGTGCGGGAATTAGCAATGACCAGGTCGGCCCCGAGGTTGCGGATATGCTGCCACAGGTGCACCTTTCCGTCGGGATCCCAGTGCCGCATATTCCTGCGGCTGGTCATACAGACCGGGATGCCGGCAAGGCGGGCCACCAGGGTATCGAACCACTCCCATCCGGAGCCGAAGGAATGAAAGATCCGCGCCCGCAGGCTGCGAAGCCAGGCGACGGCCTGCTCCAGGGACCGTGGATCGGAGGGATTGAGCGGCAGGCGGTGAACCGGCACGCCGGTTTGCAGGAGGCGGTCGGCGACCGGCCCCCAGCGGCCGGGGCACCACACCAGCGGCTGGTAGAGGCCGCGGTCCAGTCCCGAAACCAGGTGCAGGAGCTGATGCTCGGTACCGCCCAAGCCTAGCTGCGGGATATAGTAGACGATTCGCAAGCGAAGCGGACCGGCAGGAATGCCTGTGTTACCGCAACTGCCAGGCCAGAAACCCAAGCTCGTCGGCCTGGTCCTCCACCTGCCGCGTCACCGGCTTGGAGCCCCCCACATGGCCGGCCTTGGTGTCATACAGCAGCAGGATCGGGCGATCCGACGCGGTGGAGGCCTGCAACAGCGCCGTCATCTTGCGGGCATGCAGGGGATCCACGCGGGTGTCGGCGTCGCCGGTCACCAGCAGCACCGCCGGGTACCTGGCGCCCTTCTGCACCCGATGATAGGGGGAGTAGGCGTGCAAGTACCGAAACTGCTCCGGGTTCTCGGAGGACCCGTACTCCGGCACCCACCACCGGGCCACCGAGAACTGGTGATACCGCACCATGTCGAGCAGCGGGTAACGGCACACCACCGCCTGGAACAGGTCCGGCCGTTGGGTCAGCGCCGCCCCCACCAGCAGCCCCCCGTTGCTGGTCCCCCGGATCCCCAGCCGCGACGGCCGGGTGTAGCCCTGCTCCACCAGGTGCTCGGCGGCGGCGATGAAATCGGCAAACACGTTCTGCTTCTTCGAGAGCATCCCGGCCTTGTGCCACTCCTCGCCGAACTCGCTGCCGCCCCGCAGGTTGGCGAGCGCGTAGACCCCGCCCTGCTCCACCCAGGCCACGGCATCGACCCGGAATGACGGCGTCTCAGCCACGTTGAAGCCCCCGTAACCGGTCAGCAGCGCCGGATGCGACCCGTCGAGCTTCATTCCCTTGGCGTGCAGCACGAACATCGGCGCCCGGGCGCCATCCCGCGACTTGTACCAGAGCTGCTTCAGCTCGAACTTCGAGCTGTCGACCGGAGCGTTCAGCCGGTGCCACACCTCCCGTCCGCCTTCCTTCACGTCGTATCGAAAAATGGTCGGCGGGATATGGAACGACGAGAAGGCGAAGTAGGCCTCGCTCGAATCCCACCGCCCGAAGGCCGCCCCCACCGACCCCAGGTCCGGAAACGCGATCTCGCGCACCAACCCCCCGTCAGGCTCGAACACCTTCACCCGCGAGACCACGTTCTCCAGATACCTCACGAACAGCCGCCCGCCGGCGGTCGAGAACCGTTCGATGACCGCCTTGCCTTCGGGAATGATCTCCCGCCACTTGTCTCGCTCCGGATGCTTCAAATCCGCCGCCAGGATCCGGCCGTTCGGCGCCTTCCAGTTGGTTTGCAGGAACAGGGTGTCGCCTCCGATCTCGGCGCTGAACCGGGCGTCGATCTCTTTCACGACCGGGACGATCGGGCCGCCGGCAGCGAGGTTCTGGATATAGACTTCGGTCTTCTCGTCGCCGCCCACCCCGTGGGCCACCTGGATCAGCAGCCAGCGCCCGTCCTCGGAGAGCGCCGAGCCGGCGGCCTTCTCGGGCCCCAGTCCCTTGCCGAAAATCTCCCGGTCGGAGGCCGGGTCGGCCCCTAGGCTGTGGTGATATACCCGAGGCCCCTCCTTACCGAACCGGGTGTAGTAGAGGGCCTTTTTGTCGGCGCTGATCGACGGGCCCCAGTAGCGGGCTCTGGGCAGCCGGTCGGGCAAGTCCCGACGCGTCCCGACGTCCATCAGCCGGATCTCGACCTCATCCTCGCCGCCCTGCCGCACGATGTAGGTGGCCAGCGACCCGTCCTGGGAGACCTCCACCAGGTTGGCCGACACGGTGTGGTCCGGGCTCCACGGGTGCGGGTCGATCAGGACCTCGTCGGAGCCCTTCAGCCCCTGGCGCACGTAGGTCACATCCAGTTGCTGGTCGGAGCGGCGTTTGGAGAAAAAGTACCGGCCGCCCTGCACCCTGGGCATTCCCACGGTGTCGATTCGCAGCAGCTCGCCCAGCCGTTTCTTCAGCGCCTCCCGCCCCGGCGCGGCGTCGAGCACCGGACGCGAGAAGCGGTTCTGCTCCTCGATCCAGGCCCGGGTCGGTTGGCTCTTCTGGTCCTCCAGCCAACGGTAAGGATCCGTAATCTCGACCCCGTGGATCTTGTCCTTCACCGGCTGCACCCGCGTCTGGGGCGCTTCGGCGGCGAACACCGCGGCTGCCAGCGCCACTATCCATAACCGCATGAGTTCCTCCTGATTCGAATTCCAAGATGCATCTCTCGCCCGGATTCTTGCAGGGATTTCTACCGCATCATCCAACCGTGCCCGTCCAACTGGCTCCAAGCTGTGCGGATATGCTCCGGCTTGAACACCTGTTGTTTCCGGGGATTCCAGGTGTGGATCTGGTCGATCGCCGCCTCCGCGTCGGATGCGGACGCATCGCTCTTGGGTCCACCTCGATGAGCCACCCAGTGGACAGTCGCCAGGAGTTCCATACCATAAGGAGTTTCGAAGCCCTCGATAAATCGCGCAACCCTTTCGAGACGAGCCAGGGATTCGGACTTGCCGGTGAGGAAACTCGTGGCCTCCTCGACAGCGCCGGGCAGCAACTCTATCTCCGCATTCGGCTTCTGGCTGTCTCCGTAACCCCGGATAAAGTGGCCTTCCATCACTTCCAGCACTTTGTTGAGATTGGTCGCATAGGGGCCGTAGTGGCCCGCCTCATACTTGAGGCGCAGCGGTTCTCCCGCCTCTTGCAGGAAGTAAGCAAGCTTCTGCACCTCCAGCAGGGTGCGGCTGTACTCCAAGGCCGCATAGGCGTCCATCAGCTTGATGAACAGGGCGCGCGCGGGAGTCAGGTGAGGGCGCGCCGTCCGCACGGGCATAGCCCTTGCTTCCGGCGTCCCCACGGGATCGAACAGCAGGACGCGCACGTCCGGCAGTTCGGAGAACGCCTTCTCGATCATCGGCCGCACCTCCCGCCAGTCCAGTCCGCCAAGCCCGCATCCGAGGGGCGGCACCGCGATCGACCGAACACCCAGCCTCCGGATATCGGCCATGAGCGTCTTCAGCCCGGACCGGATATCCGCGATGCGCGACTTGCCGCGCCAGTGGCGTTTGGTAGGAAAGTTGATGACGTACCGCGGATTGATGAGTCGGCCGTTGTCAAAAATGAACATCCGCCCCGGCACGACCTCACCGGCATGGCAGGCGGCTTCGTAGGCTTTGAAGTTGGCTGGGAATGCCTGCTTAAACTGAAGCGCGATGCCTTTGCCCATGAAGCCGGCGCAGTTCACCGTGTTTACCAGCGCCTCGGCGTCGGCCTCTAACATGTTGCCTTTGGCGATTTCAATCATCGGCGCACTCCCTCTTCAGTAATAGTACCATTCTGACCTTATTTCCACGTTGGGTTGAGGCCGATCGGGATGCTGGCCCAACACGGCTTCAACGTCCGCCTTCACCTGCGGGTGGAGTACTCCTATGCTCTCGACCAACGACCAGTCCAGCGACTTCCAGACCAGAAACTCAGCTTGCTTGCGGCGCTGCCGGTCGTTGTCATCCGGCTGGTCCGCCCAGTAGCGAGCGGCGACGAGGTTCCAATCCACCTGATCGAGCTGCGCCAAGTCGTCGTACCAGTCCGTGAAGGCCGCCAGGCCATGCCCGTCGGAGAACACGAACCGCCGACCGGCATTCGTAATCCGCTGCACAGTCGTTGTCAGGTAGATGAGCGGCGCCTGCCCCTCGTTGTAGCCTTCCACACGCCCCGTCTTAAGGTTGAGGAGCATTACAGACAGCGGGCCGAAGTAGAACGGGACGTAATCATGGCAGGTTCCACGCGGACCACAAAGAATGGGCCGGTCATGGCGGCTCGTCTGCACATCCAGGCGATGGATAGTCCGGTAAGGCAACCCATCGGCAGGAGTAAAGTTCGGCGCGTGTAGCGCGCCACGTGTGAGTAAGGTTGGTAGGTTCTCAACATGGAGCAGCCTGTAGAGCGTCACGGTGGCCAGCGGCATCATGAATGCCTCCGGCTCAATCCAACCGCCGTTGCGCGAATCCTGGCCATGTTCGACTTTTTACCTTTTCTTGCCAGGTGAGTCGAACTTAGTGCGAGCCGTCAAGCCCAGCAGGGCTTCCACCTGGCCCATAACCGCATGAGTCCCTCCTGATTCGATCGGCCGCCAGGCCGTGGAGTCACACGCACCAAAACTCCACCATTTGCCGGACCGGCGCGCGCCACCCCAGGTGCACCAGTTTCAGATTGGGGTTGAGGGGCGCGGCGCCCCGCATTTCCACCAGGTGGTGGTCCCGGCTGCCGGGTCCGAAGCGGATGGCGTGGGGGCCGGCGCGGGCGGTAGCGAAACCCCTATCCAGGAACCAGTTGATTCCGGCGCTCGAGAGGCGGCCGCCGGCGTCAGCGTCTATCTGGCAGTCGGGGCGGAACCCCAGCGTCAACAGGACCGGCAGACCGCGCGGCCCATCGACCGTAAGTTCCAGGCGAAAACCGCTCTCGGTCTGGAGCATCTCGATCTGGGTAGACGTTTTCTGGGCGTTGGTCCGGCGGCGCCTGGTCTCCCGGCCCGCGTCGCTCCACTGGCCCGGCGTGATGTCCTGCGGCTCGAGCGCGTCGTAATAGAACGCCTCCAGCGACTGCGCCAGCCGGTATCGGCCGCCGGACCCTGCGATGTGCGGCGAAACAAACTGTCCCCGCCCGAAGAAAGCCGAGATCAGGGAGGTCGACTCCAGGGCCGTCTCGCCGTGGCGGAGAGAGAAGAAGGAAGGGAACCCGGCGGTGATGGTGGCGCTCGGCAGGCCGCGGCGCAGGCGCGCCACTCGGGATCCCTCGACCAGGCGCTCGTAGCTGTGGGGCAGCGACGCTCGTTCGACGCTGTCGCGCCGCAGCGTGGGGTCCAGAAGGAAATAGGCCAGGTTGCCGCCCAGCGACCCCGAGTCCCGCTCGCGCTCCACGATGGCATCGGCTGCCGCGGCGAACCTCCCGTTGCGGTCCCGGATCCCCAGCGCCCGGTAACCCCAATAGTAGGCCGTGTTGCGGACCCGCGAGCCGCGGTCCTGGCGGCGGGAATAGTCCGTCACCATCTCGCCGTCCGGATGAGTCATGTAGAGCATCAAGTCGAGGTTGCGCCGCGCCGGCTCGAGCAACTCGGGGCGCTTCAGGAATTCCGCCATCGCCAGCAGGCAGGAGTTCACGATCGGATTGTAAGTCCCGTTGCTGCGCTCGGTGTATTCGCCCTCCGGGGTCACGTCGATTCCCTCACGCAGCCACTGCTCGGCCCGATTCCGATACTTCTGCTCGGGGAACACCGTGCCGGCCTCGGCCAGCGCCGCCGCCACCACCCAGCGGTGATTGGGGGTGTGAATGCCGCCTTCCACCATCGAGTCGCAGCCACGGGCGAGGAAACGGCGCAGCCCGGCCACCGAGGCGCCGAGCGGTCCATCGGCGCCGAGCGGTCCATCAGCGCCGAACCGGGCGCGGTAGACCCGGTAGGCCGGCAGCAGGCCCCGGACGGCGAAGGCGGTGTCGGGAGGCGAATCGAAGTTGGTGATCGCCAGGTCCACGGTCCCGTTGGGATTCTGCTGGGACAGCAGAAACCGGACCGCCAGGTGGAGCCTCTCCACGATTTCCGGATCGCGATAATACATGGAATCGGGATTCGAAACCAGGGGCAGCAGCCGGGCGATGGCCCCCACGACGCCGCGGTAGTCGGCGAATCCCATGGCAGGATCGGGAAAACCGCCGCGATCGGCCCGGCCGGGATCCAGGACCTGCTGCTCCAGCAGGGTGGCGACGGACCGCTGGGCGTGGGCCAGGATGACCGGATAATCGTCGCGCGGCGGGCCCGCCGCCCGCGCGGCCAGCGCCGCAGCCGCGGTCAAAAACGAGCGCCGAGGCAACCGGAGCGGCCGCCGGCCACTCAACACAGCATCGACTCCACCAGCCGGTAGACCTGCTCCAGAGCCTGGGGCAGCGCCGCGGCATCTTTCCCCCCGGCTTCGGCCATGTCGGGGCGGCCGCCGCCCTTGCCGCCCACCACCTGGGCCACGGCGCCGGCCAGCTTGCCGGCGTGCACCCGCGCGGTCAGGTCCTTGGTGACGGCCGAGACGATGGCCACGTCGCCGTTGCCGCTCGAGCCCAGCACCACCACGCAGCTCTTCATCTTGCCGCGCAGCGAGTCGGCCAGCGAGCGCATTTGGGCGCGGTCCACTCCCTCCACGCGGGCCGCCAGCACCTGGACATCCTTGATGGTGCGGGCCTGGCCAACCAGGTCCCCCATCTGCGATTGCGCCAGGCGATGCTTCAGGCGCTCGGTTTCGCGCTCCAGCTCGCGCTCCCGGGCCAGCGCTCGCTCCACGGCCTCCACCGGATCGCCGCCGCCGGCGCGGGTGAGGGCTGCGATTCGCTCCATCGCCTGGCTAACGCTGCGGAAGTGCTCCAGCGCCCGCTGGCCCGTTATGGCCTCGATGCGCCGCACCCCGGCCGAAATGCTTCCCTCGCTGGTGATCTTGCACAGGCCGATGTCGCCGGTGCGGCCGACGTGGGTGCCGCCGCACAGCTCGGAGCTGAAGCCTGGGATTCGCACCACCCGCACCCGCTCGCCATACTTCTCCCCGAACAGCGCCATGGCCCCCGACGCCAGCGCCTGCTCCAGGTCCAGGATCTCGGTCGCGACGCCGCTGTTGAGCAGGATTTGCTCGTTGATTTGCCGCTCGACTTCCTCCAGCTCGTCGCGGTCCAGGGCGGCGTAGTGGGTGAAATCGAAGCGCAGGCGGGCCGGCTCGACCACGCTGCCCGCTTGTTTGACGTGGGCGCCGAGCACGGCGCGCAGAGCGGCGTGCAGCAGGTGGGTGGCGGTGTGGTTCCGCATCGTGGAGTGCCGCAGCCGCTCCCCCACCCGGGCCTCCACGACCTCGCCGACCTCGAGCGGAGCCAGAGCCACGATGTGGTGGACCGACAGGCCGGGAAGCGGCGGCCGCACCTCCTCGACCCTCGCCACATCGAGGCCCTGGCGCGCCAGCACCCCGGTATCGCCCACCTGGCCGCCCGTCTCGGCGTAGAACGGCGTCCGGTCGAGCACCAGTTCGGCGCCTTGACCGGCCACCACCTGCTCGACCGGCTTCTGGTCGACCAGCAAAGCCACGATACGACAGTCCGAGGCCGCCAGCCCGTCGTAGCCGAGGAAGGTCGTGCGCCCGCGCTCCCGCAGGTTCTGGTAGACCTCGGCGACGGCGGCTTTCTCGGCGCCCTTCCAACTGGCGCGGGCGCGGGCCCGCTGGGCGGCCATCTCGGTCTCGAAGCCCGCCCGATCGATCGAGAGATTCCGCTCACGCGCCATCTCCTCCTGCTCGTCCAGGGCCAGGCCGTAGGTGTCGTAGAGCTTGAAGCTGGCCGCGCCGGGTATGACGCCGCCGGCCGCCAGGCCCTCCACCTGCTGCTCGAAGACGCGCTCGGCGAGCACGAAGGTGTGGGCGTAGCGTTGCTCCTCCTCCTTCACCACCCTGGCCACCCGGGCGACGCTCTCCATCAGCTCCGGGTACCCCGGCTTCATGTGGTCGGCGACGAAGCCCGCCAGCTCGTAGAGGAAAGGCTTTTCCAGGCCCAGCAGCCGCCCATGGCGCATGGCCCGGCGCATGATCTTGCGCAGCACGTAGCCGCGGCCCTCGTTGGCCGGCAGCACCCCGTCGTGAATCAGGAAACCCGCGGCGCGGCTGTGGTCCGCCAGAATCCGCAGCCCGACGTCGGTTTTCTCCTCCTCGCCGTAGAGGCGCCCCGCCAGCCGCGCCGCCTCCCCGATGATGGGCCGCAGCAGGTCGGTGTCAAAGTTGCTGAGCTTGCCTTGCAGCACCGCCGCCACCCGCTCCAGTCCCATGCCGGTGTCGATGGAGGGCCGGGGCAGCGGCGTCATCTTGCCGGCGGCGTCGCGATCGAACTGCATGAACACCAGGTTCCAGATCTCGACATACCGGCCGCAGTCGCAGGGAAAGGCGCAGTCCGGGTGGCCCCACTCGCTGCCTTCCGGGCCGTAGTCGTAGTGAATCTCCGAACACGGCCCGCAGGGACCGGTGTCTCCCATGGCCCAGAAGTTGTCCTTCTCGTCGAGCCGGAAGATGCGATCGGGCGGGAGGCCGGCGACCTGCTGCCAGAGCTGGGCGGCATCGTCGTCCTCCCGAAACACCGTGACGTAGAGGCGCTGGCGCGGCATGCCGTAGTCGGCGGTCACCAGCGTCCAGGCGTAGTCGATGGCTTCGCGCTTGAAGTAGTCGCCGAAGCTGAAGTTGCCCAGCATCTCGAAGAAGGTGTGATGACGCCGGGTGCGCCCGACGTTCTCCAGATCGTTGTGCTTGCCGCCGGCCCGGACGCATTTCTGTGAGGTGGCCGCCCGGTTGTAGTCGCGCTTCTCGCGGCCCAGGAAGACGTCCTTGAACTGGTTCATTCCGGCGTTGGTGAACAGCAGCGTGGCGTCGTTGGCGGGCAGCAGGGGCGAGCTGCGCACCACCCGGTGGCCGCGGGCCTCGAAGAAGTCGAGGAACCGCCGCCGGATCTGGTCGCCGGTGGGGTAAGCGGGCAAGAGGGAAGCCTCGATTCTACGGTAACACAGCGCGGCTCCGGCCCGGTTGTAGGTTGTGGGTTGTGGATCGTGGGCTCGGCCGCGACCCGTATCACAGGCATTCCTGCCTGTCAGGGCAGCCAAACGAGGCTTCGCCGCAGACCGCCCTGTGTCATCCCGAGCGTAGCGAGGGATCTGCTGGTGGTTCGTATTGTGCCGCGAGGCTGGAGGCGCAACCAGATCCCTCGCTACACTCCGGATGACAGGTAGCCCGAAACTTGACTCATTTGCACCAAGTTCTCAACTGCAAGTACTCTAGCCGCTCGTGGCAAAACCTCCGCCAATTGTCGGAGGTTGCAGTAAATACCCCCCCTTTCCGAACATTCGCCATCTCCGGACCACCCCCTTTGCGCACATTGGTACCGCTTGGCAACCGCCTACCACCTTGGTCGTAAGGGAGATAAGTAGAATAACCATCTGTCTTCAGGTGTCTTCCGACTCCTGAGATCGCTGTATGGCGGGCTAACATTGAGTTGGAGGAGGTAACTGTTTTTTCCTAGCTGCCCGTGGCAAAACCTCCGCCAATTGTCGGAGATTACTGAGCCGACTCGGCAGAATCAACGCTAGGTGGAGCCGTTTTCCCGTTTTCCCTTCGGCGGGCGAAGCATTAACCGCCAGGTTCGTCGAAACCTGGAAGCTGCCGCCTGGTAAGGAAGCGCCGGTTCGATATGTTCGATAGATTTTCACGCTCGGGTGAAGAACATGACGGTCTACGGCCACCCCAACCCCCCGGACGGGGCGACTCCTCTCGTGCCGGGGTTGGCGGTGGATAACGTCACGGTTGCCGAAGAGAAGAACGGCGCCATGCCGACGCGGGCCACGGTCCGGGTAAACGGTTTTGTGGTGGACGTTTTCTTCACCAGCGTCAGCATGGCCGGCAAGCCGAGCTGCCGCTTTGACTATGCGGGCCAGCTCCTGTCGCCCTAAAGAAAAAGGAGGAACTCATGACAAGGCGTCTTTCGAGGACTAACACGCGGGCAACCGAAGGCAGCGCGCTGGTGGAGTCGGCCTTGGCCCTGCTTTTGGTGAGCGTGGTGGCTATTGGGATTGCCGACATAGGCCAGGTGCTGGTGTTCCATCAAGGTGTCGTGGACCGCGCCAAGGTCGGAGCCCGGTGGGCGGTGACAAACCCTTACGACAGCAATCGGATCAAGAACGTCATTCTCTACAGCACGCCGGATCCGCAACCGGGCGCCCGGGCCTTGCTCCGGTTGGAACCGGACATGATTACGACGGCCCTCCTCGACGCCAACACGGCGGAAGCGCGAATCATGGTGTCGATTCGGGATTACAGATTCTACTTCTTTTCGCCTTTTATCAGTGGCGCGAAAACGGCAAGGCCGATCGCCGTCAGCATGCCCCTCGAAGAGAAGTGATGGCCGGGGGCCGTCCCGGGTGCAACGCTGCCCGAGCTATAATGTCCGGCGAATGTGGAGGCCAAGGCCATGCGGCAGCACCTACTTCTGCTCCCTCTGCTGGCGATCTGTCCCCTGGCGGCCGCCGACGACGTGACCCCAGGCAAGTTCGTGGTCGAACGGCCCACCCTGATCTGCCTGGGCTTCGAGTGGCAGATCGCCGGCGACGATAACCGCAACGCTGCCGTCGAGGTCAGCTACCGCAAGACCGGCGAGAGCGGCTGGAGGCAGGCGCTGCCGCTGTTGCGGCTGGGCGGCGAGAGGGTCTATCGGCGGGACCTGTTCGTCGACTACACCGTGCCGGAGATGTTCGCCGGCAGCCTCCTCGACCTGGAACCCGATACCGAGTACGAGGCCCGCTTCCTGATGCGGGACGCCGACGGGGTGCGAGGGGAGGCCCTCCGGACGGTGAAGGTCCGGACCCGCGGCGAGCCCAGGGCCGCTGGGGGCGGCCGGGTGCTGCACGTCTATCCTCTTACCTGGAAGGGCGACCGGCAGGATCCCGCCTTCACCGGGCTGAAAGCCGCCTACTTGGGCTCAGGCCGCGGCGACTGGTCGGTGGTCAGCGAGCGCAAAGTGGGGCCCGGCGACGCCATCCTGGTTCATGCCGGCCTCTACAAGGCAGACCGGCTCAACTACTCCGACCCGCTGGGGCTGCCGTTCGACGGCGCCTACGTCCTGACCGCCAAGGGCACGCCCCAACGGCCCATCGTCATCCGGGCGGCCGGGGACGGCGAGGTGATCTTCGACGGCGCCGGCGCCCACCGTCTCTTTGACGTCATGGCGGCTGACTACCATATCTTTGAAGGACTCACCATTCGCAATACTGATATGGCCTTCTACGCCGGCATGAAGGACATTGGAGGCGCCAAGGGGCTGACGGTGCGCCGCTGCCGCCTGGAAGACGTCGGCGTCGGCGTCTCGAGCCTCTACTCGGGGTCCCAGGACTTCTACATCGCCGACAACGTCATGATCGGGCGCGACGACCGCCACCGGCTGCTCGGCTGGGCGACCCCGGGCATCTACGGCGCCAACCAGCTCAAGAGTTACTACGCCGTCAAGGTGTACGGCGCCGGGCACGTGGTCTGCCACAACTACATTGCCTACTTCCACGACGGCATCACGGTCTGCACCCACGGCACGCCCGACCAGGAGGAGGACCGCCGGGCCGTGGCCATCGACTTCTACAACAACGACATTCACCTGATGGCCGATGATTTCATCGAGGCCGACGGCGGGGTGCACAACATCCGGGTGATGCGCAACCGGGGCGTCAACGCGGCGCAGTGCGGGCTGAGCGCCCAGCCGGTCTACGGCGGGCCGGCCTACTACCTCCGCAACGTGATCTATCACGTGCCCACCGGTTGCGGGTGGAAGTTCAACGTCAAGCCGGCCGGGCTGGTGGCTTATCACAACACCATGATTGCGGAGGGCCGCCCCGGCGATATCTTCTCCAACACCCACTTCCGCAACAACCTCTTCCTGGGCATCGACGCCCCGGGACGCGAGATCTTCCGCTTTGCCAACGCCACCTCTTACTCGACGTTCGATTACAACGGCTACCGCCCCAATGCCCGGACCAAGGACAACTATCTCTGGAAGGCTCCGCAGCCGGGCGTGCTGCGCGACTACGAGCTGGAGCGGGCGCGTTTCCGGCCCTTCCCCTCGCTGGCCGAGCTGCGGGCGGCCACCGGGCAGGAGACCCACGGCCTGGAGGTCGACTACGACATCTTTGAGAACCTGCGCCCCCCGGACCCTTCCGAGCCGCACGCCATCTACCACGCCCGCGACCTGAACTTTCGCCTCCGGCCCGGCGGCAAGGCCGTGGACGCCGGGATCCGCCTGCCCAACGTGAACGACGACTACGCCGGCAAAGCCCCCGATCTGGGGGCCTACGAGCTCGGCCGGCCCGCGCCGGTCTACGGCCCGCGGACCGAAGTCCGGGTACTGGAGTGAAGCGAGCCCCACCGCGGGTCGCTCGGCCTCCAGGAGCACTCCGCGAGTTTCAGGCGGTGAGGCGGCCCTCCCGAAGTGGCGGTCCGCTGAGCCCCAACGAGCGTAGTTGTATAATCGTGCCAAGCCTGTGGGCTGGAATGAAGATTCGGGCGGGCGGTCTTATCCTCACTGCCGAAGCGAAGCAACGGGCGAAGGAGGTCGCAATGGCTCGTGGACCGCAACTGTTGAACAGTGGCAAGGCCGCCATGGAAGCGGTAGCGAAAGTCTTGCCGACTGCAAATACCATCACGGTTCATAGCTCAATGGGACCGGTGGAACTCAAACCGGGCTCGATTTGGAGCGGCAACCAAGATGCTGTTTTACGCTGCGCCGCTGTATGTCTGGTACGCCATCGACGATCGAATCTATGAATGGGGCACCGGCGACTTCCTTCGCGACGAGTGGTTCAGCGCGCTTTCGGAGGGCGCCAGGCGAGCTTCCCACATGGTGACGATTGCCAAAGTCGAGTTCGCACTGCTCTCAGGAATTTTTGCGCCTTTGGTACGTGATGCTGGGACTGGGCTGCGCCAAGGTCGGCCTGTTCTATGCCGCGAACAAAAGCGCTGTTGAGACGGCCTTCGAGCGCGCACCCAAAGTGATTCAGTTGCTGCAGGACCTCAAGCGGCGCTCCCCCACCCTCTTCCATAAGCTGATGACGACGGCGGCCAAGGATCTGCTCAAGGATTTACCCTCTGGGGTAACCGGCGAGGACGTGGCGTTCTTTATCGGCCGGGTGATCAAGGGGGCTCTGGCGGCGGCGCCGGAAATCACCTTCGGAGCGCTGCTCAAGATGGCGGGTACGGTTGCCGGCATCGTGACCGCCACACACTTACCCAGCATCGCCGCGCACGCCGTGGCAGGCGCCGCCGCAAAAAACGCGGCCGAGCTCAAGCGGCGCATGACGCTGGCAGGCTACTCCATCACAGAGGCGGAGGCCAAAACGATTCTCAACGACTTACTCTCGCGGCCCGATTCGGCTGCGAAGCTCCAGCAACTGGAGACAGCCTGCAAGGCGTTGCTACCTTCGCTTGAGATGTTGAAAAAAGGCCTACGGCACTTCCCATTGATGGAGGTGAAGCGTCATGAAAGCCATTTCTCCTCTGTGTTGTGCAGCGCTGGCCGGCCTGGGCGTGCTCGGTCAAACGCCCTACGGACGGATCACCGGAAGAGTGGTCGACACCACTGGCGCCGTGGTCGTGGGCGCCGCCATCCGGGTGCTGCAAACCGAAACCAACATTGCCACCACCACGGCCTCCAGCAACGAAGGGGTCTACGATCTGTCCAACCTGCTGCCGGGCCAATACCGAGTCCTGGTCGAAATGCAAGAATTCCGCCGCCACGAGCGCGGCCCCATCGAAGTGCGGGTGGGCGACGTTCTGGGGGTCGATATCGCCCTGGAGGTAGGATCCCTGGCCGAAACCGTGACGGTCCAGGCGGAGGCGCCGCAACTGGAGTCCACCACCGCCAGCCTGGGCCAGACCATCGACAACAAGAAGCTCAGCGATCTGCCCCTGGGCGGGCGCGGTCTCAGCTACTTGATGCAGCTCACCCCGGGGATCATCTCGATCAACGCCCCGACCCACGGCTGGCTGCCGCAGGCGCGCGGGTCGGTCTCTGACATTGCCACCCTGGGAACCCGGACCCGCTCGAGCGAGTTCACCCTGGACGGGTGCCGAACATGGAGCAGAACGGCACCATCGCCTTCCAGCCGCCTCCGGAGATGGTGCAGGAGTTCCGGGTGCAGACGGCGGCCTTTGACGCCTCCGTCGGCCACTTCACCGGCGCTCACGTCAACATGGTGATCAAGGCCGGATCCAACCAGTACCACGGGGCCCTGTGGTTCAGCCACCTGAGCCGCCCGCTGATGACCCATCCGTTTTTCGTCAATCGGTCTTTATACGACACTCGCACCGGGCCCCCCACCGCTGAAAAGCGCAGCTCCCTGTGGCCCCCCACCAAAACCAACCGCTATCGCGGTAGCCTGGGCGGACCGGTGGTCGTGCCCCGGCTCTACGACGGCCGCAACCGGACCTTCTTCTCCTACGGCAACGACTTCATGCTGCGCATCTTCGCCGGCCAGGGGTTCTCGACTGTCCCGACCGTCCGGCAGCGGCAGGGCGACTTGTCCGAGCTGCTGGCGATCTCGAGCCAGTACCAAATCTATGACACGGCGACGATTGCCCCGGCGCCGGGCGGGCGCTTCAGCCGCCAGCCGCTGGTGGGCAACGTGGTGCCGGCGAGCCGCATCGACCCGGTGTCGCGGCGGCTGCTGGAGTTCTACCCGCTGCCCAACTCGCCGGGCACCATCGACGGGCGCAATAACTTCATCAATCCGCCGGCCAACCGCATCGACTACGCCAGCCACATCTTCCGGCTTGACCAGGTCGTCAGCCAGAACCACCGGCTGTACGGGTCGTTCAGCACCTGGGAGGTGCAGGGCGACCAGGGGCGGACCTTCCGAAACAACACCCGCGGCACCCTCACCGATAGCCGCTACCTGGGGTTCGTCCTGGACGACGTGCTCATGCTGCGGCCCGACCTGGTGCTGAATGTCCGGTATGGGTTTACGCGCCTGAGGGGCCTCGCCGATCCCACCAGCATCGGCCTGGACCTGGCAGGGCTGGGATTCTCGCCCGGGCTGGTCTCGCTGGTCGATCCCGGCCTCTCGGCTCTTCCGGAGCTGAACATCGACGGCCTGACCGCCACCACCGATGCCACCAGCTCGCGTTCGGCCACCAACTACCACTTTTTTTCGGGGAGCGCGACCCAGGTGCGGGGCGCCCACAGCCTGCGCTACGGCGGCGAATACCGCATTCTCCAGGAGAACAGCTACAACTTCGGCCGGGTGTCGCCGAGTATGGACTTCGGGACGCTGTGGACCCGCGGGCCGCTCGACAGCTCGCCGGCGGCGCCCCTCGGGCAGGGCCTGGCTTCCTTCCTGCTGGGGCTGCCGACCGGCGGCTTCATCGACAAGAATCCGTCCTACGCCGAGCAGTCCGGGTACCTGGGCCTGTTCTTCCATGACGACTGGAAGGCCACCCGCCGGCTCACCGTCAACGCCGGCCTGCGTTGGGAGCTGGAAATACCTACTACCGAAAGATTCGACCGCACCAACCGCGGCTTCGACTTTGCGGCCACCAATCCCATCCAGGCGGCGGCCCTGGCTCGCTACGGCCAGCGGCCCATTCCGGAACTGCCCCCCAGCCAGTTCCGGACCCTGGGTGGGCTGCTGTTTGCCGGCGTCAGCGGTCAGCCGCGCGGATTGTGGGACAAAGACGCCAACAACTTCTCGCCGCGCCTGGGGCTGGCCTGGCAGGCGCGTCCGCGCCTGGTGCTGCGGGGCGGCTACGGGATCTTTTTCGAGAGCCTGGGGGCGGACCGCATTGACGTGGCCCAGCAGGGCTTTAGCCAGCGCACCAACATCACCCCCAGCCTGGACAACGGCCTGACATTCCGCGCCCGCCTGAGCAATCCCTTCCCGGACGGGCTGATCGAGCCGGCCGGCTCCGCGGCCGGCCTCCAGACCTTCCTCGGCCGGGCGCCCAGCTTTTTTACGCCGGCGCGGTCAACCGGCTACATGCAGCGGTGGAGTATGACGGTTCAATACCAGCTGCCGCACCGCATGGTGGTGGAGGCCGGCTACACCGGCAACCGCGGCACACAACTGGGCCGCGGCGTCGTGTACAATCCCGTGCCGGCGCACTACCTCAGCCGGTCGCCGGTCCGCGATCAGGCCACCATCGACTTCCTCAGCCAGCCGGCGCCGAATCCCTTCTTCGGCCTGGCGGAGTTCAACGGCACAGGCCTGCAAGGCCAGACCGTTGCCCGCCAGCAACTGCTGACCCCCATGCCCCAGTTCACGGGCGTCAGCAGCACCCTGAGCGACGGCTTCTCGTGGTACCACGCCGGCCACCTGCGCCTGGAGAAACGGCTCTCGCGCGGCTACAGCCTGTCGGCGTCGTACACCTGGTCGAAGTTCCTGGAGGCCATCGAGCTGCTGAACAACCAGGATCTGCATCCCCACCACGTGATCTCGCCCCAGGACCGGCCGCACCACATCGCCCTCAGCGGCACCTGGGATATTCCCTGGGCGGCGCGCAAGCTCTGGGGCGGCTGGTCGTTCAACGCCATCTACCAGTGGCAGACCGGCCCGCCGATCGGCTTCGGCAACATCCTCTACACCGGGAAGCTGACGGAGATGGTACTGCCGCGACCCGAAAGGACGCCGGAGCGGTGGTTCAACGTCGACGCCGGCTTCGAGCGCAACGCGCAGCGGCAGCTGGGGGGCAACCTGCGGACTTTTCCCCTGCGCCTGACCGGATTGCGCGCCGGTCATTGGAACACCTGGGACATCTCGGCGTTCAAGAACTTCCGCATCCGCGAGCGGGTGAGCTTCCAGCTCCGGGCCGAGGCGGCCGACGCCCTCAACACGCCCATGTTCGCGGCCCCCAACATCGCGCCGGCAAATACTCTGTTCGGGCAGGTCAACAACACCATCTGGTCGGAGCTACGCAAGATCACGGTGGCGGCGAAGCTGTCGTGGTAAGGGGCGATCCATCCAGCTGTCGGTCTTTTTCTGTCGATTTTTCTTGACCCTTTTCCCTGGTGATGGTAGATTGTCCCTTTTGTGGCCGGTATTCCTTGGGGGTTGCTAATGGTAAGACCGATGGTTGTGCTCATACTCGTTGTGGCCGGAGTCCACCCGCTGGGCGCCCAACTGACCCAGGAACTGGCTGTTTCCCGGCTGCGCGGAGTATCTATCGATGACGCGAGAGTGGACGAGATCCTGAAAGAGGTGGGCGATTTGCTGCGCACCAGGGACTCGCCTGAGGACCACCAGGCCCGGTTTTTTTTCGATCCCTCGGCCAGGTGCAAGATCTCAACTCTCCTGGCGCCGTTTTCGGACCCCAGGACTTCAAGAGAGTGATCGGGCAGCCCGGCTACATCCGGGTGGTGTCCGAGATCATTTGGTGTGTGGAATTACGCCCTCTCACAGGCTTTGACGGCTGCGGATTTAGTGGTGGCCTGTTTGACAGCCGCCCGTTCCTCCCGGGTACGATTGTGAAGGCAGTAGTGCGAAGCGACCCATCTGCGACTGCGGTGGCCTGGGCTCACGAATACATTCACAGCAAGGGCGGAGCCGACAGGCAAGATCCTTCGGCAGTGATGTCAGGCCCGCCGCTCTCCAAGAACAGAGTGATTAATCTGGCCGAGTGCAAGGCCGTCGTTGCGCCGCATTCGAATCACCCTTACGCCAGAAGTAGCGGGGTGCCCGGCGACAGAGCGTGCATGCCTGTGCTCTGATTGCCGGACTCAATTTGCCGGGGCCCTCCTTCCTCAAGATCTGCTCCGCGCTGAGCTGGTCCGTGGTCGTGGTATTACGGTCGGACTAAATAGTGCTAATCAAAGAGTACTACAGCAAATAGGACAGCATTTTCCAATCCAAGAATGAGCCTGAAATCGAAGTTTGATTCCAATACAAGATGAGCCTGAAAGGGGAGTTTGATTCCAATACGGTATGAGCCTGAGGTACCGACAGGCGGTGCCCGTGAGGGTCTGGAATTTGCGGAACTCAGCGATTTCACTTTCCGCCTTATGGACAGCTGCCGGAGAGGGCAGATTCTGAGTAACCGTCTTGCCATCGACTTTCTGGGGTGAGTTGAAAATGAGGGCCGTGACCGGAGTCATCGGGTTTGGCGCAATGGCAAGTGGGCTTGCCACAGCGCCGGGTCGCACTAGTGATGGAACCCGGCTGGAAGTCGCCGATTTCGGTAATC
>Ga0247727_10008153_pt1 | contig 19579 bp, 20 predicted proteins | sample WisWelCaveWW1625_FD_202498 | JGI IMG/M metagenome (GOLD analysis project Ga0247727, IMG submission 202498) | Biofilm microbial communities from Wishing Well Cave, Virginia, United States - WW16-25 | ecosystem: Environmental > Aquatic > Deep subsurface > Groundwater > Cave microbial mat | place... | reverse complement strand
CGGGACCTCTTGCTTGATCCTCCCCCAGAGGGGCTGGCTCATAAAGGCGAGCACGATAAAGATGAGGGCCGTGACAATGGTCCAGGTGATCTCAATGACGGTATTACCGTGCAGGTACTTCGCGCGGCGGCCCTCGCGGTGCCGGTACATAATGGGGAAGGCGATCAGGCAGCCCGCCACGAGGAGGAAAGCTGCTCCGGTGATGTAATAGATGATGTAAAAGAGGGAGTCAATTTCCCCGCCGTAGGTGGAGACGTTCTCCGGCAACCAGCTTAACATATCCCACATGGGGCGCTCTCCGTCCTGCGCGCGATTCTCTGTCTGGGTCCTGAGAAGGGCGTGATCCGACGAGCCATCTGGGCAGACCTCAACGATCCGAAAGACCGGGCGGAATCATACTGGTGAAAGACGGGAATTGTCAAGTCCTATGATCACCAAACTGGACTAGAGACATGAGATTGGAGACGGGAGACCTAAGGCCTTAGTCTGAAGTCTCAAGCCTCCGGTCTCCAGTCTCGTTGCTGACTGCAGGTCTCTAGAGTCCTCGCAACATGAGACCCAAGAGGACCATCGCCACCCCGATGCCCAGGTTCCATCGTGTCACCCGCGTCATCCGGGATTGGATGGCACGCCAGTGCTGCTCGCCGAGAATTCCGCCGCCCCCAGCGATCAGCAGGGGGGCAAGCTGGCGATTCATCGAGATGCGCTGCCAGGTCTGGAGGCCCGCCATCAGCAGAAATCCGAGCACCTTGACCGCCAGGATCTTCCAAAAGCCCTGCGAGAGGTCGGCCCCTTTCTCTCCACGGATAAAGATGGCCAGGGCGCCCGTGACGAGCAAAAGCTCCATCGCCCGCGCCACCACGAACTGGTAGCGTCTGCCCGCGGCGTACGCGATCTGGATCTCTTCTCGAGCGGGGAGCGTGCCGTGGAAGACGGGGGCAAGGACCGTCAGGAGAAATACCATGCCCCCCACCCACGCGATGGCAGCAAGGACGTGGATCCAGAGGATCAGCAGATTCAGGCCTGCCCCCTCGCGGCGACGGCGGCCCGGGTCGCAGCCCTGGGTGCTACTTCTTCAACTCGAGGGCGACCGTGACCGTTTCGCCGGCCTTGACCGTCACCTGTTGCTTCGTCGGCCCGAGGGTCTCGTGCCAGACCTCGAGGCTGTATGTCCCCGGTGGCACATTCTCAATCTTGAAGCTGCCCTTCTGGTCGGTCACGGCCACGTAGGGATCGTCCGACACCACGATCCACCCGGCCATCCACGGATGGGCGTCGCAGGTGATCTTCACGACCTCGGCCTGCTTGAATTCTACCTCCATCTTCTTCCGAAAGCCGGGCTGGGCCTGGTTGAGGGCCGGATTCTTCTTCCCGTGGCTGTGGAAGTTGTGCAGGATGCCATCACTGTTCAGGACCGCGACCTTACCGGGGGGCGTGACGAGGACGTGGGGGCGAAACGTGCAGCCCTGCTGATCAAAGGTCGCCCCTTTGCTGTCCCACTTCCCCTTGGCTCCCCCCACCCAGACCACGGCCCATTGGACCCCCTTGCTCGCCTTGTCCACCACGAGGCTCTCATCCAAGATGGGCGCCTTGCCGCAGACCTGTGCGTCCTTGGTGGGCGGAATCACCTTCGGGGCGGGCGGATCGCCGGCAAACTTCACCACGCCGGTAATCGTCCCGCCGGCGGCACCGGTGGCGGGACCGCTCGCCAGAAACCACAGCCCGAGACCAAGCCCCACGAGCATCACGATGATCACATTCTTTCGCATCGCATCTCCACTCCTTTTCGGGTTACTGCCGTCCGAGGCTGAACAGATACTCACGCAGGGCCAGAATCTGTTTCTGCTCATCCCCTCCCAGGATGTCGTCCGGCCCGGAGCTTTCATCCAGGAAGAAGCTCGGCATCTGGGTCCCGGGTTGCACCTTTTGCGGGTCCTTGAGCCAGGTAACGACCCACCCGGACCGGAGACGCCGGCGCGCCAGGGCAAAATCTGGCGCCCACCCCTCCGGAGGCCCCTCCGGCTTCTTGTCCCCCTCTACGTGGCAGGTCCCACAGGAGAAGTACTCCTTCGACGCCAGCTTCCTCCCCGCTTCCACCATCTCTCGCTTGAGCTCATCCGTCGGGGGGACGAACTCAAAGGGGACCTTGAGTCCTGCCCGGGCGACGAAATAGCTCGTGAACCCCGCCACTTCCCTGTCGCTGAGACCGAACGTCGGCATCCGGATCTCCAACCAGGGCCGGATGGGCACCGGCCGGTGGAGAAACTCGAAAAGCCACCTGGCCTGAACCTTATCCCCCTCGCTCAAGGTTCCCTCGGTTAGGACGAGGGGAGGCGGCGCTTCATTCACACGCCCCTCGTATCGGACACGGATATCTCCCCCCTTTCCCTCGATGACGTGGCACCCCACGCAGTTGTAGCTCCGCACCGAGCGTAGCCCCCTGGCCAGCGCGGTCCGCTCCGCGGTCGCCTCTTCACGGTACCGTTCGGGAACCTCGGTCGCGGCAAAACTCTTCACGAGGACGCGGAGCGCCTTGACCTCGTCATCGGAGAATCCAAAGTTGGGCATCTTGAGCTGTTCCCGATCGGTCGTGTAGATCTGGGGATTCTTGAGCTTCCAGAAGGTCCAGTCTTCCCAGGTGTGGTGGACCTGGACCGCATCGCCAAAGGAGAGCTGGAGCAGCCGCTTGTGCCCGAAGTCGCTCAGGTCCGGCGCGATCCGCTGGGCGGCCTCAAATCCCCGTATCTCGTGACACCCGAAACAGCCCCTGAGCCCGATCTGCCCACGCCCCTCTTCGATTCGTTCCTTCTTCCTGAGCTCCTCCATCAGGGTCGGGGGGGTCGCCTGGCGCTGCCCGTGCGTCATGAGGAAGGCGGTCACGGCGCTCGCCTCTTCATCGGTCAGTCGCAGGTTCGGCATGGGGGTCTGGGGGCGGATGGCCTTGGGGTTTTTCAGCCAACGGAACAGCCACTGAGGATCCTTGATCTTCGTGGCCACGCTGCTGAGATCCGGGGCGAAGTCCCGGCCAGTTAATTGAAAGAAGCTCCGGGGGTCTTTCTCCTCATAGACCGCCCGCATCGTATGACACCCCAGGCAGCCGACCCGCTCAAAGATCTGCTTCCCTCTCTCTGGCGAGGCGCCAGGATTATAGCGACCCGGCATAGACGGATCCGGCTCTGATTTTGCTACCAGATACGCACCGATGGCAGTGGCCTGCTCTTTGGACAGGCCGAAGTTGGGCATCCGGGTATGGGGGAGATAGGACTGGGGATTCTGGATCCACTGGATGAGCCATCCGGGTTCCACCTTGTTGGCGATCCGGGTAAGCTCCGGGCCCACCTTGGCTGACTCCCTGAACCCCTCGGCCGGATGACACCCATGACATCCCAGGTTCTCGAACATCGCGAGCCCCTTGGTCAGCGCCGGAGCCAGGTCGATCCATTCCACCTTGGCCCCCTGGCCCTCGCCTGTCTTGACCGAGGCGTCGAACTCGGTCCGGTCCAGGTGGCATTTCCGGCACGACGATTGGACCATCACACCCCGCAGGAGCGGGAAATCCCAGAGGATGTTGGGACTGCCACCGTATTCCCTGCCGAGGCCATGGGGCGTATCTGGAATCCGGCCATCAACCCTCTTCTCGAAATCGAGGGCCGTTCCCTGTCCCTCATGGCAGACGGTACAGCCGAACCGACTCACGGGGTGTTTCCCCAGGATGGCCTCGCGATTCGGGTGGGTCCGAAAGGGTTGCGGGGCGTTCTCGAATCCCGGTCGGTCGATCCCGAGATGACAGGTCTCGCATCGGTCCACCCGGAGGACGAAGACGTCAAATTCATTCTTGTCCAGCCCGTCCAGCACGACCTGTTTCACTTCCAGCGGACGCGTCCGGATGGCCTCCAGCCGCCGTTCCAGACGGACGACCTCAGTGGTCACCCCCTTGATCTTGTCCTGCACCTCTTGCACGGCCCGGTCGAGCTTCTTCACCCGTTCCTTGGCCGCCTCGAGCTTCTGCTTCGCGTCCTCCGCTTCAGGCTCGAGCTTGCGCTCCAGCTCCTTCAGCCGATTCACCTCGGCGAGTTGGGCGGTTGCATCCTTCCCCTCGTGTTTCGCCTTGTCGGTCCAGTAGTAGGCCTCGTCCAGTTCGCTCCGGGTAAATCGCAGCTCCTGATTGATGGCGTCATAGGCCGCCTTCCGTCGCTCGACCTCCTTGACGGCGGCCTGATAGTCCGGTCCCCGTCGGGCCTCCTCGGCCCATCTGAGCTCCTCGCGGAGCTTCTCGAGCCTCGTCTGTACCTCAGGCTGATTCAGCGGTGCACGGGCCTCCTCCAGCTCCTGCTCCACCATCTGGTATTCCACTTGCTTGAACGCGGTCTGGTACCGGATCCAGGGTCGCCGCGAGACCGACTCGTCCCACAGTGCCCAGACAGTCGTCCCGACCAAGACCATGCTGGAGATGAAGAAGATGCCCCGGAGCGAGCGCTTTTCGTCGGGCACAAACTGCCGCCGCGGCATCGGGTGCATTGCTCCTCGCGTGAAGTCGCTACGGACCAGCGCGGTCAGACATTAAACCAGGGGGTGACCCAGATATATTTGATATTGAAGGCGATGCGCAAAAACACCTTAATGGGGAGCCCCATCATCGTGAGAAACAGGAACGCGACGATCCCGTATCGCAGGGGGCCCAGTTCCTGTAGGATCGGACTCGTCTTGCTTTTCCAGAACCAGAAGGCCACCGGCAGTACGGTCAGGTAGAGGGCGACCAGGGTCAGTCCCAAAAGCTCCACATCGAAGATCTTGGGATTTCCCAGAACCTTGAACGGTCCCCAGTACGGCAGATCGACATTCGTCAAGGCGACGACCTTGTGCGGGTCCCACACCTCCCAGGGCCAGAAGAGGTTCCATCCGGGACCCCGGAGAAAGACCCCGGTGACGATGAGGCTGACCCAGAGGATCAGGAATCCGAAGAGAAACGTGGTCACCGCAAACTTCCGTTCCTGGAAGGTGTAATAGCCGTTCCCTCTCGGATTGATGTCGACGAACGGGATCACCATCAGCCCCACGATGATCAGGCTGGGAAGGACCACGCCGGCCATCCACGGGTCGAAGTAGACGAGCATCTCCTGGAGACCCAGGAAGTACCAGGGGGCCTTCGACGGGTTCGGTGTGTTGGTCGGATTGGCCGGCTCCTCCATGGGGGCGTCGATGCCGAGCGACCAGACCATCAGCAGGGCCGTGATGATGATGGAGCAGACAAACTCCGACCGGACGAGATAGGGCCAGCAATGGACCTTATCTTCGATCGGCTTGATCTTGGGCTTGGCGGGCGCCGCCTTCGCCTTCTCGGCCACCGCCGCCCGTCCTGGTGCCTCCGCCATCCCTCACCCTCCTACACCGGACCCGAGATCCCCCCGTCCTTCCGAATGCGCCAGAAGTGCACCATCATCAACACACTGGCCAGGATCGGTAAGAAAATACAATGCAACACGTAAAACCGGAGCAGGGTCGGGGGGCCGACGATGGTCCCGCCCAGGAGAAAGGCGCGGGCATCGTACCGGGGCGTCACGCCGGCCAGCTGGGCGAAGGGACCCTCGTGACCGAGGAGCGGCGTCGCCCTGGCCATGTTGGTCCCCACCGTGACCGCCCAGATAGAGAGCTGGTCCCATGGGAGCAGATAGCCCGTAAAGGAGAGGAGCAGGGTGAGGGTGAGGAGGATGACCCCGATGACCCAGTTGAACTCCCGCGGCGACTTGTAGGAGCCGGTCATGAAGACCCGAAACATGTGGAGCCATACGGTGAGGACCATGCCGTGGGCCGCCCACCGGTGCATGTTGCGGACGAGCATCCCGAAGGGCACGTCGAACTGGAGATATTTCATGTCGGCGTAGGCGTACTCCGCCACCGGCCGGTAATAGAACATCAGGACCACCCCCGTCACCGTCAGGACGAGGAAGAGGAGAAAGGTGATCCCCCCCATGCACCAGGTAAACCGGATGCGGATGGCATGGCGCCGGACCTTGGGCGGATGGAGATGCATCCAGACGTTCGACATGATCTGGAGCGTCCGGTTCCGCGGGGTGTCGGCATAATCATGGCGGAACATCGAGCGCCAGACCTGGGATTCGAAGATCGTCTTTTTCAGATCCTTCAGCCGCTTGATCATGCCCTCTCCCTCGTGAATCGCCTACACCCTGAGGAGGCTCTCCGGGTATTGTTCGTCCGGGTCGGCACCCGGCCTCATGCTGTACAGGATCGATCTGTCGACCAACAGGTCCCCTTCCGGACTGAGCGCGAGCTTCACGCGGTCCATGGGGCGCGGGGCTGGCCCTTCGTAATTGAACCCGCTCATATAGTAGCCGCTGCCGTGGCAGGGGCACTTGTACTTGCGGTCGGCCGGGATCCAGTTCGGCGTGCACCCGAGGTGAGTGCAGATGGCCAGCATCGCGAAAAAGCTCCCATCTTCGTACCGGACGATCCAGGTGCGGTGAGCCTGTTTGAACCGGTCATCGACCGTCCCCGGCTGGTAGGTATCCGGCCGGCCGGCGTTGAATCGGGGGTCCGGCTCGAACAGGACCCGCGGGAACATGAAGCGCAGGAAGGCAACCGAGACGGTAGAGAGAAAGGCCAGCACCCCGCCCCACGCCGTCAGGGAGAGGAAATCCCGCCGCGACCAGATCGTCGCCTCGCCTTCCTCCCTCTCGGCCTCACCGCCGAGCTTCCCGATGTCGATTCCGGTGTCCCTGGCCACGGCTTCCCTGAATCCTCTGCTCACACGAACGCCCCACCCGCTCCTTCTGGGCGGGGATGCATCTCATCAGTGATGTCGCCGAGAGCTGGATCGGCCTTTTGCGGGTGCTCTTTTTCTCCTTCTCGGTCTCTTTTTCTAACGAGAAGCACCGGAAATGTCAAGAGCAAAAGCGTCCCCTGGAACTCTTCCTCCCTTCAGAGCCTCCTCGACCAGTCGCGGCGGCAGCCGGGCGTCGATGCAGACCCACTGCCTGCCATGCGCCACCCCGACGAGATCATGCGCTGTCTTTCGCTTGTTTCCCCTCTCTCGGCGGAGGAAGACGCGCCTTCCCGGAACCAGGAGTTCTCCGAGTCGTCCGGAATGGGGAATGTGGGCGAGCACGCGCCTCTGACCGAGAAAGGCCTCACCAGAGAAGCGGGTCAACCGGCGGATGAATCGCCCCGTACGTATCTCTCTGATGAGGTGCATCTCCACCACCTGATGCATCGCACAGCCCTACCGACTCTGGGAAAAGGATGGCTTCCAGGGACACAGCCGAGGGGAAAGGCTATGAGCGGGCGGAAGACCTCCGCTGCGGTTTCCGGGCTGTCTTGCGGGAGGGTTGGCGCGGGGCCTGCCCCTGCTGCCGATGGATGAGGGCCCGCAATAGATCAGTCTTCGTAATGATGCCGACGAGGGTTTCTCCCTTGACGACCGGGAGGCCCCCGATCCGGTATTTCAAGAGGAGGTGGGCAGCCTCTTCGATCGGCGCGTCGCGATGGATTGTCACGACCGCGCGGGCCATCACCTCCCAGATGCGGACCTTTTCGGCGAGGAAAGCGACTTCGTGCATCTCGAGGCTTGCCGCCCGGGAGGGAAGCGCATGGCGCAGGTCCCGGTCGGTGACGATCCCGACCAATCGACCCTGTTCCACGACCGGCAGGTGCCGGATCCGGTGCTCGCGAATGATGCGCCAGGCGGTCCGCAGCGTCTCATGGGGCGAGATAGTCACCGGTCTCCGCCGCATCCAGTCTTTCACCCGCATCGTCATCCCCGTATCCCCTCGTTCTTCCTGTGACAGAGTCGAGCCTATTCGCCGTGCTCAGGCAACCGGACGCCGCAAGAGTCGGAGGCCGTTTACCACGACGAGCAGGGTGCTCCCCTCGTGCCCCACGACGCCGACGGGGAGCGTCATCCACCCGGTCAGGGTCGAGGTCACCAGTCCCAGGATCACCAGCCCCGCGAACCCGAGATTCTGCAGGATCACCCGCCGGCATCGGCGGCTCAGCTCCAGGGCCCTCGGGAGCTTGGTCAGGTCGTCAGCCATCAGGACGATGTCCGCGGTCTCGAGCGCCACATCGGTCCCGGCACCACCCATGGTCACTCCGACGGTCGCCACGGCCAGGGCGGGGGCATCGTTCACCCCATCCCCCACCATCGCGACCGGCCCGCGCGTCGCGACGAGGTCGCGGACCGCCGCCACCTTCTGCTCCGGCAAGAGTCCCGCGCGCCACTCGGAAATCCCGACCTCCGCCGCGACCGCATTGGCGACACGCGCGTTGTCCCCGGTCAGCATCACCAGATGGGTGATCCCCTCGCGCCGGAGCTCCTCCACGACCCGGCGGGCTGCCGGCCGGACCGTATCAGCGACCGCGATCAACCCGAGCGGGCGCTCGGCGCCGACCACGACGACGGTCTTCCCCTGAGACTCGAGCGCCTGGATTCGCGATAGCACCACGCCATCGAACCCCACGCCGGTCTCGCGCATCAACCCCTGATTCCCCACCCAGACGCGCCGTCCCTGCACCACCCCGCGGATCCCGCGCCCCGGGAAGGTCTCGATCTCTTCAGCCGGAACAACGGGCAACCCCTTCTCGCCCGCTGCCTCGACCACCGCCTTGCCCAGATGATGTTCCGAGCGGACCTCGACGGCAGCCGCCAGACCAAGCACCGCAGCGCCGTCCTCCTGGCCCAGCGGAACGACATCGGTCACGCGTGGCTTTCCCTCGGTCAGGGTCCCCGTCTTGTCGAGCGCCACGACCCGGACCGCTGCCGCCTGCTCGAGGGTGATCCCTCCCTTGAAAAGGATCCCGTCGCGCGCGCCGCCGGCAATGGCGGAAAGGACGGCCGCCGGGATGGAGATCACGAGGGCGCAGGGCGAGGCGACCACCAGGAGCGTCATCGCCCGATAGAAGGTCAGGACGAAGGGCCATCCGAGGAAGAGCGGCGGGATCAGGATGAACAGGGCCGCAGCCCCCAGAACCGCCGCCGTGTAATAGCGACCGATCCACTCGGTCAGGTGCTGCGCCTCGGCCTTCTGACTCTGGGCCTCTTCCACCAGGCGGATCACGCGGGCGAGGGTGCTTTCGGAGGCCGGACGGCTCATCCGGATCTCGAGCACTCCCTGCTGATTGAGGGAGCCGGCGTACACCCCATCGCCCGGCCCCTTCTCCACCGGTATCGACTCGCCCGTGATGGGAGACTCATCGACGCCCGACCGCCCCGCCAGCACCTCCCCGTCGATCGGGATACGCTCCGTGGGCCCGACGATCACGACCTCACCCACCCGCAGCTCCGCGACCGGCACGCGGACCTCTTCACCGCTGCGGCGGACCCGGGCGTCCTCAGGACTGAGCGTCATCAGTTGAGTGATGGCCCGCCGTGTCCGGGCCATCGCGAACGACTCTAACGTGTTCGAGAGCGAGAAGAGGAACATCAGCACCGCCCCCTCCTGCCAGTAATCGATCGTGGCGGCGCCGACGGCTGCCGTCACCATGAGGAGGTTGACGTCAACGGTCCTTGCGCGCAGGGCGGCAATGGCGTTCCTGGTGCTGTAGTACCCACCGGACAGATATGCGAGGACGAAAAAGGCGAGTGGGGCGACCCGGGGAACCCCGGAGACGAGCTCGAGGAGTGCGCCTGCCGCCACCGCGAGCAAGCAGATGGCGGTGAGGACCGCCATCCGGCGCCGTTGCGACGCCCCGGCGTCCTCGGTGGCAGGCCGCGGCGCAAAGCCGGGCTCCGCCACCCGCCGCTCGAGTACACCCTCAGGCTGCGGGCAACATGAAATTTCCACTCGCTGCGTCATTGCTCAGTTCCGTTCATCCCTGGGAGGCACTGGCCGGCGTCGCCCAGCGCCTCCTGTGTGTGATTGTCGCCAATTGAAACGACGCGCGCGAGGCCCTTGTCTGCACCCCTACTGCTTGCGTCGCCGGTCCCCCATACCATAGCATGATTCGGGGCGTATCGTCCCTCCTCATGCAAGATCAAGACCGCCCCCTCCACGGATTCGGTTGACCCCGGATGGCCTCCGGGCATATAGTGCAATCCAGGTTTCTGTCACCCCCGAGGAGGGAGACGGCGACATGGCTGAGATACAGGTGCATGGGTTTCTCTATTTCCGGGTTCCCCAAGGGCTGCGCACGCCCGAGATGAGGGAGCAGGTCCGGCGTGCGACGGAAGAAGCCCAGAAATTCCCAGGGGTCGTGGCCCTCTACCCCTACAGCCTTGTGGGGCTCCGCGCCTCGGCGGACCTGGGATTCTGGCTGGCGACGGATGAGATCGAGGCCTATCAATGGGTGGGCGGCCGCTTTCTCCAGACGAACCTAGAACTGACGGCGAGCCTCTGGGGCTACGTGCGCCCCTCGCAGTACACCGGCCAGAGCGGCATCAGTGTCCAGGTGCCAGGAGAACGGAAACATTATCTGGTGGTCTACCCGTTCATCAAGACCCACGACTGGTACCAGCTCTCTGCCGATGACCGGCGGGCTATGATGAAGGACCACGCTCGGGTGGGGCACGCCTTCAAAGAAATCGACCAGGTGCTGGTCTACTCTACCGGGATTGCCGACTGGGAGTTCGTGGTGGGATACGAAACGGATGACCTGAAGCGCTTTTCCGAGCTGGTCACCGCGCTCCGGAGCACGGCGGGTCGATTGTACACCCGCCGCGACACCCCGATCTTCACCGGGCGGCATGGGCCGCTCCAGGACGTGCTCCATCAGGTCTTCGGCGAGGAAGACCCCCAGTGAAGAACCCCATACCCACTGATCCCGTGCGCGGCGATGTCCCGGGACCCCACGCTCCTTCGTGAGGTCTGCTTCTCCCTCCTCGAGGAGAACCGGATCATGACCCTCGCGACCTGGGGAGCAGACGGTCCCTGGGCCACGCCCGTCATTTACGCCTGGGAACCCACCGCCTCGGGGGTTTCCCTCTTTTTTATGTCCCGCCTCTCCACCCGCCACGTGCAGAACATGTCCGCGCGACCCCGAGTGGCTTCGGCCATCCATCCCAACGAAACGCGACCCCTTCGGGGTCTCCAGATAGAGGGGACTGTGGCGCTCTTGCGGGATACAGAGGCGCTCCGGGCCATCCGGATCTACCTCCGCCGGTTCCCCCGGGCCCGGAGACGTTTCTCCATTCGGGCCGTGGTCCAGGAAAGTCTCGATCTCCGGTGCTTTCGGTTCCTGGCGGAGCGCGTTTTTGTCCTTTCCGAGGAACACTTCGGATGGGGAAATCAGGTCCTCCTCGAGCTCGGCTCCCAACCCGAGACGTAGGTCCGCCAACCGCGCAGGCGAGACCCCAACCTGTCGGAGCGAGTCATGATCTATCCCAGCATGCTGTTTCTGCACCTACTTTCGGCTGTCGCGTGGATCGGCGGAAACATCCTCTTCTTCGCCGTGGCCCCGCGACTCCGCACGACCCCCCCCGCCATGCGCGAGCTCGGCAGAACGTTCCGGGTCCTCTCCTGGATCGCCTTTGCCCTACTGCTCACGACGGGGGCGTATTTGGTGCAACGCGGATGGGACTGGCGTGGGTGGCCCTTGTCACTGAAGCTCACGCTCGTGGGCATCGCCCTTGTGCTCAAGGTCCTCCATGACTTCTGGATTGCGCCCACCGCCGCTCGGCGAAGGGGGGGCTTCTTCACCGCCGCGCTCCAGATCGGGCGGACGAACCTGATCCTGGGCATCGTGATCCTGTACCTGTCGGTCCGGATGCGAGGGTGAAGCAACGTGGTGGGAAAAATGCGTGAGCGGATTCTCAATGCGGCCCGCCGAAAGCCCGTAGACACGACACCCATCTGGATCATGCGTCAGGCGGGCCGGTACCTCCCGGAGTACCGGAAGCTCCGGGAAAAACACTCGATGGAGGAGATCTGCCAGACCCCTGAACTCACGGTTGAGGCCACGCTTCAGCCGCTCCGCCGCTTCGATCTCGATGCCGCCATCCTCTTCTCGGATCTCCTGGTCCCCCTCTGGGGGATGGGGGTGTCCTTTGATCTGGTCGAGGGAAGAGGCCCCGTGTTGCAGAAGGCCCTCACGCCACCCGAGCTGGCCGCGCTGCCGCCCCTGGATCTAGGCGGGGTGGAGTTCACCTTTGAGGCCATCCGCCTCCTCCGCCGCGAGCTAGATCGTCCGCTCATCGGCTTTACCGGCGGACCCTTCACCTTTGCCTCCTACCTGATCGAGGGCAAGCCCTCTCGCGACTATCCCCGGACGCGGGCTTTTCTCCACGCCTATCCTCGGGAGTGGGAGGGCCTGATGAAACGACTCGCCGACAATCTCGCTCTGTACCTCAGGGGGCAGATCGAGGCGGGGGTCCAGATGGTCCAGATCTTTGATTCCTGGGTGGGCGTCCTTTCGCCGGAGGACTTCCGCGAACGGGTCAAACCCTACCTGAACGCGCAGCTCGAGCAGGTCGGCAATGCCGTGCCCCGGATCTACTTCAGCACGGCAAGTTCCCATCTCTTCCCCGAATTCGCCACGCTGGCTGCGGAGGTGATGGGGGTGGACTGGCGGGTCTCCCTGACTCAGGCGAAGAAAATCTTCGACAACACCTACGCCCTCCAGGGGAACCTCGATCCCACCCTGCTCCTGGGCAGAGAAGAGGACCTGCATGCAAAGACCTTGGAGATCGTCACGGAGGGGCGGGCACTTCCCGGGCACATCTTCAGCCTCGGACACGGCATCCTCCCCACCACCCCGCCAGAGCGGGTGGAGCACCTCGTGGATCTTGTCCACGAAGCCGGAGCCAGACGATGATCGGGGTATTGCTCATGGCCTACGGCACGCCGAAGAGCCTCGACGACGTGGAGGCCTACCTCACCCATATCCGCCGGGGCCGGAGGCCTGCCGAGGAGGAAGTGGAGGAGCTCAAGGACCGGTACCGCGCCATCGGCGGTGCCTCGCCACTTTATGGGATCACCGCGTCGCAAGCCAAGGCGCTTCAGGAACTCCTCGATCGAAAGGCCCCGGAGCGGCTGCGCGTCTATCTCGCCATGAAGCATTCTCCTCCCTTTATTGCGGACGTCGTCACCGGGATGATCCGGGATGGGATCGCCGAGGTGCTGGCCCTGGTCCTGGCGCCCCACGAGTCACGAATGATCATCGACGATTACATGCGCTACGCGAGGGACGTCCTCGACACTCGGCCGGATGTGAAGGTCCACGTCATCCGGAGCTGGCACCTAAATTCTCTCTATCTCTCGGCTCTCGCCAGGAGAATTGAGCGAGAGCTGGCCGCCTTCCCCACGCCGGGGGCCGACCATACCATGGTCCTCTTTACGGCCCACAGCCTGCCCGAGAAGATCGTTGCCAGACAGGATCCGTATCCCGCGCGGCTCGAGGAGACGGCCCGAGCCCTGGCCGAGCACCTGGCCCTCTCCCACTGGAGCCGAGCCTACCAGAGCGCGGGGAAGACCCCCTTTCCCTGGCTGGGGCCGGATCTCCTCGATGTGCTCGAAGACCTCAAAGGGGAAGGGCGTTCCCAGGTGCTGGTGGTTCCCATCGGCTTCGTGGCCGATCACCTGGAAATCCTCTACGATATCGACATCGAGGCCCAGGCAAAGGCCCGCCAGCTCGGCCTCATCCTCCGCCGCACGGAATCGCTGAACACCGATCCCGAGCTTGTCGAAGGGCTCGCCGAAGAGGTGTTGCAGAGAGAGCGTCCCCATGCCAGGTCGGACTCGGGGGCCCTCGGATGAGGTCGATGGAACCACCCTGCCCCGATGCCATGGGGCATCAGGGGCACTGAAAAAAGGAGGAACGCGATGCCGACTTATGTCAGCCTGCTCAATTGGACCGACCAGGGGATCCGAAAGATCAAGGAGACGAGCAAGCGGGCCAAGGTCTTCCAGGAGATGGCGGCGAAGTTCAAGGTCAAGGTCAGGGAGATCCATTGGACCATGGGTCGCTACGATGTGGTGGTGATCCTCGACGCCCCGAACGACGAAGCCATCAGCCGCCTGATGCTGACCTCCGGCTCCTTGGGGAACGTCAGGACCGAGACCCTCAGGGCCTATTCCGCCAAAGAGATGGCCGAAATCCTCAAGGGGCTCGCGTAGGGTGAGCGAGGGGTAAAGCGGGGCCCAGCGACTCCTCCAAGAGTTCCTGGGGCACACCGAGGCGGTGAGGGAGATCTACTGCCGCTTCTTCCAAACGGCGGAATGACTTACGCGTTCAAACTCCCCCAAATCGCCGTCTACCGGCCCACGGTAATGGCCTGACTCCTCCAGCCGCGTCTGGATCCTCGCGACCTACTCCGCCCGTATTTCAAGCCGACACCTGTTGCAATTTTTCTTAAATTCTGGCGACATAGACCACGCGCGGAGTCGAGGTTGCGGCTGGGCCCAGCGCATGGAAGTCGTGGGCACCGAGCAGGGTGAACCGCGCCTGGGCGAGCAGGCCGGCGATCACGGCGACCGGATAGCCCCGCTGCAGGTGGATCTCTTGTTGCGACCGACCATTCCTCGAGATCGAGACGACTGCCGTCCAGATGCTACGGCGTGGATCCCACTTCCCGACACGCAAGACGGTGGCTCCAATCCCGATCACGTGCTCAACGCACGGTTCCGAGCTCTGCCTTGGCAGTCGGTCAGTAAAGATGTCGAAGATAAGGTGCCCGCCAGGCTTCAGGTTCGAGTAAAAGTGGCGAAGGGTGCGCAGTAGGTCATGGGTGGTGAGTACGTAGTTGAGGGAATGAAAGTTGCAAGTGATGAGGTCCACCGCGTGAGGAAGTTGCAACGTGGCAAAGTCCTGGAGCAAGAAGCGGGCGCCATTGCCGTGGTTCTTGGCGATGGCCACGCGCAGCATCTCCGGTGAGCGGTCCACCCCGTAGACGACCGGCACGCCTTGTTCGCGCAGGTAGCGGACAAAGGTCCCGGTCCCACAGGCGACATCGGCTGCCGAGGCGAAGCGGATCCCGTAGCGCCGAACGAGCCATTCGAAGGTGTACCAAATTTGCGCGAAGAAGCGATCGCCGAGGAGCGTGTCGTAGAGCGGTGCAAGTGTAGCGTATGGTGCATGCATCTGCCATTGATAGAAAGTGATCGTTTGTTGATGCAGCACGCTATGGTAAAGACATATCGGCGAAAGGCAAAGCCGTAGCAAGCTTTACCATTGAAACCCGGGCGCGGCAGTCGTCCGTGGCCGTTGCGGCGTGACCACATCCCAGAAATCGGTGAAGTTACAACGCGGGCAAGAAGCGCCTTGACAGTAAGCATTGGCGCAGATCTGGCACCGGGCCGGACCGCCAGCGGTGAAGCGAAAGGAGCGTGGCCCGCTCACCACTACATAGTGCAGGTGGGGACCGCCACTAAAGCCAACGCAGCCAGTGCCAACCTCAGCAATGATGCGCCCCACCTGTGCTGCCTCCCCCGAGCTCACCCGGTGCGTATCACGAAACTGGACATGCGCGTAGATAGTGTAAACGGACTGCCCACGAGGCTGGGGGCCGGGGCCGCGATCAGGGTGCTCGACGATGACGGCCCGACCATAGCTCAGAAAGTTGCACACATTGGCCGCCCCAGCCCCAGCCTGACAACCCTGTGCAACAGGGCAAGTTCGGATACTCCCAACCGGCCCCGCATATCTGACAATGCCATCGGCCACCACTGGAATAGGAGTCCCTGCAGGCACAGCGACGTCAATAGCTGGATGATTGTGAGCCTCACAAGCATTGGCATTAGGCGTTGGATCAAAGTCGAAGCCTGGGATCACCTTGTGGCGCGGAAAGGGTTCCCGTTCCACGCGGATGGCCTTCATGCGTGTCCAGGTGTTCGGGCCGAGCATGCCATCAAGGGACAGTCCGTTATTACGCTGGAAGAGTGCCACGGCTTGGGCGAAGTCCACCGGGCCAAGCCGAGGGCTGGCCCGACCACAGCCCAGGATGTTGACCTCAATCTGGTCGATCAACGACCTCCAGCCCAACAACCGCGCCAAGCGTGGGTTGTTAGCTACAGCTCGGTTGCGCTGAGCTGGGTCGGTGAGAATAACCGGCACGGGGACGCATTGGCCCAGGCCTAAGCTCAGACCTCGTAAACCAGGGCCGGCTGGTCCCATCACAAAGCCGCCACCTGACGGCATCTGGTAGCGTGTTTGTGGCGTTGGGGCAGTCGATGATGTTGGGACTTGGCCTAGACCTTCGCGTGTCCGCACGTACATGCCGGTCCCCCTTTTATCCTGTGACCTGGCAGCTTACACGGCTAACTGAACACGATCCTGATGCGGTTGGAACACCCACTGCTGGTCGGCGAGGCGACCCCACCACGGGCGGTAAACAGCGTGCATACCGTGCACCCGAAAAGCTGCGCGGCGCTAAGCCCATGAAAATCGCTCGACCAAAGATTGTGGATCTTGCCTTCCATGAATGACGTCATTTAAGACTTAGCCCGCAGGTGTGGGCAGGACTCGTAACTAATCCCACCCACGTTCCCATCCAGTAAGCAAAACATCAACAACGCGCCACGTACCATTTGGCCCTCGATAACGAATATCGCCTAGAACGGTCACAGGGAAATTATCAAGGGCCATTCCACCAGGCATCTGACTGTGGAATTTTCGTAGTGTTGCTTCAAGTTTCTTAATTAATATCCGCGCACGTTCGTCTGTCATCCATCTTGCGAAAGCTCGCTCCACTTCACGGCGAAAATCTTCATAGGAGCTTCGAAACGTAACCCTAAAATCTATAGGGCATGACCGTTCACGCTCACCCAGGCTTACACACGGCCAGCGTTTATGTCTGCCCTTTACTGTCACGGATTGCCATTGCCCCAGCCCTTGGCTTGTCTGGATGTACACGTTGGTCCTCCTTCTCTTTGCGAATCTGCCGCCCTATCTCGCCACGTGAATGTGATCCTGATGCGCTTGGAACACCCACTGTTGGTCGGCGAGGTGCTGCTGCTGGTAGGCATTCGGGTTCTTGATCTGCATGGTATTCCACGGCCCTTCGGTCGCCGTCCAGGGGCCGAACAGTTGCATCACGCCCCGGTAGGGTCGCCAGCCCCTGGGATCTACGCGCCAGCCGCCATGCTTCTGAAGGGTCTTATACAGCGCGTAGCCCAGGTTGTGCTTCTGTTCAGCTTCGATCGCCTCGGCCCGCTGTTGCGGATCGGAGAGCTTCTCAGCGGTGGCCATCGCCTGATCCCATTCCTGTTTCCATTCGAGCAGGCTCTTGCCACCCAAGGCGGCGATATCGGCCGCGCGGCCCTCGCCGTGACCGGGGGAGCCGGCCTTGAACCCGCGCGAGAGGCGGATCTCCAGCGGCTGCTCAGGGGTGAAGCCCCGCTCATGGGCGAAGCGCTCGAAGACGGTTTCCAGCGCCTCAGCCAGTTCGGGCGTAACCAGGCCGCGCGCCGGCGGGGAGGTGACACGGTAGGCGTGGCCGCTTCGCACCGGCCGCAGGGAGCGGACAGCAGGCGGTACCTCCGGCTGGCCTTGAGGTGTTGCCACCGGGACCAGCCGGCCGACGGGGCGGAGTTGCAACGGCTTGTGGTGAACCCTGTCGAACGACGGCTGCATGGGCACAGCCATGCCCGCCTCCGGCTCACCGAACGGGCCGGTCACGATTACGATATAGCCCCACGTGCTAACTGTGCCTGGAAGCGGAGGGACAGAGGGCTGTTCCAGGATATAGCCGGCCAGCTCCCGGAGCATGTCGTACTCATCCAGCCCGTCAGCCGAATCCGGTCCCAACAGGCCATCGGCACGAACCTGTAGCACGCGCACCACTTGTCTCATGAGCAGACCTCCCCTTTCTGCCTCATGTGGCTCCTGCTTCGGTTACCTACAAACGATTGGGGGCGCCGCCGTAGATGGTGTTGTACCAATAGCGGCCCAGGATGCGCCCGCCAACTGTGGTCAACGGTCTGCCCTTATCGTCACCCAGTTTGCGAACGGCAAACTCCAGGGCACAGCCCTCTTCCAACCGGAGATGCAAAGGGAAGCCGGACAGTCCCCAAGGGTTTATGATCCGATCGAAGGTGAGGTAGGGGTCACGCGGCTGGCCGTTGCACCGGATCTGCCACTGATAGCCAGGTGTGTCCACCTCGATCGGGTTGCTCGCATATCGGTCCGTGAACTGGGCAAAGTACAGCAACATGCCACAGTAATTGCGGTGCAGTTCGTAGCGGGCCAGGACGATCTCTTCGCCGGCTTTCGGCGCCCCCTGGATGCTCGATTCATCAAAAAAACCGGCATCTGCGGGGATTCCACAAATATGACAAACTGTAAAGGACCCCGCTTCTCGAGGAATGTCGCAGATATGAGCCCGACTCATGGCAGGGCCGTCCCGTATCCAAGGATCTTGTAACCGTGAAGCACGAAAAACAGTCTGGCGCCAGCGTAGAAATCCCCTCCGGACTGCTCGATAATTTCGATCCGAATGGTCGACCGAGGCATAAAGAGCATTGGCTTAGCGAGTGGACGGAAGGGCCGGTCACCGTCCGCTTTTCCAAGGCCGGCAATGTTGTGGATAGGCTGGTTCTGGAGCTCGCGCCCGCTGCCGCTGTCAATGATGCTATACAGGAAGTCGATCCCGCAGAGCCGTGCTAGGATGCATTCCAAGACATCACCAAATCGGTGGCGATCTTCGTCTCGAGGTGCTAACGCACGCAGCAGAGCCAAATGTGTTAATTCAATTGGCTGTTTCTGAACCTTAGGGTCGGGGTCGGCTAGCCCCATCGCTATTCCGGCTGCGTGCCTCATCTTCCCTGTCATGTCTCGTTTTCGCTCTGCGGCAGCGCCTGGTGTTGGCGGTGGATCGGGCGTCCGCAACGGGAGAAAGCTGTACCCAATCGCGGCCGCCACGAACGCCCCCTCAGTACTGATATTAATTACGTCTTGAACCCGATTCCCAATCACACCCTCAATCGTGAACGTGGCCACATAGTCGTAGGGGATCTCCTTAACCGTTGGCGCGACGGTGGCTGGCAACATGGCTTCGGGTGGGGGGCGAACGAGTGCAGTATCCTGGCCTAGACCTTGGAAATGTCGCATGGTTATCTCCTCCGGCAATCCCGTTCCACGTCCCAGGCCTCGAGTCCTATGTCAGAATGCCGCGCTCAGGACATGAGACGTGGAACGGGCGATATAGTACTTCAGACTACCATAGTGGTTTCCACATCTCGGGTGTTTGAGCCGGGGGCGTGAACCAGCGCGTGCCAGCTGGCTGGTCGGGCACGTAGGCCTCGAGTCCGCTCGCGCCCTCTTCTCGAACATAGCCCTGACCGAGACCGCGGAGCTCTTCCTCTTCCTGAGCGAAGCCATGCACGTCCTCGTCTTCCGCCAGGCCACGGAGCTCCTCTTCGGCTTCGCCGAGGCCTTCCACCTGATGGAGCGAGCCATCGGGCGCCTGGTAGAGGGCACCGAGACCGGATGCGCCCACCAGACCCGATTGGCGCACCATCCTGGCTCCGGTTGCAACCGCTTGCGCAGCCGGATGCGGGATGAAGGAGGCAACACGCTCGACCAGGGGCAGGGCTCGGCGAACGACTCGCCGGAGCTTCTTCCAGAAGCCGATGGGGTTGCCCAAGCCGTCAACCCCTTGCACCCATTGATAGGGGCCGCCGTCCGGACCCTGGCG
>Ga0247727_10008152_pt1 | contig 19581 bp, 31 predicted proteins | sample WisWelCaveWW1625_FD_202498 | JGI IMG/M metagenome (GOLD analysis project Ga0247727, IMG submission 202498) | Biofilm microbial communities from Wishing Well Cave, Virginia, United States - WW16-25 | ecosystem: Environmental > Aquatic > Deep subsurface > Groundwater > Cave microbial mat | place... | reverse complement strand
AGTCCATCGCTTTGGGCCCTTGGTCTCTTCGTCTTTTGCTTTGGTTGCTACTGCCATGTGACCTCCAATTTGGTTACGGCATCTAGTTTACCGCAAATCCGTGTCCAAATCTATTGGTGGCAGTATAATTCTCGCTGGAGCTTCACTCCCCTTTTATCCCACTCGTCGGTAAGTTCTTCACGGATCGCAATCCCTCGCATCCGTTTTTCAATCCACTCATCGCTGTACCCTTTGGCTTTATAAATCGCACGCGTGCGCTGTGTGGCAAGCTCAGGATCTTCGATCTCTTGAATACGCTCATATCCCACCTGGGCCAGCCATCGCTTGAAGGGCTCTGCCTTAGGCGAAGGGATGGACTGAATGATGCGGAAAATGGTTTCTGTATTGGCTGTGTCGGTGAGGTATTTTTTCCCATCGGGCGCCGCTAACTTCAGTTGCTCGATTTTTCCGAGCACCTGGACAAACCCTTCATTTTCAGATAGTTGCTTCTTTAGATCCGGCCAATACCTTCTAGGATTAGGCGTATCTGCTAACACTCGAACAATATCTAGAATTGAAAAATACCACTCACCTTTATGGAAACTTCGGCGGATGTTCTTGTCTTCAAAAACGACAAGTTTATCCTGTGGCAATATCCCTTGTTTTTCCTTCATGGCGCGATCCTAAAATTGAACCAAACAACCAATTTTGACTTTTGGAAACATTTTCAACAAGAAATTTGATTACACTTTCATCTGCGCACAAATGATAGATTTTATCTTTAAAAATGAGCTATGCTGAACTCCAAGTGAAAAAACGGATTCTACGAGAATATAATGAACGAGGAGAAGCAGCCAGATCCAACCCCGATCATTGAAATCTCCGCCATTTCAAAAATCTACAAGCAAGCAGGTATTGTTACCCACGCATTGCGCGATGTAACTCTTGCGATCGTTAAACGGGATATCTACGGAATTATCGGATTGAGCGGTGCAGGCAAATCGACATTGATTCGCTGTCTAGCTGGACTCATCAAGCCCTCTTCAGGGAAAGTTTCATTCCACAACAGTGACATCAGCCATTTGAAAGGGGGAAATCTACGCAATTTTCGCTTGAAAATTGGGATGATTTTTCAACACTTTAACCTTTTGAGCTCCCGGACAGTGGCTGGCAATATTACTTATCCTTTGGAAATTGCGGGTGTGTCAAAGCCGGAACAAAACAAGCGTGTTGATGAGCTGCTGGGATTAGTTGGCCTTTCTTCTAAAAAAGACGTGTACCCCTCATCGTTAAGCGGGGGAGAAAAACAGAGAGTAGGGATCGCACGTGCTCTAGCCAATCACCCGGAAGTATTATTCTGCGACGAGGCAACTTCAGCTTTGGACCCGAGAACCACCAAGGAAATTTTGGATCTGCTAAAAACCATCAACAAAAAGTTGGGGGTAACAATCGTCTTGATTACTCATGACATGGAAGTGATCAAAAGAATCTGCAATAGAGTCGCTGTGATTGAAGCTGGGAAAATTGTAGAAGAGGGACTTGTCTCCCAAGTGTTTGCGGAGCCTCAGCATCCCACTACAAAGCATTTTATACAGGGCTCTTCCCATGAGATCCCAGAAGAATTCTTCAAGCCACCTTCACCCAATCGAAAATTGCTTCGGCTTAGATTCAAGGGAACAGCCGCCAGCGAACCTCTGATTTCCCAGATCGTAAAAAAATATCATGTCGATGCGAATATTCTGCTCGGCTGGATTGATCGCTTGCAAACAACTACTGTGGGTACCCTGATCGTCGAGCTAACCGGCACCGCTGAAGGAATTGCTGGCGCATTGGGATACCTTACTGAAAAAACAGTCCACCATGAGGTATTACAGCAACATGAGTCCTAACATAGATCTTGCCCTTCAGCTTTTGCCTCTTCAGCTATGGAATACCATCTACATGGTTGCCGTTTCGACTTTTTTTGCCGTATTGATTGGATTGCCTATCGGAGTCATCTTAACAATAACGGACAAAGGGCACATTAAAGAAAATGCCAGTCTCTACAAAGTTTTAGAAACGATTGTCAATATTGGAAGATCTTTTCCGTTTGCTATCCTCATGGTGGCCTTAATCCCTTTTACAAGGTGGCTGGTTGGAACGAGTTTGGGGACTACAGCCTCCATTGTGCCGTTAACCGTTGCAGCTGCGCCTTTTGTCGCGAGACTCATTGAAACAAGCCTGAAAGAAGTCGATCATCACATCCTCGAAGCAGCCATTGTGATGGGATCTAATACCTGGCAAATCATCAGCAAGGTGCTCCTCCAAGAAGCGCTCCCCTCCATTTTATCTGGAATCACGTTAACCATCGTGAATCTCATTGGATATAGCGCCATGGCGGGACTCGTAGGAGGCGGCGGACTTGGACAAGTAGCTATCCAGTACGGCTACAATCGCTTCAATACCTTCATCATGGTAGTCACTGTAATCCTTCTCATCCTCCTCGTGCAAGGGGTGCAGTGGATTGGGAATGTGGCGGTTAAATCAATCCTAAGAAAAAGAGGAAAACTTATCTATGAATAAACGTTGCTTCGTACTCGCTGTAACTCTGCTATCCGCGCTGTCAAGCTGCTCCAGCCCGAAAAATGGCTTCAAAGTAGCTGCCACACCTGTGCCACACGCGCAAATGTTGGAATTTGTAAAACCGGATCTTAAGGCTAAAGGAATAGATCTGATCATTGTCGTCACCGATGATTACAATATGCCGAATCGGGCGCTCGCAAATCGCGAAGTAGAGGCCAATTTCTTTCAACACATCCCCTTCATGGAAGAGCAAATCAAGCAATTCCACTACTCGATCGAAAGCATAGCTAAAGTTGAGCTTGAGCCGATGGGAATCTATTCAAAAAAGATTCGTTCGTTGTCGGAACTCAAAGACAATGCCACAATCGCAATCCCTAACGATCCTACCAACGAAGCCAGGGCTTTGAGCCTGCTCCAGGGACAGGGGATCATTCAGCTCGATGATCCAAATAACTTGCAGGCCACAGTTTTGAATATTACCGACAATCCAAAACATATCAAATTTATTGAAGTGGATGCCGCCATGCTTCCCCGCTCACTAGAAGATGTCGATGCCGCTGCGATCAATACCAATTACGCTTTGGAAGCCAAGCTATCCCCACTAAAAGATGCGTTAGTTCTTGAGAGCAAGGATTCTCCCTATGCCAATGTCATTGCTATACGAATCGGCGATGAGAATCGGCCAGAAATTGAAGCCTTAAAAGCCGCAATGACTTCAGAGAAAATGAGGGAATTTATTTTAAATAAGTATAAAGGGGCCGTGATCCCTGCGTTTTAAGCTATGTTTGAAAAGAAGCCATACACAGAAAACCGAGACAAAAACTACGATTTACTCCTTGAACAGCTCAAGGCGTTGCTGCATGGAGAAAAAAACCAAACCGCGAACCTGGCCAACGCTGCGGCCCTGCTGAACCAGTTTCTGCCGAATGTTAACTGGGTAGGCTTCTACTTGGCTTTCGACAACGAATTGGTTCTAGGCCCTTTCCAAGGCCTTCCTGCTTGTACTCGCATACTCCTGGGAAAAGGGGTATGCGGGACTGCCGCAAAGATGCGCAAAACCCTTTGCATAGACGACGTTACAAAATTTGAGGGGCATATTGCCTGCGATGCCGCCTCTCGATCTGAACTCGTGATCCCCTTGATCAAAAAAGATATCTTAATAGGCGTTCTCGATATTGACAGTCCAATTACGGGAAGGTTCGACGAAACTGACACAAAATATCTGTCTCTATTTTGCAATATATTAATTACAAAACTATAGCATTATATTACTACCAAAACTTATCCATTCCAGATGTCTATTAAGTTGACAAAATCATTACACCAACTTTATGGGTTAGATTCAACAATACAAAATCAGCTGAAAAATAATAATAGGAGACTACTATTCACCGACAGAAATCATTCAGACACCATGAAACTCATCTACTTACACCTCAACTACTCAGCGCCTGGTTCACCTATGGTCCACCGCGCACAAAAACAAGGCCGTAAAAGCATTCTAAACACGTCGAACTTTTTAGTTGTTTTTGGTGGATCGATGGAGCGCCAGTGGACCGCGGGCGCAAAAGAGGCGGCCTATTGGACCGCCAGACTTGAGTGTAAGTTGTTGATTGTTACAGATGCTCGGAGGGGGATTCGAACCCCCACGCCCTTGCGGGCAAGGGATTTTAAGTCCCTAGTGTCTACCATTCCACCATCCAAGCGATTATAGTGTGGCGGGGATTTTAACGATGTGTGAGCAAAAGTTCAAGAAGAAGGTGTTGCTAGTACATAGTTAATAAAGTTTTGCTGGAATTTGCGCTCAGATTTTTCTGCCCTACTAAGTGCGGAGCGCGCCGGCATCTTCGAGTAAGCTGTTAAGCGCGAGCACGACGCAGGGCGGGAAAAGACGAGTCAAATTACAGTAAAACTTTATTAACTATGTACTAGGTTGCAACACCTTCGCGTGGGATTAAAAGAAAGCGTCATTACCTCCGAAGAGGGGTGTGAAGTGAGTGGAGGTGAACGACTGGGCGGTGGACTCCAGCTTGGTGCGATTCAAGGGTTCTGAATCGGCGCCTTCGCTTGGGGCCTCTGGTGAGGGGCTCAGCTCGCGCTTCTCTTCTTTGGATTCAGCTGCTTCTTTTTCACGGTAGCGGCCAAGTTTCTCCGAAATGAGGGTCGGTGGTGGTGGGATCAGCGCAGAGAAAAGGGGCGCAGCTCTAGGCTCCTCTGAACCACCCTCTTCAGTTTTTGAAGAGGTAGATTCTTGAGAGGCATCTTTAGGCTTGCGATCTTGCCATTCTTGCTCTTCTCCGCCTCCACGGCGACGACGATGACGGCGTCTGTCGCGGCGTTTGTCCATACGCGACTCAATAGCAGCTTCCAGAGAGCTTTCTCCAGAGGATGCGCCGGCTTGAGCTGGTGCAGCTTCGTCACTAGAAGACGATGATTCTTGTTCTCGTTCTTCTCGTGATGGGCGCATAGGAGCTTCTCGTCCTCCGCCAATCTTGATGTGTTTCTCGTGGCTGACATTTTTCAAGGCCACACGAGTTTCCTTAGCTTCGAGGACTTCGTAGTCACTGACTGGCACTAAAAACGCTTTTGGCTTTTCGAGGGATCGAAAGAAAAAAGCGCGCCCGAATGAGACGACTTCTACGGCGTCCACGTAATATTCTTCACCGCCACTTCCTTTGCTATTTTTAACAAGGAGCTTATAACCCTCCTTCGGGGAAATGATGGTTTCTATGATTGGTTCTCGCGTAAAGTTCACGGATCTTTTCCATTGTTAGAAGGGTGGGTTCACAACTATTCATGAATGTAATCAACTCACCCTAAAGTTATTTTTTATCCCTAGTGGGGAAATTTAAAGCTATTTTTCTCGGGATACCATGTATCGCAACAAATCGACGACTCGATGGGAGTATCCCATCTCATTATCATACCACGCGATCAATTTATAAAAACGGGGATTCAGCGCTATCCCTGCGCCTTTATCAAAAATGCAAGAGGCGGTATTTCCGATGAAATCGGAAGAAACGACCTCTTCATCACAATATTCAACAATTCCCTTGAGAGGACCATCTGCGGCCTGTTTAATGACGCGGCAGATCTCTTCATAGGAGGTGTCTTTGCTAAGTCTAACGGTTAAATCGACGACAGAGACGTCGGCGGTGGGGATGCGGAAGGCCATGCCCGTCAGCTTGCCTTTGACAGCTGGCAGACACTGGGCTACGGCTTTAGCAGCCCCGGTAGAAGAAGGAATAATATTAATGCTGGCAGCTCGGCCTCCACGCCAATCTTTTTTTGACGGGGCGTCGACAGAGGGTTGCGTAGCTGTGAGGGAATGAACCGTCGTCATTAGCCCCTCTTCAATGCCAAACTCGTCTAGTAAAATTTTAGTCAGGGGGGCAAGGCAGTTGGTGGTGCAAGAGGCATTAGAGACGACAGTGTCTTTGGCAGGATTGTAATCCTTCTCGTTCACACCCATCACAAAGGTGGGGCAGTTCTCTTTGGCCGGAGCGGTGATGATGACGCGTTTAGCTCCTGCTTGGAGGTGCTTTTGGGCATCCTCTAAGTGGGTGAAGAGCCCTGTGGACTCAATCACATAATCAACACCCAGCTGCTTCCATGGAAGCTTGGCCGGATCTTTCTCTGAGACGACGAGGGTGCGTTTGCCATCGCTAACCAGGTACTGCCCTTCAGCGTGGATAGGGAAGCTGGGGCGGCGATGGACAGAGTCGTATTTGAGCAAGTAGGCGAGGTTTTCAGCGGAAACTAGATCGTTGACAGCCACAACATCAACATCTGGAAAGTTTTCATGAATCGTGCGAAAGATAAGCCTTCCTATCCTTCCAAATCCATTGATGGCAATTTTGACAGGCATTTCCCCTCCATACTCATGAGGAACAGATCTTAAAAAAGCGGGGGAAGAAAGTAAAGAAAAAAAATCGGTTTCTAAAGAAGCATTTAATGAAACTTAAACCGTTGAAAAACAAAAGCTTCGCGAAGATTATCCACGAAGCTCTCCATCCGATTGATTGGCTTACTCTGGGAGGTACTCGATGAAGCACGTCGGTGCGTTATCACCAATGCGGAAATTCATTTTTACAATGCGGGTATAACCGCCACTCCGAGCCGCAAAGCGCGTAGCGAGCTCACCGAAGAGCTTTCCAACAACAATGCGATCCCCGTTGTAAACATTCTCAGTTTTACCACCCTTTTTAACAACGCGTGCCTCTTTCGAAGTGAGGGGGTTGTAAGTGATCATGAGCTCAGCAATCGCTTTGCGTCTGCTAGCGAGTGTGTTTTTCTTAGCGAGGGTGACCATACGATCAGCATGGCGTCTCAGCTCTTTGGCTTTACGATCTGTCGTTTCGATGCGGCCATGCTCGATGAGGGCCTTTAGCATGTTGGCGATCATGCAACGGCGGTGCGATGCTGTACGGCCAATCTTAAATGTGTCTTTTCCGTGTCTCATACTCCCATCTCTTTAGCTTTTTGGCTGAGGTATTCTGTGATGATGTCTTTAACGTTGTCGCGTGTGATGCCCATGCGGCTCAAGTCCATGCCTAAGGAGAGTCCCATCTCTTCGAGTTTCGACTTGATCTCGTTGAGCGACTTCTTTCCAAAGTTTCTAAATTTGAGCATTTCAGACTCGGGCATAACCACGAGCTCGCCGATCGTTTCGATGCTCGCACCTGAAAGGCAATTGGTCGAACGAACAGAGAGTTCAATCTCGTTGATTTTGAGCACGAGCTTTTGCATCAGCGCATCGCGGTCAGTATTAAGCTCGATTTCACCTTGATCAAACGTGATCTGGTGGAGTTTGAGCTGATCGAAAACTTCCAGGTGGAGGATACCGATTTGCGTTGCAAATGTGAGGGCTTCTTCTGGCGCGATGCGGCCATCCGTTGTCACCTCGAGGATAAGTCTATCAAAGTCAGTATCTTGTCCAACGCGGGTGTTTTCGATGTGGTAATTCACGAGGCGCACAGGTGAAAAAGCGGAGTCGATGATGATTTCATCTACACCTTTCTCTGTAAATGTATGGCGCTCAGAAGGAGTGTAACCACGCCCCATAGCGATTTTAATGTCAACTTTGCGCATCATCGGCTTTGTGACAGTGAAAATAGGGAGGTCGGGGTTGACGATATCAAAATCAGACATGCCCAAAAGATCTTTGAGCGTTACAGCGTACTGGCCCTTATTTTTATCCAGCATATCACCTGTGATATCGAGAACTCTCGAGATCATTCTCGGCTCACGCGACGCCATTTCATCATCGGTTGGCAGCTTGCGGAGCAGGGCGCTCTTGAGGTTAAGGACAATGTGGGTCATGTCTTCGATAACCCCATCAATGGCCATGTACTCGTGAGGCACTCCTTCAATACGCACTGACATGATAGAAGGAGCTTCTAGAGAGCTGAGCATGATGCGACGGAGGGCATTGCCAACTGTGTGCCCAAAGCCGCGTTCAAATGGCTCAGCGATAAATCTTGCAAATGTCGTGGATCGACCTGTTTCATCGACTTTGATTTTCGTTGGCAATTCAAACTTACCATACCTTACGGCCATGACTCAACTCCTCAAATAATTTTTTCTATACTTTATGTTAGACGCGGCGGCGCTTGCGTGCACGGCAGCCATTGTGTGGCACTGGTGTGCTGTCGCGAATGATCGTTATAGCCAGTCCTGCACTTTGCAAACCCCTGACAGCAGATTCTCTGCCTGAACCAGGGCCCGATAAGTTCACTTCAACCTCCTTCATCCCCATCGACATCGCGCCTTTAGCTGCATCTTGGGCGGCCATCGTCGCAGCAAATGCGGAGGATTTGCGCGACCCGGTATACCCAGACTTGCCAGCGGATGACCAGGAGATCACGTTTCCAGTTAAATCGGTAATAGACACGATGGTATTGTTGAAAGTCGCTTTAACATGAACAATCCCTGTCGGAACGCTACGCGTGACTTTTTTTCGCGTCTTAGCCACGGTAGGCTTTTTTGCCATTGTCTTTTGAGTTTCCTGCTTAGCCAAACTTCACGCTCCTTTACTTCTTCTTATTAGCGACGGTCTTTCTCTTGCCTTTACGCGTACGGCAATTTGTACGGGTGCGTTGTCCACGCACAGGCAATCCCAGTCGGTGTCTCGTGCCCCGGTAACTGTGGATGCTGATGAGACGTTTAATGTTATTCTGGACCTGACGTCGCAAATCCCCTTCTACCAGGTAGTTGGTCTGTAGGAAGGCGTTGATGCGCGCGATATCATCTTCTGTAAGGCGTTGGGCGCGCATATTGGGGTCTAAGCTAAGCTTAGCGCAAATTTCACGCGAAAGGGTCGGACCTACTCCATAGAGGTACCTCAAGCTAATTTCCAATCGCTTATTTTCTGGGATGTCTATCCCAATCACTCGTGGCATGAAACAAATCCTTGTAAAAGTTTACAAAATTTATCAGATGTAGCGTTTATTTACAAGCGCCTAGAACAGCTTCTTACAGCGCTTTAACTTTTGTTACAGCTTAAGGCCCAAGAGCCCCACGCTTCAAATTATTTAATTACCGCCCTCTTAAGGCGCCCCGTTTCATAAACCCTTCATAGCGTTTCATTAACAAATGGGATTCGATTTGCTTGGAGGTATCGAGTACGACGCCTACGAGGATCAGGAGGGAGGTTCCTCCAAAAAAATAAGTAATGGATGAATCGACGCCGAGCAGTTGGCCCACGATCGTAGGAAGGACAGCGACGAGGGCAAGAAATAGAGCTCCCGCCAAGGTGATGCGGTTCATGGTCGATTCTAAAAAGTCTTGAGTGGGCTTGCCTTGGCGCACCCCGGGAATAAAGGCGCCATTTTTTTTCATATCAGAGGCGATCTGTTCAGGATGGAACTGGGTGGCGGTCCAAAAATAGGTAAAAAAGATAATGAGGCCGACGTAAAAGGCCATATACGCAAAGCTTCCTGGGGAGATCATATTCGCAAATCTTCCAAGCCACGAGGTGCCGCCCGCAAATTGGCCGATGGTGGCGGGAAACATCAAAAGCGATGATGCAAAAATCACGGGGATGACGCCTGCGTAATTGATTTTCAGTGGGATATATGCGTTTCCACCTTGAACTTCTTGCCGTCCGACAATGCGGCGGGCGTATTGCAAAGGGATCCTACGCTGACCTTGAATGATCAAAATGGTGCCGATGATGATCATGACAAACAGGCCGCTGAGCACGACAAGCGAAGAGAACGTGAGCTGGCCCACTTCTTGAGAATCGAGATTGAGCTGTCTGATCACGGAGCCCAGCGTGCTGGGGAGGGAAGAGAGGATACCGACTGTGATGACGAGGCTGATTCCATTGCCAATCCCTTTCTCAGTGATCTGCTCACCGATCCACATGAGTAGGAGGGTGCCGGTGGTCATCGTGGCCATGACGATCAAGTAAAACAGCCAAGGGAAGCCAAAAGCCTGCACATCGATGATTTCGCTAACGATAATACCGGGGCTTCCAGCATTGAGCTGTATGGCATATTTGCCGAAAAGTCCCGCTTGAAAAAAAGCGAGGATCAGGGTCAAAGTGCGAACCCATCTGCCAAGCTTTCTTTTGCCAACATCGGGATTCTCGCGCATCTCTCTTTGCATTGAGGGAATCAGAGCGACGAGTAGCTGCATGATAATCGAGGCGGAGATATAAGGCATGACACCGAGCGCAATCACGGTCATGTGGGCAAACGCACCACCAGAAAAAACGTCCATCAATTGGAAGAGGTTCTGCCCTCCACCAGTGGCGTTTTTCACGAGGGTGACTGCCGCATCACCATTGATGCCGGGCACTGGGATGTAAGCCCCAATACGGCATGCCACGAGCATCAAAAGGGTAAAGAGGATCTTCCTTTTGAGCTCCGTGATGGCGAATATCTTTTTTAAGCCTTCAATCATGACAAACGCTATGCCTTTGGCGCGCTTTTATTAATGGGCACAACTAGGAATGTAATTCCGCTTTTCTTTAACTTTTCTTGTGCGGCTTGTGAAAACGCCGAAGCTTCCACGGTCACACGCTTTTTGAGTTCGCCATTCGACAGGATTTTAATCCCAGGAGCGCGCCTAGGCGCCATCTTCTTCTCCTGCAGGGTTTTCAGAGAAACGACTTCACCGTCTTTGAAGAATTTATCGATCATACCGAGATTGACCGCAAAAGCATCAGAACGGAAGCGCTCGTTAGAAAAACCACGTGTTGGCGACTTTTTGTAGAGGGGCATTTGTCCCCCTTCCAGACCGAAGTGATTGATAAATCCACGTCGGCTTTTATCCCCTTTATTTCCGCGTCCGCATGTTTTGCCTCGCTTAGATCCAGGTCCACGGCCTACGCGCCTAACATTTTTCTTAGGGCGAGAGGTGTTCGCCAGATTCGCTAAGTTCATCATGTTGTCAGTCCTCGTAATTCAGCATTCATTTTACGGTTCGTCAAGCTGAGCAGAGCTTTAATCGTCGCTCTCACCTGATTGAGTGGATTGCTAGAGCCAAAACTCTTCGCAACAACATCTTTCACACCTGCCATTTCTAGCACTGAGCGCACTTTTGAACCTGCGATCACGCCTGTTCCTTCTGGAGCGGGCTTGAGCAACACTCTGGAACCATCCCATTCTACGATCACTTCGTGGGGGATGGTGGTCCCTTCCCTTTCGAATGACATCACGTTCTTTTTGGCAGCGTCAGTGCCTTTTCTAATGGCATCTGAAACCTCATTGGCTTTTGCAAAACCAAATCCCACGTGGCCTTGCCCATCGCCGATAATGACAAGAGCGGAAAAACTAAACTTTCGTCCCCCTTTAACGACTTTGGAGCAACGATTGATGTAGAGAACTTTTTCTTCAAATTCAGTTCCAAATTCTTCGGCGCGTCTCCTAGCATCTTGCTTTGACATGAATCACTATCCTCTTTTGGACATAATTAAAACTGTAATCCGCCTTCACGTGCCGCATTTGCAATCGCATCGAGCAATCCGTGATACTTATTGTGGCCGCGATCAAAAACGGCGGCTTGAATCTTTTTCTGCTTTGCTTTTTCAGCAATCAGCGTTCCGATTTGGCGTGCAGCGTCTTTACCCTTCTGGTTCATCCCTTTCTCGCGCATCTCTTTCGTCACTGTACCTGCACTCGCGAGTGTTACACCCTGCTCGTCATCGATCAGTTGCGCAAAGAGGTGTTTATTCGATTTGAAAACGGAAAGGCGGGGTTTCGCAGCGGTCCCTTGGACTTTTTTGCGAATGCTGCGCGCTCGTCTTTGTCTTCTCTTATTTCTTTTAGCTAAATCATTGATCATGGAGTCCTACCATTCGTTAAGCTGTTTTGCCTTTCGCTGCTTTACCAGCTTTCTTACGCACAAATTCATTCTCATAGCGAATGCCTTTGCCTTTGTAAGGCTCTGGCGGTTTCATGGCCCTGACTGCTGCGGCAAACTGTCCCACTAGGTGTTTGTCGATGCCGCTAATCACAATGAGCACGCTCTTATCTACGGTAATGTTCAATCCCTTAGGGATATTGATCTGCGTTGGATGGGAGAAACCGAGTTGCAAATCGAGCTTTTGACCTTGAACTTGGGCGCGGTATCCAACCCCTATGAGGGAGAGCTTCTTCTCAAATCCCTTGGTCACGCCTAAAATCATGTTGTTGACGAGCGAGCGAAAGAGCCCGTGGGTACGTCCTGGGACTTCTAATTTTTCATCCGCTGTCACAAAAAGCAGTTTGTTTTCTGTTTTCAATCCAATGCCTGCTTGTACAGGGAACGAAAGGGATCCTTTGGGGCCCTTTACATGGATGATTCCATCGGTAATTTTAACTTCTACCTTATCGGGAAGGGCGATAGGAGTTTTTCCAAGCCGTGACATCTATAAATCTCCTCTTTCCAAACGTAACATTTACCAAACGTAACACAATAGTTCGCCGCCGACCTTTTGCTTGCGGGCTGTCTCTCCGTCCACAATGCCGTCCGGTGTTGAAAGGATAGCAACCCCCATCCCTCCGAAAATTCTTGGTATCTGACGGTAGCCGATGTATCTGCGGATACCAGGTGTTGAAATGCGCTTCAGCCCTTTCAATACTGGCTCTCTGCCACCTGCATACTTCAAAAATACACGCGCTTGTCCACGCTCTTCATTGAGTAGGTATTTGTCGACATACCCCTGCTGCTGAAGCACGCGGATAATTTCAACCTTCATTTTGCTTGCTCTAAAATCGACGTAACGATGACGAGCATTCTTCGCATTACGAATTCTGGTCAGTAAATCTGATATAGGATCATGTATCGCCATGCCTTTCTCTCCCTCGCCAATTATTCTCTGTCTTTGAATGGGAGTCCTAGCATCGATAAAAGCTCAATGCACTCCTCATCAGTTTTTGCAGTTGTCACAAAGGTGATGTTCAGCCCCTGCGTCCTTTTGACTTCATCGAGATTGATCTCAGGAAAAATCTGTTGCTCCTCAATGCCTATGGAGTAGTTGCCTTGTCCATCGCAGCGTCTCTCGAACCCTCGGAAGTCGCGAATACGAGGAGAGACGATATTACAGAATCGATCGAAGAAATCGAGCATACGCCTTTTTCTAAGCGTCACTTTAACACCGATCGGCTGCCCCTCGCGCAGCTTAAAGTTCGCCACAGATTTGCGAGCGCGTGTCAGCACTGGCTTTTGCCCTGACAAAAGTGTCATTTCTTTCAGGCAATCCTGGATGGCGTTTTTATCTTTCGTAGCCTCAGCGAGCCCCATGCTAATCACCACTTTGACAAGTTTGGGGATTAACATAACATTTGGATATTGAAACTTCTCGCTAAGTGACTGTTTCACACTTTCTTTATAACGCTTCTGTAACCTAGACATTGCTTTTTCTTACTCTATTGGGTTTTGCTTACTTGTCGGAGAGTGACTTCTTTGCCCTCATTCATGTAAACGAGCGCTTTATTTCCATCTTTATCCATGCGCACCTTCACCTTCACGGGGGCGCCCTCTTTGCTGCAATGGCTCACATTTGAGATATGGATGGGCATTTCCATCTCAAGAATCTCAGTGCCCGGCGTCTTCTGGCGGCGCTTCGCATGCTTTTTGCGAATATTAATACCTTGAATGACGACGCGCTCACCTTGTCTCGCAATCACTTCACCAGTTTTGCCGCGATCATTTCCTGCGATCACAACAACTTTATCACCTTTTTTAATCCACTTGCTCATCGCATCTCCCCTTTAAATGACCTCTGGTGCCAACGAGCTGACTTTCACAAAGCCCGCCTCGCGCACTTCTCTCGGCACAGGTCCAAAAATACGCGTGCCACGCGGATTATTCTTATCGTCGATAATCACACAGCTGTTGTCGTAAAAGCGCAGTAGCGAACCATCGGGGCGGCGGATGTAGCTTTTCGTACGAACAACCACAGCTTTAACGACTTCACCCTTCTTTACGGCTCCTTGCGGATCAGCATCTTTGACTGCGCAAACGATGATATCGCCTACAGCTGCATAACGACGTCTTGAGCCTCCAAGCACCTTAAAGCAGCGCACACGCTTAGCTCCAGAGTTGTCTGCTACTTCTAAATTTGTTTCCTGTTGGATCATGATTTTTTCTCAAGTTCAGTTATAAATTACACCGGGAGGACTTCTACTACTCTCCAGCGCTTCAGCTTAGAAAGTGGCCTCGTTTCCATGATTTTCACCTTGCTACCGACTTGAACATCGCTATTCTCACAGTGGGCATAGTACTTCTTGCTGCGCTTTATCACTTTTTGAAAATCTGGGTGATGAATCGCTCTCTCGACCTTGACAGTCACGGTCTTTTGCATCTTGTTCGATACAACGGTCCCTTCTTTAACTTTTCTTCTTCCTGGCTTAAGATTGCTCATACACTTCCTTAAATAGGCTCCCCTTTTTCATGCAAAATTGTTGCAATGCGCGCTCGATCTCTCTTTTTGGACTTGATCTGATGCGGCTTTTCAATTTTGCGCGTCACTTTGAACTCGTTACGCAGCTGGTAAATATCTTTCGTCAAATCGCTATAAAGGGCTTTTAGCTCCACTACCGATTGATCTCTCAGCTCACTCGCTTTTGCCATATAAATCCCCTCGATTAAACTCTTTCAATGCGTTCGACAAAGCGTGTTCGAATCGGCAACTTAGCTGCTGCACGACGCAGTGCGCTTTGCGCCATCTCTTTAGGCACTCCACCCACTTCAAACATGACTCTTCCAGGTCTCACAACAGCAACCCAGTGATCTGGCGCACCTTTTCCCTTACCCATACGAGTTTCGGCAGGCTTTTTCGACACAGACTTATCAGGAAAAATGCGGATCCACACCTTTCCACGACGGTTAAAGTAGCGGTTAATCGCCACACGGCAAGCCTCGATTTGGTGGTTAGTAATACGGCCACGCTCAAGTGCTTGCATTCCGAATTCACCAAAATCGACGAAATTAGCAGCTTTGCTTAAGCCAGCGTGCTGCCCCTTTTGCATTTTACGAAATTTTGTGCGTACTGGCATCAAGGCCATAATCAGCCTCCTACTACTGCTGGTGTGCGCGCTTTCACTTCTTCACCTTTATTGATCCACACCTTCACTCCGATGGACCCATAAGTCGTTTCCGCTCGCGCTGTTCCATAATCGATATCTGCTCTCAATGTGTGCAGAGGGATACGACCCTCTTTGTACCACTCTGTACGAGCGATCTCAGCTCCGGCAATCCTGCCAGAAATCTGCACTTTAATCCCCGCTGCGCCAGCATCCATAGATGCTTGCATCGCCTTTTTCATGATGCGTCTAAACGGCACGCGTCTTTCGAGTTGCTTCGAAATCCCTTCAGCCACCAGCCTCGCATCGAGGTCTGGACGCTTGATCTCTTCAACTTCGATCCAAATCTCTTTGCCAGTGACGCGTTTGAGCTCTTGCTTTAGAACGTCGATTTCAGCACCTTTTTTCCCGATAACAAGACCAGGACGGGCTGTGTGAATGGTCACTTCGATCTTTCCGCTCATACGTTTAATGGTGATCATTGCGGTGCCTACACAGCAAGGCTTTGCCATGAGATATTTGCGGATGGCAAAATCTTCACCGATTTGGCCGCCAAACTCTTGCTTGTTGGCATACCAAACAGACCGCCATTTCTTGTTATATACTAATCTAAATCCAATCGGGTGTGTCTTTTGTCCCATTGCATTTCCTCACTTAACTTTCTGTCCCAACAATGATCGTAAAATGGCTCGTGCGCTTCATCACAGGATGGCTTCCACCTCTGTTTTTTGGCTTTGAGCGCTTGAGGATTGGGCCTGCATCCACCCGCACTTCTTTCACTTTCAGGTCGCGCCTTTGCACATTGAAAAGAGTCTCAGCATTGGCTACAGCCGTATCTAAGGTCTTTTTAAGCAATCTGCCACCGCGCAACTTACAAAACATCAGCTGTAGACTTGCGTCTTCTACATTGCGTCCACGAATTAAATCTGCGGCCAATCTCGCCTTTCTTGGGCTAATTCGAACGTATTTGGTTTTAGCAATAGCTGTACTCATGATGAATTACCCCTTTTTTGGAGCTGCGGCAGGAGCTGCGGCAGGAGCTGGGGCTGCTGCTGCACCACCACCTCCACCACCGGCAGCTGCACCAGCTGCGGCTTCTGCAATCTTTTTCGATCCGTGCCCTTTGAAAACACGTGTTGGAGAGAACTCTCCAAGGCGGTGTCCAACCATGTTTTCAGAGACAAATACGCTGATAAATCTTTTCCCGTTATGCACATCAAAAGTATGTCCAATCATATCGGGTATAATCATCGACCGGCGCGACCACGTTTTGATCGGCGATTTCTTTCCAACTTTGTTTAGCTTGGTGACTTTGTCGAGCAAGTGGTGATCGACAAAAGGCCCTTTTCTGAGCGATCTTCCCATAGTCCTATTTCCTTCGGTCTTTGATGATCATTTTTTTAGACTTACGCTTGCAGCGTGTTTTAAATCCTTTGGTGAACATCGCCCACGGAGTTTGTGGCAGGTAGCCATTGTGCTTACCTTCGCCTCCCCCGTGTGGGTGGTCCACCGGGTTCATCGCCGTACCGCGCACTGTAGGACGGAATCCCTTCCAGCGCGTACGTCCAGCTTTCCCCTCTTCGCGCAAACTGCGCCCAGGATTTGAAACCGCACCAAAAGTGGCACGGCAGTCTTCATTAATCAAACGCACTTCGCCAGATGGCATCTTCAGAGTCGCATATCCGTCACTACGCGCCATGAGCTGTGCTGAAAGACCTGCCGAACGGACGAGCTGTCCTCCGCGGCCAGGCACCATTTCGATGTTGTGCACGACGGAACCTAGCGGCATATGCTTCAGACGCATGCAGCATCCCGCATTGAAAGGTCCTTCATCATCAGAAACAACAGTATCGCCTACTTTGATCCCTTGCGGAGCGAGAATGTATCTCTTCTCACCATCGAGATAGTTGAGCAGCGCGATGAAAGCTGTTCTATTTGGATCGTATTCAACAGAAGCGACTTTAGCAGGCACTTTTTCTTTGTCTCTTTTGAAATCGACGAGGCGATAGAAACGCTTATGTCCACCACCGCGGTGACGGCAAGTGATATGTCCATGGTGATTGCGGCCGTTGGTACGGCGCTTGCTCACAAGCAATTTCTTTTCAGGTTTTGGCGTCGCGCGCAGACCTTCTAAGCGTGTAAGCTCATCATTGGTCGTCAGAATCAAATGTCTCTGCCCTGCTGTGACGGGACGATGCTTTTTTAACATGTTTCAGGACTCCAAACTCAAATTATGCTTTCTCTTCGATACTGTCCCCGGCTTCCAAGGTGACTATCGCCTTTTTGAAACCAGCTTTTATTCCAGCACGGCCGCGCACGCGTTTAGCTTTAGGCTTCACGCTCACTGTATTGACGGCCACGACTTTAATCTTCTTGTCTGCGTAGATCTCTTCGACAGCTTTTGCAATCTGTTGCTTATTCGCTCTTTTATCCACGATAAACACATACTTCGGCGCATCGCATTTTTTCACGCAGGCATTGCTCGCATTGAACTGCAGTTGTTCTAGGACACGCGCTTTTTCTGTGACATGGCGGGAGAGGATGATATCATAGGGGTTTTTCATAGACTAACGCTGTCCTCCTAATAACACTTTCAGTTGGTCGACGGCTGTATCCATCACAACAATGTGCGTCGCAGAAATGACGTCTAACCCGCTGATGTTTGGCATCATAGCAAACTCATTTTTCGCGATGTTTCTCAAGCTCTTCATGAAGTTCTCGAATTTAGATTTAGGAGCTTTATCCGCCTCTTTTCCAGAGATGAACCCTTCCCCTAAAAACAACACTTTTTGTCGATCGATTTTCAAGCTCTTTAAGAAACTGGCCACCGATTTTGTCTTTGGCTCTTTCAAAGGCTGATATTCAAGAACGTGCACTTGGTTAGCTGTCAATTTCTCGATCAGGAGGTGGCGGATCGCCGCTCTTTTCTCTTTTCGATTGATGCGCACATTCTGCTCAAACTTAGGCCTAGGAGCATGCACTCTGCCGCCCCCTTTGTATTGAGGAGCGCCGAGGTAACCCTGACGCGCATTTCCCGTGCCTTTTTGAGGATGGGGCTTTTTACCACTGTGACAAACCTCAGCACGCGTTTTGGTGTTTGCTGACCACTGACGAGCATTGTGATGGATCGCAACGATATAATCTTTGATCATCTGAGTATTGGCAGCCCCCTTGAGCAACTCATCCTCGATCGCGACCTGTCCAACTTCTTTACCAGCCAGATTGTATTTCTTCAGTACAGCCACGGCTCACTCCCTTAACTATATGAGTCAATTGCAAAAGACTTCGCTTTTCCACTGTCGTGGAGTTTTGCAACTATCTCTATTTTTTCTTCGCGGTAATTTTCTTTTTCGCTTTTGTAATGTAAACAAGGCCCCCGCGCGCTCCAGGAACCGCCCCTTCAACGAGAATGACTTGTTTTTGCTCGTCAATTCTGACGACGCGTAAACTTTGAGTTGTGACAACCTCACCACCCATTCTTCCGGCCTTTTTCTGACCAGGCAAGCAACGACCAGGGCTCGTGCGCATACCGCAAGAACCGCCATGGCGATGGAATCCAGAACCGTGCGCAGCAGGTCCGCCAGAAAAGTTGTGACGCTTAATCACCCCTTGATAGCCCTTACCTTTGGACACGCCTGTGATATCAACATACTTAGCGTCGCTAAAGTAACTGATGCCCATCTCCTGACCCACTTGATAAGACTCTGTGCTTTCAACAGGCGATTGAGCGAGATAGCGTCTAGGCTCCACTCCAGCCTTCGCAAAGTGGCCTTGAAGCGGCTTAGACACGTTTCTCAACTTGGGTTGTTTGACTTTGAAAGAGCCTAGCTGAATAGCTTCGTAGCCATCCTTGTCTTTGCGCTTGATCTGTGTAATTACGTGAGGTTCTGCTGAAATGACTGTGCAGACGACTTGATTTCCATTTTCGTCAAAAAGCCGTGTCATGCCTTGCTTTTTTCCCATGAATTTGAACGTCATACTTAATCCTCTGATGGCCTTATGGGGCTCTTTTGGCGATCATCGCCGCAACAAACTTAAAATTGATATGCCCTAGATGGACATAAACCGAGCCTTCAAACAGTTTGCGAGCTATGAAGGCCACGCACTTGTTTGCCGCTTTGCCAATTTTGGCTAATGGAAGCAGGCTATCAAAAATCTTGATTTTCCCACAACTAAAAATCTAAGAGGCAGCCTCTAAACACTGCGCCCTTCAGAAACCGCGCCCTTTAAAATCCAGGTAATTATTTTTTTATTAACCCGAGCCTCAAAAAGGTGACAAGATGCGCCGAGAGGCAAAGCCAGATCGGTTCTCACGAGGAATAATATTCTTGAATTCGAAGGATTCCGAGTGAGAATCGATCTGGCAAAGCCGCAGCAAGCAGGTTGTCACTTGAGCCAGTTGCAAAACTCCATTGCCCTGTTATACTGCGTTCGGGTGATTTGTGAACATTTCTACTCGATCTTTTACCGCTAGAAGCGATATTCGGCCTCGCCAACTTTTACTCAAGTTTGCCTCGGCCTCCAT
>Ga0247727_10008151_pt1 | contig 19583 bp, 15 predicted proteins | sample WisWelCaveWW1625_FD_202498 | JGI IMG/M metagenome (GOLD analysis project Ga0247727, IMG submission 202498) | Biofilm microbial communities from Wishing Well Cave, Virginia, United States - WW16-25 | ecosystem: Environmental > Aquatic > Deep subsurface > Groundwater > Cave microbial mat | place... | reverse complement strand
CTGTAAATATTCCTGGCGCAAATTCATGATTGGACAACGCCGAAGGAATCGCCTAACATGAACTCTGAGTGGGTGATTTTTTGGTTACAGCGTCAAAGAAAGAGGAACAAACTACAATTCTTTATGACATCAGTTGGAAAACATACGATCACCTTGTGATGGACCACCGGAACCAGAGTACGCCGCGCTTTACTTACAACAGAGGGACACTGGAAATCATGAGCCCATCAGTAACTCATGAACGACTGAATCGCCTAATCGCATTGCTCGTTGAGGTCGTTGCGGAGGAGCTCGGGATCGAAATCGATGACCTCGGAAGCACCACGTTCAAGCGGGAAGACTTGCAACGCGGATTTGAGCCGGATTCCTGTTTTTATATCGAGAATCTTGAAAAGATTCGAGGCAAAAGCGATTTTGATCTTTCTGTTGATCCCCCTCCGGATCTTGTCGTCGAGATTGACATAACCAGCAGCTCGCTGGAGAAATTCTCAATTTATTCTCACTTAGGTGTTCCTGAAGTCTGGCGATTTGATGGAAGCCGCCTTTTGATCTTCAACCTCGTGGAAAGGCAGTATGTGGTTTCCAACGAGGGCAGGTCTTTCCCGGGCCTGTCTGCAGATTTAATTTCGAAACTTCTGGAACAAAGCCGCTCGCTAAAACGGCTTGCATGGATCAAACTAATTCGTGAAAGCGTAAAACGAAAAGCGCAGTAGCTGTTCAGCCGACGGTTTCCTCCAGAATGCGGAGAAAATTCTGACCGGCAATCCGGTCGACTTCAGCAGAAGTGAACCCCTTTTTTCGAAGAGCATCGCAAAGCACGGGCAAGCCTGTGCAGTCCTCAAGTCCTTCGGGTGTGAACGGAATTCCGTCAAAATCGGAGCCGAATCCGACCGCTTCCACGCCCGCGATCTTTGCAATGTGTTCGATGTGGCGAACCGCGTCTTTTATACCGACGCGAGGTAACGAGGCGCCGGCGGACCGAAAAATATTCTCTTCCTCATAGTTGTACATCCAGGGTTTGTGGCTCCATTTCGCTTCGGCTGAGAGCAGCCGCTTACGATATCGCTTCTCCAGTTTTTCTTTCTCATCGCAGAATTTCTGACTGAGAAACGACGGATAAAAATTAACGAATACCACGCCGCCTTTTTCGGCCATGGCTCTGATCATTTCATCCGACATGTTCCTGTGGTGATTACACAGAGACCGGGCCGATGAGTGAGATGCAATGACGGGTCTGGAAGAAGTGCGCAGTACCTGCCGGAAAGTTTTGTCGGAAACATGAGATATATCAACCATCATTCCAATTCTGTTCATTTCACAAACAACTTCCTGTCCGAACTGTGTAAGCCCGCCCCAGCGCTCTTCGTCACTCGAAGAATCGGCCCAGTCATTCGTGTTTGACCACGTCAGGGTCATTGCGATGACTCCGAGTTGTCTGTAACACCGCAAAACCGCCAGATCATTCGCAATGGCATGTCCGCCCTCGATTCCCAGCATTCCGATCTTTTTCCCGAGCTGACGCGCCCGGCGCGCATCTCTCGCGGTCACACACAACGAAAAAAGTTTTGGATGCCGGCGGATCTGTGACCGTAACAGGTCAATCATGTGCAGTGTTCTTGGTACGTAGCGGTCCTTCCCGACTGAGGGATCAATGAAGCACGCAAAGATCTGGAGGTCGTGCCCGCCTTTCAACATTTTCGGAATACTGACCTGCAGTCTTTCGTCTTCCAGAGTGTAGTTCAAATCCACCATGCGCATCAGAGAATCACAGTGGGTATCGGCAACAAAAAGCTTTTTCAATTTCCCGTAGCTATTCCTGCTTATGTCTGCGAACCATCATGCGGCCGATCTCCTGAATCCGCTCCCGCGCGTAACGCGCCCACCGGCTTCCCGAATCAAACCGGAAATAAGTTTCCCAGTGATGGCAGGCTTCGGGATATGCCTGGATCTTGTCATAAACAAGGGCCAGATTGTAATGAGCATCATAATACTGAGGATCTATCTCAATTGCTTTTAAATACATTTTGACGGCAGCCCGGAACTTCTTGAGCTCTTCAAAAATATTCCCGAGATTGTAATACGCAAGCTTGTAGGAAGCATTGATCTTCAACGCATTGAAGTAGTATCGGATTGCTTTCTTTTTCTTTCCGATTCTGTAATAAATCGTTGCCAGGTTATTCCAGCAGTCTGCCAGAGTCGGATCAAGCTGCAATGCTTTTCTGTAAGCCCTGACGGCGTGTCGCCATTTGCCTTCTATGTCATATCTCAAACCGGATTCGAACCAGAACAGATGGTTTCGCTCCTTTTGGGGCGTTTTAAAGTCCTTCGGCGCAAACGTTCCACCCTCATCAAAATTCATCAATAGCTGGCCGTTCACAGGATCGAACGTAAGACCGTTGTAGCGCATCATCAGGGTTTTGTTATGGGCAAAAAACTTCAACTCACTGATCCCTTTAACTTCGGGAAATTTCTTCCTTATGAGCTCGAGTGAGCTGACCACCTGTTTGAGTGCGATTCCACCCGAGATAAGTTCTCCCGCCGCGCGAAGGCTGATCAGATCCTGAAAAGAGTAAAAGGACCCTTCCTGATTTTGAATGGAGCGGGTAATAAAACCGATCTTTTCCCAGTGCAGCAGCCGGCGTGTGGGAAAGCCGAGCATTTTTGAGGCCTGACTCAGCGTAAAGCAATCCATTTCAATTTTAGAGACTTGAAAACCGGGAGTTATGATAGCATATTTCTATATTCCCTTTGTTTGCGGTACTATCAAAAAAGATTAAACTTGGTGGGGAGGAGGAAGCCACTTTGCGTTTTTCCGCAGGGTTAATACTTGTGTTGTTTCTTGCGCCGATTGCTCCGGCACAGAACATTGATCCGCCAACCGTGCTGGAACAGTCCTGGGAGGAAAACGATAACCATAATTTTCTTAAGCCTGGCGACGTGACTCGCGAGCAGATTCTTTCTTTAAAAGTCTATAACTACAACTACGTCGAATACGTTCCAAAGGCCGATCCTGTGGAAGCTATTTACAATTGCAAAGAACCTGTAGAAATCAGAGTCTTCTGGGGTGACTGGTCCAAAGATTGCAAAAAATACGTCCCTGCCCTGATCAAAACGCTGGAATTCTCGGATAACGGGCGTATTCAAATCAAATACTTCAATTTGGGCCGTGACAAGAAAACACCCGCGGAATTACTGGAAGGAACCGGAGTTTCCACGGTACCTGTTATTGTGGTTTTTTCCGGAGGAAAAGAAGCGGGCCGAATTGTTGAAACACCTGTCAGAAGTGTTGAGGAAGACCTTGCGAAGATCTTAACGGGCCTGGAAGAAAAAGAGAGCCAGGGTGAATGAGCGGGCTCTACTGGAATTGAAAAATTATGTTTTGGAAAAAAAAGGAACCTGAAGATTACATCCGGAAGAAGCAGTATCAGAAAGCGATTGACCTGTACAGAGAACGCCTGAAAGAACAACCCAGAAACACGGCGTTGCTGATGAATATTGCCGACACACTTCTGCTGGATCATAAGATTGATCAGGCGGTAAAGGAATACAAAAAGGTAGCTGAAATTCAAACGGAACAGGGGTTTATTCTTAAAGCCATTGCTCTGTATAAAAAAGTCTTAAAAATCCAGCCCTCAAACTCCGAAATTGAAATGCTTCTTTCAAATCTGTCGGACAGAATGGCTTTAACGGGGACACCTGACGTGCCGGCTGCTGGTGGCGAGTCTCAGGAAACGCCGGCGGCTTTGCAACTGGGGATTGAGACCAAGCTGTTCAGGGATTTGAGTCCTGAAGAATTCAAGCAAATCGTGACCAGTCTCAACTTACGACACTATCATGAAGATACTATTGTAGTGAAGGAAGGTGATCCCGGAGACTCACTTTTCATTGTAGTTCGTGGTCAGGTGCGAGTCCTGACTCAAACACCCGCGAAAAAAGAAGTGGTCCTGGCAAACCTTGGAGAGGGAGAATTTTTCGGTGAGGTTGCTCTCCTGACAGGAAAACCGCGCACGGCAACAATCATCACCAATACAACATCCGAGTTGCTGGAACTGACCAGGGAAGATTACAAAAAGATCATCGACAGATACCCGAATGTCAAGAAGGTGGCAGAAGAATTCCATCTTCAAAGGACTTTAAAAACGGTCGAGGCCATGGTCCAGGCAATTAACGAAAAAGCCTGAATTTCGTTCGGTCGTTTTGCAGGGCGGGCCCTACCAGTCAGGGAATTAAAATCATGAGAATCATATTTATGGGATCTCCGCAGTTTGCTGTTCCAAGTCTGGAACTATTGCATGCATCCGGGCAGGAAGTGCCGGCCGTTGTGACTCAGCCTGATCGCCCACGCGGTCGAAATCTGACGAAGCAGCCGTCTGCAGTTAAAGTTGCGGCCCGTAAGCTGGGACTGCCGGTTCTTCAGCCCGTCACAACGAAATCGAACGAATTCCTGGAAGAAATCAAATCGTTTCGACCCGATCTACTCGTTGTCGTCGCTTATGGTGAGATCCTCAGTCGTGCTCTGCTGGACATTCCACTTTACGGAGCCATAAACCTGCACGCGTCCTTGCTGCCACGGTACCGCGGCGCTGCTCCTGTGGCCTGGGCGATTCTGCGGGGCGAAACGGAAACCGGCGCCACAACCATGCTGCTCAATGAAGTGATGGATGGGGGTCCGATCCTGCTTCAAGAGAGGTGTCGGATTCTGGAAACGGATACAACAAATAGTTTAACTGAGAGAATCTCTCATATCGGAGCGCCATTGTTGCAAACAACGCTGGACATACTTGAAAAGAAAGTAGCCGTACCCGTTGCTCAAGATGTCAGCCAGGTTACTTACGCGCCAAAACTACGAAAGGAAGACGGCAACATCGATTGGAACAAGCCGGCATCCTGGACTGCACGACAGATCCGTGCGTTCGATCCATGGCCCGGCGTCTTTTCATGGTTCCACGACATCCGGGTCAAGTTCCGGCTGGCTCACTGTATTGAAGGAACGTCAACTGAGATTCCGGGAACGGTTGTACGCGCAACGAACCAATCGCTGGTTGTCGCCTGCGGGGAAGAAACACTCCTGGAACTTCATGAGTTGCAACCGGAAAGCAAGCCACGCATAAGCGCTGCCAGTTTTATTCACGGTTACCATGTGGATGAGAAGCAGAGATTTTATCGTCCTTCGATTCTTGACATGACCTGAATGGGACTATAATATCAGTCTGGGAAAACTTCGGAGGAGATCAATGAACTTTTTTCAGCAAAAAGGAGAAGGCAGAGGGAATCTGATTATCGGTATCTCTGTTTTTTTGATCGCGACATATGTTGGCTTCAAAGTCATACCTGTAATGATTAGAGTCTATGCCTTCGAAGACAGAGTTCGTGAAGAATGCAAGTTTCTTCATGGACGATCCATGGATGCGCTGGAATCCGATTTGATAGACGCTGCGGCTTTGGAAGAGCTTGATGTAAGCGAAGAGAACATTACTCCAAAGATAACAAGAGTGGATACCTATGATGTTCTGACCGTAAAGATAGACTATACAGTTCTTATTTCTACACCGGTAAAGGTTTTTGAATGGAACCGGAATCTGGAATACCAGGCACCCATGTTTGAATGATCTGCAGGTAAGGAGGATGGAGAACATGATGAAGTATAGAATCGCATTGATTCCGCTTTTGCTGCTGGCTATATGTTCACTTGGACATAGCGCCGACATCGGTAACTATAAAATTCCCGGACCTGCAACTTTCGCAGGAAGCGCTGTTGAAAGCGGCGTATATGCAATTCAGTTAGAAGAAGGTGCAGAAGGCCCTTTCATTCAATTGAGCAAGGCCGGGAACGTTGTGGCTAAAGATCTGGCGATCGTAATACCGGCCAAAGGCGCCGGCAAGACTTCCGTGCAGGTTGCAAAGATCGCCGGACAGGAATTCGTAAGAATCCGGATTCGTCATGGAGAAAACTGGTATTACGCCTACCTCCAAAAAACCCGGTAGCCCGCTAATTTTGAAATGAAAGCCGGCCTCGCCAGATGGCTCCTCGCGCGGTAGTCTTGTTCAGCGGAGGAGTGGATTCCACCACAACCGTTGGTTTCGCAATCAAGGACGGGTTCACGCCGGTTTTGTTGAGCCTGGACTACGGACAAAAGCATCGTATCGAACTGGAAAAATCAAAGCTGGTCGCTCTTCAGTTCGGAAACCTCGAACATTTGATTCTATCCGTGAATCTATCTGCGCTTGGGGGATCTGCCCTGACTTCCTCTCTCGATGTCCCAAAAGACCGCACACTGGATGACTCGATTCCGGTAACTTATGTTCCGGCAAGAAATTTGATTTTCTTATCCATTGCCTGCGCCGTTGGAGAAGTTCGTGGCGCCTCCACTCTGTATTTTGGAGCCAATATTCTGGATTACAGCGGATATCCGGACTGCCGGCCCGAGTTCATTCAATCCCTTGAAGAAACGATGAATCTTGGAACCAGGTCAGGAACAGGTGGAAATCGTTTTAAGATTTGCGCCCCGCTTCTTGCATTGACAAAAGGAGAGATTATTCGCGCAGGTCTGCAATTGGGAATTGACTATGCCAACACCCATAGCTGCTATGATCCGTCACCCGAAGGCGTCATTTGTGGCTCGTGTGATAGTTGTAGAATTCGTAAGAAGGGGTTTGAGGAAGCAGGAATCACCGATCCTGCTGTGTGAGATTCTATGAACGAAATGCGTCGCGATCCGGTTACCCGGAAATGGGTAATCATAGATAAATCTACCCCTGTTAAAAACACCGTAAAGTTGTTGAAAGGGGCGGTTGCGCGGGAAGCTTCAAAAAAAAGGGAAATAATCTGTGATTTTTGCCCCGGCCAGGAAGCAACCACACCTCCTTCGATTATGGAGCTGGTTTCAGGACATTTCAGTTATCGAGGGCATGATCCCGGATGGCAAACCAGAGTTTTTCCAAACAGAGATCCTGTCTTTCAAATTGAAGGGAACTTAAATCGCCGGCTTGTTTCAAGCTATGACGTGATGGATGCGCTCGGAGCGCATGAAGTGATCATCGAACATCCGAAACACCTGGATTGGGATGAGATGGCTGAAGAGGATGTGGCCGCGATCATACGCACTTATCATGAACGAATGGTCGATCTGAGCAAAGACGACCGGTTTGGCCATTTATTTGTATTTAAGAACTATGGCACGGCAGCAAATGCCGGCATCTTGCATCCCCATTCCATTTTAATCGCTTCTCCTTCCGTACCTGAACGAACGCGCAGAGAATTACATTTTACGAGACGGCATTTTCAAATGAAGGAACGATGCTTATTCTGCGACATCATTACGGAGGAAATGCGCCCGAAGAATCCGCATGGTGGATTGATCAAACCTTATGATCATTTTGTGGTGCTGACTCCGTTTTTTGCATCGCATCCGTTCGAAACATGGATACTTCCAAGGAAACACGACTCAAACTTCCGGAATGTGAATAATTTTCTGATTGGTGAACTGGCGAAAGTGCTCCAAGAAAACTTGAGGGCCGTAAAGGCAATTGTCGGGCCGCTCGCTTATACTCTGCTTCTATTCACGCGCCCGAATAAAGTATGGGGTGAAGAGCGTGACTACTGGACTACCATCGACGATGACTACCACTGGCATTTCAAGTTGATTCCCCGTTTTCCACGCCGGCGCGGCCTGCATCGGAGTTTCAGCGCAGGATCAGGATACATGCTGAATCAGATTCCCCCTGAAGCGGCGGCCGTACTTCTTCGATCCGTACTTTGAAAAGAATCGTTTGCAGGGCCTGGAGTTTCTACATTTCGTGCGAAGCAGGCAAGATGCCTGCGGCCCATAATGCGGACAGGATGTCCGCGCTCCCTATGGAGCGCAGGCTTCCAGCCTGCATTATGGGCCGCGGACTTCCAGTCCGCAGGCGGGCAGGGAGACCCGCCAAATTGTCCGGGGAATTTTTTCAGCGGGGGTACTATAATCAATTCAAATGAGTGATCTCATCGGTACTACTGTCTCTGAGCGTTTCAAGATCATTCGTGAAATCGGACGTGGCGGAATGGGTGTCGTCTATCTCGCAAAAGACGAACTACTGGAACGCGAAGTGGCGATGAAGTTCATGACTCCCGCGGCCTGGAGCGCTGCTTCTGAAGAGCGTTTCAAGCGAGAGGCGCGAATTGTTGCGCGCATGGACCATCCCGGTATTGTTACTTTATTTGACATCGGAAAACACGAAGGTTCACTGTACATTGTGATGCCGTTCGTTCCTGGAACGAGTTTGCGTACCCGGTTGGAAGAACGAACGTTTCGAATCAAAGATGTAGTCGATACAGGAATTCAGGTTGCAGAAGCGCTGGATTACAGTCATTCCGCCGGTGTGATTCACCGGGATATCAAGCCCGAAAACATTCTCATTCACCAGGACGTTTCCGGATCCATTCGCATTCGCGTTACAGATTTTGGACTTGCGCGTTCGACAGCGGAGACCAGGTTGACACAAACCGGCGCCCTTGTCGGCACAATTGAATACCTGAGTCCGGAGCAGGTACTCGAAATGGAAATGGACGGGCGTTCCGATTTGTATTCACTCGGCACCGTGTTGTACGAGTGTTTTGTCGACCGAACACCATTTACCGGTGAAATTCACAGCGTTGTTTACCGGCTGGCTCATGATCATCCTGATTCACCCGGATCTCTGGGTATCAGTGTCCCTCCGGAGCTGGAAGCAATTTTCATGCAATGTCTTGAAAAGGACCCGTTAAAACGCCCGCAAAAGGCAAGTGATCTTGTTGCAGCACTTGAAAGATATCGTTCGCAGATGACCGAAGGAGAGAATCTTTGCTCCGGACCCGGGAAAACCGGAAGAACTACAGCCGTGGTGATTCGCGCCATCAGCGATCCCATGATTGGACGAAACGCAGAAGTTGCTGAACTGGTTCATCGACTGAATGCGTCTGCGTTGGGAGAGTCACAATTCGTGATAGTGACGGGTGATGCCGGCGTGGGAAAATCGCGATTGCTGGAAGAACTGAGTAACCTGGCACGAGCGCGCAAGATTGCGGTGATTCACGGAAGATTCGCAGACTCCTATCAGACCTTTCCCTACCAGGGGTTTGCCGAACTGATTCGGGAGTATCTGCACGCGCGAAGGGGAGCCACACTTCCGGATTTTTCAGATCTGGCCTTTGATCTCACTGCCTTATTTCCAATGCTTGGCGAATTTGATGTACTGAAATTTTCCTCACCCCGGATTGAATCACCCCGGTTCAAAGACCGCACCTATGTTTATGAGGTCATTGCGCGAACAATTACCAGAATGTCGGAAGGAAAACCGGTGGTCATCCTTCTGGAAGATCTGCATGCTGCCGGTGATTCTCTTGATGCGCTTCACTACGTTGTGCGCCGGCTTGCGGCAATACCGGCTTTAATCATCGCTACGGCCCGTACGACGGATCTGGAGAAAGGCCATCCCTTTCTTTTGATGATCAGTACTTTTGAAGGCGACCGCCGGTTTTTACATTTACCGCTGGCTGCCTTAAAGCCTCAAGATCATCACGCCCTCGTTGAACAACTTTGTGGAAGATCTCCTGATCCTCAATTTGTTCAGAGTATCTACGAAGCAACCGATGGAAATCCTTATTTCACAAAAGAACTTTTGCGATCGCTTGCGGATTCCCGAAAGCAGAGCGTCAGCGAACTTGGAGAAAGCGGTGAACTCAGCCCTTCCGCGCCATTACCATCAACAATACAACAGGCTGTTGCAAGAAGAATCGAGCGTTTGCCCGAAAAGGCCAGAGAGGTTCTGGCTGTCGGTTCTATTCTGGGGAGAGTTTTTGATTATCACGACTTGGAAGTGCTGACCGGACACGATGCAGAAGAGACTGTCGATCAACTGGTCGAATCCGGACTGCTGGAAGAAGATCGAGAATCCCGCGGAGAAAAACTTTACTTTTCCAGCGGTTTGCTTCGAGAAGTTCTGTATTCCGCTTTGCCTCCTCGAAAACGAAAATCCTTTCATCGCAAGTTCGCAGAGTACACGGAACAACGAAATCAGGGCCGTTTGGAACGTGTTTATCCGGAGTTGATTCACCATTATTCCCAGGCAAATATCGGCGAAAAAGTAATCGACTTCGGTTTAAAGTTTGCTCGAAAGTCCCTGTCGGCGTTCAGCGATCAGGATGCCCTTCGCACATCACAAACTGTTTTGAAATTTCTGCTCGAATCCCCGACGCCGGACCACACGTTGGAAATCGAGACACGCAAACTGCTGGCCGAAGCGTACCGAATGGCCGGTAGGTGGGACCAGGCTTTGCTGGAAATGGAGACAGTCATTCAACTTCTCAGCAGACATGGTCAGGCTGAGAAGATGGAACTCGCGATTCTCTTTGTAGCTGAAACCGCATGGCTCGGGCGCAAGCTGGATGTATTGCGAAGCTGGCTCCCGCGAGGAATCGAAACGGCCCGGCTGCAAAAAAGTCCGGAGGTCCTGGAAAAATTACTCTCGCTCGGAGCTACAGTCGCAAATCTTCGCTGCGATTCAGAACTGGCCCAGGAATATGCATCCGAACTGGAAATGCTGCGTGAAAGCGAATCGCAACAGGAAGAACGAATCTCAACGGGCGGGACCCTGATGATTGGCCTTTGTAACTCTGTTCAAGCACAGCATCCTGCGGAAATTCAAGTCGATGAAGAAAATGAAATTCTGGCCAATATTTATGAAACTCTGCTGACAACGGACGCTGAAGGAAATCTTGTTCCGCTTTTGTGCAGCCGGTGGGAACCCCTTGAGGAAGGCCGCGCTTTCCTGATTACCCTTCACGAAAACATCCGGATGCACGGAGGCACAAAACTGACCACTCCTTTGTTGAAGTCATGCTGGGAAGAATCGATTCGTTTATGCAGCAAATCTTTGCCTGCGGCCTTTGCAACCTTACTCGGTGTGAATGAGTTCCTGGAAGGAAAAGCCGGGCATGTCACGGGCATCCTCGCCTTTTCTGATTTCAAGCTGGGCCTGAAACTCGAAGAACGTATTCCGATGTACCCGGCAATGCTCTGTGATATGAGGGCGGCTGTTGCCTTGAAAAAGGACGATTCCATACTGGGTACCGGACCGTTTGTGATTGGCTCCTTTGATCCGGGGCACGTAATTCTTCAACGTTACGATCTATACTGGAAATCAAAGGCCCTGCTGGAGCGGCTCGATTTTAAGTCACTGCAACATTCCCGCGATATCGCGGACGGTTTTCGCACGGGCCGCTTCGATCTGGTTCGTGATCTTCCCGCAGAGGCAATGGATGACATCCTCAAAGGGCATCGCTCTCGTGCTAATATCGTAGAGGCTTCACGTAAAAACGTTTACTATGCAGTCCTGAACAAACATTCTCCTTTATTGAAATCTCAACTGTTTACCCGGGCATTGACGGAGTCAGTGCGCTCGCAGGATCTGGTGCGTAAAACTCTTGGCAGGGCTGCTCAACCCGCAGAAGGCCTGCTGCCTCCCGGTATTTTTGGATGGGATCCCGGAAGACGACGAACGGTAATGTCCGTTGAAGCCGCTCGCGCTGCAGTTGCCCCATTTGTTCCATTGAAGCTTCGTATCTCTGCGCATCCTGTCTTTCTGGATCGCCATTATGCCTTCACCAGGGCCCTTTTTGATTTCTGGGCGGAGATCGGAATCCACGTTTCGGTCGATACACCGGATATGCAGCATTACCTGGAGAGTCTTAAGAACAGTGAAGCGTTCGATGTGCTTCTTGGACGATGGATTGCCGACTATGATGATCCCGACAGTTTCACCTGCGGCCTGTTCCATTCCAGGCAGGGAGCACTCCGCGGTTATTACTCTTCCACGGAATTAGATGAGCTGGTCGAAAAAACGCGAAGTGAACTTTCCCCCGAACGAAGAGAAGTACTGTATCGCTCGGTGGAAGACTACTTATCCGGATGCGGATATTTTCTGCCCTTGTTTCACGAAGTCTATTACCGCGTGTGCAGTCCCAAAGTTAAACGACTCCGGTTGCGAAGCAGTCCGCCCTACGTCAGCTACTCGGAACTTGCCCGGGCTGAATCGATTCCGAAAGGTGATGCCGGCAAAGGGAAAAAAGGAGTCTTGTACATTCCCATGGCGCGCCGCCTGCCGAGTCTGAATCCGGCACTTGCGTTTTCAGCCGTGTCCGGAGAAGTGGTCCCTGCCGTATTCGAAACTCTCGTACAATTCGAGGAAGGCGCAAGAATCGCGCCATGGCTGGCCTCTGAATACTATTCAGAAAACAACGGCAGACAATTTTATTTTCGACTTAGAGATCAAGTAACATTTCATGACGGACGACAGCTCACAGCGCGCGACGTTCGATACTCATTTGAACAGGTTCTGCGAAACGAACAAAGTAAAAGTCGCTGGATGCTTCTCCCAGTGCGTGGGGCCGCGGAGCTCTATCATGGGAAAAAGGACCACCTTGAAGGTTTTCAAATTCTATCAAACAGGGAATTTGTCATTCATCTGGATCAACCACTTTCCTTCTTTCCTGTGCTGCTTTCTTTTCCCGCAGCCGGTATCATTGCCGAAAGCAGTGATCCGAATCAAGAAAACTGGCAGGCGGGATGCATCGGAACAGGACCATTTCGAGTTTTACACTTTGATCCGAATGAGTCTGCCCAGCTCGAAGCAAATCCCACATACTGGAGGTCCGGTTTCCCCAGGAATGAAGGACTGGTCTTCACATTCGGCGTATCACCGGCCGACATTGCTTCGGGTTTTCGCGGAGGACGCTTTTCGATCGCATCGGATCTTTTGCCTGAAGACGTTGAAAAGCTACGAAGAGAAGCCGAGTTTGCCGATCAACACTACGAATGCCCTCAACTAGCAACCGAATACATTGCGTTTAATATACACCGGCCCCCTCTTGATAGTGAATTGATACGAAGGCAACTTGTGCGCGCTATCGATGTGGACTCACTTGTCCGCCGAAAACTGGGACGGCTTGGCATTCCCGCTCAGGGAATCATCCCACCGGGCATGCTCGGATTCGAACTTTTACCGGCCTGGAAGTCCTCGTCTCCCACCGGCAAGATCAATCTGGGTATCGAAGTGACGGCCTGCGTTTCTCCCAGACATCAAGGGCGTTACGCCGCGCTTTCGGAAGAAGTATTCCAGGCATGGGAGCGAGTCGGAGTTCGGGTCAAACGTGTTTTTCCTACTGAAGCAGAATACTCCGCAATTCTTAATTCACCATCTGTGGATCTCACGGTTACAGGATGGAGCGCCGATTATCCGGATCCGGATACCTTTGCATACGGCGCTTTGCATTCCGAACAGGGCGCAGACGGCAAATTCTGCGGCATTAAAGAAATCGATTCGCTGAGCGAAAAGGCACGATTGGAGCCGGATCCCGACTCTCGCCACCAGACCTACCGCGAAATTGAAAAGCTATTCGCGCAACAGTCGTTGGTCCTTCCGCTGTTTCACCAGCAGACTTATTGTTTTGCGAGACCCGAAGTCGCCAATGTAAAACTCAACTTCTTCTATCCTGCCGTCGCTTACGAATTCCTGTCCGTAAAGTAACGCAGGATATTTTAGATCTCTCTAGAGAGACGCATCCGGAAACCCATCAATCAGTGGGGGCACGCCTCCGTGCCTGCCCATCGCTCGTCGAGCCCAACGGCGTCGACTTCCAGCCCGCGCTACTTTTCCCAACTCAAGATATTTTTTCGATTAACTCTCTGGCAAGCAGCGGGGCTTTCTCATCATGTTTCAGGTAACAATACACGTCTACCGACTGGTTTTTAATCCAATCGCCCCACTGTTTGAGGTCTTTTGAAGAATAATCGCCTTTCCGCAAACGCATGTAGATGAAATCTGCCGTCACTTCGCGAATGGCGTTCTGGTCCTCTGCTTCGACAACGGCCCAGGCGCAATTGTGATTTCGCAGAAGAGTGTAAACTTCTTTCTCATTCCAGGTTTCATGACGAAACTCAAATGCAAGCCTGGCTGCGGACGAAAAGCCAGAGACAAAAGTCTCGAGCACTTCCATGTTCTTTCGAAAATAGGGAGGCAACTGCACCAGAATCGTCCCCATTTTTTCTTTCAGCAAGTGCGCAACGGACAAAAAATGCTCCATGTCCTCGTGTGCATCTTTTAGCTTCTTCATATGAGTAATCTTCTGGTTCAGTTTCAGAGTGAAAGAGAAATTATCCGGCACTTCCTGATACCACGTGCCGATCGTTTTCGCGTCCGGTGTGCGATAAAAACTGTTATTGATTTCCGTAGTTAAGAAGTGTGAAGCGTAGAAATTCAGATATTTTTTGGCAGGAAGATCTTCCGGATAAAACGTCCCCTTCCATTCTTTATAAGAAAAACCTGAGGTTCCGATTAGAATTCTGGGTTGCGCCATGGAGAAAAGTGGAGAGCGGCCGGCGGCCGCTCTCCCGAAAAGTGTGCTTGTTAGAAGTTGAACATGACTTCGCCAAACCAGGACCGTCTGATGACGTCACCAAAGATGTGCTGCTGGTTATCCACGTTGAACATGTTGTTTACTTTGATCGAAGTGGTGATGTGGTTATCAAACCATCGAACGCCGAAAGAACCGTTAACGATGGTGATTTCCTGCGTAGGTCCAAAAAATGGAGAAGTAAGAACATCGGTCCAGAACGCTTCGTCCGTATAGTTGACGGAGAAACTGCCCAGGTACCGTGCGCTGTTGAGATTCACTCCGGTATTAAACCGGTGTTTCGGCGGGTAAATCAATTCGGATATCGGATAGGGTATTTGATCCGAATCCGGATCCAGGATTTCCGGATCATCCTGGAACGAATAGTTGGCAAAAACGCTGACGTTGTCCGTGATGATGCTGTCGAATCCAAGCTCAAATCCCTGTTGTCGAAGCGGTCCGAGATTCTGGTACGTGAACCCTGACGGGAATGGACCGCCTTGCGTTGCAGAGACAATGTCAAAAAGGAACGCAGGAAGCCCTGCCGCTGCCCAGAGTGGAGGGAGATTTGCGGAAGAATAGGGGGCCTGTGGAACGAAGTTGATGCCGTCGTTGGAATCGTTGATGTAGTAGCTGAAGCTGACGGAAGTCCGGCCGCCAAATTCACCCGTGTACCCGATTTCATACGCAGTCGTCGATTCTTCTTTCAGATCTGGATTTCCGTTAGCCGGAACGATGATGGGAAATCTTGGAACTGGAATTCCAAAAGGTCTCAAATCAACGGCGCCAAAAATGATGGCCGTATCCAGGAAGTTGTTGATGGCCGAAGGTGAACGAAACGCGCGATTGAACGAAGCGCGAATCGACTGAGAAGGCGCAGGCTTGTACATGAAAGTGATTCTCGGTGAAAAAACAGGATCATCGATAACGCTGAACTTGTCGAGTCGCGCGCCCACAACAAGACGGAACTTATCAGTAAAGAATTCTTCCTGAATGTACCCGCCGACTTCGTTTCGGTCCTCCGCGGCTGAAGCAAGCTCCAGATCAAAGTTGTTCCGGCGATAGTTTCCGCCGTAACTGAGAATGTGCTTTTCAGCAATCACCTGTGAGTTAGCGGCTTCAATGTCGTATGTCTGCGTCTTAAAGGTGAATGTCAGCAGTTTCAAATCAGCGCCGCGAGTCAGAAGGTTCTGAGAGTCGGCATCCAGAATATTTGTGAAGAAGTTGACCTTCAGATTACCCCTGCTGTAACCGGTTTTTGCGTAGAACATAAAGGAACCACTGTTGATGTCGAAGGGACCGATTCCTGTGTGAATGATTCCTTCAGTTCCTGCGTAACCGGCAGCGTAGGTCAATCTACTGTCCTCGCCCAATTCCTGATCCAAACGGAAATCAAATTTGGGCTGGTCGGTACCGCGGTTCTCAATAGCCACAAACGAATACGGGCCACCGCCGGTCAGGAAGCCGTTACCGGGACAGCCATCATTTGTCTGATTGGGAAGACAAACGGGCACGTTCCCAATCGGACGAGCATAGTCATCCTGCGTAAAATAGCCCGCTGAAATCTTGTACGCAAACTTTTCGTTTATTGCCTGAGCGAAACGGATATTGGTACCAAAGGATGTACCCGTATCCGCCGAAGGACCGTCTTCGACCTCGCGTTCGAACGTGCCGCCCGTAACCATGATCGAAAAACCGGGAGTTTCCCGGGGAGATTTGGTTAAGATGTTGATCACGCCTGTCTGCGCGTTTGCGCCCCACACGGCGGATGCCGGTCCACGGATGACTTCAATTTGCTTAATCTCATCGAAATTAACAGGTAAGAAGTCCCATCCGATGAATCCGAAGAAATCGAGATAGATCGAACGGCCGTCCAGCAACGCAAGCTGGGAAGTGGCAAGCGTCGATGTTGCCTGTCTGCTTGTCACGTTGATGTCGCGAGCAGATGTCTGGACCACGTTCAATCCTGGAACAGATCTGAGCAAATCGGCATAGCTCTGGGCCGGAGACGCTTCGATTTGGTCCTCTGTTACCACGCTCATCGTTGCCGGAGCATTGATCAGCGGAGTTTCCAACCTGGATGCTGTGACAACAATCAATTCCGTCAACCCGCCTGTTCTCATGACAAACGTCACGGTATTGTCGCCGGCGTTTACAGCTACATCAGTCTGAGTGATCGTAACAAAGCCGGACAGTTCAACCGTGATGTCGTAATTGCCGGTCGCCAGTCCGGCAATAGCAAATCGCCCATCCGCGTCTGTGAATGTGTTTTTGCTGCCCGCTGTGCTTTCGGCTATCACGTTTACGCCGGGAAGCGCCAGACCGTCAGAGTCCTTCACGTCTCCGGATAAAGTTCCGCCGGCTTCCTGAGCCGACAAAGGGTGAGAAAACGCCAGTAAAAACAACAGCACTGCAGTGAGATTTCGAATAATGTAGAAGCGTTTCACTTGCCTCATTTGGACCCCTCCTTTAATTCGGCATCACCAGCCGCGATCCGGACCTCCCCGTCTTCCCCTTTCCGGAATAGCCGCTGCACGCCGTATCTATATTAGCACTCCCTGATACACTGCTTCAATACGGGGCGAAAGTCCAACAAATTTGACGCGTACCCACCAAGAGAACCAAGAGTGAAATCTATGCGCATCCGGGGGTTTATGATAGGATGAGGCGCTTATGCGAATTCTGGAGGATCTGGTAAAGCGCGCAAGAGCAAAACCGGCGCGAATCGTGTATCCGGAAGGCGAGGATGCGCGTGTGCTGGAGGCCGCAGTACGATCGGCGTCGGAAGGACTGTGTACGGCTACTGTGCTGGGCAATCCCGAATCGATCAGGAGAATAGCAGGGGAAAAAGGGCTATCGTTGTCCGGGATTCGGATCGTTGATCCAGTCCAGAACGAGTGGACCAAAGAGAATGCTGATCTGTACTACGGATTGCGAAAGGCAAAAGGAGTGCAGTGGGAAGAGGCATATGAACTCTCCCGCAAGCCGATGAATTTTGGGGCATTGATGGTGAAGAACCGGACCTGTGACGGCATGGTTGCAGGCGCCATCCATTCAACAGCGGATACACTGCGAAGCGCAATTCAAGTGATAGGACCACGGCCCGGAATCTCAATTGTTTGCAGTTTTTTCTTGATGGCGCTACCCGATTCGAAATTCGGTATTGAAGGCACACTTCTGTATGCCGACTGCGCAGTCGTTCCGTATCCGTCTTCTGCGGAGCTGGCGGATATCGCAATCCTCTCAGCGCAGAACGCCCGATTGTTCCTGAATGCCGAACCGAAAGTTGCTCTGCTTTCATTTTCTACAAAGGGAAGCGCAAATCACAGCGCTGTCGACAAAGTACAAAAAACGCTTCTTATCATCAAGGCAAAAGCGCCGGAGCTATCTGTGGACGGCGAGCTTCAACTTGATGCAGCGCTAATTCCGTACGTGGCCGCATCCAAGGCCCCGGCAAGCAGTGTTGCCGGAAAGGCCAATGTCCTGATCTTTCCTAATCTGGATGCAGGCAACATAGCGTACAAGCTTACCGAGCGTCTTGCGGGAGCAAAAGCGATTGGTCCCATCCTGCAGGGACTTGCCTTGCCCGTAAATGATCTTTCACGCGGCTGCTCAGCGGATGATGTCTATTACGTAACCGCTATAACGGTACTCCAGGCTTCTGCACTTGCGCCCTGAATTCCCTCTGCACATCAAAGGAATTCTGCTGTTTCTCTTTATTCCGCTTGTTCTGTTCTTGTTTCTCCGACACCCCTTCGGAGTTTCAACCAGTTTCATCGCAGCCATTGCTGTGATGATCGGCCATCGCTTCGCAGCCAGACCGTTTTTCTTGAACAATCGCAACAAGAGGTGCTTCTGGTGTGGCAGAACCATCCGGTCCAGATCGCAGCTTGAAGTAAAATCAGGCGAAGCCATCCTGCTGGAGGCATGCGACACCCCGTGCCTCGGTAGGCTAGAACGCTTCTTCGATTTCTGCTTCCGCTACCGGTCCATTCTCAGGGCCGGAATCTTCATTCCGTTACTCTGGTACATCATCACAACATGGCTGACTTCCGCCGGTGTTCTGAATTTCCCTTCAGATTGGAACCGCTTCATCTTCCAGTTTTTCATTGCAGTGACCGTTGTGACTATATCCCTGGCTTACAAAACGGGAAAAGAAAATGACACGCTTGCTTTCCCGTTTCCGATTCACAATCTTTTTTTGCTGGGCGCGCGCAACACCCTCCTTGTATTTCGATTCGTCGGCCTCTGGTGGATCGCAGCCGGCATCTACTTTCTGTATACGGTTTTGTAGTAGTTCGGTATATACGTCTCACTCTAGAGCGGGGCAACATATAATAGAACGGCCGTGAAGCCAGCTCATCATCTGCATCTGTAAGGAGCTGGCCGTTCATTCCGATGTTGTCGTAAGGCGCTTCCAGAAGATGGATCAGCCACTTCCAGTTTTTGGGATTCAACTCAGAATATCCAACAAGGTGCTCAGGGACTTTTGTCGGCGATCGCTTTGCTCAGCGATGCAGCAGAACGGTAAGGAACACTTCGAAGACATTCAACGTAGCGACATCCGGCTTTCCGTCCTGATTGAAATCCCGAATTACAATTCCCCAGGCGCCTTCACCGGCAGCGAACTGGACCTGGTTTTTGAACGTGCCGTCTCCTTTTCCGATAAAGATGGAAATGCTGTAACTGAAGTTATTTGTGGCAACGATGTCCGGAATGCCGTCTGCATTCACGTCTGCGATTCTGACATAGCCGGGGAATTCGCCGGAATCATAATACCGGGGTGTCTGGAAAGATCCATCGCCGTTGCCGATCAGCACCGCAATTGTATGGTATCCCAGGTTCGAAGTAACGATGTCCGGTTTCCCATCGGAATTCAGGTCCCCGGCAACGGCAGAATATGAACCGGACACCGAATTCAACTGTGGTGATTGGAAAGTTCCATTACCGGTACTGATAAAGATATTAAGCTCTTCGTCGCACACGAGAATCAAATCCGCGAAACTGTCCGTATTAACATCGGAAACCGTCGGCAGGCATCCGATATCTGAAGTGCCGTACGATATTGGCGTCTGGAATGAACCGTCACCATTCCCGAAAAGCAGGAAGAAATTGCCAGGAGTCGCATCGCTTGAAACCATGAGATCGACACTGGCATCGTTGTTCACATCGC
>Ga0247727_10008150_pt1 | contig 19584 bp, 18 predicted proteins | sample WisWelCaveWW1625_FD_202498 | JGI IMG/M metagenome (GOLD analysis project Ga0247727, IMG submission 202498) | Biofilm microbial communities from Wishing Well Cave, Virginia, United States - WW16-25 | ecosystem: Environmental > Aquatic > Deep subsurface > Groundwater > Cave microbial mat | place... | reverse complement strand
CTGTAAAGAAAAGCACCTGTCCAACATGCGGGCGTCAGGCACCGATGAAGCGTTGGTCCTCACGCCGCCACGGGAAATGGGCTTGGAGTTCGCACTCGAATATATCGGCCCGGATGAACTGGTTGAGGTCACGCCGAAGAGTCTACGTATCCGCAAACGGCTCCTCAACCCGGATGACCGCCGCAAGGCCCGCAAATCCGGCAAATAGCCTTCCCTGCAGCAATGAGGATCAGGAAGAAAACCCCCAAACCTTCCGCCCGCCGTCCCCCGCTCTACTTTGTCGGCTACCGGGGAACTGTGCCGGCTTTCGATGAGCTTAAGACCTGGTATGACCTCGAATACGGCGGGCCGTTGGTGCTCCGCGCCGACGAGCTGGCGATGGAATCCTGGCATGCGGTCCATGGGCCATGGACCGCTCACATCGTGCTGCCGCTCCCGGCCACCCATATCGCAGGCCTGAAGGAACAACTTGCGTGGGAGCATGAGCATGTCGGGGCCGTCGCTCCATCCATTATGCCTCCGCGCGATATGCCGGACACCATTCTGTTTGCAGCTCGACTCGCTCGGGGCCTGACGCTCCTCACGCAAGGCACGGCCTATGACATCACCACCAACCAGTACATCAACCCATCGGATTGGCAGGATCGTCCCCTCACCCACTTCATTGTCAGCGATCACATCCCGGTCATCCGGGGCGACGACGAACAGAACCGCCGGACCTGGTGCTATACCCTCGGCCTCAGCAAGTTCGGGGTGGATGAACTCGAAATGTTTCTTCCCCCTGGTCTCCCGGACCAGCCCGCGCGCGATACGCTCAGAGAAACAGCGGACGAATTGACGAGGACCGGACAGTCGCCAAAAGTCGGAAGCCACATCCACGTAGGGCTTTTGGGTCAGAACGTTGAAATTGCCAGCCACCGCACCGCCGCACCAGCCGGGCGTATGTTGGGCTTTCGAGAAATTCGGCAGTTACCGGCTGGTTGATCTGGTTTGTATTGTTTATCTGGTTGATTTGGTTCATCTAATTAGTTCGTCCAACCAACCAAACCAAGCAAACGAGACAACCCAGAGCAACTAGCTGGTTTTCACGTTTCACGTTTCACCTTTCACGTCTAACGTTTCACGGATGCTGCTAGGCCTTCAGGGCCGTTGACAAGTTTCCAAGCCGCACGGTAAAAAAAGGCGGACAACTGTGTCAGAGGCCGGACTTAACCCAGTGAAGGAGGCATGCAGATGAGCGACGTAGCAGCAGAAATCAAGGTGGGCGATACCGCACCGGATTTTAATTTAAAGGATCAGGACCAGAAGGACGTGAAGCTGAGCGACTATCGCGGCAAGAGGAATGTCGTGCTGTGCTTCTACCCGTTGGACTGGAGCCCCGTCTGTCAAGGCGAGAACAAGTGTTTGACCGACGACTTCCCCAAGTTCCAATCCGCCAATGCGGAACTCTTCGGCGTCAGCTGCGACAGCTTCTTCTCGCACAAGGCTTGGGCTGATTCCATGGATCTGAAGCATCGGCTGCTGTCGGACGTGCATCGGACCACGGCAAAGGGCTACGGCCTCTACTTTGAGCCGTTGAATTGCTCGAAGCGTGCGACCGTCATTGTCGACAAGAGCGGTAAGGTCGCCTACGCGAAGGTCCAGGAAATCAAGGTGGCGCGGGATGACAAGGACATCCTCGCGGCCCTCGCTAAATTAAGCTAATTCAGTGTTGAGGACTGAGTGCTGAGAGCCGAGCTTCTGGCTGATTCAGCACTCAGAACTCAGCACTCAGCACTTTCAATCATGCCCGGAACCGTCGAAGACGTCAGAGACGAAAACTACAAGGAGTTCACCGACGCGCCCGCGTCGATCGTCGCCTACGGCCTAGCCACCTGTGAACCCTGCAAGACCTACGACCCGATCCTGGAAGAGACGGCCACCAAGTTTCCCGACGTGAAAGTCGGCAAGGCCAAGATGCATGTCCCAGGCCGCTGCCGCGAGATTAAGAAAAGCCACACCTTCGAGACCTACCCCACGACGCACTTTTTCTCTAACGGCAAGCTACTCCTCACCCGTGAAGGGGTGGTGGAGCCGGCCGAACTCGCCGCGCTGATTTCGGATCATTTGCTCAAGTAAAGAGCGACAATTATAAATTCACCTTGTATTGCGTACTCCGCCCACCTCCGGAATGAACGAATACGCCCTTGTCCGCAAGATCCTGCAAGTCACGCGTCGCCGTGGCCTTCGACGCCCCAGTGATGGATATGTATTTCTTTGCGCTCATTCCGCCTTCGAAACCTTGCGGGCCTTCTTCCAGCATACGGCGCAGGATCGACAACTGCCGTTCATTCAGCTGATCTCTGAACTGATCGAATAGCCTCGTCTTTTTCAACGTAAACTCGATCTGCTCTTCAGCCTGAATCTGCGCCTCAAGCGTGACACCGACGAACCAGGTCACCCATGGCGTGATCTCGTTCGACTTCTGCCCTTGTTGCAATGCCTCGTAATATTGTTTTCTATGAGCCTCGATCGAGCGCGACAGGCTCAACAGTGCGGGCCGTCCAAGACCTTGCGACAACGCCTTCTCGGACAAGGCCCTCCCGATGCGGCCATTGCCGTCTTCAAACGGATGGATCGACTCGAAATACAGATGGGCGACTGCGGAGCGCACCACCGCTTTTTTCATTTCCTTTTTCCCACCTGGGCCGGTTTCATTGAACCATTCAATGAACCGCTTCATTTCGTTTGAAACTGTTGATGAGGGCGGCGCTTCGAAATGTACTTGCTCTTTCCCCACGGGCCCTGACACCACCTGCATCGGTTCCGCATGCGTCCGCCACTGGCCGACCGCGATGCGCCGGCTTCCGGCCATGATCATCCGGTGCCATGCAAACAGCTTCTCTTCGGAAATCGGAGCCTCAAAACTGTTACGAACGTCGATCATTAGCGCTGCGGCGCCTTCTGCCCTTTTGTCACCGGTCGGTGTCTCGCCACCCATGCCAAGATTTTTGCGAATCGAAGACATGACATCTCTGCGGCTCAGAAGCTCGCCTTCGATGGCCGAGGTTTTCATCGCCTCCGCCACCATCATCTCGATCTCGGCTTCCGCCTGCGCGTCTGCCGTCAGTCCCCTGAGAAGGCCGCTTGCGCGTCCCGTTCTCTCGGCAAACGCCAGCAGCGCATCCTCGGCGCCGGAAAGGTCGTAGTGGAATTCAGGCCAGTCTTTTTGCTGCCAGTTATAACGCATGAGCCGATTATAACACGTATTCGGCTCAAAAAAATATGAACAATGAGCCGATTAAGGGACCTTTCTGGATCAAACGGGGAACCTACGACAAGCGGCTGGCTTACTATCACCACCATGTGCCAGTGGGGGCGGGTGAGAAGGAGGACGCACACTGTGGAAGATCAATCAGCCCCCATCCCTAGAGAGATAACGAGCGAGCTTGGAGGAGATGGGGAGGAGCAGCCAGGTGCCCTTCTTGCTCGCAGAACGCGCACGATAAGAATGTGCTCGTTCGATGCGCGCAGTAAAGGGCAACCTTGACGTCTATTGCCCCGCCGACGGCTGGTCATAAGTAACTCTGAAAATCGTGTCCGAGAGCCACTTCTTGAAGCTATCGTTATCCTGAAACTCCTTGAATAGCTGGGTGTGGTCCGAGAGCAAGTCCGTCATGACTTTTCGTAGCGCCTTATCATGCTCAATGCGTGCGTTTTGTTTATCGGAATGCTGGCGGGCATTTTGATAGGCGCGGTCGGCGGCAACCTTGGCGGGGATCTCTTCAGTAATCAGTTTGTGCACCCGATCCGAGTCGGTCCACGGGATGTTGCCGAATTGGTCATTGAAAGTCTTGAGAATATTGGAGAGCCGGTCGAGTTCAGGCTCAGGCTTATAACCGCCGCCAGTCGTCGGCACCGGCTCGATTTCCGCATCTGCATCGGGTAGCTGAATCTTCATCACCGCCTTCTTCTCGACACGGTAACTGTCCATATCAATCGCTTCGAGAATCCCCTTTGAGAGATCTTCCTCCTTTGGTGCCGGCAGCTTGGGCACAAGGAAGTTTAGGAAGATCGACAGCTTCTCCCACTCCGCGTTGGTATAGGGCAGGATCGATGAGAGGAAGCCATAGGCGCGCGTGAAGGCCTTGGCCTTCCCCTTAAAATCTACCTGCCCGTCCTCGTTGAGCTGTTCCTTATAGACAGCGACGCAGGCATCCAGGATCGGATCGAGCTTGTCCCGGTCGGCCCCGCCAAGGTATAGCGCAACAAGCTGGCCGATCTGCCCTGCTGCATAGACCTGGTATCTATCAAGCGCAGCCTTCAGATCGTGCAACTTGTTCGGATCGGTTTCTTCGCTCAGGATTGTCGTGCGGTAGTAGTCGGCGAACGCTTTCTGAATCGTATCGCTGTCATTCATGAAGTCGAGCACAAACACATCGTGCTTCTGCGGACGCGCGCGGTTGAGGCGCGAGAGTGTCTGTACCGCTTTGATGCCGGAGAGAATCTTGTCCACGTACATCGTGTGGAGCAGCGGTTCATCGTAGCCTGTTTGGAACTTATCGGCGCAGATCAAGAACCGGTAGGGATCTTCTTGTATCTTGTCTGTGATCTGACTTGAGGGGAAGCCGTTGAGCGAAGCCTCAGTGACCTTCGCGCCGCCGTACTCATGTTCGCCCGAGAAGGCGACAATGGCCTTGTGCGGACTTTTGCGCTCGGTCATATAGTCGCGGAAGTCGTGGTAGTACTGGATAGCCCGCTCGATGCCACTGGTCACTACCATTGCGCGTGCCTGCCCACCGATCTTGTTGAGGGCCAGTACCTGCTCATGAAAATGATCTACCATGATCTCAGCCTTGAGGCGGATGGCGTGATCGTGGCTCTCGACGTAGCGGCGTAGCTTCTTCTTCGCCCGCTTCGTGTCGAATTCCGGGTCGCTTTCTACCTTCTTTACGAGCTTGTAGTAGCTCTCAACCGGGGTGTAGTGCTTGAGCACGTCCAGGATGAAACCTTCCTGAATCGCCTGCTTCATCGTATAGCTGTGAAAGGGCCGGTGTTTGGTCTGCCCACCTTCGTCGTACGGCTCCCCGAAGATCTCAAGCGTCTTGTTTTTCGGCGTGGCGGTGAAAGCAAAATAGCTCGCATTCGGCAGGAGCTTCTTGGCCTCCATGATGCGGTTAATGCGGTCTTCCGTGGTTTCGTCGTCTTCTTCGGCTCCTGCTGCAGAAAGAGCCATGCTCAACGCCGCCGAGGTCTTGCCGCCCTGGCTCGAGTGTGCCTCATCGATGATGATCGCGAATCGTCGCCCACGCTGCTCGTTGCCGATTTCATCGAGGATGAACGGAAACTTTTGCACCGTGGAGATGATGATCTTCTTGCCGCTCTCGATGAACTTCTTGAGATCGCCGGAGTGCTCCGCATGGCCGACAGTGGCACCTACCTGTGCAAACTGTTTAATGGTGTCGCGTATTTGTTTGTCGAGGATCTTTCGGTCGGTCACGACGATGATCGAGTCGAACACCGGCGCCTCATCTTTGCGTAATCCGATGAGTTGATGGCCAAGCCAGGCGATGGAGTTTGATTTCCCGCTTCCCGCCGAGTGCTGGATAAGATAGCGCAGACCCGCGCCATGCTGACGCGCATCAGCTAAGAGCTTCCGCACCACATCGAGCTGGTGGTAGCGCGGCCAAATCTGCACTGCCTTCTTCTTACCGGTCTTCTCGTTCTTCTCCTCGACCACCTGGGCGTAATTCTCCAGGATGTCAGTGACGCCCTCGCGAGTCAGACCTTGCTTCCAGAGATAATCGGTCTTGATGCCGTTGGGGTTTGGCGGGTTGCCGGCACCGTCGTTCCAACCTTGATTGAAGGGAAGGAACCACGAGCTTTTCCCCTTCAGATGAGTGCAGAACCGCACCTCGTGATCATCCAAGGCAAAGTGCACAACGCAGCGCCCGAATTCGAAGAGCTTCTCACGCGGGTCGCGGTCGCGCTTGTATTGTTCCACCGCGTCCTCGACGGTCTGTTTGGTCAGGCTGTTCTTGAGCTCGAAGGTCGCTATCGGGAGACCGTTGATGAAGAGACCGAGGTCTAAGGCACGCTGTGTTTCATCGCGACTGTAGCGGAGCTGTCGGGTGACCGAGAAGCGGTTGGCCTCGTAAAGCCCCTGTGCCTTCTCATTACCCGCTGAGGGCGTGCCGAAGAACAGGTCGAGATGGTGCGGCCCGTCCTTCACACCGTGGCGGAGCACGTCGATGACGCCGCGCTTGGAAATCTCAGCTTGCAGCCGGGCGAGGAACTTACGCCGGGTAGGGCTCTCGTGCTCGAGATCGAGTGCCTCAGCGACTTTCGGCTGTGTTGTGCTTAGGAAGGTACGAAGTTGTGGAAGATCGACACAGAACTCGCGTTCATAGTCTTGTGCTTGGCCGAGAATCCACCCCGTTCCACCGTACCAGGCCCGGATTAAACCGATGCCCTCGCCGGGCGGCGGCGGCTCGCTTGACGAGCGGCCGGTCATCGCCGCAACGATCAGGCTTTCAAGGCCCTTCTCGCTGGTGTCGCTTTTCACGCCTGGCTAGCGGTAAGTGGTGAGGTCAGCCACCCTTTGTCGCGGAGAACATTCCAAGCAAGTGCGATCTGTTGAGGCGAGAATCGACGCTTGCGCTCATTCCATTCCAGCGTAGCAGAAACGGCCTTGTCTGGTACCGTTGCGCCCTCCCGAGTCGACACCCAATGAACAGTGGATAACAATTCAAGGCCAAAAGGAGTTTCGAATCCTTTGACAAGGTCGGCGACCCGCTCGAAGCGGCGTTGTGTATTCGGATGTCCCGCCAAGAACTGGTCGGCATCGGCAATAGCTCCAGGCACAAGCTCGAGTTGTTTCTCCGGATCATCAATGCCATCCGTATAGCCTGAAGTCAGGTAACCTTCCACGCTCATGAGAAGGTGGCGTAAGTTTTCCGCATATGGCCCGTATTGAGCTTTCGAATAACGAAGCCTAAGAGACGACTCTCCCGCTTCTTGCATGAAGTAGAGAAGCTTGTGGACTTCCAGCAGACTAATGAACGGGTCCATCAGCCCAGCAAGATAGCGTTGCATCAAACCCACTAGCGCGGCGCGTCCTTCCGTCATTTTAGGTATGGGGCGGGAGGACGTTGACATTGCAGCGGCGGGAGCGCCTGTTGGGCTAAAGAGGAGTACTCGCACGTCTGGCACAGCCTTCAAGGCCAGCTCAATTCTCGGCCGCACCTCTGCCCAATCGAGGCCCCCCTGTCCACAACCAAGCGGAGGGATTGCAATGGAGTTGATACCAAGCCGACGAATTTCTGCCACGAGATCCGTGAGCCCCGATTCAATATCGGCAAGTTGGCTCTTGCCCTTCCAATGTCGTTTCGTTGGAAAGTTAATAATGTATCGAGGGTTGGTGAGTTCACCGGTCGGGAAGACAAACATACGACCAGGCTGAAGCTGTTTTCGCTTACACGCCTCTTCATACGCTTTGAAATTTCCTGGGAAGGCCTTGCGGAACTGGAGGGCGATCCCTCGGCCCATGATCCCGACACAGTTGACCGTATTCACCAACGCTTCCGCGTCGGCAGTTAGAATGTCTCCTGTGGTGATCTCAATCATGGGAGTTGCTCCTCTTCAATAATACCAATGGCGAAGAATTTCAACAGGGGGTCTGTAAGTGGCATCCGCTAGAGCTGCCTCAGCTCGGGCCTTGATCTCTGCGGAATAGACCCCGATGCGTCGAACCAATTTCCAAGGAAACGATTTGTGAACGAGAAACTCAGCCTGCTTGCCTTCCTTAACGTCGGAAGAACGGAAGTCTGTCTCCGCCACAGCAGTCCAATTGATTTCGTCAAGCTGATCGAGATCATCACGGATCTCAACATAATAGGACCCGGCGTTTGAAAGACTGAATGCCCACCGACGGTCCTTACTCTCAGCCTACTCCACAACCTCATGCAGGTTTGCCTCTAAATGAATAATCGGTTCCTGACCACCGCGATAGCTAAGATCGGGGTCGTTGGCCTTGTGGATCAAAAACAGCATTACCGAGCGAGGGCAGAAATAGAAGGGGACATAGTCCCCGACTTTGGTTCCAGGGTGACATGGGACATGGATTTCTTCGATTCGTCGCCTCTTTATTGCAGACATCCCGATCGTGACGTGTGGGCCGCCCCGTTCAAGCATCCTGGCATCAGAAACAAGCTTACGATCGCTGACGATGGCAGCCAGATTATCCACATGAGTGATGTGGTAAATCTTCGGCTGCGCCGGCACAGGACTCACGCCTCGGCCTCCTCGGGCATCGCGTCGAGGTCCGCCTCCGCATTGTCGATCGCTTCTGGCTCACCGGCCTCGTCAGGCAACCGCGCCGACGGCTCGCGCACATCGAGTTTGCCGGTCACCACATCGGCGATCAATCGAGTGCGGTATTCATGGAGAAGGGACATTTCTCGGTAGGCACGGTCTATGGCTGCATCGATTGAGGCAAACCCTACTTTCGCGTTCTCGACGATCTTCCGTTGTTCTTCCAGTGATGGGAGGAGAACCCGCCATGACTTTATGTGTCTTTGTGAGATCTTTGGCATTGTGTCGCTCGAACCACGCGCGTCCCTCTCGATCTGTCCTCGGCCCAACGGAGCAAGGAGCTGTAGCATCAAGAATCTGGAGTCCGTGGTCTCGTTGTTGATGCGAAGACGATAGATTAAGTCACAGAGAATCGTCTTCGGGCGAACGTTTTCTACTATACATACGTCCCCAACGCGATCGCGGGTGTTTGACCGCGTCAGCAGGAAGTCTCCGTTATGAATCTCGATCTCTTCTGGCACACTTGCGTCCTTCGAGATGGGTTTGATCGCTGTCGCATCGAAGGTTCCACGCCTAACCGAAGACAACGTGAGAACTGCCCATTGTAGTTCTGCGAGCTCGCCCTCGGCTGCCACCGGACTCCAGCCTTGCTCGATTCGTGTTACACATCGTCCGAGAAGCATGATGTCCCAATGCTCCGGCATGTCGCCGAGCCATTCGACACCGGAGGGCTTGAGGCGGACGTTGAAGTCGAGGCCGCGAGTGACGGCGCGGTGGATGATGGCCTGCTTCTGCTCCTCCAACAGTTTGATCAATTTCTGCTTGGCTAGGATGTAACGGTGGATGCGCCGGTCAGCATGGTCGAGAAATCGGACGATGGCGGCCTGTTCCTCTTTCGGCGGAACCAATACCGGCATGCGCTTGATATCGCTGAAATCAAGATTCTGACGAAGGCCTGAACCGAAGCCATAGATGATCTTGAGCAAGTCATAGGTGTTGAGGAACTGATAGCCAAACTCATTCGAAACCCGATCCGTGGTTTCTAAACACAAGTAGGCCGAGGTGATAATACCGCGATTCCGAGAATGCCCTATCCGAAGGCTGGTATGGTCGTTCTGTAGATCGGTCGTGCGGACAATGATGTTTCCAGGATTGACGATTTGATATGTCTCAAACGATTCGGGAATGAGGCCGCGTAGCTTTTCTGCCGGTTTCACAATGATGCGGCCATAGCTAAGAGAAAGAACGGTCCTCTCAACCATTCCAGTATTCTTTTCGAGTTTTGGCTTGTACGTGGCTAGTGCGGGCAGGACCTCCCATTTCTCTGGCACCTTACCCAGCCAGGGCACGCCGGAGTCCTTCATCGTGGGATAGGGTTTGAGGTCAGCGATCATGTCCGCTTGTCCTTGTATAGGCGTCGGGGATGGGCGGGAGCTTCTACCGTTTCGGATTCTTCCGGCGCATTCAGGGCATAGAATTCGTGCAGCTTGGCTTGCAGCAGCGTTTTATCGGGCAACTGCGTCTGATATTCGGCGATGAGTGCCGGAGAGAGGGCGCGGCTGAGCGCGTATTCGACGACCTCGCTATCTTTGGTGGCACACAGCAACACACCGATGGACGGACGCTCATGGGGCTTGCGCACATCCCGGTCAAGCGCTTCCAGGTAAAACTCGAGTTTCCCGAGATACTCCGGCTCGAAGCGGTCGGCTTTGAGTTCAATCGCCACCAGGCAGTTCAGGCCGCGATGGAAGAAGAGAAGATCGAGTGCGAAATCGCGGCCCCCGACTTGTAGGGGATACTCCGAGCCTACAAAGCAAAAGTCACGGCCGAGCTCGATGAGGAATGTTTTCAGGTTCTGCACCAGTCCGTCATGAAGATCGGCTTCGGCGTGGCCATCGGGGAGATTGAGAAACTCGACTACGTAGCTGTCTTTGAAGAGGCTCTGCGCCGAGGGGTGCAACTGTCTCACCGCTGGCGAGACTTTTGTCGGGTTGAGTACGACACGTTCGAAGAGGGCGCCGCGCAATTGCCGCTCCAACTCGCGCTTCCCCCACTGTTCACGAGCAGCCATGCGAAGTTAGAACTCCCGCTCCGCGGCGATCTTGCACTGGCTCAGGATAATCAGATTGTGGGTCCAGGGCAATTGTCGCACCAGTGGTACGACTTTCTTATTCATGCGGTAGGTGTCATAGAACTGCCTCATCCTAAACAAGTTGGCCCGCGTGAACCCGCGCAAGCCTGGCTGGGTGCGAGCGAGATAACGGGCCAATTCCTCCACCACCCCATCGCCCCATTCTGCCGACTCCAACTTGCGGCTGATGTACTCACCAATCTGCCAATACAGACTGACCAGTTCTGTGTTCACCGCCTGGTATGTCCGCTGCTTGGCGGCCTGAATCATGCCGACGATCGCGGCAAAGGAGGCCTCAACCAGAGCCGGTGCTATCGCTTTCCCGGCAACGTTCTTTCGTTTCCGGAGCGGCTTCTTCACACTGGACCTCCACCGACGATCTCACCGAGCAGCCCTTCGGTCTCTTTCTCAAGTGCCAGGATGTCGGCGCGAATCTCATCCAACGTGCGCAGCGGCTGCGGCTTGTAGAAATAGCGGGTGAAGCTGATCTCGTAGCCGGTCTTGATGCTTTCAGGGTTGTACCAGGCATCGGTTGCGTGAGGCAGGACTTCGCGGGAAATGAAGGCTTCGATTCCGCCGGTTTCCAACAGCGGAATCTGCTCAGTGTCTCGCAGATCGGTATCAGGTTCGTACTCGACGACGCAACTCTTGCCACCGATTGTCGTTTCAAAGAGTCCGCGCAGCGAGTCAGCCTTGGTCTTTGTTGGCTTGTGGATTTTCGTCACGACAGGCGGGGCCTTCTCGTCGCGTTCCGACGTCTCCTTGAGCGCCTTGATCTCTTTGGGAGTGTATGCGCGGTTGGGGTCAATCCCCTTAAGGCGCAGCGGCCGTTCGACTGTCACCTTCCAATATCCGAAGGCTGCGTTGGGGAAAATCTTCGACTGCTCAGTTTCTTTGAAGTCGAGGAAGGTCTGGCAGATACACTGAATGTCTTCTTCCGACAGTTCGCAGTTCTTCTTGCCCAGGTTTTTACGAAGCGACTTGTACCATTGCGTCGCGTCGATGAGTTGAACCTTGCCCTTGCGATGCTCCGGCTTCCGATTCGTCAGCACCCAGATATAGGTGGCGATGCCGGTGTTGTAGAACATGTTCAGCGGCAGGGCGACGATGGCTTCCAGCCAGTCACTCTCGATGATCCAGCGCCGAATGTTACTTTCGCCCTGACCGGCATCGCCGGTGAAGAGCGACGAACCGTTATGCACCTCGGCGATACGGCTCCCGAGCTTGGTCTTGTGCTTCATCTTCGAGAGCTTGTTTGCAAGGAACAACATCTGGCCATCGCTCGAACGTGTGATCAGCGAGTACTCAGCATCGCCTGCATGCTGGATGACGAACCGAGGGTCCTTGATGCCGTCTTTCCCACCCAGACGTTCGAGGTCGCTCTTCCAGCTCTTGCCATACGGTGGATTGGAGAGCATGAAGTCGAACTCGCGCGATGGGAAGGCATCGTTCGAAAGCGTTGAGTGCTCCGGGCCGCCAACAATGTTGTCCGCTGCTTCGCCCTCCCCCTTCAGCAGCAAATCGGCTTTGGCAATCGCGTAGGTCTCGGCGTTAATCTCTTGCCCGTAGAGATGCGTGGCCACCTGCTTTCGATGCTCTTTGGCAAGTTGCTGTAACGTCTCTTCAGCCACGGTCAACATGCCGCCCGTGCCACAGGCACCGTCGTACAGTAAGTAGGTACCTGATTCGATCTTTTCTGAAATAGGCAGGAAGATCAGCTTCGCCATGAGCTTCACAGCGTCGCGCGGCGTCCAGTGCTCACCGGCCTCCTCGTTGTTCTCTTCGTTGAATCGGCGAACCAGTTCCTCGAAGATCGTCCCCATAGCATGGTTATCGAGACCAGGGTGCTTCACCGAACCGTCATTGTTCAGGACCGGATTGGGGCTCAGGTTGATGTCCGAGGAAAGGAGCTTCTCGATCAGCGTATAGAGAGCATCCGCCTTGGACAGACGCGGAATCTGATTGCGGAACTCGAACTTATCGAGAATGTCCTGCACGTTCGGCGAGAATCCATCCAAGTACGCCTCAAAGTCGGCTTTGAGTTGCTGCTGGTTGGTACGAGACTTGAGGTCGCGCAGTGTGAACTTGGATGTATTGTAGAAGGCCTGGCCGGCAGCCTGGCGCAATGGCTGGTCCTGGTGAACGATCTTGGCCTTGTCGAGCGACTTCTTCATGTCGAGCACAGCCTTCTTTGTCGGCTCAAGCAAGGCATCGAGACGACGCAGGACAGTCATCGGGAGGATGACATCACGGTATTTGCCTCTTACATAGAGGTCGCGCAGCACATCGTCTGCGATACCCCAGATGAAATTGGCAATCCAATTGAGATCCCCGTTGCCCATAGCGATGTTGTACTCCAGAGATTCGAGATTTTCCCCGCCGCAGAATACCCCTTTCTCTCTGGGAAATCACGTCGCACATTGCGCAGCCTAACCGTACACTCCCTACAGTTTCGTGAAGTCACTAGTCGTTCTGCGAGGGTTGATCTGGAGACACGGGGAGCGAGGGGACACAGGCCACCGGCTCAGAGGCAGGATGCTATTTCACCGGTCGCGCCCTAGAACAATGCTCATGCCCTGTCCCACAGCAGCCGAATCGGCACGGCATAGAACCCTTCACCGAAGCCGACACTGGCCCCGCCGTCGTAGAGCACCACCCCCGCCGTAAACCTGGTCCCGGCCGCCTCCTTGAGTTTGCGCAGCCCCCTGAAGTCGCCAGAGGTGACGGTGGCCCCGGCCTTCACTTCGACCCCCGCCAACTCCCGCGCGCCGCGCTCCAGCACGATGTCCACCTCGGCGCCGTCTTTGTCGCGGAAGTGATGAAACGCAATCGACGCGTCGTGCCAGCTCGCCTGCCGGCGCAGTTCTTGATAGACGAACGTCTCCAGCAGTTGCCCGAACGTCGCACGATCACGCGCCAGCGCTGCAGCGTCGAGTCCCAGCAGAGCACAGGCCACACCGCTGTCTCCGAGATGGAGCTTCGGCGTCTTGACCAGCCGACTCAGCCGGTTGCTGTGCCACGGCGAGAGCGGCTCCAGCAGGAACACACGTTCGAGCAGCGTGACGTAGTCGCGAATCGTCGGGCGGCTCAACTGAAAGGGCCCAGCTAGGTCGCTCACGTTGAGGAGACGGGCCGTCTGGCCAGCCGCCAGAGTGAGGAGGCGAGGCAGTGTATCGAGGGCGCCTATCCGTGCCAGATCTCGCACATCGCGCTGGACCAGGGTTTCGATATAGTCCCGGTACCAGGCCGTGCGACGGCGCGGCGTCGCACGTGCCAAGGCAGCGGGGTAGCCGCCGGCAGCCACTCGTTCAGCCAATCCGGCTCCCAGACGTTCATACATTCTCGTTTTGAACGTTCCGGCAAAGAGTCCGTCGAGAAACCGTCCCGGCCGGCCGCCGAGCTCGCTCTGCGCCAGCGGGTGCAGCCGCACGATTTCCATGCGCCCCGCGAGGGAATCGGCGAGCCTGGGCAGCAGCAACACGTTGGCCGACCCGGTGAGGATGAAGCGTCCCGGTGTGCGGCGCCGGTCCACGGCAGTCTTGATGGCGGTGAAGAGTCCTGGGGCACGTTGGATCTCGTCCAGGATGGCTCGCTCGGGCAGATCGTCGACAAAGCCGATCGGATCGGCCTGAGCTGCCGATAAGGCGACCGCGTCGTCGAAACTGAAATAACTGTACCCTCGCGCCTCACCGACCCTCCGCGCCAGCGTGGTTTTGCCGCACTGACGGGGTCCGTGGATCAAGACGACCGGCGTGTCCGTCAACGCCTCGGTGAGGCAGGACTCAGCAAAGCGGGGATAGAAGATCGGCGTCGTCATGACGGCTGATCGTAACCTTATAGCTCGGCTGATTGCAAGCTTATATGTCGGCTGATCGAAACCAAATAGTCCGACGCGTACAAAGCCTCAGAGGTGATCAATGATGCTTATCGAACCATAGAGTTCCAGGAGCGTCTTTCCAAGCTCAACCTCATCGGCGAGAATTGCTTCGCGAAAAAGGGGCTACGGAATGCGAATAGGGCCGCTTCAACCTTCTCGTAGGGTCGCTCCGAAGATTTGAGAGCGAACTTGCTCAGAGGCAGGATGTTATTTCATCGGTCGCGTCTTCGAACAATGTTCATGTTGAATTTGCCAGGCTGAACCTTCCTTTCGCAGGATCGTGGTGCATTGCCCGGAGTCCTGCCCTTCGAGTTCGCCTTTCCTGACCGCTTGAAACACGTAGTCGTAGGTCGCCCAAGCTGTTGGCCCCGGCATCCGAATGCGCAGGTTCGACAAGACACTGATAAAGCGCAAGGTGCTTCCACTGGCGAGTTCAGATTCGTAGTCCGAGAACCATTTTTCGATTGAGTCCCGCGTCTCCGTCTCGCCATCCTGAATACCGACATAGTCCTTGCTGTACAGCTTCATCACGGCTTGCTTGTCTCTGGTTTCGGAGAAGGTCGCGGCGGCCATGGCGGCTTCCTTGACAGTCTTCTCGATCGCCTCCCCTTCCTCGGCAGACCAAGCGACCGATGTCCACGAGAAACAAGCCATCAACACCGCACCGGCAAGTTGGCGTTTCATAATAGCGCTCTAACCCGCATTATTCACGAAGACTTCTACTGCAACCGCCGATACGCCGCTACGACAAGCCTGCCAGCGGGCGGGCTCACCGCTCAGTCGGTCAACATACTGTTGGGGACTGGCGCCCTTCTGATCGGCGCCTGTCCCCGTCGAATAGCGGGACAGGCACCGCCGAAGACGGCGGAGCCAGTCCCCTCGGCTCCGCGCGCCCGTCTCGCCTGGCGTCTCTGCGGTTTCGTCACGAACTCTCGTGAATAATGCGGGCTAATAGGACGACCACAGACTGATCAACCGGCATAATCGAATGAGAGATCGCGAGACTGGACTAAGTGTACGTTGGCAAGTTGGCCCGATGAGATACCGGAAACGAGCGACCTCCAAATCCGTTCGGCGAGTTGCCCGCCCGTGACATGCTCAGCGTCGAAGACATGGCGCAGATCCTGACGCTCGAAGGCCTTCACCACCTTATCCTGGACCAAACGATCCAGCGCGCCGATATCCGTCACCATCCCGGTCACTGGATCAATCGTGCCATGGACTGTAACAAAACAGTCCCATTCGCGGCCTTGATTGCCATCCTGCACCGCCGTGAACGAGTAGCGGCGCGTGACGCTGGCGACATTGAGACCGCCCGCCGCCGTCATATCAGCATACAGATCTTCATCCTCATACAACCGAATCGCATGGAGTGTACCGATGGCTTTTTGCGTATCCAGCTTGGTCCAGAGAACACGCGCAAGGTTTTCCGACGTGGGAATCCGGCCCTCGAAGTAGGGCATATCCAGGTTCAAATTCTTATGGTCGAATTCTTCGAGCACATGGAGCAAGATGCGCTTCAAGTCGAAGAGATTCACGACCATGCCGGTCTTCGGATCCACCTCGCCTAAGACCGTCACCTCGACCATGTAGTTATGTCCGTGCGCCGGCGGGTTGTAGCAGAGGCCGAACACTGCACGGTTCTTGGCCTCATCCCATTCAGCCTTGATATAGCGATGCGCCGCCGCAAACTCGATACGCTTTGTCAGTAAGACGGTAGACATATAGACATAATGTTTAATTTTGAATGATTAATGTTGAATGTACAGAATGTCCGTTGCTTATATTCTCCCTGCACTCCAATTCAACATTCAACATTCAACACTAAGCATTCAACATTACTTCGGCGCTTACGCGCCGAGGTCAGAGAGCCACTCTTCTCGCATGCTCCCAGGAACAGGCGCCTCGGCGTGGTACTCGTGATGGTGCACCGTCAGCGTGACCGGGACGCGCAGGTCGGCGAATGCGGCTGTCATCGATGCGGTTGGCCGGAAACGGACGAAATGCACCGCGCTGATTTTGGTTTCATGGCTGTGGCCGCCTTCGAACAGCCCGAAGGCCTGCTCGGTTCCGGCACGGATCGAAACGGTTTCGCCATGATCGAGTCCCATGAACACATCAAGCCACTCTTTCATCCGGTCCTGCTCTGTAAGCTCAATCAGCAACGTGGCGCTCAACTCACCGGCCCCCGGCATGAGGGCATTATACACGTCCAATTCATCCTGAACTTTGTGGGGATCGAGAATGTGCTCGACCCGGATCATTTCCTGGGTCTGAAACCGCAACGTCTCACGATTTTCGAAGATGAGCGTGATGAGCGGCCCGACAGAAATCCGGCGCCGCTGCTTGAGCGAAATGATCTGCGAGCGGAACTGCTCCCGCTGGCGCTCATAGTCAGCCGTGGATAACAGATCAGCCTGTATGAGTTCCTTCATCGTCTTTCCCGTACTTCACGAGTGCCGCTCCTCCATCATACTCTCCTCACCCCTCACCCCTCACTCCTCACCATTTACCCCTTACCCTTCACCCTTCACCGACCCGATGGCAACCCATAGGCATCGCGCACGATTTGAATCGGATGCTGCGTCGGCCTGCCGCCGGCATGGGCCATGGCGCCGGCTTGATCAAGCTGCAGCCCTGCCAACGGGCAATCGGAGGCCACGAGGTCTGCCGTAGCCTGTTCAATCACTCGAACGGCCTTCTGAGCGATCAGCATCGAGAGGGGGAAAAATTCCGTTTTGGCGGACCATGAGCCATCGTGGCCGGAGCACTTCTCGATGACCTCGACCTGCGCGCCGGCGCACTCCATAAGTTCCTTGGATTTAAACCCGATGTTCTGATCCCGCAGATGGCACGGAACCTGGTAGGCCACTCGCCCAGGCTTCTGCAGAAAGTCTGTGGCCAGCGCGCCCTCCCGCTTCAACTTCATGAGATATTCACAGACATCGAACGTCAGTTCCGCCACGCGCTGTACCCCATGGCCCCCGACGATCTCAGGATATTCTCGCTTCCACATCAAGCTGCAACTGGGCACCGGCACGACAATCTCGTAGCCTTTCTCCACCCAGGGCAAAAAAGACGCGACATTCACCGAAGCAGCCTGCTGAATCGCCGCTGTATCGCCGGTATCGAACGAGGGCATGCCGCAACAACGCTGTTCGGGAATCACGACATGCACACCGTTCTTTTCGAGCACTTGAATCGTCGCTTTGCCGACATCGGTTGCTTGATAATTGACCAGGCAGCCCCCAAAGAGCGCGACCTTCCGAGGCGCGGAGGCAGGAACCTGCGCCGCCCCTCGCCGCTCCCACCAATGGGCAAACGTTTCCGGAGAAAAGGGCAGGACCTGTCGATCCCGATGCACGCCGACCCACGATTCCATCATCCCGCGAAAAAACCGGAGGCCCAGGACCCAATTGGCAATAGGCGCCAGCAGGCTCCCGATGGTGCCAATCACATCCGTCTTGATCAGCAACCGATCACGCCAACCCACCCCCCGCGTCGCGGCCAGATGCTTCTTCCACGCGATCATCAAGCGGGGGAAATCGATGGCATACTGATGCGGCGGCGTATAGGGACAGTGGTTGTAGCAGAGTTTACAGTAATAGCACTCATCGACGACCCGATGGTGGTCGGTGGGCGTGAGCTTCGCGACGTCGCCCTCATAACGGTCGATGCCGTCGAGCAGCGTGTTGAACGACGGACAAAGATTGAAGCAGCGCCGGCAGCTATCGCAGACTTCGTAGATGCGCTGCGTGTCTTTCTGGAGCTGCGCGGGATCGATGGGATTGATCAGGCTCAGACCATTCACAGTGCCCATTGTCTCCTGTGAGGTCCTGTGAATACAAGATCGGAACGCACAAAGGGTGAGCTGGGGCACCCCAGCTCACCCTTGTGATGTCAGACAGAGAACAGACCTAGAGCTGCTTCAGGCTATCGAGTCCCTTCGTGAAGCGATTCGCATGGGACCGCTCCGCCTTGGCGAGCGTCTCGAACCATTCAGCTAGTTCAGCGAATCCCTCGTCCCGAGCCGTTTTGGCCATGCCAGGGTACATCTGCGTGTACTCGTAGGTTTCGCCTTCGACCGCCGACTTCAGATTGGCTTCGGTATTGCCGATCGGCACCCCGGTCGCCGGATCTCCGACTTCCTTCAAGAAATCCAGATGCCCGAACGCGTGACCTGTTTCTGCTTCGGACGTATCGCGGAACAAGCCTCCGATATCAGGGAAACCCTCGATGTCCGCCCGCCTGGCGAAATAGAGATAGCGCCGATTGGCCTGGGACTCGCCGGCAAATGCGCCCTTGAGATTGTCGTGGCTCTTGGTCCCTTTTAAACTTTTCCCCATTGCGTCCTCCTCCCTATGCTAAGAAAGCGTGCCGTCACCGTGACCGGGATCTTACCACTATGCCCTCGGTGATTAACATAGCCGTCCTCGTGGAATCAATGGCTCCTGGCAGGATGCTGAAACATTCCGCCAGCGGAAGGAGACTGTTATTTAGTTTATTTGGTTTGTCTCGTTTGTTTGGTTAAACAAGACCAACTAGATGAACCAGACAGACCGGGCTTGTCTCAGACGTGCGGGACAGGCGCGACCAGAAGTTCGTAGTTCGAAGTTCCGAACTCTTCAGCCTTCAGACCGCCCTTCCTAGTTCTCCTCTAACTCAGAACTCAAAACTCAGAATTCAGCACTACTTCGCACGTCTCGCCTGTCTCGCCCGCCTAAGACGCCGCCGGGTTTTCGGGATCGACGATCTCGGTAGGATCGGGGTACAATTGCGCCAGCCGATCGATCAACGGTTTCGCGGCCGGCGTGCTCTCGCGGGTCGACTCACTCACCGGATGGTCCCAGGTGAGGGTACGAATGCCGGCGTCCGTCAGCAACGAGCGGATCGTGGACAAACAGGCTTCCAGCGTTAATTCCGTGCCCTCGCGAAGGTCGAGCACGCGCTCCTTGGGATCAGTCGGCGGCGCCTCGGTATGGATGAACGCCCAACAACGATCGAACAGGGTGGCTCGAAGTTCCGACGGCACATTCAGTGTCGTGAGATCAGCCGTGCAGAGGGCCGACACGAACAGGACGAATTGCAAATCCGGCATCCCGGAATTCTGGACATCCAACGAGGGCATGGCCGAGCATTATCGATGGCGACCGGCATGGAGTCAACGGGCACAATGCCTCGCTGCGCGAAATCGTGCCAACCGGCCAGGCCAGGGGCGCGAGGCGAGTGGCTAGAGGGAAGAGTCGTGCCAGGGGACTGGCTCCGCCGTCTGCGGCGGTGCCTG
>Ga0247727_10008149_pt1 | contig 19587 bp, 12 predicted proteins | sample WisWelCaveWW1625_FD_202498 | JGI IMG/M metagenome (GOLD analysis project Ga0247727, IMG submission 202498) | Biofilm microbial communities from Wishing Well Cave, Virginia, United States - WW16-25 | ecosystem: Environmental > Aquatic > Deep subsurface > Groundwater > Cave microbial mat | place... | reverse complement strand
GGCCCGCGCGAAGACCGTGATCCCGACCGGGCCCCACAGGTCGCTGTAGCCGCCGCGGGCTTCGGCCACGCCGGCGTTTCCTCCCTCCGCCGACGCGGTGAAGTGCCGCCGCCGCGGCGCCGGCGTGAACAGCGAGATGACGCCCCCCATGGCCCGGTCCCCGAACACGCTCGAGGAGGCGCTGCGGGCGATCTCGACGCGCTCGAGGAGGTCCGGGTTGAAGCGCGTCCAGTAGACCCAGCCGCCGAAGGGGTCGTTGGCCGGAAGCCCGTCGAACAGCACCAGCGTGCGGCTGGCGCCGGTCGATCCCAGGCCGCGCAGCGAAACGCCCTGCGTCGTCGGATGCGCCGCCAGACTCGAGTTGCGGCGGAACAAGCCGAAACCCGGCACGTCGCGCAGCCGGTCGTCCAGGTTGAGTCCGGGCCGCGAGTCGAGCGCCTTCGAGTCGAGCTGCGAAACGGCGCCCGCCACCTCGGGCGCGATCTTTTCGGTTACGGTGATGGAGGTCCGCAGCGGCTCAATCTTGATTTCGCCGGGAGGGGCAGCCGACTGGGCGCACAACCGCGCCGCTATAAACAGGGTTCCGAGCAGTGCCCCGAAGCATCTCACGGTTCCTCTCCACCCATTGTATGCGAAGGCACCGCCGCCCGGCGCGCAAACAGGCGATAATAACAACCGCGAGGAGAACTTCATGTGGAACCGAATCGTCTTGACGGCGTTGGCGCTGTCGGCGCCGGCGGCGGCGCAGCAGCGATCCGCCCTGGTAGTCGGATCCGTTTCCGCCGCGGCGGGGAAAGCCGAGTCCGGATTCATCAAGGTCGCGCCGGACGCCGACATTCCGGTCACCGTCATCAATGGAACCAGGCCCGGCCCGATCCTGGCGCTGGTCGCCGGCATCCACGGCTACGAGTATTCGCCGATCCTCGCCTTGCAGCGGCTGCGGGACAACATCGCGCCGCAGGGTTTGGCCGGCGCGGTGATTCTGGTGCATGCGGCCAACGTCCCTTCCCTGCTCCGCCGCACCATCTACTACGGCCCGGAAGACCGGAAGAATCTCAATCGGGTTTTTCCCGGCAGCCCCGACGGCACGCTCTCCGAGCGGATCGCGCACGCCCTCACCACCCAAGTCATCGAGAAGGCCGACTACCTGATTGACTTGCACTGCGGCGACGGCAACGAATCGCTGCGGCCATACAGCTACTGGATGCGCACCGGCAAGCCGGACCTCGACGAAAAGAGCCGCCGCCTGGCGGTCGCCTTTGGCCTCGACCACATCGTGATCGACGACGAGCGCCCGCGCGATCCCGCGAAGTCTATGTACTGTTCGAACACGGCGGCCACGCGCGGCAAGCCGGCCATCACGGTGGAGTCGGGCGGCGTGGGCGTCGTGCCGCTGGGTTTGCACACGGCCGACGAGGCCATCCTCGGGCTCGAGAACGGCGTGCAGCGAATCCTGCGTCACCTCGAAATGATCGCCGCCGCTCGACGGCCCGACACCAGGCCCACCTGGATCGTGCGCAACGCCGTGGTGCGGAGCGAGGCGACCGGATTATTCTACGCCGAGGTACGCAAGGACCAGTCGGTCGGCCCGGGCCAGTTGATCGGGACGGTCACCGACTTTTTCGGGAAGAAGCTTTTTGAAGCGCGCGCGCCGTTCGCCGGCAAGGTTCTGTACGTGATCGCGACGCCCCCGATCAGCTCCGGCGAGCCGCTGGCCATGATCGGCGCGCCGGGCGAGCCGCCCGCTGGCGGCAACAATTGACAGATGTATCGGCCAGGGATTCGCTATAAAGGAAAAGCCCCTTCATGAGCTTCGCCTGCAGTCCGCCACGGGAAACCGCTCCCTTTGGTCGCGGCTCAGTAAGCGTTTCCGAGCCACGACCGGAGGGAGTGGTATGGCGCCTTGGCCTATTGCTGATGCTGGCAGCGGCCGCGCCGCTCGCGGCGCAGCGGGCGCGGCTGGTGGGAACGCTCAGCGATCCATCGGGGGCGGCGGTTGCCGGGGCCGTGGTCCGCGCCGCGCAGCTCGACACCGGGCTGCGGTGGCAGACCGCCACGGACGCGCGGGGTGAGTACTCGCTCGACCTGCTTCCGCCCGGCCGTTACGCCGTCGAGGCGGAGGCGGCCAGCTTCGCGCCGGCCAAGGCGGACAACGTGCGGCTGGCGGTCCATGCCACGCAGCGCGTCAACCTGCGGCTGGCCCTGGCTCAAGTGCCGGAGAGGATCGAGGTTGCGGCCGCGGCGCCGCTGGTGGAGACCGAAACATCCGAGCAGGGCGCGGTCGTGCGCGGCAAACTCATCGACAGCCTGCCGCTCAACGGGCGCGACTTTCTGCAACTGGCGCGCCTGGCGCCCGGCGTGCTGGCCAGCGTCGACAATGTTTCCGGGCCTTCGGGCGGCTTCAACGCCAACGGCCAGCGCGACCTGTCGAACAACATCCTCATCGACGGCGTCAACGTCAACGCCGGGGGCAGCGCGCGCGGCCGTATCAGTCTCTCGGTCGGCCACGACGCGCCCGCCGGACAGGGCGGCAGCGCGCTCTCGCTGATTTCGGTGGACGCGGTGGCGGAGTTCAAGGTTCAGACGCAGTTGGCGCCGGCCGAGTTTGGCGCCTTCGCCGGCGCGGTGATCAACGTCAATTCCCGCAGCGGCGGCAACGAGCTGCGCGGCCGCCTGTATCACTTTCTGCGCAACAGCGCGCTCGACGCCAACAACTTTTTCTTCAACGCCAACGGCGTCGAGAAAACTCCGGCGCGGAACAACTTTGTCGGCGCCACCGTCGGAGGACCGATTCGAAAGGACCGCACCTTCTTCTTCGGCTCGTTCGAGGGGCTGCGCCAACGCCTCGGCGTGAGCTCCAACGCGCGGGTGCCGTCGCGGGCGGCGCGCGCCCAGGCCGGGGCCGTAGCGCGCCCGTTGCTCGATCTCTATCCGCTCCCAACCGGTCCCGACAATCCCGACGGGTCGGCGCCCTACTTTGCCGCCGGGGCGAACCTGGTCGGCGAGACGAACCTCAGCGCGCGCCTCGACCACCGGCTCGGCGCCAAAGACGACCTTTTCGCCCGCTACTCGTTCAGCGACTCGCTCGGGGTTTTCCGGTCGTTCTACCTGAATTTTCTCAGCGACAATCTTTCGCGGCTCCAGAATTTCACACTGTCGCACGTCCGGCGGTTCAGCCCGTCGGCCTCCCACGAGGCGAAGTTCGGCTTCGTCCGCAGCGCCAACTTCCAGCTCGGGGCGCTCGACGGCTTCGGCGGCGCGCGCCCGGTGGCGCTCGACGCGGACCACAACGCCACGGCTCCCGGGATCCTCGTCTTCAGCTTGCCGTTCGCCGTCGCCCACAACCCGCTGTTCGTCCAGAACAACAACCTGTTCACGTTCGCCGACAACTTTTCGCTGTTCCGCGGGCGCCACAGTTTGCGGGCGGGATTCTGGGCTCGCCGCCTGCAAGGCAACACCAACCTGAAGCCGCTGCTGGGCGGCGTGTATTTGTTCGACACGGTGCGGGACGTGATCGACAACTCTCCCACCATCTTTTTCAGCCAGGCCGGCTTAAGCGGCCTGGGCGTTCGCTTCAGCAACTTCGGGGCCTACTTTCACGAGGACCTGCGCGTCTCGCGGCGTCTGCGGCTGAACGCCGGCCTGCGTTACGAGCTGAACACCGTGCCGAGCGAGGCGGCGGGGAGGCTGCGGCCGATCAGCGGGCTGGCCGATCTGCGGTCGGCGACCTTGGGCGCGCCCGACGCCCCGCTCCACAACGGCGACCGCAACAATTTCGCGCCGCGCGCCGGCTTCGCCTGGCAGCTCACCGGCGACGCCCGCACGGTTCTTCGCGGGGGCTTCGGCGTCTACTACGATTCGCCGACGCTGAACACCTTCCAGCTCGTCGTCGGGCCGCCGTTCAAGATTACCAACATCGTGCTGGGCTCGAAACTCGGCGGGCCGGCGCGCGTCCCGATCGATCCCGGCCTGGTGCAGACGACGGTCACGGGCCGGCCGCCGTTCGGGGCCGCCACGGTGTACGATCCGGAGCGTTTCGGCACTCCCTACACCTATCACTACAATCTGAATCTCCAGCGCGAGCTCGATTCCCGCACCGTGGTGCAGGCCAGTTTCGCCGGCGCCCACGGCCGCGACTTGATCCGGTTCCGCGCGTTGAACCTTCTCGATCCGCGCACATCGGAGGCGCCCAACCCGAACTTCCCGCCCGGGTCGCTGTCGCTGATTGAAACCGCGGCGCGCTCCAACTACAGCGCCTTGCAGATCAGCGCTACCCGGCGCGTCGATCGCGGCCTGGAGATCCTGACGTCGTATACGCTGGGTCACTCGCTCGACGAGACGTCCAACGGAACCGGCACGTCGCTGAACTCCACGTTCACGGCCTCGAATCCCAGCAACCCGCGCGCCGAGTACGGATCGAGTGATTTCGACGTGCGGCAGAATCTGGTTGCGGCTTTCTCCTATGACCTGCCGTTTTCCGCCTCGAGCCGGGCGCGAAGACTCGTCGAGGGCTGGTCGGTGCAAGGGATCTTCTCGGCCCGCACGGCGCTGCCCTACACGCCGCTGCTGGGACGCGACGTCGCGGGGAACGGCGATCAATCAGCGGCCAACAACCAGCGGCCCGACATCGTGGCCGGCCAGCCGTTGTACAGCCGCTCGACGGCGCCACCGTTCCACGTGGCACATTCGCGCGCTTTCGCCGAGCCGGCCGCCGGAACCTACGGAAACGCCGGCCGCAACATCTTGCGCGGCAGCGGCCTCCAGCAGCTCGATCTGGGTATTCTCAAGACGACGAAGATCTCCGAGCGGCTGTCGGCGCAATTCCGCGCCGAGTTCTTCAATCTGTTCAACCACGCGAACTTTGCCCTGCCCGCCGCCTCGGGCAATCACCTGCTGACGGCGGGCGCCGACTTCGGCCTGTCGAAGCAAATGGCCAACGAATCGAGCGGCGGGTTGCTCCCGCCGCTGTTCAGCGCCGGCGGCCCGCGGAGCATTCAGTTGGCGTTGAAGATCCTGTTCTGAGGCTTGCCCCATGCGGCACGCGGTGCTGGTTGCAAATTTGCAACGGCTAAGTGATTGAGCCTATTAGGCCGGACTGCCGCTACGTGAGCGCCGTCGAAAGACACCACCAAGACACCAAGACACCAAGTCACCAAGGAACACCAAGAATGACAACCCATTGAATTGTCCTTGGTGTTCTTGGTGACTTGGTGTCTTGGTGGTGAGAAATGCGGCTCCCGGCAGCTAGTCCGTCACCGCCTGCACCACGGCGTTGTCGAAGTCCCGCGCCATGCCTGGCGTCGGCCTCTGAATCCAGAGGATGGCGATCAGCTTGTCCTTGGGATCCACCCACCAGTGCGTGCCGAAGGCGCCGTCCCATCCGTAGCTTCCGTTGGGCCGGGGACCGGTCCCCTTGACGCTGTCCAGCACCACCGAGCCGCCCAGCCCGAATCCCTGGCCGCCGCGTCCGAACAGGTCGCCGACGTGATTGGAAAACATCAGCTCCACCGTCCGCGGGCTGAGCAGGCGCTTGCCGTTCAACTGGCCGCCATTGGCCAGCATCTGTGCATACTGTAAGTAGTCTTCGGCGGTGGACGCCAGGCCGCCGGCGCCCGAGAAGTACACGTCATTCGACATGCCGCGCTGGTTTTCGCTTCTCTCCAGCCCCTGCGCGGTCCTGCGGTACAGCGTGGGCAGGCGGGAGGCGCGATCCGCCGGCACGCCGAAAAAGATATCCTTCATGCCCAGCGGCTCGAACACCCGCTGCCGCAGGAACTGATCGAACGGCAGGTCGGAGGCCACTTCCACCACCCGTCCCAGGACGTCGAAACCGGCGCCGGCACTGTATTGCCACTTTGTACCCGGCTGGAAGTCGAGCGGGAGCGGGCCGAGCCGCGGGATGGCGTCGGCCAGCCGGTCGGTCGGTTTCCTGCCTCCGTACACTTTGCCCGCTTCGCTGCGCGTGATCCCGCCGCTGGCCAGGCCGGAGGTGTGCGTCAGAAGATCTTTGATCGTGATGTCGCGGTCGGCCGGGACCACGTAATACTCCGGAGCGGGAGGCGGCTGACCCGGCGGGCCGGGCGCCGGGGCGGATGGCTTCGCGACGGCCACCTTGGCGTCCTTGAATTCCGGGATGAATCGCGACACCGGATCCGTCAGCCGGACCTTCCCTTCCTCGACCAGCATCATGATGGCCAAGGCCGCGATGGGCTTCGACGAGGAAGCCAGGCGGAAAATGGCGTCTTTGACCATCGGTTTCTTCGACTCGATGTCCATCAGGCCTTGCGCGGCGAAGTGCGCCAGGCGGCCCTTGCGAGCCACCAGGGTCACCGCGCCCGAGACCTGGTGATCGTCGATGTATCGCTGAACCGTCTGGTTGATCCTTTGCAGACGCTCCGACGAAAGCCCGACGTCCTCCGGCTTCGCCGCCGGCACCGTCCCCGCGGCCAGCGGCAGGGCGAGCAGCGCGACGCAGAAGTACTTCAAAGCGGTTCGCATTCTCATTCCTCCTATAGTTTGTCGTTCCACCACCACAGCGGATCTCCAGCGCAACAAAACGCCGCTTGACTAATCCACCACCGCCTGTACTACGGCGTTGTCGAAATCACGTGCCAGCGCCCAGTAGTCGGGCGTCTGAATCCACAAGATGGCGATCAGCTTGTCTTTCGGATCTACCCACCAGTGCGTGCCGAACACGCCGTCCCACCCGTAGCTTCCGTTGGGGCGGGGACCGGTCCCCTTGACGCTGTCCAGCACCACCGAGCCTCCCAGCCCGAAACCCATGCCAAGGTTGAAGGACTGGAAAGTTACAAGGTCTACCACGTCCCCGACGTGATTGGAAAACATCAGCTCCACCGTCCGCGGGCTGAGCAGGCGTTTGCCGTTCAACTGGCCGCCATTCGCCAGCATCTGTGCATACTGCAAGTAGTCTTCGGCGGTGGACGCCAGGCCGCTGGCGCCCGAGAAGTACACGTCATTCGACAGCCCCCGTTGGTTTTCGCTTCTTTCCAGCCCCTGCGCGGTCCTGCGGTACAACGTGGGCAGGCGGGACGCGCGATCCGCCGGGACACCGAAAAATGTGTCCTTCATGCCCAGCGGCTCGAACACCCGCTGCCGCAGGAACTGATCGAACGGCAGGTTGGAGGCCACTTCCACCACCCGCCCCAGGACGCCGAAGGCGGCGCCGGCACTGTATTGCCACTTTGTACCCGGCTGGAAGTCCAGCGGAAGCGCGCCCAGTCGCGGGATGGCGTCGGACAGCCGGTCGGTCGGTTTCCTGGACTGGCCCACTTTTGCCGCTTCCCTGGCGGTGATGCCGCCGCGCGTGGCCAGGCCGGAGGTGTGCGTGAGCAATTCCCGGATGGTGATGTCGTGGTTTGCCGGGACCAGGTAATACTCCGGAGCGGGGGGCGGCTGGCCCGGCGGGCCGGGCGCCGGGGCGGATGGTTTCGCGACGGCCACCTTCGAATCCTTAAACTCGGGAATGAACCGCGACACCGGATCCGTCAGCCGGACTTTCCCTTCCTCCACCAGCATCATGATGGCCAGGGCCGTGATGGGCTTCGACGAGGAAGCCAGGCGGAAGATGGCGTCCTTGGCCATCGGCTTCTTCGACTCGATGTCCATCAGGCCCTGCGCGGCGAAGTGCGCGATGCGGCCCTTGCGGGCCACCAGCGTCACCGCGCCCGAGACCTGGTTATCGTCGATGTAACGCTGAACCGTCTGGTTGATCCTTTGCAGACGCTCCGACGAAAGCCCGACGTCCTCCGGCTTCGCCGTCGGCACCGTCCTCGCGGCCAGCGGCAGGGCGAGCAGCGCGACGCACAACGTCAATCGCTTGTTCCACATGGGGTTCTCCTATCGGAATCTTATCAATACAACGACCGGGTCTTGGGGTCAAATCTCGCCTTGCCCAGCGACTGCGGCAGCGGCCGCACGCTCGGCCATCCACGCGCTCGATGGTCAGCACCTACGGAACTTGGCCTGCCGCCGCTTCCAATGCGACGAAATCAGGGCGGGGCGAGCTTCTCGACGGTCATGCGCGCCACGAAAAGTCAAGCCTGAAATACACTTGCTTTCCAATTCAGAATCGGATACTATCTGACTTGATATCAGAAAGCAAGATGGTATCGTACATGTTATTCACAGCCCATCCCCTCAACTTTGCCGAAAGGAAGGCGTTGGATGAGATTGAAAAGATTAGGGATAGCATAAAGTATGCGCTGAGTGTGCCGCAGCGATGGCTCGGATTGCTGAGACGAAATACCTTTGCCCGGTGCATCCGGGGTTCAAACAGCATTGAGGGCTACAACGTGAGCGCCGAGGATGCGATAGCGGCAGTCGAACGTGAGGAGCCACTGGAGGCAGAGCGCGAAACCTGGGCGGCCGTGAATGGCTACAGGGGCGCGATGACCTACGTGTTGCAGCTAGCGAAAGACCCTCACTTTTCGTACAACGAGGGTTTCTTACGTTCCTTGCACTACATGATGCTTAGTTACGACCTATCCAAGCATCCGGGATGCTGGCGACCGGGTCCGATATATGTCCGAGACGAACCGAAGAATGAAATCGTCTACGAGGGGCCGGATGCTGAAACCATTCCGGAACTCGTAAGAGCGCTGATCCGCTCTCTCAACCGTGAAGACGGTCACCACGCGATGGTCCGAGCAGCCATGGGGCACCTGAATCTAGTGATGATCCACCCATTTTCAGACGGGAATGGCCGGATGGCGCGCTGCCTGCAGACATTGATACTTGCCAGAGAGGGGATCCTTGAATCGCAGTTTTGCAGCATTGAAGAGTACCTTGGACGCAACACCCAAGAGTACTACAATGTACTTGCCAAGGTAGGACAAAGAAAGTGGTCGCCTAGCAATGATGCCCGTTCGTGGATCCACTTTTGCTTAACGGCACATTATCGTCAGGCGGCTACCTTGCTGCGGCGCACCAAGGAAATTGAGCGCATATGGAATGAACTAGAGATCGAGGCACGGAAGCGAGGGCTGCCGGAACGAACAATCCTGGCCCTATCCGATGCGACGATTGGCCTTAGGATCCGAAACGCAACCTACCGGTCGGCCGCCATGATAACAGACACGCTTGCCAGTCGTGACCTAAGAGAATTGGTTAAACACGGACTGCTCGTACCAGATGGTGAAAAGCGCGGTCGGGCTTATCTGGGGGCTAAGATTCTGAAGGACATTAGAGAGCGGACCAGGGAGCCGAAGACGCCCGATCCCGTGCTGTGGGCAGATCCCTATCTGCCCGGCTTGGAGCCTTGATTCCAACGTCCTTGCCGCCCTCTTCGCAATCGCCCTGCGTTCGGCTGGTGAGCGCTTGGCAGCGCGGGCCTTGCCACAATCGTGAGGGGTGTTGCTAGACAGCCCGAATTCTCACTTTCCTCGTCCTCGTCATCCTGCTCGAAGGCGTAGTAAACAAGTCAGAGGATAGCGCGAATCCATATTGTCTCCCCAGATTAAGTGACCTACGGCAATAAGAACGCTGCCGTCCGTTCGTCGCTGCAACTGGGAAAGTCCGCCTGTGGCGCTCGGATCACGCCGTGACATTAGATAGACCAGCAATGATGTGCCCACTATCTCATGTCTTGAGTTTTCTCAACAATGGGGTCGCCTGTCACGAGCCGCTCGACAATGGCATGTGCAAGGGCTCTGTATGTTTCAACGGGTGGTGAATCATTCGGAACGAACCGAATCTGACCAACTCTATACTTCGTTCCAAACTGTCTATTTGCGTCGGAGACTCCCTCAATAACTTGTGTTAAGACATCATTTCTCTCGATAAGCGGCGCACTTGAACCTATTGGATCAAGAGTCTCAATCTCGGCACGAGCCTCCTGTAGCCCCTCAATGAGGTTAAGGCTGAGGAGATTGTGGGTAGGGCCGGTCGTTCTAACTACCGTTAACCATCTTCCAGTTCGACTAAAGTGCATATTATAGTCTCCTCAAAACTCTGGCGCGGGGAACCGGCCCTGAGCTGCCTCGTGAGCGGCGTTGTAACTAGGACCGTGTCGCTGCATGTACCATCTCTCCGCTATCTCATGCTTTAACAATTTTATGTCGTCGTGAGTGAAGTTTCCAGCACGGAGACGCTCCCACGCTTTAGCAATTTCTATGTCAGAATCAAATCGTCCGATTCGTTCATCCCCTCGATATCTATCGAGTACGTGTTCGTCCACAAATAAATGATCCTTGACTTTCTGAATATTCTTGGGCTTATATCCAGTTCGGGCAGCAATGTCTGCAACGTCAGTGCGACTCGCTCGAATTGCATCGTACGCTTTATCGGCAGCGTCCCCAAAGCCACCAGCACCAGTCTGGCGAAGTGCACGCCCAACATCGACCACGTCATCGCCATGTCTCAGTATTCGAGAACTCGCTATACCTGCCCCAATCAACGCACCACCAAGTGGGACTATGCCGAGCAATCTTTCCCAATCTTCCAGTTTTTGGCCGGTGATCAGATCGCGGCCGGTGATTGCCTCTGCCGCACCTTTGAGCGTCCCAACGATCGGAACGAAATCCAACAGCATGCTCAGCAGAATGGCCAGTGCCCCTAAACCTACGGTGGCGGCTAAAGCTCCGCGCAAAGTGTTGTAACAGTCGCTTAGGTCGCCGCAGTTATCCGCAAGGGCCGAGTGGGGCAGTGCGCAGAGCGCGAACAGGAGCAGCAAGAGCCTTTCACGAGTATTCCCCTGCCCGGCCGCCGGGCAACGATAGAAATGAAAATAAAGGACTTGCCTGCGGCTGTGTTCTTTACATTCGAGGGTGCTCACGACTTTACCTCGGTAGCCTTCCTTCGCCCGCAGCGCGGGGACTCAGGAGGAAGAGCACTATCATCCCGATTCCGGTAGCAAACAGGATCGGGCGAAAGTTGTCCGCCTTGGGCACCAGCCATCTCCACATCGAGTCGTCGGTGTACTGAGGTCGTAGGACCACCTGTCCAACCAAGTAGACAACGCCGATTCCGGCAGCCAACCTAAAAATCAGGGGGATACGTTCCACTCTATGCGCCCAACCCTCAATCGGTAGCTTGATGAGCCCATGCCTCGCCGCCTGAATGATCGACGTCAGGAGGAGAATGATCCACACTTCGATCCAGCCGGAATAAACGCCGGCCAGCAAAAACGTCATCGACGCCGCATGCAGCAGTACCTGTAATAGTTGGGGCGCTCGATCCAGGAAGGGCTCGCTGGTTGAATCGAGGCTGCGCAACGTCGTCTCCGCCCGGTCGAGGCGCAAGCGCAGTGTCAGAACATTCAGCGCGAGCGTCTGCATTACCATTCGGAGGACCGATGCGACCGTGCAAGCGTACAGGAGTCTACTTCCCGTTTCCTGGAGTGGAGCCATTGCCTCCACGCTCGGTGATGCTTCCTGGAACCATCCCCAGTAAGGGCGGATCAGCATCGGCAGACTATGCATCCAGAAATAGACAAGACAGATCGTCACCAGCGCGTGTGCCGTAATTGCGAAGGTTGGACGCAAGGCTTCAGGTACACGCCGTACTACGAAGGGGCCGAATGGCGCCAGAAGCGACTTTGTTGCGAGCGGCAAGCCTATGGTAAGAAACCCCAACAGAGCGTACTCGATGACCAGAGCGCCCCGGCTGTTTGGTAACGCGTCCGAGGAGCTTAGGAGCGTATGGTGAATCAGCCCATCTCCAAATGCAAAACCTGCAAGAAACAGCGCACCGAGTTGACCGCTAAGCACTCCGAGCATCCCTGCGAGCTGCATAAGCAACATCGACTCGGAGAACACATTCTCAAATCCCACATTGCCGGCACCGAACACTAGCCCACTGACCAGCGATATCAGGGGCAATAGTCCTCCGATCCGTCTCCACACCGCCAAATACAACCCGTCGCTGAAAACTACAGTCAAGGCGGAAGAAACGCGATACGCTGTCCGGGGCAAGGGACCCCAGCAGAAATGCAGCAGCCAATCCACCGCCCCGCTCCCGTCTGCCCCCTGTTGACTAGCAGCCATCTTTCCTCACCAGCAAACGTCGCGCCAGCCAGCCGAGAGTCGCGCCGTAAACGATGTGTCCAAAGATTGAAACTTGAAGGAACTCATCCACGGCTTTCATGCCGAGCCAGCCCGGATAGAAGGATATCATACACAGCTCCAGCACCAAAGCCCACGCGATGCCCCATAGCACACCTCTATGCCCGAGCCAGATGCTGTAAGAAATCGCAAATCCCACGCCATTGGCCACGTGATAGAGAAGCCCGGCCAACCTTAGGAATGGTTCTGCGAAACTGTTGCCAAACAGCGCGCGTCCGAATACTCCGAAAATATCAAACGGCCAGAACCGAATGCCGGTCACGGCGATCAGCACGAACCTGGATAGGTCGTACAACGCCGTCGCGGCTACACCGGCTATTATCCCGGCCCGGATCGCCGCTTTGAATTCGGCCTGGCGCCCCGGCACACTCCGCCAGATCAACGACGCCAACGTGGCCGCTGCGATCGCGACCGCCAAGGCGGTACCGATCAGCGAGATTCCCGACAGGATGTAGACGACCAACGCCGCACCCGTCGCGCAGAATACGGCTCCGAATACGGCGGTGGTCCCGATTCGGGTCAAATGCCGAGGTTGCGCCACTTTGCAGGCCCCCAATCTGGCGACTCAATGGATCATACCAAGGGCGAAGGTCAAGGAGTTCAATGCGCCTGTATGTGTTTCCCGGTTGTCACCTGTTTTCGGAGGCGGTGCGCCCTCAACCAGTCGCGCGTCGTCAAGTGTTTTGGCAGTAACACTTGACCCGACATCGCCGATCTTTATGACGGAAGCACTGGGCAAACTGGCGTCGAGCGATTCAAACGGGCTCCGGCTCCCAAGAAGATGGTCATGGCCGCCCGCTACGACGGTATCGACCTGCCGGGCGATGCATGTCGCGTTCTCGTATTAGTGACAGTGGAGATAACCGAATCAAACTAGACCACTACCCTCCGGCGACGGGAAGCTCGAACGCCACCGGCAGCCGCACGATGTACATGGATCCCTCGCCAATTTCGCTGGTCACGCGGATCGTGCCGCGATGCTGCTGGATGACGCTGAAGGCGATCGGCAGGCCTAGCCCCGCTCCGACCCTGCCGCCCTGCGTGGTGACAAACTTGGCGTCAAAGATCCGATCCAGGTGCTCGGGAGACATGCCCGCTCCGGTGTCACGGATCTGGACCACCACTTCTTCGCCATCCCGCCGCGTCTCGACCGACACTCGTCCGGTCTGCGGGATCGACTGGCAGGAGTTGGTCAGCAGGTTCATGAAGGCCTCGTTCAGCAGCGCCGGATAGCAAGGGATGGCGGGCAGCTCGCCCAAGCTCAGGCTGACCTCGACGCGGCGCCGCATTTCCGGGTCGAGCAGCTTAGCGGCCGCCGCCAGGCCTTCGTTGATGTTGGCCATCTTGAATTCCGACTCGTCCAGCCGCGCAAACGATTTCAGCGACCGCATCACGGTGATGATCCGCGTGCAGGCGTTGACGCTCTCCTGCGTCATGCGCACCATCTGGTCGAGCAGCTTGCGCTCTCTCTCCGGGCGGTCTTCGGCGGTCGCCAGGCGCCCGGACATTACCATCATCACTTCCATGTTGCCCTTGAGCGCGCCCAGCGGATTGTTGACCTCGTGCGCCACGCCGGCCACCAGCCGGCTCAGCGAGGCCATCTTCTCGGTCTGGTAGAGCTTCATCTCGGTCTGGCGCAGCGCGGCGGTGCGCTCCTCGACTTTCCGTTCCAGCTCCTCGTTGGCGCTCTTGAGCTCTTCGTAGAACTTGGCGTTCTCGACCGAGAGGCCGACCTGGGAGGCGACGGCGCACAGCAACTCGAGGTCGTCGTGGGTGAAGGCGCCGATGGAGCGGTTGTTCTCGAGGTAGAGGATGCCGAGGTTGCCCGCCTGCCCGACGAGCGGGGCGCAGGCGATGGAGCGCAGCCCGCGCAGCACGACACTCTGGCCGTGAGCGAAACGCGGGTCGACGGCGGCGTCGGCGGTGATGATACCCTTGCGCTCGGTGAGAATCCGCTGCGACACGGTGGAGGAAATCGATACGGGCGCGGCATCCGGCCCGGCGCCGCCGCCGTCGCGATCGCAAACCGTGGTCGGCAGCAGGGTCTGGTCCGGTTGCAGCAGAAAGATGGCGCCGCGCTCGGCCTTGGTCGTTTCGAGAAGGATCTGGATCGCCTTGCGCGAAACCGAATCCAGCGTGAACAGAGCCGAAAGGGCCCGGCTCAGCTCGCAGAGCAGCGCGAGCGTCCGCCGCTCCTTCTCCATCTGCTTTAACAGCGCGGCCGGGTCGGGGGCCTGCACGGGCTTGAGCGTCCCGTAGCTGGTCAGCCCGGCGACCACGCCTTCGTAATCCTCCTCGACGGTGACCGTGTCGACCGGCCCGGTCTCGGTCGACATGACGTCGGCCTGGCTGTAGATCAGCATGTAGTTGCCGATCTGGATCTGGTCGTGGTCCTCCAGGGTGGCCTTCTCGACCTTTTGCCCGTTGATGAGGATGCCGTTGTGGCTGCTGAGGTCGGCGATGACAAAGGAGCCGCCGTCGCGGCTGATCCGCGCGTGGCGCCGCGAGATCATCGTGCCGTCGAGCACGATGTCGTTGTCGGCGGCCCGGCCGATCGAGTAGCCGTCCGCCGCCAGCGGCAACTGCTGCTCGGGACCGACCGGCTTTTTGATCACCAGGCTGGGCATTGCGACTCTCTACCAGGGTATTCGAATATTTCAGCGGTGTATTTGGAACCGCAGATGCACGCCGATGGACGCCGATAAATCCTTTCTTTCTTCATCTGCGTTGATCTGCGTGCATCTGCGGTTTCAAACGGCTTTTTCTCAACCTAGCCGACGGGCTGGAAGCGGTCGAGCGCCAGGAACTCCTGGATGTGGGGATGCCCGTCGCGCTCCAGCTCGGCCAACGGACCAAAGAATATCACACGGCAGCCGTGGAGGAACACCACCTGGTCGGCTACCTTGCGCAACAGATTCAGGTCGTGCGTCACGACGACCGACGTCAGCCGCATATGCTCCTTGAGGCGAAGGATGAGGTTCCCGATGTGCGCGGACATGACCGGGTCGACCATGGTGGTCGGCTCGTCATAGAGGATGGCATCGGGCTGCGCGGCCAGGGCGCGCGCGATCGCCACGGCGCGCTTCAGGCCCGTGGACAGCTCCGACGGGAAGACGTCGCGGTAGTCGGGAATCTCGACCATCTCGAGAAGCCCCTGGACCACGTCGCCGACGTTGTCCGGCGTGTAGTCGCTGCGGTTCTCGAGCGCGAAGGCGACGTTGTCGCCGACGGTCAGGGAGTCGAACAGCGCGCCGGACTGAAACACCATGGTGACCTTCTTGCGGATGCCGGTGAGCTCGTTCTCGGTGTAGTCGGTGAGGTCCTGGTGAGCGACGATGACGCGGCCGCTGTCGGGCTTGAGGAAGCCCATCAGGTGCGAGAGGGCGACGGATTTGCCGACCCCGCTTCGTCCGATGATGCCGAGAGTCTGGCCGGCGTCCAGGTGAAAGCTGCAATCCTCGAGCACCGGAGCGTCGAACGCCTTCCAGACGTTTCGGAAGGCGATGTAAGGATTGCCAGCCGTTGGCGCCGCCTCAGCCATGGACTTCAAGCGCCGCCGCATCGGCAGCCGTATTCAGATTGGCGAACAGCAAGCCGTCGGGATCGAAGGCCGCGTAGCCGGCGCGCGCCAGTCGCTCGACGCGCAGGCCGTCGAAGGCGTGCGTGACTTTGCGAACGCCTCCTCGCAAGGCTTCCACGATCAGCGCGCGGCTGGCCAAAGAGTAGACGGCGCAGAGCGGCTCGTCGCGGCTATCGGCGTCGAGTGGCAGCAACACATCGGCGGCGCGCGCGCCGGCCGTCTCGAGCAGGAACGCCAGGAAAGCGGCGCTCAGGTGCGGCATATCGCAGGCCACCACCAGGTTCCATGGCGCGGTGGAGTGCTCGAGCGCGGTGGCGATTCCCCCCAGCGGGCCGAGGCCCGGGGCGGCATCGGCGATCGCCGGAAAACCCAGAGGGCTGTATTTTTCGGGATCGCCTATCAGGACGACCGACCCGGCGGCGCGCTCGACCTGCCCGGCGACGTGCGACGCCAGCGGCCGGCCGCGCCAGGAGGCCAGCGCCTTGTCGGCGCCGAACCGCGAGCTGCGCCCGCCGACCAGCACGTAGCCCGCCGCATCCGCCTTCACTTCACCGATTGTACTATCATGGCCCGGCATGCGTCCGGTCGCGCTCGCGTTGGGGCTGATCCTGGCGGCTGGCGCGGCGGTCCACTCGTTCACCGCGGACGCCATCCAGATCCGATCCGACGATATTCTGCTGATGACCGCCAGCGCGGAAGTCGCCGGCGGCGACTGGGGCCGCTTGTGGGCGCCGCAACACATCCATTTTCTGCCGCTGTACCGGTTGGCGCGTCTGCCGTTCGATCTGCATTTCCCCGCCTGGCATCGAGGCTTTCACGGGCTGGTGGTCTCGGCGCATCTGGGCGGCGCGCTGGCGCTGTTCCTGATCGCGCGGCGATACCTGCGCAGCCCGTGGGCCGCGCTCGCCGTGGCCCTGCTGTTCTCCGGCTCGATGGTGGGCAGCGAGGCGCTGACGTGGAAGGCGGCCTCGCCGTTCGTTTTTTCGTGGACATTTCTGCTGGCGGGCTGGTGGTGCTTGGCGCGCCCGGGCCGCGCCTGGGCCGCGGCGGCAACCGCGGCGTTGGTGTGCGGCGTCGGATTCTTCTCAGGCGCTCTGTTTGTGCTGCCGGGAATCGTGGCGGCGGCGATGCTGCTCGATCCCGCCGCGGGTCGTCGCGCGTTGCGGGTGTGTGCGGCAATCTCGGTGGCAGGCGCGCTGGCGTGGGCTGCGTTCGTTGCGCCGCAAACCGATCTGACCCACTACTGGACGCACGCCGCGCCCACCACACCGCTCGCCACTCGCCTGGCGTGGGCGGCCGCCGACACCGGGCGGGCGTACTTGCACCAGTTGCTCGTCGGGACGCTGCTGCGCGCGCAGCCTGCCTCGGCCGCCGTGTTCGTATTGCTGCTGGGGCTCCTCATCTTTCTGGCGCGACGGCAGCTCCACACGCGCCTGATCCTGGCGGGTTTTCTGCTCACAGCGCCCCTGCTGTTCGTGATGCTGTTCATTCGCAAGGAGCCCGGCGTCTCGGAAATCGGCCGTTACGCCTATCAGAGCTACACGTTGTGGGCGATCCTGCTCGGCGCGCTGCTCGATGCGATTCTCGAGAGCTGGCCCCGCCGCCGGGCCGCTGTGCTGGCGCTGCTCCCGGTTCTGACGGCCGGCTACCTGGCCGGACACGGCTGGATCGGCTGGCAGGATCGCGAAGCGTTTCGAAGGCGGCCGACCACCTGGGCCGCTTTTTGGCACGGCTGGGACAGCTTTCTGCGCCTGGCCTCGGCCAGTCGCGCGACGGCGAGCCGCCCGCTCGTCGTGCCTCACCTGGAGCTCGATCCGGGGCTGCATCTGGCTACCGTCTACGGACTGTGCCATCCGCGCGGCCTGCCGGGGCTGGCGGTCTACGACCGAGCTTCGACCGCTGAGGAGCTAACAGAGTTTTGGCAGGCGGTGGCCGCGGCGCGCGAGCGCTCGACCTTTTTCCGCCAGGTCGAACTGCCGCACGCTCATGCCTTCTGAGTTCATGGTCGGGATCCTCCGTCGTTGACCGTCCAGGGATCGCGTGGTAGTCTCGCCTGTAACCGCCGTAACGGAGAGGTGCACGATGCGGATGCTGCGATGCATTCTGGGGCTCTTCCTCGCGTGGGGCTGCGCGCCGGCTTCTGCCGAGCCGCCGTCGCGCACGGCGGATCCGAAGCGGCTGCGCGACGCTTACGCCAAGCTGCCGCTGGCCTTCGAGCCGAATCGCGGTCAAGCCAGCGACGCCGCGCAGTTCCTGGCGCGCACGGCGGACTACACCGTGTTTCTGAGCGGCATGGGCGCCGTGTTTTCGATCCCAGTAAGAGGTAGCGCCGACCACGGCGCCGTCGCCTTGCGGATGAAGCTACTCGGCGCCAATGCCGCCGCGGAGGGCCGGGGCCTCGACCCTCTGCACCGGCCAAAGCAACTATTTCTTCGGAAACGACGCTCGCCAATGGCGCAGCGCCATCCCGCAGTACGCCAAGGTCGAGTATCGCCAGGTCTATCCGGGCGTGGACCTGGTCTACTACGGCGACCGCCGCGAGCTGGAGTACGACTTCGTGGTGGCCCCCGGGGCCGACCCCGGCGTGATCCGCGTGGCCCTGGAAGGAGCCAGCCGCCTGCGCCTCGACCACGACGGCGACTTGCTTATTAAGACCGCCGCTGGGGAAATCCGCAAGCCTCGCCCGCGGGTCTACCAGATGGTCAGTGGAGCCCGCGAGGCGATCCCCGGACGATATCTCTTACGCAAAGGTAGTGTGATCAGCTTCGGCGTAGGCGATTACGACCGCACGCTTCCGCTGGTGATTGATCCGACCATCCGCGCGGCGACGCTGCTGGGCGGCAGCGGCAACGATGTCGCCTTTCGAGTCACGGTGGACGCTTCGGGAAACGCCTACGCTACGGGACGAACCACTTCCACCGACTTTCCCACCACCGCCGGGGCGTTCCGCACGGCGAATCTTGGGGCCGGCAGCCACGTCTTTGTGGCCAAGCTGAACGCGACGCTGACGCAGCTCATCTACTCGACCTACCTCGGAGGCAACCTATCGGAGACGGCGGCCGGCCTGGCGGTGGATGCCGCCGGCAACGCCTACGTCGCCGGATACACCAACTCCTCGAATTTTCCAACCACGGCGGGCGCCTTCCAGACGACGCTGGGCGGCGGGACCTGCGCCGGAGCGCCCTGCGAGGACGCCTTTGTGACCAAGCTCAACCCGTCGGGTTCCGCCCTGATCTATTCCACACTATTCGGCGGCAACAGCGTGGATCGGGCTCAGGACATGGAGCTGGACGCTGCCGGGAACGTTTACTTCGCCGGCCTGACCGGCTCGACGAACTTGCGCACGACCGCCGGCGTAGTGCAGCCGGCCTATGCCGGGGCCGGTGACTCCTACCTGGTGAAGCTCAACCCGCAGGGCACGGGCCTGGTTTACGCGACCTATCTCGGAGGAGGCGCACTGGACTTTGGATTCAAGGTATCCGTGGATGCGGAGGGCAACGCCTACGCCAGCGGCTACACCTTCTCGACGAACTTTCCGACCACGACGGGCGCTTTTCAGGCCACCGCCCGCGGCGGCCTTTGCGCCGGCCAGCCGTGCGAGGACGCTTTCGTCACCAAGGTGAACCCCACGGCCACGGCCTATGTGTACTCCACATACCTGGGTGGCAGCGGGGCCGACGGGGTGGTCGGCATGACGCTGGACGCCAACGGCGGGGCCTGGGTGACGGGCTACACCTCGTCGACGAACTTCCCCACGACGGCGGGCGCGTTGCAACGCACCTTTCGGGGCGGGCCGCTGGACGCTTTTGTCTCGGCGTTGGATCCGCTGGGGCGAATGGTCACTACCTCCACTTACTTCGGAGGCACGGACTCCGATATCGGCGAATCCATCACGCTCCACCAGGACGGCAGCGTGTTTGTGGCGCT